>Ga0126371_10001538_pt1 | contig 19576 bp, 17 predicted proteins | sample PanSoiMetaPlot_4_FD_110145 | JGI IMG/M metagenome (GOLD analysis project Ga0126371, IMG submission 110145) | Tropical forest soil microbial communities from Panama - MetaG Plot_4 | ecosystem: Environmental > Terrestrial > Soil > Tropical forest > Bulk soil | place: Panama | collected 2016-02-17 | reverse complement strand
CTCCAATCCGGCCGCTTCCTTGCGCAGCGCCTCCAGCTCGGTTTGCCGCCGGACCAGCTCGGCGCGTTCGGCCGCCAGACCCTCGAACGCCGCCTCAAGCCGGCGGTTCTCTTCTCCCATCAACGATTCAGCACGCGCGATCAGCGGTGCCGGCAGACGCAGCGTCCGCGCGAGCGGAAACGCGTGCGATTGTCCAGGTACTCCTAGCGCGAGCACGTACGTCGGCTCGCTTGTCACCGGGTCGAATAGCATCGATGCGTTTGCGACACGTGCAGTGGCGGCTGCGAACACCTTGAGCTGCGTGAAATGCGTGGTCACTACCACGCACGCACCTGCGGCGAGCGCCGCCTCGATGAACGCCTGCGCAAGCGCCGCACCGGCTATCGGTTCGGTGCCGCTCCCGATCTCATCGACGAGCACCAGCGTGCCGCGATGCGCTCCACTGAGCGCCTCGCGCAGCGCTTGCAGGTGTGCCGAAAATGATGACAAGTTCTGGGCGATCGATTGTTCGTCGCCAAGGACGCACGCGATACGGTCGAACCATCCGATCTCCGTACCCGGCTGCGCCGGCAGTGGAATACCTGCATACGCTAACAGGCAGAACAACCCGATGGTCTTGAGCGCGACGCTCTTGCCGCCCATATTCGGCCCCGAGATCACCAGCGCATCAAACCCATGGCCCACATCGACCTCAAGGGGTTGCGCCGTTCTTGTCAAGAGCGGATGTCGTCCGCCGACGATGCGTAACGCGTGCTCGTTCGTCAAGCGCGGCCGCAGCGCGGTGAGCGCGATGCCCCAACGCGCGACCGCGCCGAGCGCATCGAGCTCGGCGAGCAGTGCCGCGTTGGCCTCGAGCTCCTGCGCACGGCCTGCGACCATCGATGTCAATTGCGCGAGAATGCGGGCCGTTTCACGCTCCTCTGCTGCCTCAAGCGCGCGCAAGCGGTTGTTCGCCTCCACGGACGCCATCGGTTCGACATAGACAGTCGCTCCCGACGACGACTCATCGTGCACGACCCCGGCGAATTCCGCTGCGAACTCCTTGCGGACTGGCACAACATAGCGGCCCGCGCGCACGGTGACGACCGGTTCAGAGAGCATCTTCGCGGTCGCCGGGGTGCGGGTGATGGCGGTGCAACGCTCTCGGATCTCATCGTGCAACGACCGCTGTTGCCGCCGGATGCGCCCAAGCTCTGCAGATGCAGAGTCTGCGACGCGACCCTGCGGTTCGATCGCCTCGTCAAGGCGACCGATCAGGTCTTTCGTGTCGTGCCGGCGCCCGAGTACCGTCTTGAAGGTGCCTCGCGGCGCCGCGTCTTTGGGTGCGGACCGTGAGACGTCGCGCAACGATCGTTCGGCGACGGCGATCGAGTGCAGCTCCGACCCGCTCAGCGGCGCACCCTTACTTGCGCGAGCGATCATGTCGGTGACGTCATCGACTCCGCCGAACGCGATGTCGCCGCCAGCGTGCACGTACGCCGTTGCGTCTTCGACCAGTTGCTGACGCGCATCGGCAAGCGCTTCGGAGGGGAGCGGCGCGGCGGACGCCGCGGCGCGCTTCCCCGGCTCGCAGGTCGTCCGCGCAGCGATCTGCGCGATGACGTCGGAGAATTCGAGCGCCTTGAGGGACTCGTCAGCCAAGGCGCTCTTTGAGCAGCCCCCGGACCATCTCGACGTTCGCCTTGCCGCGCGAAAGCTTCATCACTTGACCGACCAGAAACTCAAAAGCTTTCTCTTTGCCGGCCTTGTACGATGCGACCGAGTCGGCGTTCGCGGTGACCGCCTGATCCACAAACGCTGCGACCGCGCCCGTGTCGGAGGTTTGCGCGAGACCGCGCTGCGCGACGACGTCGCCCGGATCGCGCCCCTCGACTATGACCGGCTCGATCACTTCCTTTGCAGCCTTGCCCGAGATCGTTCCGGCTGCGACCATCGCGATCAGCGATCCGACCTGCGCCGGTGTGCCCTTGGCTTCGGCCAGTGTAAGCCCGGCGCGGTCGAGCACTTTACGCACATCACCCATCATCCAATTCGCGGCTTGCTTCGGGTTGCCGCTCGCAGCGGCGACGGCCTCGAAGAATTCGGCATCCGAGCGTTCGCCGGTCAATACGCCCGCGTCGTAGGCCGACAGGCCGAAATCGGAGACATAACGAGCGCGTTTCGCCGCAGGAAGCTCCGGCAGTTCGTCGCGCCAACGCGACAGCAGCGCGCGATCCAATTCAAGCGGCACCAAGTCGGGGTCTGGGAAATAGCGATAATCGTGCGCGAGCTCTTTTGAACGCATGGAGTGCGTCGTGCCACTGGACTCATCCCAGCCGCGTGTCTCCTGCACGATGCGCTCGCCGTCGCGCAGGCAGGCGCGCATGCGCTCGATCTCGTGGTCGATCGCGCGGCCGACCGAACGGAATGAGTTGAGGTTCTTGATCTCGACCTTGGTGCCGAGCTCATGCGAGCCCACGGGCCGAATTGACACGTTTGCATCGCAGCGTAGCGAGCCTTCGTGCATCTTGACGTCGGACACACCGATGTAGGACATCACGGCTTTGAGCTCGGCGAGATACTCCTCGGCTTCAGCCGCCGATGAGATCTCAGGCTCGCTGACAATCTCCATCAGCGGCACGCCGGCGCGATTGTAGTCGACGAGCGTGTACGCCGAGCGCGCGATGCTCTCGCCCGCGTGCACGTTCTTGCCTGTATCCTCTTCGAGATGGATGCGCGTCAATCTGACGCTCTTGCCTGAGGGAAGCGTCACCTCCCCACCGGTCGTGAGCGGCATGTCGTACTGTGAGATCTGATAATTCTTGGGCATATCCGGATAGAAGTAATTCTTGCGGTCGAACTTTGAATAGTCGGCGATCGTGCAACCCAGGGCCGTGCCCGCCTTGCACAGGAATTCGACCGCTCGCGCGTTGGCAACCGGCAGGCTTCCGGGCAGCCCCAAACAGACTGGGCACACCAGCGTGTTCGGCGGCGCGCCGAACGCGTTCCGGCAGCCGCAGAACATTTTGCTCTGCGTCAGCAGCTCGACGTGCGCCTCGAGCCCGATCACCGCCTCGGTGTCAGTGGCCGCGCCGATCACCTTGCTCACGCAGCATCACCTTCGCCGGCGTAGACCATCGGCGTGCGCGCCCACGCGTGGCGCGTCGCCTGCTCGTATGCGTGCGCAACGCCGAGCATGCGGCCTTCCTCGAAGGCAGGCGCTACCAGCTGTAGGCCGACTGGTAGCTCGTCGACGTAGCCCGCAGGAACCGACATCGCCGGAATGCCTGCGAGGCTCATGGGAATGGTGAAGTAATCCATGAGGTACATCGCGACCGGATCTTGGCTCTTCGCGCCCAGCTGGAACGGCGGACATGACACCGCCGGACACGCGATCACGTCGCAGCGCTCGAACGCCTCGTCGAAATCCTTCTTCATCAACGTGCGCACTTTTTGCGCGCGCACGTAGTACGCGTCGTAGTAGCCGGAGCTGAGCGCATATGTGCCGAGGATGACACGGCGCTTGACCTCCGGCCCAAAGCCTGCGGCGCGCGTCGCATCGAACATCGAGAAGACGTCGGGACCGTCGACGCGCAAGCCGTAGCGCGCGCCGTCATAGCGCGCGAGATTTGAGGACGCCTCTGCGGGCGCGATCAGATAATACGTCGCAAGGCCATATTTCGCGTGCGGCAAGGAAACCGTGACCAGCTCGGCGCCCAACGCACGCAGATCCTCATAGGCGCGCTGGTACAGCGCGTGCATCGCTTTGTCGGCGGCGATGCTCTCGTCGAATTCGGAGACGATGCCGATGCGGACGCCCTTCAGATCTTCCCGCAACCGGCCGGCGTAGTGCGGCACGTCGACGTTCGCGCTCGTCGAGTCCATCGGATCGTAGCCGGCGATCGCCTCGAGCGCGTCCGCGCTGTCGCGGACGTCCACAGTCATCGGGCCCGCTTGGTCGAGCGACGAAGCGAATGCGACGATCCCATAGCGCGACACCCGTCCGTACGTCGGCTTGACGCCGACGATGCCGCAGAACGACGCCGGCTCGCGGATCGAGCCGCCCGTGTCGGTACCGAACGCGATCGGTACGCAGCGCGCTCCTACAGTCGCCGCGCTGCCTCCCGAGCTTCCTCCCGGAACGTCTTCGATGCTCCACGGATTGTGCGTCGCCTTGAACGCGGAATTCTCACATGACGACCCCATCGCAAACTCGTCCATGTTCGTCTTGCCGACGATGATCGCGCCCTGCGCTTCGAGACGCCGCACGACGGTTGCTGAGTACGGCGGCACGAAGTTCGCAAGGATCTTCGAGCCGGCGGTCGTGCGCACGCCTTGCGTACAAAAAAGATCTTTGACCGCGACCGGTACGCCCGCGAGCAACCCGACGTCCTGACCGCGCGCGATCGCGGCATCGATCTCGCGCGCGCGTGCGAGCGCGCGCTCGGGCATCAGCTGCAAGTACGCCTGCAGCCGCGGCTCAGTCGCAGCGATGGCCGCCAGCGCCATCTCGGCAGCTTCGAGCGCCGTCATCTCGTGGCGCGCGATCGCGTCGCGTATCTCGTGGCCGGTGTTCATCGTCATTCCAGAATGCGCGGCATCTTGAAGTACGGCCCTTCAGTAGCTGGCGCGTTTTGCAGCGCAGCGTCGTGATCGAGGCACGGCCGGATCTCGTCCGCGCGCAACACGTTGTGCAGCGGGATCACCTGCGCCGTCGGATGGACGTGCTCGACGTCGAGGGCTTGCAGCTCGCGGATGAACTCGAAAAGCCGCCCGAACTGGGCGGAAAAGCGTTCGGCTTCCTCCGCGGTGAGCGGCAGGCGCGCGAGCTTCGCCACGTGAGCGATATCGATAGGCACTTCAGGCATCGTTTATGACCCTTTGACGAACGTCATCACCACTTCGACGTGGCCGGTGTGCGGGAACATGTCATACGGCGTCACTCGCTGCACGCGATATCCGCGCGCGGCGAGCGCCTTGGCGTCGCGCGCTAGCGTCGCCGGATTGCACGAGACATACACGACGCGCTCGACGCCATTTTCCGCAAGCGCGGTCAGCACGCGCTCGTCACAGCCCTTGCGGGGCGGATCGAGAATCACCGCGTCGGCGCCCTTCAGGAGCGTCCGGCCGCGCTCACCGTGCACCGCTTCGACCGCATCGGCATGCTCGAACGCGGCGTTGAGCACGCCGTTGGCGGCGGCGTTGGCCGCGCATTCGTCGGCGGCAGGCTTGAACCATTCGACGCCAGTGGTAGCGATGCCGCGCTTGCCCAAAATGACTGCGAACGTGCCGACCCCGCAGTACAAATCGACGACACGGCCGGTTCCAGCTAACATATCGACGAGTTGCTCCGCGATCAGCTCGAGCATCGCGGTGTTGATCTGGAAAAACGACTCGATTCCGAACCGCAGCGTCGCGCCCGCCACCGTCTCGCGCAATATCGGTGAGCCCCATAACGTCGCGCTGCGCGCGCCGAACAAAGCGTTCTCGTTCTCTAAATCCCATGACGACATGACGCCGGTCAGGTCAGGAATGCGCCGGCGTAACTCGTCGACATATGCGCCCGCGGCGCGGTTGGGCTTCTGACCGTTGAAGGCGACGACCAGCTCGTTCCCGGTCGCGCTGGCGCGAGCGACGATGTGGCGTGACGGTTCGAACGGTGCCGGTGCCTCGCGCGCCATGGTGACGAGAGCTTTCACCGCATCGTCGAGTCGCGGCAACAGCACCGGACACGAGTCGATCGCGACCACGCGATGGCTTCGCGCTTCGTAGAATCCGAGCTGCATCGTACCGCCGACGAAGCGCGTGACGAGGCCCGCTTTGTTGCGATACCTTGTTGCCGTCGTTGCGGGGAGCGCAACGGTCTCGTCGACGTCGACGCTCGTCAGGCCACCGAGACGATGTAGTGCGTCGCGTACCATACGGCGCTTCCAGTCAAGCTGCGCCGCGTACTCCAAATGGAGGACCTGACATCCCCCGCAACGCGGGAATACTGGACAGATCGATGCGACGCGCGCCGGTGACGGCACGTCGATCGCGGTGACGTGCGCGCTTGCGTAGTTGCGCTTGACGGCATCGACCGCGACCCGCACGGTTTCGCCGGGAAGACCGCCGGTGGCGAACACGACAAGCCCGTCCGCGCGGCCGACTCCCTGGCCGTTCTCCAACAGATCTTCGAGGACGATGGGTTCGCGCGAGATCCGGGCGGCGGCGCTACCCGCGACGGCTTTCGTCAAGTGTCTTGCGGAGTTGATCCGCTTCGTCGATCAAAGCCTGGATGCGGTCGCGAGTCGGATCGGGAGGCGCCGGCGGCATCAGCGTGCGCATGAAGACGTATGCGCCCAGCGCCGACGCGACGAAGACGCTCGCCCAGACCAACGGATAAAGGACCTTGCGATTCACGAGAGCCGCCCTTCAGACATGGCGGGTTCTGGTTTAGACGCCGCCTGATGCGGCTTCCTCTCGCGCGGAAGGCCGCTCACCTACAGGATACGTCGCGAGCAGGCATGCGGCATTGGTCCCGGTCACAAAAACGAAGCGCCGCGCGTCCACGTCCGCGACGTACAGCGCGGCACCGCCGTGCAGCGGCCTGAATGCGAGAAGCTCGATTGGCATGCGTGAACGACGTGCGAACCACATTCGGAACGTACGCAATACCAGATCGACACGCGTGCACAACCGCCGCACTGAGAGCTTCAATCCGCGCGCCCGTCCTTGCGCGAGCCAGCCATCCACGCGGGTACCAACCAGCGCAGTGTCGCTGCGCGCTCAGCGATGCGCACCGGAGCGACGATCTGGAAATGCGGACTGCGCGCAGGCAATGCTCCATCGGCAAGGCGTACGAAACGCGGTGGCGTTCCCGCGATCGCGGGCAGCCGCTCCGCGAACGCGCGCATCGACGCACGGAGAATCGCCTCGACCGCGTCGACGCACACCGGACCCGCATCGGCGCCGGTTGACTGGTCGACCCCGATCGCCGCAGCTGCGACGCTCGCGACTGTTTCCTTGTCGGCGCTGAACACGAGCGAACCTTGACCACCGGCGATCAGTGCGAGTTTGAGATCACCGCGCGTCAGCACGGGCGTGTCGACACGCTCGACCTCTAATGTCTCGAGTTCGGCTGTGCATCGTACGGTCTCGGCTAGCCGCGCTGTCGCAGCCTCGACAGCGGGTTCGAAATCGCCATCTGTGTCTGATGAACGTCTTGCGCGCGCCTGGTCGATCAGCGGTGCCGGAGCTCGCGGTTGTGCGCGCGGTGCGGGTTCGGGTGCGACGAGCACGACATCGCGCGTAGACGATACGCGTTCAAGCGGCTGGGTGACCGCGACCGGCCGTTCCATGACCGGATGTGCTTGCGATCGTGCGAATCCGATGTACCATGCACCACGTGTATCTCCGATGGCGAGCGAGCCACCCGCGTGACCGGAGTCGACCTCTGTCCCCGCTCGCGCGGATTGAGCGTCGGACGAATAGCGCGCCGAGGATGGCGCATCCGCACGCAGTGCGGATGCGAGCGCGCACATCATCTGGTGAGCGAAGCCCTCTAATTGCTTGCCGGTTCGATTGCGCTTCGCGTGACGCACGTTCTCGCCGTCACCACCGATCGCGATGTCAGCGATGGCGGTTGCGACCGTGGCGTCAAGCTCAGCGCGCCAGCTGTCCGCGCCGGCTATGCTTTCGAACCGGAGTGAACCAGCACTCGGCGCTGCGTGGGGCTCGACTTCGATCGTGACGTCGCGTCCTAGATACGAACGGACCGCCTGCTCCAAAGCTCCGGCGATTGCAGCTGCGGCGTCGTTGCGGGGATCGTCGAAAGGAACGAGCTCATCGTCATCAGCAGGTAACGCCGGCTGCTCAGTGTGCTCCGCCGCGTCAGAACGCTGAATCTGCGCCGTATCGTCAGCCGGTGGCGCGGGCGTTTTTAGACGCTCGAGGAAGCGCTCGACGTCTCCCGCGTTCAGTCGAGCCACGTGGATTTCGTTGCACCGCGCTGCACGCGACGGAGCATGCCTCGCTGCACAGCGGCCCAGCGTTGCCTCAGCGCGCTCGCGCGCATAGCCGCATGCTCGTGCTCGTCAGCGGCAACGGTATGTGCACGCGCACGCAGCGCTCCGCTGCTGATCGCGTCCGCTGCTGCTTGACATATAAATGAAGAGAGAGTCGCCCTCGATGCAGCGAGTCGTTCACATACCCCGCCGGCGAGCGCGCGCTGGGAGGCTGCGTGAGTGCGTGCAGACTGCGCAGCTTCGTGGTGGCGTCGTGTGACCGCCGCCGCGTGACGCTCGAGCCTCTCAGCGAGCCTCAGCAGACGCGTCTTCATGCGCGTGCTGCGAGCGCCCGCGTGGGCGCGCTCTCGCGCACGATGATCTGCGTCCGTTCCGGGCCGACGGATATGTAAGAGACCGGTACGCCGATCTCTGTCGCCAGCGCATCCATAAACGCGCGCGCCTCCGCCGGCAGCTCCGCGAACGCTCTCGCGGCCGTCGTCTGCTGCGTCCACCCTTTGAAGCGGCGCAGGACCGGCTTGACTTTTGCGGCCATCTGAAATGGCATCGAACCTTCGGGCGCGCCGTCGTATGCCGTGCACATACAGACCTCATCGAGCCCATCGAGGACGTCGAGTTTCGTGATCGCCAAGTGCGTCAACCCGTTCACCGCGGCGACGTAGCGCAAGGCCATGGTGTCGATCCACCCGCAGCGGCGTGCGCGGCCGGTCACGGTGCCGTACTCATGGCCTCGTTCACGCAGACGCTCGCCCACGGCATCATCAAGTTCGGTCGGGAAGGGGCCGGCGCCGACGCGCGTCGCGTACGCTTTGGCGACACCGATGACGTGCTCGACCGCAGTCGGACCGAAGCCAAGACCTGCGCCCGCGCCACCCGCGACGGTCGTCGACGACGTGACGTAGGGATACGTGCCAAACGTGACATCGAGCAGCGCGCCTTGTGCTCCCTCGGCGATAATCTGTTTGCCGGCGCGCAGCGCATCGTGGAGCATGGTAACGGTGTCTCGGATGTGCGGCAGCACGGTCGCGCGGTGCTCTTCGATGCGGTTGAGAATCGTATCGGCGTCCGCAGCGATACCTTCACGCGCGAGCTCGGCGCAGCGGCGCGCGACGATCTGGCGAACCAGCGCACGATCGCGCAGGTCTCCGGCACGCATGCCTCGCCGCGCGACGCGGTCCACATACGCCGGGCCGATGCCGTTTCCAGTCGTGCCCAATGCGCTCGCACCTCGTGCCCGCTCTGCGGCGCGATCCTGTTCGATGTGATAGGGCAGCAAGACGTGAGCCAGGTCGGACAGCCACACGCGTGAAGTGTCGACGCCCGTCGTAGACAGACTGCGAAGTTCTTCGGTGAATTGATCGAGCGACACGACGGTGCCGGGGCCGATGATACAATCCCGAGTGCCGGCCAGCACACCGCTTGGAACGATGCGCAGCTTATACGTCGTGTCGCCGACGCGCACGGTGTGACCGGCATTCGCGCCTCCCCCAAAGCGGCCGACGACGTCAGCCCCTGCGGCGAGGAAATCGACGATGCGGCCTTTGCCTTCATCCCCCCATTGGGCGCCGATGACAAGAGTGATAGCCAATCGTGCACGCTTCCTTATCAGACGGGTCCTATGCCCGCCTCTATTGGTCAATGAAGCGGCGGGGTGCTACATTCCTGGGAAGACGGGCGTCGGCAGCGGCGTGAAGCCCATCAGGCGGTCGAGGACCAATTCCGAGTACAGGGAGCATGGCCATCCGAAGTTCGAGCGCGTGAATAAAGATGGATTGTTCGGATCGAACGATTCGTGAAGCAGATGATCGCCCGTATCGGAGGCTTGCAGTTCCGACAAGATTCCGGAGACCTCAGTGGGATCGTTCGCGGTCAGGCCCTGCATGACCAGCGCGAGCGGCCAGACGTAGCCGTGCGGAGTGTGCGGACTGCCGACTCCGCGCGCGTACTTGCCGCTGAAATAGTACGGGTCGTCGGTTGAGAGCACGAACCGTCGCGTGTTGACGTAGATGCCGTTCGTCGCCGGCGTGAAACCCATATAGGGGATCGAGAGCAAGCTCGGCACGTTGGCGTCATCCATCAGGACGCTGTGCCCCAGTCCGTCGACCTCGTACGCGTAGATGTATCCGTATTTCGACGTGTACACGATGCCGTAGCGGTTGATGCCGTCGATGATGCCCTGGCGAAGCGCTTGGACCTCATCGCGCTTGAGGTTGTCGTGCCACACGTCCCCTTCAATCTCGGCCAATTCGCCAAGCCCTACGGATGCGAACATCTCTTCAGGAATATTGTATCCGTACGTGGCGGGATCGTCGCTGGGGCGGAACGCGGTCCACACCATGCCGGTGACGGCGGTCGGCGCGCCTTTGCCGTCGTTGATCAACTCGCGATGGCGGTACGTCGAAAAACTGTGATCGCGCTCGAGCTGCATGAGTCCCAACGCGCGTTCGTACGCAGCCTTGACTTCAGGCGTGAACACCGTTGCGTCGCGCGTCTGCTTCCAATACATCCATGCCAGCTGGATCGGGTAGAGCAGCGAGTCGAGCTCATATTTCTCTTCCGCGACCTTGTAGTCGCGGTTGAAGGCGTTCGCGTATGGATCGGCGAGCATGTTCTTGGCTTCGCGCGCGATGACGCCGCGCAACATCGTGCGCACACCGGGGTCCGCGACGAAGTATAGATAGGGTCTGACCTGCGCGCTCGCGTCGCGCAACCACATCGCGCCGATGTCTCCGGTGATGACATAGGTCGTTTGATCGTTCTCGAACGAGACGTCGTAGCGCACCGTGGACAGCAAGCACTGTGTATAGAGCTGGCCCGTGTCGATCGTGCCGCCGTGGAACTCTGCGGCCGCCGCGGAAATGGCAGGCAGTTCTGTGGCGTGCGCCGGCGCGATCGTCGCTAGGCAAAAAAGTACCCCGGCGGTTGCCGAGGCCCAACAGACGAGACGACGCACGAATTCCATGGAGTGTAAAAGCGCTCCTCACGACGCGTAGGTGCTTACTCCTACGTCATCGGCACAGTTCGCAGCTCGCCGTAGTCAAACCCTTGCTGTGACGCGACGCGATGCAAAACGTGTGACCGCACCTCACACCATTTCCTCAGCATTGAGGCAGGCGAACCTCGATGCGCGCGCCGCCGCGGCGTTCGCGCAGCGCAAGCGTGCCGCCGTGCGCTTCGACAAGCAGCCGCGCGATCGATAAGCCTAGGCCGGCTCGGCCATCGGAGCCGCTGGCAAACGGCGCGCCCAACGATCGCGCTGCCCGTTTGCTGAATCCCGAGCCCTGGTCCACGACCGCGACGACGCATCCACCGGCGCTTTCATCGATCGTCGCGAGCACGGTACCCGAAGCCGGCGAGTGGCGCACCGCGTTGTCCAAAAGGTTAATGAAGACTTGCTCCAGGCGCTCGCGGTCCACCGCGACTCGAGCGTCCCCCCGCACCTTCAGCCGTGGTCGCGCCTCCCGCGGTCGACTCGGCAGAGCCTTCCACGCCGAACGCACGATAGGCGCGATGGCGCGCGGGCTGCGGTCGAGGGCAAGCTTTCCGGCAGTCCACGCGCCTGCGTCGATCAGCGTCTCGACGAGCCGGCGCAGCCGCCCGGCCTCTTGGACGACGATGGCGGCGTCGCGGCTGCGGGCGCCCGCAGCTCGGCCCGGTTCGTCGCGCAACCGTTCGGCGTAACCGATGATCGACATCAGCGGCGTCCGAAGCTCGTGCGTGACTGCCGCGAGCACGAGCGCGCGTTGTGCTTCGATTCGCGCGACGACCGCCGCACCTCGAATCGCTTGACGCAAGTCATCGAGCGGTCGAACGTCCGATACCGGGTCCAAAACTGTCCAACCAGCGATGACGCCGATGTCTCGGGCAGCCGCGGTGAGGCTCTTCAAGCGGGCTCGCACTGATGCGGCAAGCCGCGCCGCGACAAGCCCGAGCTCCGCATCGCTCACCGATGAGCGCGCGCGAGCTGCCACCGAACGGCCGACGAGAAGCGCGACGAACCAGCGCGCGCCATGACCGCAGGCGACCGCGTCGCGACGGCGCAACACGCTGCCGGCAGCAACGCGTAGCGCAGCGGCTACCTCGCGCTTGCAAGCGGCAAGGGTGCGCTCCCGAGAGCGCGCGTTCAGGCGCTCGATGCCCGTGAGTTCTAGGTAGAGCAGTGGGACCGCATGTTTGGATCGTGCGAGCTCGCGTAGCGCGGGAGAAAGCGCGGTTAGGTCGGGGATGCGCGAAGCCGGCGACCGCCTCTCGTGCGCTTTCATGGCGGCGTTTAGCCGCGCGCGCTGAACTTGTAGCCGACGCCGTGCACGGTCTGCAAATACCCCGGCGCGGACGCCCGTTCGCCGAGCGCGCGCCGCAGGCGCCGGATGTGAACGTCGACGGTGCGCGGATCGCCGTCGTAGTCAAAGCCCCAGATCGACTCGATCAGCTGATCGCGGGTGAAGACGCGGCCTTCGTTGCGCACGAACAAGAGCAACAAATCGAATTCCCGCGGCTTAAGACGGATTGGCCGCCCGCCCACTGTCACTTCGCGGCGCTGCGCGTCCAACGTGATCGCGCCTGCGGTGAAGCTCTGCCCACGCTCCGGTGGGGCCTGTCCACTGCGGCGCATAATCGCGCGCACGCGCGCCACCAATTCGCGGGGCGAAAACGGCTTGACGAGATAATCGTCCGCGCCGAGCTCCAAACCGACGATACGATCGACTTCTGATCCGCGCGCGGATACGATGACGATTGGTGCGCGGGACTCTTTGCGCAAGGCCCGGCACACCTCGAGCCCGTCGAGTCCGGGAAGGCCTATATCGAGGATGATCAAGTCGGGCGTGTGCGCTCGCGCGCGGCGCAACGCCGCCATGCCGTCCGCGGCGACTGCGACGTCGAAGCCTTCCGCCATCAGGGTATCGTGCAAGAGGGCGGCGATGTTCGGCTCATCGTCGACGATCAGTGCATGCAGCGTCCCCACGCGTTCAGCGACGGCGCTCATTGTTCGAGAAACGCGATCGATCCCATGAGCGGGCCGCCGCTCCCGTTGCGCCGGTAGGAATGAAGGGCATGTGTGCCGTCTGGGGCCCTGAAGCAACGCGTACAGGCTGTCGCGAGCGCGATCGCGTCGGACGGAAGCCCAGCCGTGTGCAGCTGTGCGGCGAGAACGGCACCGAGATTAAGCGAAACCGAATCGGTGCGCATTCTCGGCGCCGTCAGGACCGACGGTGGAGAGATCGCTCCCTCAATGTCCGCGAAGTGTGACGCGACCTCTGGTCCGACCTCAAAACAGCAGCGCCCGATGTGTGGGCCGATAGCCGCGACGATGAAATCCCGATGGGCGCCTTGTTCGACGAGTGTGTCGACCGCGTGCTGGACGATGCCGTCCGCGGCGCCGCGCCAACCCGCATGGACGAGCGCGATATGCGCGTGCTCGGGGTCGGCCAGCCACACGGCCGCGCAATCCGCGGTGCGTACGATGAGAACGTCATCCGGAGAACGAGTCCATACCGCGTCCGTGCCGGCGAGCCTCGCCAGCGCCATGGGTTTGACCGGCGTTGAGCAGTACGGACAAATGCTTGATGCCGGGTCCAGCGGTGCACCGCACGACGAGCAATGCGCGGGGACCAGTTCCGTCGATTCGCCCTCGTCAGCGGCCGCACACGTGCTGCCATGAACCTGATCGAGCGAACAAAGCCTGTGGCTGGGCGCCACACCCGAGCGCGTGATCCACGCGAGTGCGTTCGCGTCGAGGCGCGCGTCGACCGTGACCGGACTCGCCAAGCCGCAGGCACCCGTGTCCGCCAAAGCCGTCACCTGGATAATCGGTCCGCTTGTCGCGTCATTGACGAGCAGGAATCCCCCGCCGAGGGGGATCGAATCGGCCGCGTCATCCGCGGTCAGAAAGTCATCCAATCGAATCACTCGATCGTCTCGAAATCGGGGATGCGGCCGCGCGTTTGGGCACGGCGGCGCAGCACTTTCGCAATCTCCGGCGCGGTGAAGCCTTGGCGCTCGAGCCGGCGCCCTAGCTGCTCGTATCCGTCTTGCGGTCGCAACGCTTCGAGCTTGGCGAGCGCGCGGTCGATCCGGTCTTCGTCGCCCTCGAACTCGTCGATCACTTCGCGCGCGAGATCACCGTCGATGCCATAGCGCAAGAGATCGTGCAGGAGGCGCATGCGCCCGACGGGTTTGCGATCCAGCACGCTCTTGACGTGCAGCTGCGCGTACGTCCGGTCGTCGATGTAACGCCGCTCCTCGCACGCCGCGAGTGCGTCAGCGATCGCTTGCGGCTCGTATCCTCGATCGCGCAGCTTTTGCGCCAGCTGCGCTTTCGTCAGTCGCTTAGCCGTCAGCAAGCGGATCGCTGCTGACAAGGCGGGCGATGCTGCGCCGGCCGCGCCGCGTTCGAACGCGGGCGACCCTTCCGTCGCCAGACTACTTCTCCACGGCCGCGTATCTCACCGAGCCGATGTCGACGACGTTGGACTGTCCTTTTTCCAAAATCGCGCGGATCTTATCTTCTAACTCATCCGCAAGCTCGGGATGCTCCTCGAGATATGCTTTGGCGTTTTCTCGGCCCTGACCGATGCGCGTGTCGCCGTACGTATACCACGAGCCGGTCTTGCCCAAGATGTTCTGCTCGAGACCGACGTCGATGAGCGACCCGCTGCGGCTGATGCCTTTGCCGTAGGTGATGTCGAATTCAGCCACCTTGAATGGCGGTGCGACCTTGTTCTTGACCACTTTGACGCGCGTCCGCGAGCCGACGACATCCGTGCCGACCTTGATGGTCTCAAGCTTGCGGATATCCAAGCGCACGGACGAATAGAACTTGAGCGCTCGGCCGCCAGTCGTGGTCTCAGGATTGCCGAACATCACGCCGATCTTCTCGCGGATCTGATTGATGAAGACCATCGTCGTCTTCGACTTGCTGATCGCGGCGGTCAGCTTGCGCAGCGCCTGCGACATCAGGCGCGCCTGCAGTCCGACGTGCGAGTCGCCCATGTCGCCTTCGATCTCCGCCTTCGGCACGAGCGCAGCGACGGAGTCGATGACGACGATGTCGACGGCGTTCGAGCGCACGAGCATCTCAGCGATGTCGAGCGCCTGCTCGCCGGTGTCGGGCTGAGAGACGAGCAGGTTGTCGAGGTCGACGCCCAAGCTGCGCGCGTACGCCGGATCGAGCGCGTGCTCGACATCGATGAACGCCGCGACGCCGCCCTCTTTTTGCGCCTCGGCGATGCAGTGGAGCGTCAACGTCGTCTTCCCCGATGACTCCGGACCGAAGATCTCGATCACCCGCCCGCGCGGCAAGCCGCCGATGCCCAAAGCGAGATCGAGCGCGATCGAACCCGTTGAGATCGTCTCGATCATCGTATTTGCGGCGGCCTCGCCGAGCTTCATGATCGAACCCTTGCCGAATTGGCGCTCGATCTGTGCGACCGCGTTTTCCAAAGCCTTTTCTTTTTCCGACACCAAGATCTCCCTTATCCGTCCGCCGGTCCCAACAGGCCGGCATCTTTTATGCTTGTGCTACGTCGCTTTGTCGGTTCGCGGACCTCCAAAGCGTTCCATTATACGTCTGAGATGCGCGCCTGTCAAAATAAAGCGTCCACGTACGAGGCCGGATCGAATGGTTTGAGCTGATCGACCTGTTCGCCGAAACCCACGTATTTGACCGGCAGGTCGGCCTGATCCATGATCGCTACGATTATCCCGCCCTTGGCCGTCCCGTCAAGCTTGGTAAGCACGATGCCCGTGACGTCGGCCGCTTCATGGAACAGCTTGGCCTGCGAGAGCGCGTTCTGGCCGGTCGTCGCATCGAGCACCAACAGCGTCTCGTGCGGTGCCCCCTCGACTTCCCGGGCGATGACGCGGCGGATCTTCTTCAGCTCTTCCATTAGATTGTGTTTGGTTTGCAAGCGGCCCGCGGTGTCGATGAGGACGAGATCGATTCCACGCGCCTTCGCGGCTGCCAGCCCATCGAAGACGACTGCTGCTGGGTCGGCACCGGGGTTGTGACTGACAAGCTCTGCGCCCGAACGCTTCGCCCACGCCGCGAGCTGTTCGCCCGCCGCGGCGCGGAATGTGTCACCGGCGACGAGCAGGACGCTGCGGCCGTCGCGCCGGGCCTGCGCGGCGAGCTTGCCGATCGTGGTCGTCTTGCCTGACCCGTTCACACCGACGACGAGCACGACGTGCGGCTTGGCCTTGGGCGCGACCGGAGCGATGTTGGGGTGGGCGAGATAGTCCGCTACGTCACTGCGAAAAACGCGCACGACATCGCCGGCGGCGCGAAGATTGCGCTGTTGTGCCGCGAGCTTGAGCTGTTCGACGATCTTGTGGGTAGTACTGACGCCGAAGTCGGCGGAGATCAGCGTCTCTTCGAGCTCGTTCCAGAACTCGTCATCGACGAGCTGGCGCCCGAGCAGGGCATTCCAATGACCGGCGAGCCCGTTGCGCGTCTTGGCTAAGGCGTCGCGAAGCCCCGACAGCCATTGCATGGACCGGATGCTTCGACGCCAGCGCGCTGGCTACTTGTGGATAAAAACGAGAGGCTAGGAGGCTTGCTGCGCTTGTGGTTTCTTGCGCACGTACTTTTGGCGGACGTTCGGGTCGCCTTCGCGGTAGCCGAGATCCATGTACAGCGCCTTGAGCTTCGACCGCAGACGGATCACTGCTTGGGCGTGGATCTGCGAAACCCGCGACTCCGACACGTTGAGCACGCTTTTGATGTCCTTGAGCGTGAGGCCCTCGAAATAGTAGAGGGAGATCACCGTACGTTCTTGTTGTGGCAGCGATTCGACGGCTTGCGATAGCGCCGACTTGATCTCCGCAGATTCGACTTGGTGTGTCGGGTCGGGACCTGAATCTTTGAGCGTGTCGAGCAGCGCGACGTCGTGACCCTTCTCGTTCGGTAAGAACTCCTCAAGCGAGAGAATCGACGTGCCGCGTATCTTGAGCAGAAGCGTGTGGTAGTCTTTAAGCGGTAGGCCTAGCTCGCGTGCTACCTCTGTCTCCTCGGGTGCGCGTCCCAGGCGCCCCTCGAGGCTGCCGAATGCGCGCTCGAGCTCGCGCGCCTTTTGCCGTACCGCCCGCGGGACCCAATCCATGGCGCGCAGGGCATCGAGGATGGCACCGCTGATGCGCGTCGTCGCGTACGTCTCAAACTTGACGCCGCGAGAATCGTCGTATTTCCCGATCGCGTCGATGAGCCCGAGGATGCCTTCGTTGATGAGGTCGTTGATCTCGACGTGGGATGGCAGATTGACTGAGATCTTACCCGCGACGTATTTGACCAACGGGAGATACTTGTGGACGATCTCTTCACGGCTGAGATTGCGTCCTGCGATCGCGTAGGTCCGCGAAACGACTCGTTGGTAGATCATCGCTTCGCCTTCACCCTCAGCGCGTGGCCGTTGCCGGCCAGTAGTTGATTGAGCGCCTCGCGGCGGAAGCGATATTGGCCGCCCGGAGTCTTTATGGCGTCGACCAATCCTTCGCGCGCCCAACGGCGGATCGCGGCGTCGGTCATGTTAAGCTCGCGAGCGACTTCACCGGATGTCATCCAGTCGTTCGCGCGGTTCTTTTTGCGTGCCGCCCTGCGGTCTTCGACCATACGCAAAACTCGCTTCTCTGTAGGCGGGCGAGCGAAACTCGCCAGTGGACATGGAGAATGCGGTCCCTAACGCGGGTCCGGGCGCTTCCCGTTTTTTCGGTTTTATCCCTTTTTTGGGCCTGTGCGGGTTTATCTATATTCACGACCGCCCGAACAGCCGCGGTGTTACGCCTCAATAACAAACGGCGGCCTGGAGGCCGCCGCAGCGCGTTGTAGTCGAACCCGATCAGCCCTCCGGGACGGCCTCGGTCGTGAACGTCACCCGGGTTTGTCCGAACATGATCTTGTCTCCATGCCGAAGCGGAGTCGGCGCGTGCGGCACGAGGCGCTGGGCGCCGTTGAGCGACGTGCCGTTCGTGCTTTCGAGATCCTCGATGATGAAGCTGCCATGCCGGCGCACGATGAACGCGTGGCGGCGCGAGACGAAATTGCCGTGGTCGAACGGCGCGAGATCGAGGTCGGGGTACACGCCATCGGTCACCGAGGCGCGGCCGACCAGTACGACGTCCGCGTCGATCGGCAAGTCGATCTCGGATCCGTCGCGGTCGATGTGCACGGTCACGCAACCACGCACCGCCGGAGCCTCCAGCCGTCGAGTCGCGGACTCATCGAGCTGCGCGACCTCCGCGGGCAGGGGTTCGCCGCACATCTTGCAGTAGGTCTCGCCGGCGTAGTTGCGCGCGAAGCAGCGCCCGCACAAACGGGCGCTTTCGTCGCTTCGGACGGAGCCGAACGACGAGGCTGAACTGGCCTTATGGGCCGGGCCGGGCCGGTCGCCCGTGCCATCCAAAGTCATGCGTTTACTCACGCTTGGCCGGCTTCCTGAAAGAGGGTCTTCCATACGATATCGTATCACCGCAGACACCCCGACGGTGTGATGAAGCGCACACAGTCCCCCGAGATGTCTAATTCTCCTTTGGACGTATCGTAGCCTATCAACGCCACCGCCTGCTTGAACGTTTCGTGAGGACCTCGAAGCTCACGCGTAACGGATGCGCGGGTCGAGCAACGCATACGCGATGTCGATGGCGAGATTGACGAGCACGAAGGTCGCGGCGAACAGCAAAATCGAGCCGTTGACCAGCGGGCTGTCGCGGTTGCTGATCGCCTCGAACGCGAGCCGGCCGACCCCGGGCCAGGCGAATATGTGTTCGGTCAGCACCGCGCCGCCCAGTAGCAATCCCGTTTGCAGCCCAATCACTGTCAGGATCGGGATGAACGCGTTGCGCAAACTGTGACGCACTATCACAGTCCAAGGCTTGAGGCCTTTCGCCCGCGCGGTGCGCACGTAATCCATCGACTGTACATCGAGCATGCTCGCGCGCGTCATCTTGGCGATAATCGCAAGCGGGATCGTGCCCAGCGTAACCGCCGGCAGCACGAGATGGCGCAGCGCGTCGCCAAGCGCCGCCCAATCGCCGGCGAGCAGCGCATCGAGGATCATGAAATGCGTGCGCGGTTCTACATCATAGCGTAGTGAGAGCCGCCCGCCGATCGGGAAGAGGTCGATGCCGGCGCGACTTGGCTCGTATGCGAATGCATACAGCATCATCCAACCCAGCCAGAACACCGGTACCGACACGCCGATCAAGACGAGGATACTGATAAGCGTGTCGAGCGGCGAACGATGCGACAGCGCAGCGAAGATGCCGGCCGGTATGCCGACCAACACCGCGAAGATCATCGCCGCGACTGTCAATTCGATCGTCGCAGGGAAATGCTCGGCGAGCTTCGTGCTGACCGGCACGTTGTCTGCCAGCGAACGGCCGAGATTGCCATGCGCGACTTGCCAGAGATATGCGCTGAGCTGCTCATACCAGGGGCGGTCCAGCCGCAACTCGTGAGTGAGCCGTTCGATGTCCGATCTGGTCGCATGTTCGCCGAGCATGATCTGGACTGGATTGCCCGGGATCAAGTGCAAGAACAAGAATGAGAGGACGCAGATCGTCAACAGCACTGCGATGAATCGCAACGTGCGCGCCGCGAT
>Ga0126371_10001537_pt1 | contig 19594 bp, 21 predicted proteins | sample PanSoiMetaPlot_4_FD_110145 | JGI IMG/M metagenome (GOLD analysis project Ga0126371, IMG submission 110145) | Tropical forest soil microbial communities from Panama - MetaG Plot_4 | ecosystem: Environmental > Terrestrial > Soil > Tropical forest > Bulk soil | place: Panama | collected 2016-02-17 | reverse complement strand
TTGAACGAATCCGCGCCCGGCGACGTGCGCGCGCCGCAGGTCGTGCAATAGTGGTGAAGGCGCGCGTCCAGATCATGCCCAAGACGGGCGTGCTCGATCCGCAAGGCAAGGCGATCTCGCACGCGCTTGCCTCGTTGGGATTCAACGGCGTCGGCGAAGTGCGCCAAGGCAAGGTGATCGATCTCGAATTGAACGAGAGCGATCCGGCCAAAGCCAAGCGCGCGGTCGAGACGATGTGCGAGAAGCTGCTCGCCAACACGCTGATCGAAAGCTACCGCGTCGAGATCGCCTCGTAATACGCGATGACGATGTGATGGAGAGGGGGCGCATGTTCACGGTAAATAAAATTGAGGACGTATTCGCGCCCAATGTCCGTAATTTTGAGGGGTTCTTGGCGTGCTTAATTTACTCGACCGCCCATCGTGATTTTTCACGCTTGGTACATAAAGGATGGGATGCTCTGCACCGCTTTTCGGGTAAGTCGGTTCTCATCTTAGTCGCCGATGCGCCGCCTGAAATAAACACGCCACCGGCGGACGAAATTCCTAAGTACGCCGCTCAATGGATGACCACGTTCCCAACATATGCCGCTGGAAAAACAAATGAGCTAAACGCAGATCTTATAGACCATTTCTCGATCAAAAGGGCGCAGATGCCTTGTATCGTTTTTTTTTGACCAATTCGACAATCCAACCTTTACGCTGGGCTACTCGTTTCGTGATTACGCTGATCTCGTGTCTCGACTGATGGAAGTCTTTGATGATTGCGCGAATTCCTGGGCACCACCATCAACACGCGATCGCCAAGACTTATCAGCGTACCGCCATAGAAAAATGATCGAACTTGAACCTCGCCTCAACCGCAGAAAATTTTTGAAATCGATCTCGAAGCTGTCTAACAACGCGACGTTCGCCGCATCAATCGGCGCGCTCCTTTCATTCAAACTGCCGAGATGACGAGATAATCGGCAAACCGATGCGCGATCAACGCGCGATACATAAAGTCGTCGATAGCAATTTTTTACAAGACACAAAACTTCGCGCGTATCTTTCAGCAACATCACACAACTACGTTGTTCTAACAGACTATGCTGCCATGGAGGCGTATAAGGGCGATAGTCTCAGGTCTATATTTCAATCAATGGGAATTCTTTCCGAATTCCCTAAGCAAGTTGTTGTATTAAAAGGCACACAGCGCGCTTGTACGATGCGCGGCCGTAAGTCTGGATTGCAGCGCCGTTTGATCGACGAAGATCAGTCACGCGGATTTCCACGTTTCTGTACACAATTACGTGCTGCTATGGGCGGTGATGAACGACTTCGGCAAGAAATACTCGAACACGGCCGCGCAGCAACGGCTCATATCGACGGTCGCGTGCTAAGGGATGCGAAGGAGATACCAAATATATTTAGCGGTTCGGCGAACCTATACACTCCGACCGAGCTGAAAATTATTCGTACTCATCAACAGCACACTGCCGAAATGCGTGAAAAGCATGCGCTCGGAATCTTGCGTGTGGCTGCAAATCTTTTCCGCGATCATCCGGCAGTGACTCATCTTCCGAGTCCGGACGAATTGCCCTACACATTTATTTTTCGCTTTACCGTGTGCGCTTACGTACTGTTCCTTCGCTGGATTGCCGACGGTAGCCAGAGAAATACCCGAGTCAACAAGTTGCGGAATGACATGGTTGACCTTAATTTTGCTGCCTTCGCAACGTTTTTCGACGGGCTATTGACGGCCGACAAAAAGCTCACCGAAATTTACGAAGGCACGATGGCTATTCTGAAGACAGGTTTTGGTGTTGCGACGCCATAGAATGGCGCATGCGTGCTACGGCGCCGCACGCTTTTTGTGAGGCGCGTGGCATGACCGGCCCCCTTTCCGGCAAGCGTATCGCGGTGCCCGAAAGCCGCGAGCTCGACCTGTTCGCCCGGATGCTCGAAGAGCAAGGCGCGCAAACGCTGCGCTGTCCACTGGTCGCGATCCGCGATCTTGACGATCCGGCACCGGCCGAAGCCTGGCTCAAGCGCCTGATCGCCGGAAAATTCGACGATCTGATTTTGCTCACGGGCGAAGGGTTGCGGCGCCTCATCGGCATCGCGCGGCGCGCGGGCATCGAGGCGGACACCGTCGCCGCGTTAAGCAAGCTGCGCACGGTGACACGCGGGCCAAAACCGGTACGGGCGCTGCGCGAGCTCGGCCTGAAAGCCGGCCTCAGCGCCGCCGAGCCGACGACCGCAGGCATTATCGCCACGTTGGCGCGCGAAAACCTGACAGGCCGCACCATCGGCGTGCAGCTCTATCCGGGCAACCCCAACGCGCCGCTGCTCGATTTCCTCGTCCAAGCGGGCGCCCGCGCCGATCCGGTGTTGCCCTATGCCTACGCCAGCGACGCCGACGCCGATCGCGTCGCCGAGCTCATCGGCGCGATGGCGGACGGCAAGCTCGACGCCGTCGCGTTCACCGGTTCGATGCAGCTCGAGCGCCTTGCCGAGGTTGCGCGCGCCCGCGGCCTGGACCCGCAACTCCGCGACGGATTGACGCGCACGAAGATCGCCGCGATCGGTCCGGTGGTGAGCGCCGCTGTCGAAAAGATCGGCGGCAGTGTCGCGATCGCACCCACCGGCGGATCGTTCCATCTCAAGCCGCTGGTCAACGCGATCGTTGCGGCGCTCGGCGATAACGCACGTTTGCAATAAAACTGAAATGGCTTCGTCATAATCGGCCAGGAATTTTTCAGTAACGTGTCGCCACGTGCGGCGTGCATGCTACAAAATCGGAGTTCGGCCGTCTATTCAGAAAGAATTAGCGTTCAACGCCTAGCGTCCGAGCGCCATCAACGGATTCCTGTGAATGTTGTCGCCGTCATCCTTGCCCGCCCTGCCCCACGACAGCGGCCATTCCAGCTTGGCCGACGTCCTGCTCGACGTCGCGCCGGTGCCGCCGGAGATGACCAACGCCGCCGTCTACGAACGCTTCCGCAGCGACGCCGAACTGATCTCGATCCCCGTCGTCGCCGACGACAAGCCCGTCGGACTGGTCTTCCGGACCGCGTTCCTGGCGAGCCTGGCGCACAAATACGGCAACGCGCTCTACGCCGATAAGCCGGTCACGCACCTGATGGACCCGCAGCCGCTGATCGTCGACCAATCGGCCAGCGTCGACGAGCTCGAGGCGGTCATCGCCAACGAGAAACCGTCGGCGCTGCGGAGCGGCTTCATCGTCGCGCGCGACGGCCGTTACGCCGGGGTCGCCAGTGCGCTGTCGCTGCTGCGGCTGAGCATGGCCCGCACGCAGCGACGCAACCGCGAGCTCGAAGACGCGCGCAGCCGCGCCGAGGCGGCAAATGAAGCCAAGTCGCAGTTCCTTACCATCATGACGCATGAGTTGCGCACGCCGCTCAACGCCATCATCGGCTTTACCGACCTGATGCAGAGCGGTGCCTTCGGCAAGATCGCGCCGCCGCGTTACGGCGAATACATCACCGATATCAACAACGCCGCCAACCAATTGCTGTCGATCATCAACGACGTGCTCGACATGGCCAAGATCGAGCAAGGCAAGATGGTGCTCCAAGACGAGCCGATCGACATCAAGCTGCTGATCTGCACCGTCGTACGCATATTCAGCGAACGCGCGCAAGCCAGCCGCCTGTCGCTGTCGACCGACCTGCCGGCGGAGACGGTTACGCTTAGCGCCGATCAGCGGGCGCTGCGCCATATCCTGCTCAACCTGCTGTCGAACGCAGTCAAATTCACACCCAAAGGTGGTGATATTTCGGTACGGTTGACGGTGCAGCCGGACGGCAGCGTCGAGCTGGCGGTGGCCGATACCGGCATCGGCATGACACCAGAGCACGTTGCCATCGCGCTCACCCCCTTCGCTCAGGTCGAGAACGCCTTTACCCGCAAATACGATGGCACGGGTCTGGGTCTTCCGCTGGTGAAATCCCTGGTCGAACTGCACGGCGCCGAACTGACGATCGATAGTGAGCTCGGCACCGGCACGGTCGTGCGCATCGGTTTCGGCGCCGCGCGCGTGCTCGAGCCGGCGCGCACCGGCCTGCTCGCCCGCGCGTCGTAACGTCACGCCGTCAAATCGACGATCGATCAGGCGCTAATGAATATGGATCTACTTCGGTACGCGAAAAATAGCTAATCACGTTGTCCCATCGTTCACTGTCTTAATTAATTTCCCCCGAAAAACTCTCTTCCTTCCCTTAGTCGTAGCAAGCGCCCATCCAGCGCCGCCGGTCATACGTTCGCCTCGTCTCGCTTTCTGACCTTCGATTGTTACTTTGACAGCCATTGCTGACCTCCCCCGCGATGTTCGGATCAATATTTTCCTGCAAAGTTGGCGTGAGTCTACAACCGAAACAGTAGCATGCGATCAGCGCCCACAGGAGTATGCGCAGTCCTGCGACCCAGATGCGCAGGACCGCGCCACGAAATATCCGTTACTGTTCTGCGGCCATCTCACGAAGCACTTCGACCAACGTCTGCGGATAAATCCGAAGAGCGTCATAGGCTGCTTCGCTTCGACCCATCATCATCGGATCGCTATTGAACGCACGGAATTGGTTGACCGCACGTTGTATCATCTCCTCTTCCTTAAACCTTTTGGGCATCTCCAAACGCCAGTGTCCACCCGCGTCCCGCATTGCGAACTCGCTCATCGCACCCATTAGTGGAAAGAGAAGTCCTGGCGACACCCAGACAATAGCCTTTGTTTTCCGATCACGCCGAATAGCGCGCCCTCCCTTTTTTGTTTCGGACCAAATCTTGTGGCCCGTCCAGCCTAGATGGCGCGCCCATTTTGCGTATTCGGCGAGTGCGTGCGGCGCAATATCTACCGTGAAATCGTATTTGCGCTTCTTAGCCGGATCAGACCCTTTGCCTTGGTACCAATCGCAGAAGTCGGTCAAGCACTGCTCCGGATTCTTGTAAGCACGAAGTTTCTCGGCAGCGGTCGGGTTACCCGACACTTCCGTTGGCATAAGGAGACGTGCCAATTGCAGGACTTTGCGTGTATCAATGTACTCAGGCCCGCTCTGAGATTCGCTTTTTCGAATCTGCGCATTTGGCATCGCACTTTTGATGCTCCGCTCCAGATCATCCAACTGGCTGCGTGCGCCGGCTTCGGTCAAGCTTTTGACCGGCGTGGCGATGTTGCGTGCGATTGCCGTCTCTACAACTTCACTTTGGTCGTCATCGACGATAACGAACAACCGCACATAAAACGGGTTTTCAGCCGGTGATCCATTGTTTGCTGGATCAGTGATTTCAGCGACGTATCGCCGAACTTCACCTTGCGACTGCGCCCCGTTGATTATACTGGCGTCAAAAAGCGTCACACGACTGTTCTTGTCATCGACCTCGATATTCGTCGCGGTCGCGACAAAGCCGCTGTTACGGATGATAAAACGTTGCGGCAACGTTTCTATCGTCTCGCGGATCGCCTCATGAACGCGGTTCCGTTTTTTCGGATTATCTTCTGCTAGGTAACTGCGTAGGTTCGCTTTCGTATCGAGCTTGAGGATCTCGATCGCGGGCAGATTGAGCGCAAACGACTGTACGCCGACCGATTTCTCGTCGGGCGACGTCATATTTCTAATGAGCTGGTAGTGGAGTTGCACGGAATTCGGGCCGTGCTTCCCGGATTGGGAAACGGACATGTATACCTCGTCTGTGCTGTTGCTTGACCCAGATGGCCGCACCTGCGACCCCCAGAAGCAATCAGTGCCGCTAACTTCTAACCAACGTGCCGATGTGTCAAGCTAAAGGCTGGGGACTCCACCAATCTGATTGGCGTTTTCCACTGGCGCCCGCGATGCCGAGTCGCCGGCTACCGGCCTTGATCGGCCGCCCGGCGCGGGCTATCTCAAAGGCGTAGTCCGCGCCCGAGGTCGTCCGTCCATGCAAGCCGCGATCATTCTGTTCCCTGGCTCGAATCGCGAGCAGGACGTGCACGACGCGCTGCACCGCGCGACCGGCAAGGCGCCACTCAAGGTCTGGCACCGCGACACCAATTTGCCGAAGGCTGACCTCATCGTCATTCCGGGCGGCTTTTCCTATGGCGATTATCTGCGCTGCGGCGCCATGGCGGCGCATTCGCCGATCATGCGCGAGGTCAAGGCCCGCGCCGACGCCGGCACGCCGGTGCTCGGCATCTGCAACGGCTTCCAGATCATCACCGAGGCTGGCCTCTTGCCCGGCGTGCTGCTGACCAACCGCACGCTGCGCTTCCACTGCAAGGACGTGCATCTGCGCGTTGAGACCAGCCAGAGCGTCTACACGCGGCGCTACAACGCCGGCCAGGTCATCCGCGTGCCGGTGGCACATCACGACGGGAATTATTTCGCCGACAAGGACACGCTCGACCGGCTCGAAGGCGAAGGCCGTGTCGCCTTCCGTTATTGCAGCGAGGCCGGGGACGTCGTCGACCAGAGCAACGACAACGGCTCGGCACGAGCCATCGCCGGCATCCTCAACGAGAAACGTAACGTCCTGGGATTGATGCCGCATCCCGAGGACGCGACCGATCCGCTTTTGGGCGGCACCGACGGCCAGGGCTTCTTCGCTTCGCTCGCCGAGGCACTTTCGTGAGTCAAGACACCGGCGCGGAAGCCGAGGCGACACTCGACCAGGCGCGGCAGTTCGGTCTTTCCGAGGACGAGTTCAAGCGCGCCTGCCGCATCATGGGCCGTACGCCCAATTTCACCGAGCTCGGCATCTTTTCGGTGATGTGGTCGGAGCACTGCTCCTACAAATCGTCGAAGGTCTGGCTCAAGAAACTGCCGACGACCGGCGCGCGCGTCATCTGCGGCCCGGGCGAGAACGCCGGCGTCATCGACATCGGCGATGGCGACGCCGCCATCTTCAAGATGGAGAGCCACAACCACCCGTCGTTCATTGAGCCCTATCAGGGCGCCGCGACCGGCGTCGGCGGCATCCTGCGCGACGTCTTCACCATGGGTGCGCGGCCGATCGCCAACCTGAACGCCCTGCGCTTCGGCAGTCCGGATCATCCCAAGACCCGACATCTTATCGACGGCGTCGTGCGCGGCATCGGTGGTTACGGCAATTGCGTCGGCGTGCCGACGGTCGGCGGCGAGTGCAATTTCCATCCGAGCTACAACGGCAATATCCTGGTCAATGCGATGACCGTGGGACTGGCCCGCGCCGACCGGATCTTCTATTCGGCCGCCGCTGGCCCGGGCAATCCGGTGATCTACGTCGGCGCCAAGACAGGCCGCGACGGCATCCACGGCGCCACCATGGCCTCGGCTGAGTTCAGCGAGGACAACGAAAGCAAGCGGCCGACGGTGCAGGTCGGCGATCCCTTCACCGAGAAACTGCTGATCGAGGCCTGTCTCGAGCTGATGGAATCCGACGCCATCGTCGCCATCCAGGATATGGGGGCAGCCGGACTCACCTCGTCGTCGGTCGAGATGGCAGGCAAAGGCGGGCTCGGCATCGAGCTCGCGCTCGACCAGGTGCCGACGCGCGAAGAAAAGATGAGTCCCTACGAGATCATGCTCTCCGAAAGCCAAGAGCGGATGCTGATGATCCTCAAGCCCGAACGGCAGGAACTCGCGCGCAAGATCTTCGACAAATGGGAGCTCGACTTCGCCGTCATCGGCCGTGTCACCGACAGCGGCCGGCTGGTGCTGACGATGAACGGCCGCACGGTCGCCGACATGCCGGTCGGGCCGCTTGTCACCGAGGCGCCGCTCTATGAACGGCCGTGGACGCCGGCGCCTTCCTTGCCGGAGCTCACCGCGAAGAGCGTCGAAGCGCGCGAGCCGATCGCCGCGCTGAAACAGCTCATCGCCTGCCCCGATCTCGCGTCGAAGCGCTGGATCTGGGAGCAGTACGATCATCTGGTGATGGGTCACACCATGCAGCGGCCGGGCGGCGACGCAGCGGTTGTGCGCATTCCCGGCCGCAACAAGGCGCTGGCGCTCGCCACCGATTGCACGCCACGCTACTGCGCTGCCGATCCAAAGCGCGGCGGTGCGCAAGCCGTGGCCGAAAATTGGCGTAATCTTACCGCGGTCGGCGCCTTGCCGCTCGCCATCACCGACAACATGAATTTCGGCAATCCCGAGCGACCCGAGATCATGGGGCAATTCGCTCTCTGTATCGAGGGAATGCGGGAGGCCTGCGTGGCGCTCGACTATCCGGTCGTCTCGGGCAACGTCTCGCTCTACAACGAAACCAACGGCAGCGGGATTTTGCCGACGCCGGCCATCGGCGGCGTCGGCTTGATCGATGACGCCCCCAGGAATGTGTCGCTCGGCTTCAAGCACGAGGGCGAGATCATCGTCGTCGTCGGCCAGACCAAGGGCTGGCTCGGCCAGTCGCTGTACCTGCGCGAATTGCTGGCGCGCGAGGACGGTGCGCCGCCGCCGGTCGATCTCAAGGCTGAACGGCGCAACGGCGATTTTGTGCGCGCGCAAATCCGCACCGGCGCGGCTTCTGCCTGCCACGACATATCGGACGGCGGCCTGCTGGTGGCCCTGGCCGAGATGGCGATGGCCTCCGGCATCGGCGCGACGCTGTCGGCGCCGCAGGATCAGCCGGCGCACGCCTTCTGGTTCGGCGAGGACCAGGCGCGCTACGTGCTGACGTGCCGCAGCGCCGAGGCCCTGCTCCAGGCGGCGCAAAAGGCCGATGTCCCTGCCCGCGTTGTGGGCAAAACGGGCGGCGGCGCGTTGACACTGGCGGGAGGCAATGCCATATCCGTGGCGGAATTGAAGGGCCTCAACGAGGCGTGGTTGCCCGCCTATATGGCGCAATAGGAACGCAAATGGCGCTCGACGCGGCGACGATCGAAAAACTGATCAGGGACGGGCTGCCGGACGCGCGCGTCACCATCGAAGATCTGCGCGGCGACGGCGATCATTATGCCGCGCTCGTCATCTCGCCCGCTTTCAAAGGCAAGACGCGGGTGCAGCAGCATCAGATGGTCTACGCCGCGTTGCAGGGCCGCATGGGCAACGAATTACACGCGCTGGCGCTTCAAACCAGCGCACCCGAGGAATAACCAGATTCAGCACGAGGACACGATGACCACCGACGCCACCGTTACCGACCGCATCAAGCAGGACATCGCCGACAATACGGTCGTGCTCTTCATGAAGGGCACGCCGGTCTTCCCGCAATGCGGCTTCTCCGCCCGCGTCGTGCAGATCCTCACGCAGATGGGCATCAAGTTCAAAGGCATCGACGTGCTCGCCGATCCGGCGATCCGCCAGGGCATCAAGGAATTCTCCAACTGGCCGACGATTCCGCAGCTCTACGTCAAGGGCGAGTTCGTCGGCGGCTGTGACATCATCAGCGAGATGTACGAAAACGGCGAGCTCAAGCAGGTGCTCGCCGACAAGGGCGTCGCGACGCGCGCCTGAGTTCGGCGCGGGTTCCAGAGATGCGTTGGGTTCTTTGTGCATCGATCGTAGCGCTGGCGGCGACGCCGGCCTGGGCGCAAACCGCGGGCGAAAAGGCCGCCGCCACGCAGTGCGGTAGTCACGATCCCGCGCAGGCGGTTATCGGTTGCACGCAGATCATCCAAACGCAGCATCAGACAAAGCCGATTCTGGCGTTCGCCTTTAACGACCGCGCCTGGGCCTATCATCAACTCGGCAAGGACGACGACGCCCTCCGCGATGCCAACATGGCGCTCCTCCTGGCGCCAAACAGCGCCGCAGTGATCGAGACGCGCGCGGAGATTTACGAAAAACTCGGCAAGCACGATCAGGCGGTTGCCGATTACCGCGCCGCGCTCAAGATCGATCCCAAGATGACGCAGGCCAGCGACGGCCTGAAACGGCTCGGCGCAACGCCGTAGGACGTCGCGTTCTCAGCGGCAACGTTCTCGAACGCACCGAGCCAGAAGAGATCACCAAGTTACTGAAAGACTCTAGACGATAGCCCCCTGTGCGCCTAAGGCGGTGCTCAGTTGGAAATTATTCGTCTGAACGACACATTATTCCAGGTTGGCACACGGTCGTATGCAATACGGCACGACCAATTATTCTTGGATGGCTTGATCGCAGAAATAACCTCATCGTAAGAACAGCAGTACCTACGCACGACGATTGGGGGATCGGCCGTTGCGTTGCTCAGCCGCTTCCATAAGAAGGGAATAAAATTCAAAGAACTGGGTCAGGTTCTCACAGCGATTGATGCACTCGTCGCGAAAGGCTAAACGGACCCTTGTTGTCTCGTTAAGTTGTTTTGGCAGTTTCAGGCGGTGAATTGATAGGCCGCCATGCTCATGCTGCCGAGAATGAAGCCCTGGTTGACGCGCGTGATCCCCGGATCGTCGCCAGTGGCGCCGTAGGCTTGCGCGGGCGCTATTTCTCGAGCCACCGGCGGACGAGATAGTCGAGCGACAGTTTGCCGGGACCGCGGCACAGCAGCACGAGCATCATCGCGGCCCACTGGATGTGCGTCGGCCACGCCATGGGATAGACGAAGACTTCGATCACCGTGGTCATGCCGAGCAGGACGAGCGCCGCCGGCCGCGCCAAAAGACCGAGCACCAGAAGCACGGGCGTCGAGACCTCGATCGACACCGCCATGGTGGCGGCGAGGTCCGGCGGCAGCAACGGCACGTTGTACTCGTTGGCGAAGAGATTGAGCGTCGTCTGCCAGTTGGCGAGGTGCGCCATGGCCGAGTTCCAGAACACGGTCGCGAGCGCCAGCCGGAGCGGAATTGCCAGCAGCGTGTAGGGTACCGCGTCGAGCCAGCGCAGCACACCGGCGACGGCACGCGCGGGCGCGGTTTTCGTCGGGGACATCGTTTGAGCATTCACCGGAGAGTCTCCATCGGTTGCCAGCCACCGCCTTCGTCGAAAGCAAAGGCGGTGAACACGCCGTTGATCAGATGCTCTGCGAGCATGGCCGCAGCGTCGACCTCGCCCGCCGTTGCGATCGCGTCCTGCAAGGTTCGGCCGTCGCAGAGCGATACCGTGAACTGCCAGGCCGCGGGCGTGAGGCGCGTGACCGCGGGACCGTTGGCGGCACGCCGGACGAGTAGGAACACGGGGCCGGCGTCGAGTTCGATCGCCGCCATCGCCGCGTCGTCTTGCGCCAGAACCGCGCGCCAGATTGCATCGACCGGATGCTCGGCGCGCACCAAGCCGACCGACGGATGCGGCACGAAGCGGAGGCGCGGCTCGCCGGCTGTGGCGATGGCGGCGAGACTGGCGGGATCGAGGCCGTCGGCATCGGGCGCGTGCAGCGCCCGATTGACCGCCCAGTCGAGCCGCGCCACGCCGGCGAGATAGGGAATTGCGGCGGCGGGCGCGAAGCCGGCTAGGAAATCGGCGAAGCCAGGCGCGTAATCGTCGAGGCAAGCGCCGCGCGGTGGCTGCGCCGTAAGAAATAACTGCGCCGCGCTTTCAAAGAACGCCGCGCCGACGAGGCGGTGCACCGCGGGATAGGACAGGCGCAGCGCCGTGGTGAGGCCTGCGACGACGGTGTTGCGATAGACGGCGAGCCGCGCCGCGGGTGCGAGGCCGTCGGCGGCGACATGCATCACCGCCGCCGCGTCATCGCGCGCGATCAAAGCGCGCGCGACATCACGCTGGAGTTCATGCAGCGTCAGCATGACCGGCCTTTCTACCGCATCGGTCGAGCAGCGCCTGGGCGCTGCGCACCTCGTCGAGCAGGGTCGCAAGCGGCGGAATGTCGGTGTCCCATTCGATCAGCGTCGGCACCGGTCCGAAGCGGTCGAGCGCCTCGGCGTAGAGCATCCATACTGCCGGCGCGACGCGCGAGCCATGGTCGTCGATGCGCAGAACCGAGCCGTCGTCGAGCCTGCGGACGGCATGGCCGGCGAGATGGATCTCGCCGATCGCCGCCGGCGGCAAGGCGGCAAGATAGGCCGAAGCGTCCCAGCCGTGATTCTGCGCGCTGACATAGATGTTGTTGACGTCGCAAAGGATGCCGCAGCCGGTGCGCGCGGCAACCGCGGCGAGGAACTCCCACTCCGGGATCACGGAATGGCGGTAGCGCAAATAGCTCGACGGATTCTCGATCAGGATGCGGCGACGCAGGAATTCCTGCGTCTCGTCCACGTTCCGGCAGACGACGGCGAGCGCCTCCTCGGTCAGCGGCAGCGGCAGCAGATCGGCGAGATACTGGCCGCCAGCGACACTCCACGACAGATGCTCGGAGACCAACGCCGGCGCGAAGCGCTCGACCGCGCGGCCGATGCGCGCGAGATGATCGCGATCGAGCCCCTCGGCGGTGCCGAGCGACAGGCCGACGCCGTGGCACGAGATCGGATAGTCGCGGCGGATGGCGTCGAGCCACGCGGGCGTCGCGCCGCCACCCAGATAATTCTCGGTATGCACCTCGAGCCACGCGACGTCGGGCCGCGTCTCGGCGACAACGCGATGGTGCGGAAAGCGCAGCCCGATCCCCGCACGGGCAGGGATCGGACCGCGTTCCAGGCGCGTGGCGGTGGACGGGGGGAGCATCCGCCGCCTCGCGCTCAGCCCGCTTTGAGCGAGCCGCCGGAAATCTTCGAGCAGTCGCCTGCCGGCAGCAGCACGAACGACTTCGGATCGCGCGCCTGCGTCGCCTGACCGGCGCAGGAATGCGCGCCCTCGGCGCAGTCGTTCTTGGCCACGGCGTTGATGCCGTAGCACTTCTCCAGATGCTGCTGCGCCATGCGCTCCATGTTCTGTTTCACGATCGGCGGTGGATTGTTCATGCCCTGGGCCACGGTCTGCGGAATCTGCGCGGCGAGCGCTAGACCGACCGCGGCGGAGAGCGTCGAGGCGGTGAAAATGCGGCGATTCATGAATGACCTCATCGGTAGTTGTTGCCCTCACCAGGAGGGCGGCGTTATGAGGTTCGCCGCAGGTGGGTCCGAGGTTACACCCAGCCGGCGAGTGCAGTGGACGCGACGGGAACGTGCAGTCAAGCAATCGGCACGGCGAGCAGTGGGACGCCCTCATGGCGGCGGCGCAGGACGGCGATCGCAAAGCCTATGAGATGCTACTCCGCGAGGTCCTGCCCTACATCCGCAGCGTGGTGCGCAGCCTCCACGCCAGGCCCGAACGGGCCGAAGAGGTGACGCAGGACGTGCTCCTGACCGTGCACCGCATTCGCCATACCTACGATCCGACGCGGCCGTTCCGGCCCTGGCTGGCGGCGATTGCGCGACGGCGCGCCATCGACGCCCTCCGCCGCCATCGGCGCACGGAAATCCACGAGGTTTCCGATCAATATGCCTATGAAACCTTTGCCGACCTGGCGGCGAATAGACATGCAGAGATGCCGACAACCGCGGAAGGCCTCCGTGCGGCTATTGCCAACTTGCCTGCGCAGCAACGCGAGGCCGTGCAGCTATTGAAGGTCCGCGGCTTGAGCCTGGCGGAAGCATCCGCCGAAACAGGCAGATCGATCGCCGCGCTCAAGGTCAACATGCATCGCGCCGTCAAGACCTTGCGCCAGCGGCTGACGGGAGAAGAATTGTGACCGACGACGAGACGATGCATTTGATCGAGGCGCTCGCCGCCAAGGCGCAGCCGGTCCGACGTCTGCGTCCGCCGGCGTTGCGTGCCGCCTTGTGGCTCGGTGCCGTCGGCGCCGTGATTGCGCTCGCGATCTGGCTGTTCTCCGATCTGACGCTGTCCATGCAGCGGCTCCACGATGCGCGACTGGATTGGGAGATGGCCGGTATGTTGCTGACCGGCATCCTCGCGGTGGTCGCCGCCTTCCATCTGAGCCTGCCCGACCGTTCGGCTGCATGGGCGCTGTTACCGCTGCCGACGTTGTCGTTGTGGCTCGCTTCGATGGGCTACAACTGTTACCGCCACTGGTTCATCGATGGCTGGGCGCTGGGCTCAACCTGGGATTGCCTGAAATTCATCGTCGGCGTGAGCGTGCCGCTGTGCGCCAGCTTGCTTTACCTGCTCCATCGTGCAGCACCGCTAGCGCCGATGCGCGTTGCGGCAATGGGCGGACTCGGTGTCGCCTCAATCGCCGCCTTCGCGCTCCAGTTCTTCCATCCCTTCGACGTCACCTTTCTCGATCTGGGGACGCAGGTGATCACAGTCGGGCTGGTCGTGCTGGCAACAACCATCTACGAACGGATGACTGCGGCAAACGCCAGGCGTTGATTGCCGGTTGGCCAGCTCAGGCGGCGAATTGATAGGCCGCCATGCTCATGCTGCCGAGCGTGAATCCCTGGTTGAGACGCGTCACCTTCGGATGGTCGCCGGCGGCGCCATAGGCGACGAAGATCGGCAGGAAATGCTCGGGCGTCGGCTGCGCGCGTTTGGCTTCGGGCGCGGCGGTTTCCCAATCGAGGAAGTCCTTTTCCTTGCCTGCGGCGAGCGTCGCCGCCAGCCAATCGTCGAAGTTCTTGGCCCACGCCGGCGTCGGTCCGCCGTCGCGCGCCATCTCGCGCAGATTGTGCACCGCGCCGCCGGTCGCGAGCAGCAGGACACCTTCGTCCTTGAGCGGCCGCAAGGCCTGACCGAGGCGGGCGTGCCAGCGTGCATCGCGCTGCGGCTGGACGGAGAGCTGCGCCACCGGCACGTCAGCGTCGGGATACATGTTCTGCAACGGCACCCAGGCGCCGTGATCGAGGCCGCGCTGGGCGTCGATCCGGACCGGTATCGAAACCGCCTCGAGCAGCGAAACCACACGATCGGCGAGCGCCGGCGCGCCCGGCGCGTTATATCGGACGCGGTAGAGCGCTTCGGGAAAGCCGTAAAAATCGTGGATCGTTTCGTTGTGCGGCGGCGCGTTGACGGTCGGCTCGCGCGTCGTCCAATGTGCCGAGACCGCCAGCACGGCGTTCGGCCGCGGCAACTCATGGCCAAGTTTTTTCCAGAATTCGCCGGTGGCGCCGGGATCGACCGCCAGCATCGGCGAGCCGTGCGAAACGAAGATGGTGGGAAGCGAGCGCGTCATGCGCGGCTATGTAAGTAGCGATCGGCTTGACGGCAACTGCGCCGCGGACATGGCCACCCGGCGACAAAGCCGGCCCCCAGAAACGGCGAAGGACGCGAACGGCGTCCGCGTCCTTCCCCGATAGCCTTCGCGCTAACGGCGCGTGGCGCGGCGGCGCTGATTGCGGCGCTTCGCTTTCGCCTTGCCTTTGCGCTTGTTGGCGCGGACCGTTTTGCTCGACTTGCTCTTACGTTTCACTCGTCTAGCCACGCATCTCCTCCAAAAAAATCACTATGGAACGGCGCGATTATAACAGAATGTAAACGCGGTCGGGCCAGCGAAAGACGCGCCATCATCGAGTCGAAGTGATCTGAATCGCGAGTCGCGTTGCGCCGCATTCGTGTGTGCACTGCCGAGGAGGCGCTCGACGGCTTCGACGATGGCGGCGTGGCTCGCTTTGCCTTGATCGGCAATGTCGAGCGCCGAACTGCGTCACCATGCGACGACGACCATGACAACGAGTACGGCCATGCCAAACACGGCGACCATCGATGCGAAAAACGGCCCGAGAATGGGCGCATGATATTCCGGCGGTCGGTGCTGACGCCTATAGGCGGCAGAGTAGACATAGAATCGCAAGCCCGTCGCGAGCACCATCGCCACGCCAAGCGCCACCAAGGCGACGCCAACCCAGTTCGAGATCACGTCTGAATGGTGACTGGTTTGCCCGGGACCGGTCGGGAGCTCGACGACAAAGAGACCGAAACGATCGACAGCGAGCCCACAAATCATCAGCCCCAGCGCAGTGCGCACCCAGACCGACAACGTGCGTTCGGCATTCATGTACGAGCGCTCGGCCGACAACTCGACGAGCTCCCGCATGATCGAGATCTGCTCGGGCTCCTTGTCCGCCATGGCCTTACCCCGCCGCGCTCTGGCGCGCCTTGGCCTTTGCCGGCGGCACGATCCGCACGCGGTCGACGCGGCGGCCATCCATAGTCAGCACCTCGAGCAGAAAGCCGCCGACACGCACCTTGTCGCCGACTTGCGGAATGCGATTGAGGCGCGCCATCGCCAGCCCGCCGACGGTGTGGAATGCGCCCCTCTTCTCGCCCGCCGAGATCGGCAGCGCCATCAGATCGCGAACCTCATCGACACCGACCAGGCCCTCGACTTCGAGGCTGCCATCGTCGCGCCGCACGATCGGCGGCGCCGGCTTTTCGCCGCGGAAGACGATGTCGCCGACGAGCGCCTGCAAGATGTCGTGCAGGGTGACGATACCCTGAAAGTCGCCGTACTCGTCGACGACGAACAGCATCGGCGCGCCGGTGCGGCGGAACAGCTCGAGCGCGTGCAGCGCCGTGACGGTTTCAGGCAGGAACGCGGGCGACATCATCACCGCGCGCAGATTGAACGGCTTGTCGGACAAGAGTTGCGTCATCACGTCCTTGACCTGCACGACGCCAACGAGGTGGCGCGGCTCGCCCTCGAAGACCGGAAAGCGCGAGAAATCGCTGCGGATGATCTTGTGCCGGTTCTCGGCGTCGGGATCGCCGAGATCGAGCCCTTCGACCTCAGTGCGCGGCGTCATTACCGCCCCCAGCAGCCGGTCGCCGAGGCGAAGCGCCATCTGGATGATGGCATGCTCCGCAGCCTCGAAATGACCGGCGGCTGCGGATTCACGCAGCAGATAGGCAATCTCCTGTTCGGTCGCTGCCGCCGGCTCCGCTGGCGGCAATGGCAGCGCCTTGAGCACCAAATCCGACGTGCGGCTCAGCAGCCATTCGAGCGGCGCCGCGATCCGCGACAGCGTCAACAGCAGAAGAGCGACACGCGATGCCATCGCTTCGGGCCGCCGCAACGCGATGCGCTTGGGCGTGAGCTCGCCGAAAATCAGCGTCACGAACGAGATCGCGGCGGTGACGACCGCGACCGCGAGCGCGTGCGCGTGCATGCCGGCCCAGCCCTGGTCGTTCTCGAACCCATGCGCCAGATCGTCGGCCAAGGTCGCGCCACCGAACACGCCGGCAAGCACGCCGATCGTCGTGATGCCGATCTGAATCGTCGACAGAAAACGGCCGAGGTCGACTTTGAGGGACAGCGCCAGCCGCGCACCGCTCCGCCCCGCATCAACGGCGGCCTGCAGCCGCACACGCCGCGCCGAGACGATGGCGAGCTCGGCCATGGCGAAAAACCCGTTGAGCAGGATCAACACCAGGATCACAGCAAGCTGAAGCCAAACCATGGCGGTTCCCCAAGAACGTCGCGTGACCGCTCAGGATAGAACGGAAGCGACGCCTGACGACATAGCGCCGCGGGGGAGCGCTCAGCGTTGGGCCGCGATCACTTCGGCGAAACCCTGGCGCCACGATGCGTGACGTGGCTGCCAGCCGAGCTCGCGTTTGGCCTTGGCATTCGAGCCCGCACGGCTTTCAGTCATCATCGCGACAACCGCCGAGCCGGCGAGAACGCGCGCAAGAAATGCGGGCACGTGCTTCGGCGGTTTGGCGCCGATCATCTGTGCCAATGCCGGCAACCAGTCATGCACCGGCGCCGGCTCGTCGTCGACGACGTTGTAAATGCCCGTGACGCCGCGTTCGATCACTGCCAGGGTCGCGGTCGCGGCATCTTCGACGTGCACGAACGACCACCAGCCGCCGCCGTTACCGATCAGTGGAAGACGGCCACGGCGGATCTCGCCCAAAACCGTTTGCACCAGAATTCCGGTGTTGGGTCCATAAAACGTGCCGTAGCGCAGCGCGATGCCGGTCATGCCGGTGGCACCGGTGACCGCCGTTTCGAGATGCCGGATAGCGGCAATTGTGCGCCGCTGCGACCACGGCGGCGACGGGTCGAGTGGATCGCTCTCCTGCTTGATCGGGCCGCCGGTGCGTGCATAGGGCCAGCCGCAATAGCTCTGCGCCACCACGCGCCCCACGCCAGTCGCCATTGCGGCCGCGATCAGGTTATCGGTCCCCTCGGTGCGCAGCCGGTTGGTGAATGCAAACGAGCGATCAAAACGCCGCAAGTCCGTTACGCCGGTCAGAGCGGTCATCTCGTGAACGATGACCTCGGGCTGCGCCCGCTGCACCGCCTGATGAACCGACGCGCGGTCGAGCGCGTCGACGATCGCCGGCGTGGCGCCGAGTTGACGAACCACCTCGACTTTCGCCGCGGTACGGGTCAGTCCAACGACCGTATGGCCGGCCGCCGTGAGTAGCGGCACAAGACGGCGTCCGACCGCACCTGTCGCACCGGCCACCAGCACGCGCATCGAGTTCCCACTCCGAACCGCCTGCTAAGCACGCCACACGATCGGAGCACAGTCGACACCACTCGCCAACAACGATCCGCGACGACGACGTCAGGCGGCGGGGTCGCCCTCAGTGCGGTCGTCGTCCTGCCCATCCACGGCCAGCTCGACCACCACATCGGTGGGCTCCGGCTCATGGGCCTTAAGGCTGGTGCGGCGAGCGTCGCGCCAGCTTGCCAGCTTAACCACCACGCCCTTCGGCGTGGCGCTCGACGCGGCCGTCACGGGCTCGACGATATGGAGTCCGTCGCCGTCGAGAAAGAACGTGTGGTCGCCAAACAGCTGGTTGAGCTGCGGCATCGCCGGATTATCGTCGGGAACTACCTCGGCGTCTTGGAACGCCGGCCGCTCCTCGAGCTGGTTCAGCGTGCGCCTGAGCATGACAGCGGATAGCTTCATGACACCTACTCCGTTCGAATCATTGTAATGACGTCCGCGACCGCTACGGCTTCGACGGCGACGAACCCGCCGCTCCGCCGTTCGCCTTCGGCAGCCGGCTCATCAGCTTCTCGCGGACATCCGGATCGTTCTGCGCCATTTGCAGGATGGCGTTATATTGATCGACTGAAAGCCCCGAATCCGTCACCGCTTTTTTCATCGCCGTCTGACTCTCGTCGGCGATGCGGCCGCGATCTTCGGGTTTGGCCTGGTTGAGCTGCTGGTTGTAGCTCTGGCGAATGGTCATGACCTTCTGCATGGCGACGGCGGCCTGGGTGATCTGCTGATCGGAGACCTGGGTCTTGGCCGCCGGAGCGGCCGCAGGCGCCGCCGTCGGCGACGGCGATTGCGACTGGGCACCGGCCGTGAGTGGCGACAAAACCGTGACCGCGGCGACCGCCGCGGCCAACGGCGAAAGTTTCATACGCATAGGTTCCTCCTCAACACCATACGTGCGGGCCGACAGCAGCCGTCCCGTCACGATCAGCGCGCGAAACGCGGCTGATGCGGGTGCAACGGCGTTGGACAGATCGGGTTCCGAATTTTTTTTAAGCGTGGCCGAGCCCAAAACGACTGTCGCCCGCCAAAAGGCGGGCGACAGCGAAAGACCGGTCGGTTACGGCCGCGATCAGCGCGAGTAGAACTCGACCACCAGGTTTGGTTCCATCGGCACCGGGTAAGGCACGTCGGCGAGCTTGGGCCCGCGCACGAACTTACCCTTGCACTTCTCGGCATCGACTTCGAGATAATCGGGCACTTCGCGCTCGGCCGACTTGGCCGCCTCAAGCACGACCGCGTTCTGCTTGATCTTGTCCTTGAGCTCGATGACGTCGCCGTCGTCGACCAGGTAGGACGAAATATTGACGCGCTTGCCGTTGACGGTGACGTGGCCGTGGTTGACGAACTGGCGCGCGGCGAACGG
>Ga0126371_10001536_pt1 | contig 19609 bp, 17 predicted proteins | sample PanSoiMetaPlot_4_FD_110145 | JGI IMG/M metagenome (GOLD analysis project Ga0126371, IMG submission 110145) | Tropical forest soil microbial communities from Panama - MetaG Plot_4 | ecosystem: Environmental > Terrestrial > Soil > Tropical forest > Bulk soil | place: Panama | collected 2016-02-17 | reverse complement strand
GGAGAAACCGATAGGCCAAGCCGGGAACGGTGATCGAAGGCCGGAACGGTCCCTGGCAAGGGGGATAAAGGAGAAGGCAAGTAAGCGGCGCGACTCATGAGCGGACAGCGGCAGAAAAACCAGGCCGAACAAGGGGAACTGGCCTTTCCGGGGGAAAGTAGGAGGGATGCTCCGAAGGCTACTGGGAAAGGGACCGAAACGCTGGTGGCGAAGCGTCAGACGGAAAGCTTGGCTGGAAGCGAACGACTGATGGAAGAAGTCTGCGAGCTGGAAAACTGCAAGCCGGCACGGCAAGGAGTCAAGGCCAATAAAGGGAGCCCGGGAATCGACGGGATGACGGTCGAGGAACTCCCGGAGTACCTGAAGCAACATGGGCTAACCATCGGGGAACAGCTGGGCAATGGAACCTATCAACCGCAACCGGTGAGAGGGGTAGAAATTGAGAAGCCGGATGGGGGAGGAATGCGCCAGCTCGGCATTCCCACGGTTTTGGACCGCTTTGTGCAACCGGCAGTGCTGCAGGTTCTACAGAAGCGCTGGGACCCGACGTTCTCCGAACACAGCCACGGTTTTCGACCGGGGCGTAGCGCGCAGCAAGCGGTACACGAGGCGCAGCAGTATATCGCCGAAGGATACGGTTGGGTGGTGGACCTCGATTGGGAGAAATTTTTTGATCGAGTCAACCACGACCGCCTGATGGCGGCGGTGGCCAAGCGCGTGGCCGACAAGCGAATGCGCAAGTTGCTGCGAGCATTCCTGGAGGCCGGAGTGATGGAGAACGGATGGGTGAGTCCGGTGGAGGAGGGAGCGCCCCAGGGCGGTCCGCTTGCACCCTTACTTTCCAACTTGGTGCTGGACGAACTGGATCGGGAGTTGGAGCGCCGTGGTCATCGGTTCGTGCGTTATGCCGACGATAGCAACATCTATGTGGGCAGCGAACGAGCCGGACAGCGGGTGAGGGAGAGCATCACAAGCTTCATCAGGCACCGTCTCAAGCTCAAGGTCAATCAGGCGAAAAGCGCCGTGGCCCGACCCGGGCAAAGGAAGTTTCTCGGATTCAGCTTCACCGGCGAACCAGAACCGCGGCGGCGGATTGCCGCAAAGGCTATCGATGGTTTCAAGAAGCGGATTCGCAAGCAGACCCAAAGGACCCGAGGCATTAGTCTGCGGCAGATGATCACGGACCTTGTGCCTTATCTGCGAGGCTGGCTCGGATACTTCGGCGACTGCCAAACGCCTTCGGTGTTGCAAGACCTTGAACGGTGGCTACACCGCCGACTCCGTTCGGTGGGGTGGAAGCCATGGAAGCGCGGACGGACCCGGTTTCGCGAGCTCCGCAAACGGGGCGTCTGTCGAGGCCTCGCGGCCCAGACGGCCGGAAGTCCTCACGGCCCGTGGCGGCTTGCGAACTCGCCCGCTCTCGCGATTGCATTGCCTAATGCCCACTTTGCACCGCTCGGGCTTCTGCCCATGGTCTGTGCGGGTTTCGCTTAATCCGCCGAACCGCTGTATGCGGACCCGCATGTACGGTGGTGTGGCAGGGGAGGCGGGGTGACCCGGGTGACCCGCCCCCCTATGCCGATTTGCCAGAAGCCAGAAGCCGGAAGCCTATTCTTTTCCCGGATAAGGATTCGAATACCGCAACACTGTAGACAGATCAATCCCTCGAATAATGTTGTTCGAATGATAAAACAGTCCCCACGAATCAATCGTTGAGTCATCCGGGAAAATGCAGGACTTCCAGCACCTGATCGATCCCTCCGGCTGAAACCCAACCTCCACCATTCAGATCGGTCGCGCCGATCTCAGCTCCGCCCAGTTGCGTGCAGTAATACGACGCGGGGTTGCCATTGCCCTTGCCATTCCACGGAATCTCAGAGTAATAGGCCAGAGCCGCCAGAGTCGGTTTTGTCGTGTACAGGGTCGGCAGCGACAAATGGATCCGGGAGCCGCCGCTGGTCTGTGTGTACTGGCAAAACGGCTGCTCGGCCGCCAGATGCAGCCATTGATTCGGTGGGTTATTCGTCCCGTACACCGCTTGCCGCATCTCAACCCTTCCGCCTGTGCCTTTGCAATACTGAGCTGCAGCCCCAGCCGTAGCCGTCTTGGCATCTTTCCCTGATGCTTGTTGTGCCGCTGCACGAACAAGAAATCCTGAGAAGATCAAAATCGCCGCAGCCGCTGAGATCGCCCGAATGACACGCATTCCCATCTCTCCTTTTCCAAGTCAAAGCCGCCGCGAAGTCTACCACACACACACAGCCACGGGTGCCCTGCCACCTTCATCAATCGATCCCATACCGCCTAGCAATTTTCCTCATTTCCTGAAACCGCTACTCCATGCGAAAGTAGTGCATGGCCTTGGTCGTCCGCCCTTCGCCCATTCACTCCGTCGGCGTCTATACCTCGACTCCGATTCGCAAAGGAACTCGCGTCGTCGAGTACGCCGGCGAACGCATCACGCCGGAAGAAGCCGACCGCCGTTATGACGGCGTCTCCCGGACGTACCTGTACGGACTCGAAGACGGCAAGACTGTCATCGATGGCGAAGGCCTCGGCGCGTTTCTGAATCACTCCTGCGACCCGAACTGCGAAGTCGACGAAATCAAGGGACGCGTCTGGATCTTCGCGATCCGCGATATTGCCCGGGGAGAGGAGTTGGTCTGGGACTATAACCTCTACGACGACGACGAGCCCGCCCCTTGCCATTGCGGCTCCGCAAAATGCCGAGGCACGATGTACTCCCGCGACTGGATGGTCAAAATGCGCCGCAAAGAAGCGCGCCAGAAAAAGAAGGCGATGGCAGCTTCTCTCGACGGAAAGAAGAAGCCAGCAGGCTATGCTGCTCCTTCTGCGCAGCCCGAGGGCACGCGAGCCGGGCACGAAAATGCCAGATAGTTGGAGATATTCGGAACCAGCCGCGAAGCGTCGAAAGAATGCAGCCCAAGGCGCAAGCCGTGGGACTAAGGTCGAAAAGGGAAGAAGCCCCGACAGGGGCGAAAGAAATTTATTAAAGAAACCTACCGATGCACAGGCGCTTTCCCGTGCTCTCTCCACCCTTCAATGATCAAATAAAGCACCGGGATAAAAAACAGATTCAACACGGTCGACATAATCATCCCGCCAAAGACGGTCGTACCGACGGAATGCCGTCCATTCTCTCCCGCGCCGGTGGCCACCACCAACGGCACCACTCCGAGGATGAATGCCAACGATGTCATCAAAATCGGCCGCAACCGGATCGTCGCCGCCTGTATCGCGGATTCCATCAAAGGCACTCCGCGCTCGCGCAACTGTTCTGCAAACTCGACAATCAAAATCGCGTTTTTGCTGGCTAGGCCAACCAGCATCACCAATCCGACCTGGCAGAACACATCATTCTGCAAGCCGCGCATCCACTGCGCTCCAAGCGCTCCCAGCAACGCCATCGGAACAGCCAACAACACAATGAACGGCAGCACATAACTCTCGTACTGCGCGGAAAGTGTCAGATACACCACCAGCGTACCCAACCCGAACAGCAGCAGGGAAGTCCCGCCGGCCTGCAACTCTTCCAGGGATAATCCAGTCCAGCTGAACGAAAAGCCCTGCGGCAGTTTTTTGGCCAGTTCCTCCATCGCCGCAATCGCTTGTCCCGAACTGTATCCCGGCGCGGCTGACCCATCAATTTCCGCCGACCGGAATAAGTTGTAGTGGCTGATCACCTGTGGGGTGGTTGTCTGAGTAATGCTGATCAGATTGTCGAGCGGTACCATCGCACCGCTGTCCGACCGGACGTAAAATTCCTTCATATCCTGCGCGGTTGCGCGAAACTGCTTGTCAGCCTGCACGTATACACGGTATGACCGGTTATTGAAATCGAAGTCATTTACGTAAGCTGACCCCATATATACGCCCAGCGTATCCGTGATCTGTGACAGAGGCACGTGCAGGCTCTTGGCCTTCTCACGATCGATCGTCACCAGATATTGCGGATCGTTCGCAGTAAACGGCGTGTACAACCCAACCAGATCTTTCCTCTGACTCGCCGCCCGGATCAATCCCTGGGTGGCAGCGGCAAGTTCCTCCAGCGTATGCGCCCTTAAATCCTGCACCACGAACTGAAATCCGCCAAACTGCCCCAGCCCTTGGATGGCCGGCGGCAATGTGGCAAACACAATTGCCCCTTGCACTCCAAACAGCATGGGACGGACCCGGTTCACGATCGCCTTCGCTGTGTGTTGCTCGCCTTTGCGTCGCGAGTAAGACTTCAGCGGCACGAAAATTAGCCCTTGATTCGCTGCGGCTCCCGAGAAACTGAAACCGGCTACCGAGAACGTTCCTTCCACCTCAGGCACGTTTGCCAGTATGGCCGAAACTTGCTTTCCAATTGCTTTCGTATATTCCAGTGACGCTCCCTGCGGAGCCCGAATCACGATGATGAAATATCCCTGATCCTCATCCGGCACAAATCCCGTCGGCACACGGGTGAATATGAAATAGGTGAGCCCCAGGCCCGCGAAGAAGAGCATCGCCATCAACAGCTTGTATTCCAACAGGTGATGCAGCATGGCGCGGTACCCACGCGTCAGCAGCGCGACGCCTTCGTCAAACTTGCGCAACCACCACCATTTCTGTCCGTGGGAACCAGCCAGAAAAATCGCCGCCAGCGCCGGCGCCAGAGTCAGCGCATTGAAGGCAGAGATCGCAATGGAAAATGCAATCGTCAGCGCGAATTGGCGAAACAGGATGCCAGTCGTCCCCGGAAAAAACGCAACCGGCACAAACACGGCAACCAGCACCAGCGAGGTCGCGATGACGGCGCTCGTGATTTCGGTAGTTGCCGCGGCAGCCGCTTTATGCGAGTCGTGCTCGCCACCGGCAATATGACGTTCGATGTTTTCGATTACCACGATGGCGTCGTCCACTACCAGTCCCGTGGCGAGCGTAATGCCAAACAACGTCAGCGTATTGATGGAGAAGCCGAGTAACTTCACGAACGCGAAAGTCCCGATCAGCGACACTGGAGTGGCGATGAAGTGAATCATCGTGGTTCTCCAGTCACCGAGAAAAATGAAGATCACCAGGATGACCAGCAGGATCGCAGAACCCACTGTATAGACCACGTCGCGGATCGACTCGCCGACAGCATCGGTCGTATCGAAGGCCACGTGGTAGTGCATGCCGGGTGGAAAACTCTTTGACAGCCGCTCTAACTCGGCGATCGCCCGGCGATCCACCTCGAGCGCATTCGCGGTAGAGAGCTGTGCGACTCCCATTCCCACCGCGTCCTGTCCGTTGAACTGCAGATCAGACGCATAGTTCTCGGCCCCCAGTTCAGCGCGACCAATATCCTTCAGCCGCACTATTGTGCCGTCAGCGTTCGTCTTCAAAATGATGTTTTCGAACTGCGCCGGTTCGCTCAGACGGCCCACCGCTCGCACGCTCACTTGGTACTGCTGCCCCGGGGTGGCCGGCTGCTGTCCCACTTGACCGGCAGCGACTTCCACGTTTTGTTCCGACAACGCATTCACCACGTCGGGAGCGGTCAGTCCGCGCCCCGCCATCCGTACAGGGTCCAGCCACAGCCGCATCGAGAACTTGCGCTCACCGAAAATAATTACGTCGGCCACGCCCGGAATCCGTTTCAGGGCATCCCGCACGTATACGTCGAGGTAGTTACTCATGAACAGCGTGGAGTACTTGTTGTTGTCAGAAATAATCGCGGCGCCAAACACGAAGTTCTGCGATGTCTTCTGGGTGGTGATGCCGATCGCTTTCACGGCAGCCGGCAGCCGTCCCTGGGCGGTATTTACTCGATTCTGAATGTCGACTGTCGCCAGATCAGGGTTGCGCGTCAGATCAAACGTGACCAGAATCTGGCTGGTCCCATCATTTCCGCTCGTGGACGTGAGGTACTTCATTCCCTCCGCGCCATTAATCTGTTGCTCAAGAGGGATGGTGACTGCGCTTTCCACTGTCTGCGCGCTCGCCCCGATATAAGCGCTGGTGACGCCCACTTGAGGCGGAGCCAGATTCGGAAATTGGGCGACCGGTAGAGTTGGAATGACGGCTGCTCCGGCCAAAACGATCAGCATGGCGCAAACCGAAGCAAAGACCGGGCGACGAATGAAGAACTCAGCGAACATGAAGAATCAGCCCTTAGCAGTTAGCACTTGGCACTTAGTCCTTTGCGACTTGCGGGAACCCCACTGAGCACTCCAGCGGCGAAATGCCAATTGCCAATTGGTAAGTGCTTTTCCGGAAAGTCTCGGAATTTCAGATGACACTGTTGGTTCTTCGCGAACTCTGCGGGTCCTCTGCGTTCACTGCGGTTAAGGGTTTTCTTTACCGCGGAGATCGCTGAGAAACTCCGCAGAGATCGCCAAGCTTGCCGCGCACTGCTCAAAGCTCGTTGCTAACCGTGTGGAATCACCGGCATCCCATCCACCAGAAACTGCGTTCCTGAAACGATAACTTTGTCTCCAGGCTTGATTCCCTCTCGCACTTCATAGTTGTTGCCAACGGTTTGACCGATCGTCAGCGGTTTTTGTTTGGCCGCGAATGAGCCGTTCGCCTGCTGTTCTGCGACGAACGCGAAGTACTGTCCCGCCAGCCGCGATACCGCCAGGATCGGAACCTCAGGACTCTGACGCGTCCCCCAAATCACCCTCGCTCGGATGAACTGTGCGTGCCGCAACGCATCGTTTTCGTTGGCAATGCGCGCCTTCACCAATACTGTTTGTGTCGTGTTATCAACCTGCGGCGAGATGAAGCTGATGCGACTGTCGGCAAGCACCTTGCCGCTGCTGTCGAGTATCTGCACCGGCAGGTTCATCCGCAGTTGTGAGGATCGTTCGATCGGGACAAAAACGTAAGCTTCAAGGCTTCCCGGCTGATCGATCGTGGTCAGTTGCGTTGTTGTGGTCACGCGGTCGCCAACGCGGACCGGAATGTCTCCGACGATCCCGGATCGCGGCGCGACAACTTTGAAATAGCGGAGCTGCACTTCCTGTTCCCGGACCTGCGCATCGAGCGAGTCCATCTGCGCCTGCGCAGCGTCCCGTGTTGCCTTCGCCTGATCGAGATCTTGCTTGCTCACCACTCCAGCCGCCGATAGCCCCTGCGTCCTTTCATACTGCTGTTTAGCCCAATTGAGCTGCGCCTGCTGTGCCGCGCGCGCGCTCTCCAGGCTTCTCACCGTAGCCTGTTGCTTCAGCGGATCGATTTCCAAGAGCGGTGCTCCGCCCTCGACCCGGTCCCCGGAATGAACGTAAATCTGGGTAATCTGACCCTCGACCTGCGGCATAATCACGGCCGAATCCCGCGACTTCAGTGTCGCCACGTACTCGCTGCTGTCGCTCACGGGCACCGCCTTCGCTTCCATCACCTGTACAGGCATCGCCTGGAATCCGCCACCGGGTGGTGTGCTCGATCTCGCTTTTCCTGAGCAGCCCAAAGCCGCCGCCATCAAAGCGAAAGCGAGTATAGACGAGCTCTTTGTCAGGAATGTTCGATACTCGTAGCTCATGTCCGGCGTACTTTGCAACAAAACCAGCGATTGTACTCCACGACAGCACTTATTTCCGTATGTCCAGTCTCTTCCTCACGTTTCTTTCTCCCTATCGGGACTTTTCCTGACCTGCGAAAGACCTACCACGTCATCATCCTCCCCAAGATTTCCTTCACAACCTTCGCTGCAACAGCTGCGGTCATTCCGGCGATATCCTGCACAGGGTTGTACTCGACAATGTCTGCTCCAACGACATCCCCTTGAATTGCGTGCAGATGTGCAATCGCCTCTCGCACCGTCATTCCTCCCGGTTCACGATGAGAGACTCCCGGCGCAAACCCCGGATCCAGTACATCGATATCGAATGAGATGTACACGGGGCCGTCAGCCTTCAGCGTCCCGTAAGCGGGAAGCCCGCGCATTTCCACCATCTCAACCGCGAATCTTTGCGCCTGCTCCCGCTGGTGCCGCGTGGCTGTCCGAATCCCGATCTGCACCAGCCTCTTTGCCAATCCCGCTTCCATAATCCGCGCGAACGGACAAGCGTGTGAAAGCCGGTTTCCTTCGAATTCGTCATACAAATCCGGATGTGCATCGAAATGGAAAATCGTCAGTTCCGGATGTCGCTTCGCAAACGCCTTCACAATGGGATATGTAATGGAGTGATCACCACCCAACGAAACGGGATGCTTGCCCTGATCAATCAGCGCACCCAAACCCGACTCGATTGCCGCGAATGCCGCCGTCTCGGAGAAAGCCAAATCGCCCGCGTCCTCATACACCCCGGCCGCTCCTAAATTCACCCCCAATTCAGTCCAGCTATTCGAAGCATCGCACTTCAACGCTTCTCGAATCCTGGGCGGTGCCTCCGCCGTCCCCCGCAGATACGAAGACTGCGCGTCAAATGGAATCCCCACCAGTGTGGGCACGCCCGATTTTCTGCCCGCCATTGAATCGTTCTCCAACTCTTTCTCGCTTTCTCGCTGGCCGCGTCGTGCACTGAGAAGTTCTACAGAAACCACCTGACTACCTTTGGCCATCTGTGCAAGATTTGTAAACGTAAATTTACACTCGATCGAAGCCTTCCCGTCTTTTCACTCACTTACAAATCTCACTCCCGCGATTCATTTGGCTTCGCCGTGGAATTGTTTTGATCTGCAATTCATCGGTCCCGCTGCTTTTCCCCGCTAGCTTTTCAAGAGCTTCTCTCTTTTTCAAGAGCTTCTCTCTCAGAGGAAATCCGTATGTCTACACGAGCTTTCCTGACTATCGTCAGGCAGCACCTCATAGTTGGCCTGAGCCTTTTCGGCCTCGTGGCCAATCTGGGCACGCCACTTCAGGTTAGTGCGCGGCACTGCCATCATCGTCACCTTCGACGAAGGCGGAGGCTACTACGATTCCGGTTACATTCAGCCCCTAGACTTCTTCGGTGACGGCACCAGAATCCCGACGATCGTGGTTTCTCCCCTCACGACACCCGGGCACATCTCACACACCTACACCGACCACGTCTCAATCCTGAAATTCATCGGGCGCAATTGGCATCTGGCTCCGGTCACCAGCCGCAGCCGAGACAATTTCCCCAATCCCAGAACCAAAGCCTCGGATCCTTACATCCCGACGAACTCTCCGGCGATCGGAGACATGATGGACCTGTTCACCTTCTGACAAGGAAGTGTCAACAGATGGGTGCCCCGTTTCTCGCGCGGTGTATGCGCGAGAAGTGGGGTCTTTTTCTGTGGTCCTCTGTGCCCGCTGTGGTGAATGTCTTAGCAGTTCGCCGCTCGATTTTCAGCCCCGAATCCTGCACCTAACCCCCAGCATCCTTTATCCTAGTGACTGCATTCTTATGACCCTGAAATCAAAGACTTCCACCAGCACGGTCGTGGACCGTGCCTCAACGAATGGCTCTAATCCGGAACGGGAACGTGTTTTTGCTGCCTATCGCCAGTGGGGGTACCTCGAAGGCGACCTCGACCCCCTAGGTTTCCTCCGCCCGCGTCCCACGCCTGAACTCGAACGCGACGGCGACTACGCCCGCGAAGCCCGCGCCATTTACTCCAGCACCATCGGCGTTGAGATCAACCACATTTACGGTCCCGAGCGCCGTCGCTGGATCTACGAACAAATGGAGGCGGGCCCGCAGCAGGAAGAAGACCACACCCGCATCCTCGATCTCCTCACTCGTGCCGACATCTTCGAGCAGGTGATGCAGCAGCGCTATCTGGGCTCGAAGCGCTTCTCTCTGGAAGGAACCACCGCACTCATCCCTCTGGTTGACGAAGTCCTTGATACCGCCTCGCGCCTCGGTGCTATCGAGCTAGTCATGGGCATGAGCCATCGCGGACGCCTCAACGTCATCGCCCACGTCGCCAAGCGTCCTCCGGAAGAGATCTTCGCCGGATTTGAAGACGTCGACCCACGCAGCGTCCTCGGCTCCGGAGACGTCAAGTACCACATGGGAGCGACCGGTGAGTACCTCACCAAAAGCGGTGGGAAGGTCCACATTCACCTGGTCTCGAATCCGAGCCATCTCGAAGCCGTCGATCCCGTCACCGTTGGCCGCACGCGGGCCAAGCAGGATCGCACCGGAGAAGGCGGACGCGAGAAATATCTCCCGCTATTAGTGCATGGCGATGCCGCATTCGCAGGGCAGGGAATTCTCGCCGAGACCATGAACTACGCCGACCTCCCCGGATACACCGTGGGGGGCACCATCCACGTCGTCGTCAACAACCTTCTCGGATTCACGACAAGCTACACGGAAGAGCATTCGACACGCTTCGCTGCTTGTATCGCGCGCCGCCAGTCAATTCCGATCTTCCACGTCAATGCCGAAGATGTCGACGCAGTGGTTCGCGTGGCCCGCATGGCGACGGAATTCCGCTATCAGTTCGGCACTGACGTCGTGATCGATCTCATCGGCTACCGCCGTCACGGCCACAGCGAGGTTGACGATCCTACTATCACGCAGCCGCTTCTCTATAAGAAGATCAAAGAGCATCCGCCGCTCTGGGAAATCTATGCCGACGATATCGGTGACAACGACGCGCAGGCGAAAGCTGAGGCGATCCGCGACGAGTTCGAAGCTGCTCAGAAAAAAACAAGCAGCATCAAACGTAAGCCTCTCCTCCGCGAACTTCCCAAGTACTGGGATAAGTATTTCGGAGGCCTTCACCGCGACGAATTTGAAGTCGAAACGGGGCTCTCCCCCGACGAGATCTCGGAACTCACGACCAAGCTGACGACCTATCCCGAAGGCTTCAACATTCATGCGAAAGTGAAGAAGCTTCTAGAACAGCGTGCCGAGATGGGCGCAGGCAAGCGCTCCGTCGACTACGGCATGGCCGAAGCCCTGGCCTTCGCAAGCTTGGTGAAGATCGGTACGCACGTCCGCATGTCAGGCCAGGATTCTCGGCGCGGCACCTTCAATCAACGTCATTCCGTCCTGATCGACACTGAGAACGAGAATGAATACGTTCCCCTCGAAAACATCGCGGCTGGTCAGGCCCGCTGCGAAATCTACAATTCCACGCTGTCCGAGGCTGGAGTCCTCGGCTTCGAATATGGCTACAGCCGCGACTATCCCGAATCGCTTGTCCTCTGGGAAGCCCAGTTCGGCGACTTCGTCAACGTGGCGCAAGCCATCATCGATCAATTCATCAGCGCCGGAGAAGCTAAATGGAACCTGCTCTCCGGCCTGGTGATGCTGCTTCCGCATGGATACGAAGGCCAAGGCCCCGAGCACTCCAGCGCGAGAATCGAGCGCTTCATCCAGCTGGCAGCGAAGCACAACATCCAGATCGCACAACCATCCAACGCCGCGCAATATTTCCATCTCTTACGTCGCCAGGCACTGCGGTGCTGGCGGAAGCCGCTTGTCGTCTTCACGCCGAAGAGCATGCTTCGCCATCCCGATGCCAGCTCTCCGATCGAGGATTTCACGCAAAATAACTTCCTCAACGTCATCCCCGACACTACCGTCGGAGAGGCCGAACGCATCCTGATCTGCACCGGAAAAATCGGCCACGAACTCCAGGCCGAGCGTAAAAAGAGAAAAGACACGAGCACCGCGATCGTGTTCCTCGAGCAGATGTATCCATTTCCAGAGCAGGAAGTGATCGCCGAGTTCGACCGCCATGGCAAACACGCCGACATCGTCTGGGTACAAGAAGAGCCGGCGAACATGGGAGCTCTTTTCAACATGCTTCCCCGCCTGAAGCGGAGCGCCGGAGACCGCCCAGTCCTGAGCGTAAAGCGGAGCTCCGGCCCCAGCCCGGCAACCGGCAGCTCCAAAGCGCACGAAGTAGAACAAAAGACGCTCCTGACGCTGGCCTTCACGATCAAGTAGCCGCACGCACCCTGACCACAGTGGGGAATTGGACTTTGTCCGCTAGAACGGCTTAGAAAAGCAGCATGATCGTTCAATGCCACCCAAGCCGGTATCATGCTGAGCGCAGCCGGAGGGCAGCGACCCGGAACTCCGGCGGAGTCGAAGCATCCCTCCCCCAGAACAACTGCTGCCGTGGGGGGCGCGCTCGCTCCATCAATTTCCCAACCCGCATGGACCGCAAACGTGTGGCGCGGGCGCCCGCGCCCGCGTCTCACCACGAAATCGAATGCGTGTACCTTTGACACCCCGGTGCGACCCCTACCCCGGTCGTTCTGTCACTGCCTTCCCTGCCCCACCGGGCAGCTTCCGCTTCTCCCCTCCCGACAGCAACTCCTCCAGGCTCCGGTACGCATAGATGGTCGGCGCATGATTCTGCATCAACCCACCCGTATCGGCAGTCGGACCGTAGTTGCTATGAAGCTCCCGTCCCAGCATCCGCAGCATCGCCATCAACTGCCCGCGATGATGTGAAGTGTGTGTCATCCTTCGCACCATGACCCATGCCCGCGACCGAGGCACATCGAAGAACTTTACTTCCTCTTCCCACCATGAATCGATCTTCTCCCGCAGCGCCGCCAACCGCTTTCCACTGTCCTCGGCGTATCGCCGGATGAACTCCATCCTGCTCTCCTGGCTAGGCAGAGGAGGCGCGCCCACATCGATCCCCAACATATTCCGGAACCACAAATCCTCGCTCACGCACTGATGCACCATCTGCTCATGTACGCTGCGCCCTCGCGGATCACCCTCCCGAGGCCGTACCGGCAAATCCTGATCCCGAAGTTCGCTCCAGACGCTAACCACCTTCACGCGCTCAGTAGCGTAAGTCTCAACCAGAAATCCATACCTCATAGAAACAAATCTTACTAGCGAATCGACCCACGTGGGGCGGGCGCCCCCCGCCCGCGTCTGACCAGGCCATTAATGAGTAAATTAGGGACGCTCCACCAACGAAGTATGTGGGTGAGAACCAGATTTGATCGATAACAGATGAAGCAAGCGCCACGAGAACGCAGCCGCAGAGAGTAAATAAGCAAGTCCAGGGCGTCAGCCCGGGGGGTAGAGTGCGACCTCTGAGTGAGTCCCGGAGGAACGACACGGGTTCTCAATCCCGATTCCCCCAAACACACGTCAGCCCGGGACGCATCCCGGGCTGGAAGGAAACGAGCTGCAACCCAAATTCGGGCAATCTCTACGGCCAGCGCTTCGCGGTATCTTCCCATCCCGCTGCGCGCACCGGTTGTGGCGCAGGAATCGCTGGTGTCGACGGTACCGGTATCCGCGCCGTCGGCGCACTATTCACAGCAGTCGCCAAAGCCGGTTTCGCGATTTCAGACAAGCTTTCCTTCTCCTCTGACAGCAAAGGAGCCACAAGCCGCAGCGCCTCTACCTCCTTCTCCAGGCGCGTCAGTTCCATCTCTTTTTGCCGCAATACCTCATAGACGTTTTTCATAGTCAGGGCCACCCGCACGGATTCGTTAGTTCCTAAGCCTTCTTCCGAACTCTAGCAGAGTTGCCCCGCTTGTCAAGGCTCTCCGCTGGTTCTGGAAGTACACGAAACAGGCACTAACTATGGGGCATAGCCGGCTTCAATCCGTACAGTCGCGTGGTTCAAGCTAAATTAGGAATGGGGCCGTTTCTTTTTGGGTAGGGGTTCAGGGCGCACCGCTTCAGAGCTGCGAATAGTGCGAGCCTTTTGTCGGAGCTTTGAGCCCTCTGAGGTGCCCTACAGAACTAGCTTAGCTAGCTAGACTACCTTAGCTTGGATTTATCGAAAGTAGAACGCCGCCGCCGCCGCTGCCGCGATGACCAGTAGAACGAGGAGAATGTATTTGTTGGCGGACAGCCAAGATTGCGACGGCGTGACCCCCGCACTCAAAACGAAGTCCGGCACCGAAGCTTGCTGCGATGCGGTCGCTGCCGCAGGTTTGATCTCCGCAGCAACGTCGTTCGGAATCTTGCCCGCCTCGGTTTGAACCTGCTCTGCCCTGTTGCGATCAGGTTCTGCAGTGGTCCCATCGAGAGCTCTGGGAGTCTTCGCGACCCCTGGTGCCGCCGCGGCCGAGGCCTGGGCAGCGACCCTCGAAGATGACGGACCTGCTGGACTCAAGCCCACGGAACGCGCCGCCTGCGGCCGGAGCTGCCCACGCCACTTCTTCTCCTCGCATTCCACGCACAACGCGCGTCCCGCAGATATGGGGAATCCGCATGCCTCGCACTTTCGCAACTGACGCAACATCGGAGGCACATGGCTCTGGTCGCCTTCGTCCCGAGGGCGCACAGCTTCAGGCTCAGAACTCACCGTTGCCGACCAAAACAGAGGTTTCTTAGCAGGGTTGATCGGTTCGGAAGCGGGCGGTACAACTTTTTCGACAGCCGGCGCCACAGTCTTTGCCTGGCCCACAGCAGCGTTCACTTCGGGGGCCCCCGCAGCTTTTGCTGACGCGGCTTCGCCTAATTTGGCAGCATCGACAACCAGATCGCTGACGAACTGCCCTTCTCGCATTCCCGGCCCGGCAATCTTGTTCGCAGCATTACCCGCTTGCGCCAATTTTTCGGGCAGACTTTCACTTGCTTGTGCCAGCCGGACCGCAGTCTCCACCATCTGGCTGAGCCGCTGGATCGCTGAAAGATCGCGGTCACCGAACGCATGAGCCCTACCAGAAAACAGCTCAAATACACCCAATACCTGGTCGTCATTAACCACCGGCATCACAACGACCGACGCGATCCCAAGCTGCCGACATACCTCTCGATTCACCCTCGCGTCGCGCTCTGCGTCATCGCATCGCAAAGCGCGCTTGGTCCGGACGCTCTCCCCAGAGAGTCCAAACTCAGTCGACAACAACGCCCCCAACTCCGGCGCATTCGTACCTGTACTAGCCCGGCATAGCATGTCAGCCATCCCGTCGCGCCTTAATGCGATTGCCGCCCCGCTCGCTCCTGTAATGTACTGCGCCCGGTCCGCCAGCAATTGCAGCGCAGCATCCAGATCGCGCTGCGCCATCTCGCCCAACGAGTGTCCACCGTGTTCGCCGGGAAATCGTACGGTCGCTTCCGCCAGAGCAGACTGCGCCTGCGCGGCGGCCAAGGCCGACGATATCCTCTGCGGACTACGGGTTGTTGTATTGTTCTGCTCCAACAGTCTGTGCCGTGGGCCCCAATCTTGCCGCCCGTCCTCTGTAACGAATACGAAAGACTAAAGATATCTACCTCTGGAGTCTCGCTCGCCTCGCAAAACGTGTCAAGATTTCCTCCGCGCAGAGGTGCTACGCCGAAAGTGCGACTCCAATCGCAGCGGCGGTCCCGGATTTCGCTGACGCGGGAACCGGCAGAACCGGGCCGTCTAGAAAAGTTGATGGCGGTAGGCGTTTGGAGTAAAGCCAGTGGCTCTGCGAAAAACCTCGGTGAAGTGGCTCTGGCTGGCAAACCCCAGTCGAGCCGAAATCTCAGCCAGGTCAACCGCATTTTGCCCTAGAAACCTCTTGGCCAGCTGAATACGCCTCATCTGAACAAACTGATAAGGTGAGCGACCGGTGCTTCGCCGAAAATTTTGGGCAAAGCGATGAAGTCCCATTCTCATCGTGCGCGCCATCTTACCCACTGTGATTCCACTTTCCAATTGTTCATCAACGAATGCTGTAATTCGTCGGATGTCTGCCTCGCTAAAACGGTCTCGAACCCGAAGAGCCCGTGTGATGTCGGCATAATTTCTTAAGATATGTTCGGCAAGAAGGCCGCCTGCACACTCGACAAATAGTCGACTCACTCCGAAGTGAGAGCGGAACTGATCACGAATCGATGAGCACAACGAGTGAATCAAGGGCTCGTAGCTAAGATTCTGCTCGCGAATCTCGAACTTCGGTTTCGCGAGAATCTCGTCGGCTGCCCTTTCAAAAGCAATCGGAGGAATCAGAAGCACCACGACCTCCGAGCAATTTTCCCAATCGCCAATGTGTGGACGCCGCGACGGTATGATCACGGTTTCTCCCGGACGAAGTTCAGAAGGATTCCGCGTTTGAGGCTGAGAGCGGTAATGCACTTCCAACTGAGTCTCGACATGCTCATGTTCACGCAGTCGCCCTCCGGTAGGTCCTCCATGCATCACCCGGAAGCCAGCCACTGACACCGTGTTTGAACGAGTCGTAAGCCACTCTGCCGGCATCTGCACAGTATAGATAGGAAGACGCAGAGGCGACGAACGGGAATTTTGATAAATCCGTCCGCAAAATGAAAGAAGCCGAGTCGTCTTCTCGGTTAGTGTGGGTCGACGTCTAGGTGCGGCCACAGTCTGGGGAAGAAATGACATCAATCGCGGTTGCGTTTCAGTCTGAACGAGGCCATACGAAATCGCTCGCCGACTCGGTTGTCAAAGGCATGGCCGGTGTGGAGGGCGTGACCGCCAAGCAGTATCAGATTCTGGGCAAGGATGTGAGCCAAGGGCGATTTGCCAACCCTGGCCTGATGACCGAACTCGACCGCTGCGACGGCATCGTGTTCGGCTGCGCGACATACATGGGCAGCGGATCTGCTGTTTTCAAGTCGTTTCTTGAGGCCGCGTTTCGCCCTCACTGGTTTGAGCAGAGGTGGAAAGACAAGATTGCTGCTGGCTTTACAAACTCCGCGTCGCAAAGCGGAGATAAGCTCTCGACGCTGTTGCAGTTGGCGGTCTTTGCCATGCAAATGGGAATGATCTGGGTCGGCGTTAGCGATTTACCCGGAAACAACTGGAGTGGCGGTTCGCGCTCCGATCTCAACCGACTGGGCGCATGGGTTGGTGCAATGGGTCAGAGCAATGCGGACGAGTTGGGCCCAAGCGTCGGCGATATCGATACAGCGGAACGTTTCGGACGCCGGATCGCGCTTATCACTCGCCGCTTCAAGGACGGTGCCGCATACGAAAGCGAACGTCTCACGGAACCGCAGTTCCGCCAACGCAATCTGGAACGACGCAAACTAGTTTAGCCACCGGAACCTCAGTGGGACAGTATCGCGGCGACGAAAGCCACAAAGCCGCGAAAGAGGCCGAACGGGAAGCAAAGACGGAATCAAGCAACCAGGCAGGAAACCTGAACCGACAAACCGAACAAGATGTCACACGCGCTGAATGTTAATTGCGAACTGCCAACTGCCCATTAGCTAACCCTCGCCCACCGCCGTCGTCCCCGCAACGCTGCTTGTGCCAACCCATTCGCCTCGGCGTTATTCTCCCGTCGTACATGAGAGATGGAAAACGCCAGCGAACGCGCCAGCTTCCGGCAGGTCCAATGCAGTGAATAGAGTCGCGCGCTGCGGCAGATGTACTGGCCCGTCATTTGCCGTACTACCACTTCGGAATCTGAATAGACGTGAAGCTTCCGTGCGTTGCGCGCGACGGCATACTGCAGCGCTTCCATCAGTGCCGCATATTCCGCGACATTATTGTCCTGATGACCGATCCATTTTGCGATTCGGACGGGACCGTCTTCGCCCCCGCAAATGACCACCCCGATGCCCGACGGCCCGGGATTTCCCAAGCATCCGCCATCAACATATGCGACGAATTCGGGCATCACTTCCCTGAGTTGCCGGCTCGCTGGAAAACTTCCTCTACTCATAGGGAACGATGCGCTTAACTATTTCTGCCGTCAAGACGATTATTTGATTCCCTTTCAGCACTTTCCAGTTTACTTATCGTTTTGTGAAATTTGTTGTGCAAAACGGGGAAAAATCCCCGCCGCCTGTGCATAACTTTCAGCATTGCAGTCATTTGCGCATTCGGTTATGCACAGCTTCGACGCCCGCCACTGCACCAATAGTTTGCGTTGACGTTTTTGAATGCTGTGTTAACTTTACTTGCGTCGACGGTCGAAAGGGTTGGCACAATAAAACGAGCCAGTCCAAAGTAGACTGAGTGATCAGCCGGGCGGGGCGACTCGCAAGGCGACCGAACCTGAAAAAACCGACGGACCTGCGAGGGTCAGTTGGGGTTCGGAACTGCGAAAGCAGTGATCGCATCAAGGGGCTGTGACGGTACATGGTTCCACGTCGTTAACTCCCTCGCAGGAGTTGGCGGCTAGGCCATAACCAATGTCACGGCCCTCTTAATTTTTTCTCCGTCCCTTGTAACGATCAGACTTTGGCCCTTTGCCCCACCGCATTCTCTCCTAAGAGAAACACCGAAGCCCCTACTTCACCAAATTGATATCCTTTGTGTCTTCCGCACGTCAATTTCGATCGGGGGGAAAACCCGGATGCGTGCTCGCTCCGCGCTACTATTGATACTCGCTGCCATTCCCGTCTCACCGCGAGCGCAAGAAACCAAGCCGCAGGGGCACTATCTCTTCGCATGGACAGGCGACGCCGCCGGAAAAGGAAACGACTTTCTCGCGGTGATCGATGCGGATCCTTCCTCGTCATCCTATGGACATCTGATCACCACGCTCGCCACCGACCAGAAGACCGAGCTCGTCCATCACACCGAATACACCATGCCGCCTAGCGGCATGCTCTTTGCCAATGATCACTACGCTGGGCGCACCTTCATTTTCGATGTCCGCGACCCGCTCCATCCCAAGACGGTGACATCCTTCACCGGCATGGATGGCTACATGCACCCGCATTCTTACCTCCGGCTGCCGAACGGACACGTGCTCGCCACCTTCCAGCATTCTCACCACGAAATGAACCCGAACTCCATGGGTAAGAGCGGAGGGCTCGTCGAAATCGATGACACGGGTAAGGTAATCCGCTCCGCGAGCAGCTACGATCCGGCATTTCCGGACGCCCAGCTGACGCCCTACGGCTCGGTTGTTCTTCCTGATCTTGACCGCGTCGTGTCGACAAATTCCTCCATGCACCAGGAGGGCATATTCCGCGGTGTAACTTACCAAATCTGGCGTCTGTCACATCTCAAGCTGCTCAAAACAGAATACTTCGATATTGGCGACAACCGGTACGCACAGGTCGGTCCGCAAGAGCCGCGTCGCGGTCCAGACGGAAACGTTCTTGTGCAGACTCTCAGCTGCGGGCTCGAGCGCATCACCGGCATCGATTCGAACCAGCCACACTCCCAACTGGTGTACACATTTCCCGGTGACTGGTGCGGAGTTCCTACCATCGTGGGGAACTATCTGATTGAAGGCGCACCAAATATTCACAGCCTCATCGTGCTCGACATCGCCAACGGGGAGAAGCCCTCCGAGGTGGCAAGACTCGCATTGCCCAGCGACTATCGTCCGCATTGGACGGCATGGGACCCAAAAACCAGACGGCTTGTCGTCACTCCCAGCAGTACCGGGGATTCCCGCTTGTACCTGGTCAAATTCGACCCTCAGACCGGTGCGCTTTCGTTGGACGAAACATTTCACGACTCCGATGGAAAACTTGGCTTCAACTTCGTCGATCGTGACTGGCCTCACGGGTGGAAGGGATCCGGCTTGCCTCATGGCGCTGTGTTTTCGCGTTAAGCAGGCGGTCTTTTGTCTGCAGTTTGCAAGCGCGCCAGGCCAGTCCCCGACGCGACTGCCGACATGGGAGGCCCATTCCCGAGTGCTAGAAAATCGATTTACTAATCTCTCCCCCACTGTGCAATAATTTGTCACCGTACATTATCTCCGCGGTCAGGCACACGCCTGTCCGGAGACCACTTCAGCGTTCTGTGAGGCGAACAATCTAATGTCCAAGAATCCCCTGTCCCGCCGCCAATTCATGCAGATCGGTTCCGGCGCTCTCGTTGCCACCGG
>Ga0126371_10001535_pt1 | contig 19615 bp, 15 predicted proteins | sample PanSoiMetaPlot_4_FD_110145 | JGI IMG/M metagenome (GOLD analysis project Ga0126371, IMG submission 110145) | Tropical forest soil microbial communities from Panama - MetaG Plot_4 | ecosystem: Environmental > Terrestrial > Soil > Tropical forest > Bulk soil | place: Panama | collected 2016-02-17 | reverse complement strand
CGGCTTCGCGCAGCCCGTCCTCCAGGATGGCGGCGCGGATCGGATTCTTGTCGACGATGACGATCTTGAGCGACGCATCCATAGGCTGGCGGTCTTCAAACCCCATGCCACTGCCGGACGCGGGCGCGTTCCTGATACATATCAATGAGATATGAGAGGGAGCACGGACTGTCCGATAGGGCAGCATCCGGCCGCTGGCGTAAAGCTAGGCACCGCCGCCCAGCGATCACGCAAGGCGCCGCGCGCGATGCATCACGCCGCGAAACGCGGCGTCGCCGCCTCGCATGGGTGCGAACGATCGTCCCGCCACGGCATGCCGGCCCGGCAGGTGACGCCGCAGCGCTGCCGGCGCGACCCAGGCCGAGCGCGTGCCCAGCTCAGCCCGTGTTGGCGTGGTAGTTCAGCCCGGGGCTCGGGAGAATGGTCGACGTGGCGACCGTCAGATTGTTGGTCGTCCAGATCAGCGGCGAGCCGTCGATCGTGCTCTGGAACAGGATGTCGGCCTTGCCGTCGCCGTTGAAGTCGTCGGTCCCGATCGCCTGCCGGGTGGGACCCGGATTGGGAAGGGCCACGCCGGCCGTCAGCGTGGTGCCGCTCACGGTCCAGATCACCGGCGTGCCGTCGCTGGCCTGCAACAGGAGATCCGACTTCCCGTCCCCGTCGAAGTCACCCATCCCCACCACCCGGGTGGTTGCACCGGGATTAGGAAGGGCCACGCCGGCCGTGATCGTGCTGCCGTTCATGGTCCAGATCACCGGCGTGCCGTCGGCGGCCTGGAACAGGAGATCGGATTTGCCGTCCCCGTTGAAATCACCGGTCCCAACGATCCGAGTGGTTGCGCCGACAGCCCCGAGCGTCGCCGAAGACGCAACCGAGGTGGCATTCATCATCCAGATCAGCGGGGTGCCGTCGACCGTGTTCTGGAACACCAGGTCCGAATTGCCGTCATTGTTGAAGTCGCCGGTCCCCACCAGGTGCCAGCTCGCGCCGGGATCGGGGAGCATGGTCACCCCCGTGACGGACGTTCCGTTCATCGTCCAGATCAGCGGCGTGCCGTCGGTGTTCTGCCACACGATGTCTGCGTCACCGTCACCGTTGAAATCCCCAGTTCCCACGATCTGCCAACTGGCGCCCGGATTGGGCAGTGTGACCTGCGACGTCGGCGACGTGCCGTTGTAGAGCCATATCTGCGGGGTGCCGGCATTGGGATCGCCGCTGCCATGACCGCGGCCGCCGGTGTTGTCGGGCGGCGGCATGTCCTGGAACAGGAAGTCGGATAACTGATCGCCGTTGAAGTCGTTCTTGACCGACGGCGCGATCGTGATCGTGGTGGTCGCAGTGGCCAGGTTGTTCGTCGCGCTGCCGTCGTTCACGCTCCAGGTCACCGTGCGGGTCCGGTTGACGCCCCCATTGCTGGGGTTGAGACCGGAGCTGAACGTGACGCGATCGAGCACTTGCTGATAATCCGCCAGCGTATCCGAACCGGTGAGCACGAGCGTCTCGGTCGTGCTGTTGTAGCTCGCCGTGATGCCGGTGCCGGCGGTGCTCGTCGCCAGCACGTCGCCGTCGCCCGCGAAGGTGCCGCCGGTGATCTTCACGGTGGCGCTCGCCAGGGTCTGATTGTCCGGATCGGCGAGCGACAGATTGGTCGCCAGCGTCACGGTGCGGCCGATGTGGAAGGAGACGAGAGCCGGCACCGACGACAAGGTCGGCGGATCGTTGACCGCCGTGACGTTGACGGTCGTCGTCGCACTCGCGGTCGGGCTGCTGGCGCTGCCGTCGTTGATCGTCCAGACCACCCTCCGGCTCAGGTCCGATCCGAAGTCGGTCGGATTGAGGCTGGTGGAATTGAACGTGACCGCGTCGAGCACCTGCTGGTAATGCGCGAGCGTGTCGGAGCCGGTGAGGGTCAGCCGCTCGGTCGTGCTGTTATAGCTCGCCGTGATGCTGGTTCCGACAGTGGACGTCGCCAGCACGTCGCCCGCAAAGGCCCCCGCGACGATCGCGACGGTCGCGCTCGCGAGCCTCTGATTGTCCGGATCCGAGACCGCGGCCGCGCCCGAGAGCGTCACGGCGCCGCCCTTCTCCTTGAAGGACACGCTTGCGGCGGTGCCCGCGAGCGTCGGTGGGTCGTTGATGGCCGTGATATTGACGGTCGTCGTGACGCTGGAGCTCGCGTTGCTGCCGCTGCCGTCGTTGAGCGTCCACACCAGCGTGCGGCTCGGCGCCGCTCCGAAATTGGTCGGATTGTCGCTCGTCGTGCCGAAGGTCACCGAATCGAGAACCTGGGAATAGTGCGCGAGCGTATCCGAGCCGGTCAGGACCAGCCTCTCGGTTGCGGCGTTGTAGTTCGCCGTGATGTTGGTGCCGGCGACCGAGAGGCTGAGCACGTCGCCGTCGCCCGCGAAGGTCCCGCCCGTGATCGCGACCGTGGCGCTCGCCAGATTCGCGCTGTCGGGGTCGGAAACCGAGGCCGCGCCCGCCAGCGTCACCCCCGCGGCGTTCTCGGTGTACGGGACGGCGGTGACGAGGCCGGCGAGCGTCGGTGGATCGTTGACGGCCGTGAGATTGATGGTCGTGGTCACGGTGCTGGTCGGGCTGCTGGCGCTGCCGTCGTTGAGCGTCCAGGCGACCGACCGGCCCGGATCGGCGCCGAAATTGGTCGGGTTGAGGCTCGTCGAATTGAACGTGACCGAGTCGAGGACCTGCTGGTAGTGCGCGAGCGTATCGGAGCCCGACAGCACCAGGGTCTCGGCGATGCTGTTGTAGCTCGCCGCGATGCCGGTGCCGGCGGTGGCGGCCGCCAGCACGTCGCCCGCAAGCGCGCCGCCGACGATCGCGACCGTGGCGCTGGCAAGGGTCTGATTGTCCGGGTCGGAAACCGAGGCGGCGCTCGCAAGCGTGACCGGACCGCCCTTCTCGGTGAAGGAAACGCTTGCAGGTGTGCCCGCAAGCGTCGGCGGATCGTTGATCGGGTTGATGCTGACAGTCGTGGTCGTGCTCGTCGTGGCAGTGGTGGCGCTGCCGTCGTTGAGCGTCCACACGATCGTTCGTGTCGGATCGGCGCCGAAGTTGGTCGGATTGTCGCTCACGCTGCCGAACGTCACGCCGTCGAGCACCTGGTTGTAGTGCGCGACCGTGTCCAAGCCGGTCAGCACCAGCGTCTCGGTCACGGCATTGTAGACCCCCGTGATGCTGGTGCCCGCGACGACGACGTTGAGCACGTCGCCGTCACCCGCAAAGGTGCCGCCGGTGATCGCGACCGTGGCGCTCGCCAGTTTGAGACTGTCCGGATCGGACACCGACGCCGCGCCCGCCAGCGTTACCGCCGCGCCGTTCTCGGTGTACGTGACGTCGGCGGCGCCGGAAAGCGTCGGCGCGTCATTGATGGCGGTGATCGACACCGTCGTGGTCACCGGAGCGCTCAGATCGTTCGAGCTGCTGCCGTCGTCGACCTGCCAGGTGATCGTGCGGCTCGTCGCCGAGCCGAAATCGTCGGGGTTGTCGCTCGTCGAGAAGAACGACACGGAGTCGAGCACCTGCTGGTAATCGGCGAGCGTATCGATGCCGCTGAGCACCAGCGTCTCGGTCGTCGAATCGTAGCTCGCCGCGATCGCAGTGCCGATCGTATCCGCAGCCAGGATGTCGCCGTCGCCCGCAAAGGTGCCGCCCGCAATGTGCACGGTCGCGCCCACCCAGGTAAGATTGTCGACATCCGATGCCAGCACGGCTGGCGACAGCGTTGTCGCCGCGCCATTCTCGGTGTAGGCGGCCGACGTCGCGACCGCCAGCGTCGGCGGGTCGTTCACCGCCGTGATGTTGATCGTCGAGGTGGCAGTCGAAATGCTGTCGCTCGCAGCCCCGTCGTCCAGGGTCCAGGTCACCAGCCGGGTCGGATCCGAGCCATAGTCGGTCGGGTTGTCGCTCGGCGTGCTGAAGGTCACCGAGCTCAGGACCTGGCTATAGTGATCGAGCGTGTCCAGGCCGGACAGAACCAGCGTCTCGGTGGTCGAATCGTCGTTCGACAAAATACCGGTGCCGGCAGTGTTTGCCGCCAGCACGTCGCCGGTCAGCTGCCCGAACGGCGCGAATGTCCCGTTCAAGAGGTCGGCGCTGGTCAGCGCCACCGTCGCACCCACCAGCACGGTGCCGTGGGTATCGGTCAGTGTCACGTTCGGCGAGAGCGTGCTTGGCGCGCCGTTCTCCGTGAAGGAGGCCACGTCCGCCTTGACGATTCCCGGACCCTGCTGGATCTCCACGTCCGTGAGCACCGCCGAGCTCGTGCTGAACGTCGTGCCTCCGTCGTCGACGACCCAGGTGACGGTCCGGTTCCTGTCGGCCCCGCCGTTGGTCGGATCGGCCGCTGTGGTGTCGAAGGTCACCGATTCGAGCACCTGCTCGTAGTGCGCCAGCGTGTCGACGCCGCTCAGGATCAGCCGCTCATTGTTGGAATCGTAGCTCGCCGTGATCCCGGTGCCAGCGGTCGTCGCCGCCAGCACGTCGCCGTCGCCGACGAAGGTGCCGCCCGTGACCGCGACCGTCGCGGACGCGAGAGTGAGGCTGTCCGGGTCGGATACGGCGACGCTGGGCGACAGGGTCGTCACCACCGCCGGCAGAACCGTGATCGTGGCGCCGACCGCGACGGTGGGCGGATCGTTGATCGCCGTGACGCTGATCGTCGACGTAGCGATGCCGATCGCGTTGCTCGAGCTGCCGTCGTTGAGCGTCCATGTGACGGTGCGCGTGGGATCCGCGCTGAAATCGGTCGGGTTGTCGCTCGCCGTCGTAAACGTCACGCTGTCGAGCACCGTGCGGTAGTTCGCGAGCGTGTCGGTGCCGGTGAGGATCAGGCGCTCGGTCGCGCTGTCGTAGCTGACCGAGATGCTGCCCGTGGGGGTCGCCGCCAGGAAGTCCCCGTCGCCCGCAAACGTGCCGCCGGTGAGCGCGACGGTCGCGCTCGCGAGCGTCAGGCTGTCGGGGTCCGAGACCGAGGCCGCGCCCGAGAGCGTCACCGCGGTGGCCGCGTTCTCGGTGAACGACGCGTCGGTGGTTCCGCTCAAGGTCGGCGGATCGTTCACCGCGATGATGTTCACGGTCGTCGTCGCGGGAATGCTCTGGTTGGCCAACGCGCTGCCGTCGTTGAGCTGCCAGGTTACCGTACGGCTCGGGAACAGGCCGAACTGGTCCGGGTTGTTGCTGGTCGAATCGAACAGCACCTGGTCGAGCGCGGCCTGGTAATCGGCCAGCGTGTCGGAGCCGGACAGCACCAGGGTCTCGCTCGTCGTGTCGTACGATACCGTGATGACGTGCGCGCCGTTGACGATCGTTCCGTTCGACAGCCCGTTGACCGACAGCACGTCGCCGTCGCCCGCGAACGTTCCGCCGATGATCGACACCGTCGCGCCCGCGAGCGTGAGGCTGTCGGGGTCGCTGACGGAGGCCGCGTTCGACAGCGGCACCGTCGTCCCTTCGAGGTAAGGCACGATGGTCGCGACGTTCGACAAGGTTGGCGGGTCGTTGATCGCCGTGACGCCGATGGTCGAGGTCGCAGTGGCGGTCGCGTTGCTGCCGCTGCCGTCGTTGAGCGTCCAGTTGACCGTGCGGGTCGTCTGCGAGCCGAAGTCGTTGGGGTTGTCGCTCGTCGAGCTGAAGGTCACCGAATCGAGGACCTGTTGGTAGTGCGCCAGCGTGTCCGACCCGGACAGCGTCAATGTCTCTGAGACCGAGTCGTAGCTCGCCACGATGCCGGTCGTGGCCGTAACCGCCGACAGCACGTCGCCGTCACCCACGAAGGTGCCGCCCGTGATCTTCACGGTCGCGCTCGCCAGCGTGAGATTATCCGGATCCGACACCGTCACGTTCGGCGACAGCACCACTGCGCTGCCGTTCTCGGTGAACGACGCGTTGGTCGTGCCGGTCAGGGTCGGCGGATCGTTCACGGCGGTGACGCTGACGGTCGTCGTCTTGGCGGTGCTCAGGTTGAACGAGCCGCTGCCATCGTTGAGCACCCAGGTGACCTGGCGGGTGGTGCTGGAGCCGAAATCGGTCGGATTGTCGCTGGTCGAGTTGAAGGTGACCGAATCGAGCACCTGCCGGTAGTGCGCCAGCGTATCGCTGCCGGTCAGCACAAGTGTCTCGGTCGAGCTGTTGTAGCTCGCCGCGATGACGGTGCCGGCGGTGCTGAAGCCGAGCACGTCGCCGTCGCCCACGAAGGTGCCGGCGGCGATCGAGACGGTCGCACTCGCGAGATTGAGATTGTCGGGATCGAACACCGACGCGGCGCCCGACAGCGTGACGGCTGCGCCGCCTTCGGTGAAACTCGCGCTGGTCGCGACGTTCGAGAACGTCGGCGGGTCGTTGACGCCGATGACCGTCAGCGTGGTCGTGGTGGTATTGGGGCCGGACGGATTGCCGACGGCGCCGTCGTTGACCTGCCACGTTATGGTGCGGACGGCGTTCGAGCCGTAATTGGTGGGATTGTCGCCGGTCGTGTTGTACTGAACTTCGCTGAGCACGGTCGCGTAATGCGACAGGGTATCGTAGCCGGTCAGCGTCAGCGTCTCGGTCGAGCTGTTGTAGCTGATCGTGATGTTGGTACCGGGCGCGACGCCGCTGGTGAGGCCGTTGAACGACAAGTGATCGTCGGCGGCGCTCGATTCATCCGACGGCGGGCTGGTGAAGGTGCCGCCGGTGATCTGGACGCTGGCGCTGGCGAGGTGATCGCCGTCCGGATCCGTGACGCTCGGGGTCGCCGACAGCAGGGTGACGGCGGCGCTCTGCTCGGTCGCCGCGTTGGCCGTGCCGGTCGTGACCAGCGTCGGGAGGATGTCGAAGGTGGTGGTGCTGGGAGCGTCGAACGAATCGACGGTGGCGGGCGTCGCTCCGACCAGTTGCGCCGTATCGTAGGTGTTGACCAGGGTGACGTTGTGGCCGGTGCCGTCGAGCTGGAGCTGGAATATCCGCCCGAGGTCCGGCGTCGTGGTGCTGTTGTCGGCGTTCGACAGGTAAAGCTGCCGGGTCGACGGATCGAACGTCAGGCCGGCGGCATCGCCGCCCTCATCGGTCTGGCCCGAAAAGGACAAGCTCACGCCGGCCGCGGCAAGATTGATCTGGGTCGCGGTCTGGTTCGCGCCGGTCGTGTTGACCCACCACAGTGCGATGTTGCCTGGATGGCTGGCATCGTCGGTGGTTTCGAAATAGACGATGCCGTGAGCGACGTCGACGGCGAGGCCGAGGAGACTTCCGTTCGGGCCTATGAATTGATCGTGACCGGCCAGGTTTTGATTGGCGGTCGGGAACTGGGTCGAACTGGTCAGCTGAATCGGGCTGAACGTCGGCCCGTTGGTGCTGACCACATAGACCGCGTTGGTCGGATGAAAATCTCCGCCGACGAATCCCGTGTCGTCATCGACGTAGTAGAGGAGATGGTTGGTCGTATCGAGAAAGAACGCATTGGCGTTCGTGTACCGGCTGGTGGAGGGATCGCCAGGCGTCGTTTCGGTCTGCGCCGCAGTGAAGAGAAACCCGTGGGCCGTCAGGGCGCCGGTCAGCGGATCGTAAGTAAAGGTCCTGACGCCGGTCACGGTGGCATCGGTGCCCCAGTCGCCCACATAGAGCGTATGCGTGAACGGATCGATCGTCAGCGCCTGAACGACGTCGTCGACATTCCCGTTGCCGGTGTTCGGGCCGAACTCGGTGGTCGAAATCAGCGCGCCGGTGTTGAGGTTGTGGACGCTGAACGCATCGAAGCTTCCGTTGTTGCCGATGCCGACGCTGAAGACGAGCCCGGCCGCCGTGTCGACCGCGACGGAGGTCTCGTTGCCGTTGAAGACGGAGATGTTCTGCGGCCTGCCGCTCGTGTCGCCGCCGCCGAAATAGATCGAGTTGTGCGTCGCGGTGTTGCCGGTGTTGTTGATCGCCCCGAGCTGAACGTCGTTGCCCTGGTTGATCCGGAAGAACAGCTGCCCGGTCGGCCCGACGGCCAGCTGCCCCGGGAAATTGGCCAGCGCACTGGCGGTGAACGGCGCGGTCGTCGGGCTCGTTGACGTCGCGGTCGCCGCCGCCGGGGCGGGAGCGAGACCGCCGCTGCCGGTCGGCGCGGCACCCTGATCAACGAAAAGCGGACCGGCCGGCGGAGCAGCGCCGGCCGTGGATGATGCGTCGAGCGTCCAGCTGGCGCCGAGCGTGTCCGAGCCGACGGCGTGGGTCGCGGCCTCGACCGCGACGCCGCCGGCGAGCGCGGAAAAATCATTGATGAACTGCTGGCCGGCCGGAGCCCGGGCGACATCACAGCCGTAGAGCTGGATCGTTCCGCCCGATCCGAGCGCTGCGCCGATGGCGGCGAGCGCGGCGGAATGATCGGCGAGATTGCCGTCGGCCACCAGCGAGGAGCCGAGTTGCACCTCTCCCGTCTCGCCATGCGAGACGATCGAGATCGACGCGAGGTCGGTGAGGTTGTTCGCGGCGAGGATGTCGGCGATCTGCTGCAGGCCGTCGCGCGACGGATCCAGCACGAACGCTTCTTCGCCTGGTTGGAGGCCCGCTAGGAGATCCTGAATGTCCGGAACACGAGAATCAATAAATACGACCTGCCGCTGATTGTCTGTCGACACCGTCACGCTCCCTGGACTGGTGCAGTCGGGCGCGGTTCGTGAACGGGGCGTGGAGCAGGAGGGACTGTGGCACTTGGGATCCCCCACGCAACGTTACGCGTGCGCACGGTTGCAATTACCCCTGCGGCCACCGGCGTCTGGATTCGTGCTCGGTAAATCCCGTGCCGTAATGCCGGACGCCATTACCAGTGGTTGAGGGGCGCCGTAGCTCTAGCAATTCAATTAAGTACAAACCTACCATGGCTGGCGGATGACGCACAAGCTTTGCGCGTACGCTTGAATATTAAATAAAGGAAATAGTGGTTTTTGCCCTCGTGCTTCAATGCACTAGTGCATATCGCGGCGGTGTGGACGCCGGCGCGGTGATAAGAATATGCCCCACACGCATCTTAATGCACGTTCCGATTCGGCAAGAACGGAACGTGCACTAGCTAGCTAGAGAACACCGAGGCGGCGCCACAGCGGCATTTGGTCTTCCAGCACCTGTTTCATGCGGTCGGTCAGAAATAGAATCGCGTCGGCATTGTCTGAAACAGGTTTGTTGTCCCGCAACGGCTTGCGCCCCAGCGCCACGAAGATCGACTGGACATGTCGCGCGAGCCCGGCAGGTTCGGCGGCCTGCCCGTCGAACAGGGCGTCAAGCGCCAGGAGGCCGACCTCATCGACCGGGATTCCGGTCCGAGCGATCGGCGAAGCCAGGTGGCCGTAGGGGCGCCCCGCGCGAGCGCGGTCGACGATCATGCGATTGAAGCGTTGCGCCGGCCGCACGTCCACGTCGCGGCCCCCTACCAGCACAAGTGCCTGACCCGAATGAACGAGCAGCGCGAGGCAATCGAGCAGCAGACCGGCGCCGTCCGCGCCGAATGGAGACAAGGCGAGGAGCTCGTCGAAGCCTGCATCTTGTCGCGCCAGCAGGTCCGCGACCGCGCCATGAAACTCCGGCTTCAGCGTGAGGTCGCCCACCGGACCGAGAAACCTGAAGGCCATGCGGGCGCGCGGCACCGCGAGCGCGAATCTCAACTCTGACAGCAGGCGCCGGTGCTCGTCGCGAGACAGCGCGTCGGCTTCGCGCGCGAACAGGTCGCGGCGGAAGCCGCGGTTGGCGGCGAAATCACGCACCGTCTCGCGCAGGACCGGATCGTCGATCTGTGGGATCAGCGGCCTGATGGCGTCGAGAACCGCGTATTGGTCGAAGTTGTCGAGCGGGGCCGCCGATGCCGCATAAGCAAGATCGGCCCGTGCAAGCAGCTCCGCGACGTCGGAGAATTGCGGCGGGTCGGCATGCTCGGCCAGGTATTCGTGCGCGAGATAGCGGCGGTCCATGCCGAGCATGGCGCCGAAATGACGCGCTGCGGTCGGGTTGATGACGAAATAGCCCGCATTCGATTGCCACAGCTTGGTGAGGAGATCGAGCGCGAGCGCGAGCTCGCCCTCGCTGCCGCTCGGATTGCGGCGCTTCACCTCGAGCATGAGCCGCCGGATCGGCGCGAGCGGCGCCCAGCCCGGCATGCAATTGTAGGACACATAGGCGACACCCTTCGGCCGCAGGCGCTGCCTCAGAATCGTCACGGCGGCATCCTGCCCGGCACGACCGATCCAGGACAAGACGCCATGCAGCACAATGACGTCGGCGTCATTGTCGCCGCCGCGTCCGGCAGCCTCCTCGAAGCTGGTTTGCGAAACCGCGAGATTGGAAAGCGCCGCCTCGGCGATCAGGCCGCGGGCATGCGCTACGTGCTCGGGATTGAGGTCGCATCCCTCGAAGGCGACGTCCGGGTTTGCCGCCGCAAGCAAGGCGAGACCGAAGCCCTGGCCGAAGCCGAGCTCCAGCACGCGGGCCGGATGCAGCGCGCGCCCGGGCGAGCGACCCGCGCAGAGCGCCGCAAAGGCCATGTGAGCTGGCGCCGTTTCGGGATAGAAGGCGGCCGTGTAACCGATATCGGTGACGTAGCCGCCGGCCGGGCCCAAGGGCGCCCCCGCACGATGACGCGATCAGGCCGATCCCTGCGGTTGCTTGGCGATGACGCCGGCTTCGCTCAGCGCCGCCACCGTCTGCTGCAATCGGTTGAACAGGGCGGCGACCCCGGACGCAGTCAGCACCAGGCGGCATGCCGGATATCGCCGGGCTTCGGCATCCTTTTCGCCGGGACGCTCCGGATATCGCGTGACGCAGAACTCGACGCGCAGCGTCTGACCGTCCCAGACCACGTTGTGAACCGAGTCGGCGAAGGTTTCCGGCAGATTCGGCGCATCGACGAATCGGACCGGCATCGATTGTTGGTTAGGCGCCATCTGCTTCCTCCCGATCCGGCTGGACCTGACTCGCGTGTACGGCCCGTTCGAAGGACACCGAATTCCCGATTTCCCCGTCGTGCGCCGCATCATGCGGCGCGCAAGACACAAGTCTCGCATCATTTGATGGCGCCGAGCAACAAACAGGTTGCGCAATACCCCAAAAAGAAAGTATAGTCCCGGAATGCAAGCATTGGTTATAACCAATGTGCGCTGGTGAAATGCGGGCGACACAAATCATAACGCTGACGCTACCCTTCGAAACCACTCCGCAGGTCTGATTCTTCATCGCTTCTTCCTTGAAGCCGCGGCAAAAGCCGAGGTTCGGCCGCCGCGTGCTTAATTGCGCACGGGGAGAAAACCATGGGCCAACCCACCCCATTCCTGGGCGAGATCCGCCTGTTCGCCGGCTTCTGGGAGCCAAAGGGATGGCACTTCTGCGACGGATCGCTGTTGTCGATCGCGCAGAATGCCGCGCTGTTCTCGCTGCTCGGCACGACCTATGGCGGCGATGGGGAGGCGACATTTGCCCTGCCCGATCTACGCGGGCGCGTGCCCATGCATGCGGGAAACAACATTGCGCGTGGCACGCTGGGCGGCACCGAAGCCGTGACGCTCACTCAGCAGCAGCTTCCGCTCCACAATCATTTCGTCGGGGTCAATTCGGGGACCGCGGCCGACTTGTCCGTGCCCGCAAGCAACACGGTCCTTGGCGACCAAGGCGGCGACGTCGTCACGCCGCAGCCGTACGCCTACTTTCCACCGGGGAGCGACGGTCAGACGAACCTTGCGGCAATTTCGCTTCAGGCGATGGGCGGCGGCCAGTCGCATGAAAACATGCAGCCGTTTCTCGTCATCGGCTACATCATTGCGCTGGAAGGCGTCTATCCGACACAGACGTGATCCGCGACCAACTTTCTCCGGCGAGACCAAGTGGGAATCGGAGCAAGCAGATGTCAGATCCGTACCTTGGCGAAATCCGCATCTTCCCATTCAATTTCGCGCCCGTGGGGTGGGCGCTCTGCGCCGGACAATTGCTTCCGGTCTCGCAGTACACCAAGCTGTTCTCGGTTCTCGGCACCAATTTTGGCGGCAACGGTTCAACCAGTTTCGCCCTGCCGGACCTGCAAGACCTCGTTCCGATCGGCCTCGGCAACGGTCCGGGACTGACCCCCCGCGCTGTCGGCCAAGTGGGCGGCGAAATGGCCGTGACGCTCGTCTCCGCGCAGATGCCCGTACATACCCACGACGTGGTGGCAACCACCACGCAAGGCAGCACGGCGACAGCCTCGGGCAATCGGCTGGCGCTGGCCGACACGGGAAACAAGCAAGGCGGGGGCAACGCGGCCGACTTCTACAGCAGCAATACCCAGGAGGCCAAAAAGGCTCTTCCCGCGGCGGCGATCAGCACAGCGGGCAACAGCATGCCGCACAACAACATGATGCCTTATGTGGGATTGAACTTCTGCATTTCGTTGCAGGGAACGTATCCCTCGCGAAATTGAACCGGTCCGGGGTGCGGAGCCCCTGACGCCAAGTCCCACGCGCTTCGGGAGCCGCCGACCATGACCGAACAGTATCTGAGCGAAATCAGAATCATGGGTTTCGGCTTTCCGCCCCAGGGTTGGGCTTTGTGCGACGGGCAGATCCTGCCGATCAACCAGTACCAGGCGCTGTTCGCGTTGCTGGACACGACCTATGGCGGCGACGGCCAGCGGACCTTCGCGCTTCCTGATCTGCGCGGCCGTGTTTCGGCCGGCGCGGGCAGGCAGATTTCCCTCGGCGAGCACGCCGGCGAGATGGCGCATACGCTGAACAGCAACGAGATGCCGGCGCACCGCCATGTGTTGATGGCTGACGCCAGCACCGACGCCGCGAGGAATACGGGCACGCCGGCGCCGCCGGGCACCAAGGTGCTGGGGACGTCCGCCGGTGCAGATGGCACCCATTCGAAGTCTTGGAATGTCACACTCTACAGTGACAAAGGCGCGAATGCGACCCTCGCCCCGACGTCGATCGGAAATATCGGCGCCGGGCAGGCGCATAACAATGCACAGCCGTTTCTCGCCCTGAACTTCTGCATCGCGCTGCAGGGCATCTTCCCGTCACGAACTTGAGCGCCACCGCCTGCTGGCCGTGCACAGCGCGTGTGACCGGACGACCCCCGGTCATCAATTGAAGGCGGCCTGGTAATCCTGCCGGCCGAGTTGCGGCGTGTGAATCGGCATGACGTAGAGATCGAACGGCGGGCCGTTCTCGACCTCGAGCGTATAGAGACCCTCGCGCAGAACATCCCCGGCAGGGCCGGAAAAGATCAGGTTGAAGGACTGTCGCGGCGCTCCTGGCGTGTCGATCGGGGTATCGACACGGCTCAATCTCAGGGCATGGCGCCCACCCTTGACCCGAAAGATCTTTTCCACATGAGGCAGAAACGTTGCCGCTGTGAGTTGGTCGCTCATGGTCCTCACCTTTCGCTCGGGCGCCGGCCGCCATAGTGATCGCGCGGACGGCGAACCGCAATCGTCGAGATGGACGAGATGAGCGACATCGTCGCTTGCGCCGGCGATCGCCGTGGCGCATGGTCCTGCCAACTGCCGGGATTCGGCTGAAATGCGACATCCCCAACGCAAGCTCGCATTCGTGCTGGCGGCCTCGGACCACGGCACCATGATCGTCAACCGGCTCGACTACCGCATGGTGGACGAGCGCAGCGGCATCGGCGTCGGCTTTCAGATCCTCGAGCAGGCGTCATTCGACGCCTCGGAAATCGACACGATGCTCTTCCTGCTCGGGACCCGCCGCCAATATTTCGGCGACGGCGTCATGGCGATCGACTGCGGGGCCAACATCGGGGTGCACACGATCGAATGGGCGAACCGCATGCGCGGCTGGGGGAGCGTGATCGCGATCGAGGCGCAGGAGCGCATCTTCTACGCGCTTGCCGGCAATATCGCGATCAACAACTGCTTCAATGCACGCGCCATCCATGCCGCGGTCGCGGACAGGACAGGAACCATGAGGGTCCCCATCCCCGACTATCTCAAGCCGGCGAGCTTCGGCAGCCTGGAGCTGCGTGCGCACGCCGGGACCGAGTTCATCGGCCAGCCGATCGACTATTCGGATTCGAAGACCGCGACGATCAGCACCGTGACGATCGATTCGCTCGATCTTGCGCGCATCGACATGATCAAGATCGACGTCGAGGGCATGGAGCTCGAGGCGATCGAAGGCGGCAAGGCGTCGATCGCGCGCTCCCACCCGATCATACTCGTCGAGGCGATCAAGACCGACGCCGCCAAGCTGCGCGCCACCTTGGAGCAGTTCGGCTACCGCCTCTTCCCGCTCGGCATGAACCTCCTCGCCATCCACGCATCGGACAAGAGCCTGAACCATGTGAACCTGGCGTGACGGCTGCGGGCACGCACGCGCTCGATCACCCAGGATAATCGCCCAAGATAAAAGAGTGCGATTGTACTTTCCTCAGTTATGAGATAACCTCTCCTCCATAATGATCAAAAGTTTTAGGCGGGGAGAGAATTATGTCGTCACCATTTGTTGGCGAAATCCGCATGTTTGCCGGCAACTTTGCGCCTTCAGGCTGGATGCTGTGCCAGGGCCAGCTGTTACCGATCTCCGAGAACCCGACCTTGTTCAACCTGATCGGCACGACCTATGGGGGCGACGGCGAACAGACGTTTGCGTTGCCCGATCTGCAGAGCCGCCTTCCGGTGCACGTAGGTCCGGGCTTCGCGCTTGGGCAAACCGGCGGCGTCGAATCGGTCACGCTGACGACGAACCAGATTCCGAATCACACGCACAATCTGCAATCGACGGCCGCGCCTACGAGTCAGCAATCCACGCCGGACCCGGGCAATAGCGTGCTTGCCGACGAGACGCTCGGCTCGACCCCGAACCCGATGGTGTTCACCTATGCGCCGTTCGTCGCTGGCGCCAATCAGCGCACGCTTGCCTCAAACGCGATCGGGCCGTCGGGCGGCAGCCAGCCGCACGACAACATGATGCCGTTCCTCTGTATCAACTTCATCATCTCGCTGTTCGGGATATTCCCGTCCCAGAATTAAGCCGCGGCTCGGCTGTCCCAAAAGCCGCACCTCGACCTCCGGAGTATTTCCCATGTCAAATCCTTTCCTTGCGGAAATCCGCATGTTTTCCGGCAATTTCGCCCCCAAGGGCTGGGCGCTGTGCAACGGTCAGCTCCTGCCGATCTCGCAGAATACCGCGGTCTTCTCGCTCCTCGGCACGACCTATGGGGGCGACGGCAAGTCCACCTTCGCGCTGCCGAACATGCAGGGCTCCTCACCGATGCAGGCTGGTCAGGGACCGGGCCTTTCGCTGCGCGATCTCGGCGAGACCGGCGGCGAGCAGGCGGTCTCGCTGCTTCAATCCGAGATACCCTCGCATTCTCACACCATGTCGGCCACGGTCGCGGCGGGCACCACCGCGTTCTCGTCGGGCAATCAGCTTGCACTCGCCCAGGCCGGCGGCGGCAAGCAGGGGCCAGGCAGCAGCGTGAACTTCTACAACACCACCACGAGCGGCGGCAGCCTGGTGCAGATGAGCCCCAACGCGCTCTCCGTCGCCGGCGGGGACCAGCCGCACAACAACATGATGCCGTACCTCGGCCTCACCTTCATCATCGCCCTGCAGGGCGTCTTCCCGGCCCGTCCCTGAGAGCAAGGGAGCGCAATCATGTCCGAACCTTTTCTCGGCGAACTCAAGTTCATCGCATGGAATTTTCCCCCCAAGGGCTGGGCGTTCGCCAACGGCCAGCTTCTGCCGATCAACCAGAACCAAGCGCTGTTCTCGATCCTCGGCACGACCTATGGGGGCGACGGACAGATCACGTTCGCGCTGCCCAACCTGCAGGGCCGTACGCCCGTGCATGTCGGCGACGGAATCGTCCTCGGCCAGAGGGGCGGCGAGACGGCGCACACGCTCATCGTGCCCGAACTGGCGGCGCACATCCACGTCCCGGTGGCAAACTCGGCGGCCGCTGATGCCGCCACGCCGGACCCGAGCGGCGGCAAGGTGCTCGGCGCATCGTCGGGCCGTACCGGCTCGCCGGTGCAGCCCTTCGCGGCCAACATGTACAGCTCGGGGAACCCGACCGTGCAGCTCGATGCGAGATGCGTCTCCAATACGGGTGGCAACCAGCCGCATGAAAACATGTCGCCCTATCTGGTGCTCAACGTGGTCATCGCGCTGCAGGGCATCTTCCCGTCGCAGAACTGACGCGCCTGGCGCATATTCCGGCGAAAGCCTGCCCGGACTTGATCCGGGGTGGACGCCGGTTCGCCCACAAGAATGTGCGCCAAACAACGAATCCGATCCTGATCGTCGAGCCGATCAGGATCGACCAGGCGACGAGATGATCGGCCACCGGAGGCCGACATGATGCACCGCGCCGACGAGCCACGACCGTGGTCCGCGCCGATCGAGATCCCCTCGCCGGCCGGATCGGTGCGGCTGCGGCCGGAGCGCGAGGACGATCGCGCGTTCCGCTACCGGCTGTTCTGCGACTCGCGTCAGCCGGAATTCGCCCTGCTGCTTCCGCCCGCCGCCTACCAGCAGGTCATGGCGCATCAATTCCACGCCCAGACGGTCAGCTACCGCGCCGAATTTCCGCAGGCGCGCTTCGACATCGTCGAGCTCGCCGGGCGGCCGATCGGGCGGATCGTCGTCGACCGTCCAGCCACCATGCTGCACATCGTCGACCAAGCGATCATCCCCGAGCTGCGCGGCCGCGGCATCGGCACCGCCATCATGCGCGCGCTCATGGACGAGGCCGCCGCCCTGCGCCTGCCGGTCAGGCTCAAGGTTGCATCGAGCAACGATCCGTCGATGCGGCTCTATCTGCGGCTCGGCTTCGTTCCGGTCGAAAGCGTCGCGCTTTACATCGAGCTGGAATGGCAGCCGGGCGCCTGCTCGGACGATACAATCACGCGCTGAACCGTCGGGCGGAGCGGACCGCCGCATGCGGATCGGCACCGTAGGGCGCGCCGGTCAGTCGTTGCGCGTGGCGTTGATCGTCTTGCGCGTACACGTGGGCAACGGCGGCCCCGTCAGGTCAACGCAATAGCGATCGCTGCCGATCTCGATGCCGGGGATGTCCACCTTCATGCCGCCGCGCAGCTGCACCAGGCGCGTCGCGCGTGGCCCGAGGTAGAGCGTGAAGTAGCAGGTCTGCCCTGCACGTGCGTTGCATCCGAACGGGGCGCTTGCGGGCGCGGCCTGGGCGGTCGGACTCGGCGCGGCTGCGGCGCCCAGCGTCGCAAGGGCCGCGAGCGCGGTGACATGGAAACGCTTCATCGACTCCTCCCCGTCAACATGCGGCGTTCGAGGCCTGCTGCAGCCCGGCGATGATGAGCTCGCGCCAGGCGAGGCCGCCGCAGGTGTCGGAATTGGGAATCCAGTTGCTACCGCCGAACCAGGCATTGTTGAGATTGGAGCTCGTCCAGTCGATGCCCACCCCCTCCCCGTCGGCGAGCTTGTCGACATTGGTGAACCAGTCGCGCTGGGCATCGTCGGCGCCGTACGGAACATCGAGCTGGAAGCCGATGAACGAGGTCCATGGCGCCTTGAGGACGAAACGGCAGAAATATTCGTCGAGCGGAAGCGTGCCGTCGGGGATCGGATTGGCACTGATGGACTGCACCGCGTTCACCGGCATGACGGCGCTGAACAGCCGGCCTTGTCCGGCCGGCTTGACCCAGGGAAACAGAAAGAGATTGCCGGCCGGATAGCTGCCCTGGCTTCCGCGTACGAACGTCATGCTGACAACGCCGGCCAAGCCCACGCTCTTGGGGTCGCCCCGGAATGTCTGGAAGTTGCGCTTCGATGCGCAGTCGACCGTCAGCTGGACGGGCTGAAAGCCCGGCAACACGCCGGTCACGCATTGCGGCGCTGCCAGGACAGTGCGCGGCAAACAAAGTGCTGACAGGCCGCCAACGGAGATTCCAACGAAATTGCGCCGACTGAATGTAGTCATGGTCCCAATCCCTCAATGAAAATTTCCAATATCGAGTATTAATGCACGGCTCACCTGCAGCCGTCAAAGCTATTCGCCAAGCTTCATTCAATTGTCTTAGGTCGTTGTCACCTTATAGGTTGTCGTACCGGGGCATTGCGTCGGATAAGATATCCACAGCGACATAGCTTGTTTCCGCCAGCCAGGCCGCGACGCGCCGCGCCGCGCCGAACTGCCCGGAGGGAGCTGCGGCGATCGACGGTGGGAGATGACCAGTCCGATGATCGACTTCATTCAGATCGAGGGATTCCTCGACGCGGGCGCGTGCGCGGAGCTGCGTGACGAGCTGGGCCGGGCGGCCGGCGCACCCGCGACCCTGCTCGGCCGGACCGGCGCCGACGCCGTAGCGCCGCAGGTGCGGCGCACGACCCGCTTCGCGATGCCGGCCGCAACGTCTGTCCGCGTGACGAGGCTGCTGATCGAACGCAAGCCGGCGCTCGAGGCCCATTTCGGGATCACTCTCTTGAGCTGCGAGGAGCCGCAGTTCCTGCGCTACGAGACCGGCGATTTCTTCGTCGCGCACCAGGACGGCAACACGCCGCTCGTCCACGACGAGTCGCGCTTCCGCAAGGTCTCGGCGGTGATCTTCCTGAGCCAGCACTCCGACGCGCCCGCATCCGGCACTTACGGCGGTGGATCGTTCGTATTTCACGGCGCCGTCACGGGCCCGCCATTGCGGAAGGAGCTGACGCCCGAGCCCGGCACGCTGCTCGCGTTTCGCGCCGAGACGACCCACGAGGTAACGCCGGTCACTCGCGGCGAGCGGATCACGATCGTGTCGTGGTATCGCGGAGCGTCGAGCTGACCTCTCGTCTGCTTATTCGATGGCCACCCCGGCGGTCTTCGCGACCCCGCGCCATTTGACGGTCTCGGACGCGATGAAGCGCGCGAAATCCTGCGGCGATCCCGGTGTCGTCTGCGCGCCGATCCCGGCCAGCGTCTGCTGAATCTGCGGCGTGCGCAGACCGGTGTCGATCGCTGCGTTAAGCTTGTCCACGATCGCGCCGGGCGTGCCGGCGGGCGCGACCACGCCCGACCAGAAGGTCAGCACGAAATCCGCAATGCCGCTCTCCGCCATGGTCGGCACGTCGGGAAGCTGCGGGTGGCGCTGCGGGCTCGTGACCGCGAGCGCCTTCACCTTGCCGTCGCGGATGAGCGGGATCAGGATCGAGATGTCGGGAAACGACAGCTGCACCTGCTCGCTCAGCACCGCCGTCACCATCTCGGCGCCGCTCTTGTAGGGAACGTGCACCGCCTCGATGCCGGCCTTGGCCTTGAACAGCTCGGCCAGCAGCTGCGTCTGGTTGCCGGCGCCCGCCGACGCATAGCTGAGCTTGCCCGGATTGGCCTTGGCGTAAGCGACGAAGTCCTGCACCGAGTTGGCCGGGAATTTCGCCGGCACGATCATCACCAGCGTCGAGTCCGCCACCTTGGCGACCGGCGCAAAGCTCGCGATCGGATCGTAGCCCGGGTTCTTCACCAGCGCCGGCACCACCGCGAGCGTCGCGCTGGTGCCCACCAGCAAGGTGTAGCCGTCCGCCTCAGCATTGGCGACCGACTTCGAGCCGGTGGCGCCGCCGGCGCCCGGGCGGTTCTCGACCACGATGGTGGCGCCGAGATCCTGCTGCACGATCTGCGCGACGAGACGCGCCGACACGTCGGT
>Ga0126371_10001534_pt1 | contig 19629 bp, 14 predicted proteins | sample PanSoiMetaPlot_4_FD_110145 | JGI IMG/M metagenome (GOLD analysis project Ga0126371, IMG submission 110145) | Tropical forest soil microbial communities from Panama - MetaG Plot_4 | ecosystem: Environmental > Terrestrial > Soil > Tropical forest > Bulk soil | place: Panama | collected 2016-02-17 | reverse complement strand
TGCAAGTGTTGATGCAACACATGGTCTCACGATCAAAGAACTGCCATTCCAGGCCGGCTACAAGTCTCCCCGTTCTTTTGCCCGTGCTGTCCGGCTGTGCTCGTGGGTTCCTTCCCGAACAATTTTGCACCCACATGCCAGGCGACCTCCTGACATCGGCTGTCTTGGAATTGCCAGCATTGCAGCTTTCCGCCAATCAAGATTTCTAGAACTTACAACGCAAGAACAACGCAAAGGAAAGTGAGGACACTTTGTGCGCGTGCACCATTCTTTGACCTAAAGCCGCTCTGCCATCGGACGTCCCGAAGTCAAGATTGGCGTGATCCACTTTGAGTTTCGCCTTTACAAAGACTTTTCGAGCGGTATCGCCGACCAGTGGATGAGCCACGGCATCGACCTCTGCCGCTTCTTCAGGGACGTGGATTATCCGCATTCTGTCGTGGCCAACGGCGGCATTTTTGCCTGGCACGAGGGCAGAGAGAATCCCGATACTTCCAGCCGTTGTTCACTTACGCGAACGGGTTCATGGCGAGCTATTCGACCAGTTTTGGGAACGATTCGCCCAGCTTTACGCGCATCATGGGGAAAGGGGCCACCATGCTCAACACGGGAGGCGAGGGCAGCCCGCGCTGGCAGCTTGTGGGAAAAGGGCAATCATGAGGATGATTTGACGATCGACTCAAAACGCTCCGTGAAAGACCTCTTGTTGCCCGGAGACACGAGTCTCCCATCGATGGGCATGGGTGATGAGGAACCCTCGCACATGACCAACTGGCTGGATTGCCTTCGCAGCCGCAAGCAACCCAACGCGACCGTACATCACGGGTTCGCGCACTCCGTGGCCTGCATGAAGGCCACGCACTCCTATTGGACCGGCAAAAGAATCTATTGGGATCCGAAAGCGGAAGCGATCCTCGACGAAGTTCCAAAATAGAGCGGCCAAAGGACGCGACGGATATATAATCCGTCCGGTGGAACTAAACTTGCTGAGTTCGGTGAAAGAAATGCTTTCAAAAAACTCTGCCTGTTATGCGCTGCGGTTTACGTGCGTTCTTGCCGCGGTGTTGATCCTGACCCTAGCCGGGCGCGCACAGATTCAGCCAATACGCGTCATCGCTTTCGGTGCGCATCCCGATGATTGCGATCTCGGCGCCGGCGGTCTAGCTGCCAAGTATGCTGCCCACGGCGATAAGGTGAAGTTCGTTTCGATAACTAACGGTGATGCTGGCCATCAATCAATGCGCGCAGAAGAACTCGCCAAGCGCCGGCGCTCGGAAGCGCAAGAAGCCGGACGGCGCATCGGTATCGAATACGAAGTCCTCGATAGCCACGACGGCAAGCTTTTGCCGACGTTGGATGTGCGCGAACATGTAATCCGCGAGATTCGCCAGTGGAAGGCCGACATTGTCATTGCACCGCGACCCAACGACTATCACCCGGATCACCGATACACGGGGGTTTTAGTGCAGGACGCATCGTACATGGTCATCGTGCCAGACTTGGTCACCGACACGCCGCCGCTAAAGCACAATCCGGTTTTCTTGTATTACAGCGATCGGTTCACGCGTCCCCAGCCTTTTCGCGCGGACATTGTCGTGTCCATTGACGATGTATTCGAGAAAAAGATCAATATGCTGGACGCGCACGTCTCGCAGTTCTACGAGTGGTTGCCATGGACCGAGGGGCAGTTCGAGCAGGTGCCGAAGGACCCTGCAGAGCGGAAGAAATGGCTGGCGTCAGGGCCGTTAGCTTCGAGAAAACTGCAACAGGAATGGCGACAAGCGTTGGAGAGGCGCTATGGCACCCAAGCCGCCGGCGTTCAGCATGCCGAAGCTTTTGAAATCACCGAATATGGGCGCCAACCCAGCGAAGAAGAAATTCGCAAACTGTTTCCATTTTTCCCTGACCGGTGATTCGCTTCTTAACTCTTGACCGGTCACTTGATCTCGTTTGGGCCAGGCCTTGAATCAATTCGAAGGCAGGGAAGAAAGATCAATGAGGAAAAGGCTAGGCTTGCTTTTCCTTCTGCTTATCGTGTCTGCGTCATCCAATTTCGCCGCTCAAAGCCGCTCCGAGCTTCCTGAATTGCCCCGGATCACGCTGGACAATTTCTCTCCCGGCATCCGGCAACAGATCGACGAGGCCTATTCCTCCGCTCGCACCCACGCGGAGGACGCAGGCGCAAGCGGAAAGCTAGGCATGGTTCTCCAGACTTATGGTTTGTTGCAGGAGGCAGCCATTTGCTACCAGCGCGCGGCGCGACTCGATCCCAACTCTTTTCAGTGGGCCTATTATTTGGGGGCCGTCGAAGCAGATCAGGGACGCTGCGACACTGCCACTTCAACGTTGCGGCTTGCTTTGCGCACCGATCCAGATTATGTGCCAGTAAAACTCAGGCTCGCCAGTTGCCTGCTTGCTTCGGCGGATTGGGACGGGAGCGAGAAACTGTTCGCTGAAGTTGTGGATCAGCAACCTGACAACCCGGATGCCTATTATGGTTTAGGCCGCGTTCGCGCGGCAAGGCGCGATTTCCTGGGAGCAAGTGAGGCATATCGCAAGGCGACGGAATTGTTTCCGGAATTTGGGGCTGCCCATTACGCTCTGGCGCTCACGTATCGCGCACTCAGCCAAGCGGAACAAGCAGACGAACAGCTTCGCCTTTATGAGAAAAACAAAACCGGAGTACCCCCGACAGGGGATTCGCTGATGGCTGAGGTACGCGCGCTCAATCATAGCGCTACGTACCAAATGCAGTATGGAACCGAACTTGAAAAGCAGGGAAAACTGGAGGAATCCGCGGCAGCGCATGAGAAAGCCCTGGAAATTGATCCCAGTCTGGTTCAAGCGCACATCAATCTCATCGAACTCTATGGCCGGCTGGGTCAATTCGAGAAAGCCGAGCAACACTATCGCGCTGCCGTTCAAATCGATCCCGGCTCCGCGGAGAGCTACTATAATTACGGAGTGCTTGTCTTGAGCGTCGGCAAATATTCGCAGGCGGAAGAAGCTTTCCGGAAGAGCATTGAGATCAATCCATTTCACGCGAGCGCGCACAACAATCTCGGATACCTCTTGGAGCGGCAGAGCAATTTTGCTGCGGCCGAGGCTGAATACCGGAAAGCCATCGAGAACAAACCAAATAACCGGCAAGCGCACTTCAATCTGGGCCGCGTATTGGTGAACCGGAAGAAATATCAGGAAGCCATCCAGGAGTTGGAAAAGACCATCGAGCCGGAGGACGAGGACACGCCACGATACCTCTATGCGCTGGGCGCAGCTTACGCGCGCGCGGGCGACCGGCAAAACGCGCTGCGTTACATTCACCAGGCGCGCGATGGCGCTTCAGCGCTGGGCCAGTTCGCGCTTCTCGCGAGCATTGATCGCGACCTGCACGCCCTGGAAACATCGGGGACGCCGAAGTGAAAATGCGGAAGCGGAACTCAAGGAGCACAATTCCAGGGGCCGATCAACAATCCAATTTTGAACGGCGAGATTTTCTTCGATTGCTTCTCTCAGGTTTAGCAGGAGGAGCCAGCCGGTTCTCGAAAGCGACCTTCGGTAATCCTTTGCAGGTTCCACTCTTTCGCGAAGTAGCGGAAGAAGTCGGTCTGAAATTTCATCATTTCACGGGTGCAGCTGGCGAATTCTATATGCCGGAAATCATGGGCGCCGGCGTGGCGCTCTTCGATTACGACAACGACGGGGACCTGGACGTCTATTTGATTCAGGGTACCACCTTCGATCCCGCTCAAGATCCAAAGCGCACAAAGTTTCCGCCCGCACCCGGCTGGAAGCCGGGCAACCGCTTGTTCCGAAATCTGCTGAGTGAGACGGGAAAACTCCAGTTTGTGGATGTCACGGAAAAAGCCGGAGTCGGACACATCGGCTACGGAATGGGAGTCGCGGTGGGTGACTACGACAACGACGGCTTCCAGGACCTTTACGTCACGAACTTTGGCCACAACGTCCTTTACCACAACAATGGCGACGGCACCTTTACCGACGTGACGGCGAAGGCGGGCGTGGATGACCCGCGCTGGAGCGCGAGCGCCGCCTGGGTTGATTATGACCGCGACGGGCGACTCGACCTTTTTGTGGCGAATTATTTGGATTTTACAGTTAAGGGCAACAAACACTGCTTTGCGTCAACCGGCGAGCGCGATTACTGCACGCCCAAAATGTATCAACCAGTGCCGGCACACCTGTTTCATAACCGTGGCGATGGAACATTTGAAGACGTCACGGAGGCCGCGGGAATCGGCGCAGCAATTGGGCCGGGGCTTGGAATAGCTTGCGCCGACTTCAACGGCGACGGCTGGCCAGACATCTATGTAGCCAATGACGGCGCGGCGGCTCATCTTTGGATCAACCAGCGCAACGGAACTTTCAAGGAAATGAGTCTGTTATCGGGTGCGGCCTACAGCGCCGACGGATTGCCGCAAGCCGGAATGGGCGTGACGGCGGGGGACTTTGACGGCGACGGCGATGAAGACATTTTCAAGACGAATTTGACCAATGAGGGCGCCAACCTGTACGTCAATGATGGCCGCGGAAATTTTTACGACGCCTCCGCGGAATTTGGCCTGCTGCTGCCGACATTTCCTTACACGGGCTTTGGCACCGAATGGTTCGACTACGACAACGACGGCCGTCTCGATTTGTTTATTGCGAACGGCGCCGTGAATCGCATCGAATCAATGCGAGGAAAGCCGTATCCCTTTGGCCAGCCGAATCAGTTGTTTCACAACGAACGGGCAGGGAAGAAGTTTCGTGAGATGACGAATGTTGCGGGTCCGGCGTTTGCGATGTCCGAAGTGAGCCGCGGGGCCGCGTTCGGCGACATTAATAATGATGGTGCCGTGGACATCGTGATAGCGAATAATAACGGTCCCGTGCGGCTTTTGCTGAACCAGAGCCATTCGTTGAACCATAATCACTGGCTATTGGTTCGACTGGAAGCTGCTCAGGGAAACCGGTTTGGAATGGGCGCCATGGTGGAAGTCCGGCAGCGCGCGCGACAACTCTTACGCCGCGCGCACACGGACTCGAGTTATCTAAGTGCGAACGACATTCGGGTTCATTTTGGATTGGGAGATGATGTGAAAATCGAAGAGCTGATCGTGCATTGGCCGGACGGAAAACATGAGTCCTGGGACAAAATTCAAGCCGACCGAATCGTAACCATGCGTCAAGGAACCGGCAAAACCGTTCCAACCGAGGATTAACTTCGGAGATTTTGCGGCGATCTTCAGGCGGCCTCAAATCCTTCCGGCGAACTCCCGACTTGGGCTCCCCGGCGGGACGGCTTTGAAAGAGATTCGATCATAAACCGCGGCGGCTTGAGGGCGGGAATCTCGAAATGTTTTTCTAACGCGATGGATCCGGCTCCCAGGACGCTAGCCTCGCTGCTTAGCTTCCCAAAAACAATCTTTATGCTCTTGGTCGAATAGCTTAGCGCCTGCCTTCTCACGACCTTGGTCACCTGGTCCAACAATCCTTGGCCGGCGAGTTGAAGGCGCTGATCCAGAACCAGAACGGAAGGATTGAAAAGGTTCACGAGATTGGCCAGCCCTAATCCCAGGTAATTCGTTGCCTGCTCCACGATGGCGGCGCAAGCTTTGTCGCCCGCGTTCGCCGCCCTTAAAATCATCCATCCGGAAACGTTCTCAAGGTTACCGCTGGCGAGCGCTAAGACTTCAGAGCCACCACCATCGGCAATGGCCTTGCGGATCCTCGTTTGAATCGCGGCCGCTCCCGCGATCGCTTCCAGACAGCCGAAGCTTCCGCATTTGCACGCTGGACCTTCTTCAATCATATGCGTGTGGCCCAGTTCACCGGCGGCATGAGTTGCGCCGTGCATCAGCTTGCCGCCGCTGATAATTCCCGCGCCGATTCCGGTCCTCCCGTATTCCACGTAGATCATGTCATCGGCCAGTACACCGGCACCGAGCGTCCTTTCCGCGATTGCTTTTGCACCTGCAAGATTCACAACCATGGCCGGAGCGGAAAATCTTTTTTCAAAGACCCGCCGAAGTGGTACTTGGTTGAGAAACTCAATCGTGGAAGACATCACGACCGCGCCTTCCTGGCTATTTACCAATCCGGAGGCGGCGATGCCGATTCCGAGGAGCGCAGCCTCCTTGATGCCCGCTTCCTTGATCGCTTTCTTTGCGCAGGACAGGAGTTGGTGCAAAAGCGCATCGGCGCCTGTGTCGAGCCGCGTCGTTTCCCGCGTCATGGACACGATCTGCAAATGAAGATTCATTACCGCGGCAAGGACCGCTTCATCGTCAAAACCGATCCCAAGAACGAAACCACGCTCTTCATTCAGTTGAAGCAGAACCTGTTTGCGGCCTCTGGAATTGTTGGAGCGGCCGGCTTCGACGACCCTTTTCTGGTTTAGCAGGTAGCGAACGAGGCCGGAGATGGCGCTTCGTTGAAAGTGTGTAAGTTCGTGAATCTCCACTTGTGAAAGAGGGCCCAGCTTTCGAAGCAAAGCCTCGATGACGAGCAGGTCGCGTTCGCGCTGCGATTTGCAATGCTTCATGCGAAACAAGAAGCCCCCCAAGCTGGCTGGTTTAGAACAGACAGGCACGAAACTTCTAAAAGTATAAGTATTTCACCCTATAAATCCAGATTGTGCATCAAATTCGTTCTGAAAGGTAAAACAATTTGCTTGACAAGCGTTTTATGCGTTGCTAGCTTTTCCCGCAACTTGTCGAGGAGTTTGGGTGCCTACTTTCCGGGCACATCGCGGTTTTGTGAAACCGCGGCGCAGCCTACAGGGAAAGGTGTAGACCTGGCAGTGAGGCCAACGTTGTTTCAGCGAGGGATGCCGCAAGGCCCATGTTTCCCGGAAATGCCGTCGAGGGGCAGATTGACACTACTGGTGCCATCCGGGTGGGCTACAGCAAAAGGAGGGCAGGGGTGATGTTGAGAAATCGATGGAGCGTTGCTTTTTTGTTGGCGTTTTTCCTGGGCTTTGCCTTGCTAGGAGTTGTTCAGCAGGCCGACGCGCAGGTTTTGTTCGGCTCGGTGAGCGGAACGATCACAGACCAGAGCGGTGCAGGCGTGCCCAAGGCGCACGTAACGCTCATCAATAAGGCGACAAGCGTTCAAAAAGAAGGAGACACGGACGAAAGCGGCCATTACACCATTACGGACGTGCCGCCAGGCAACTACGACCTGAAGATTACCGCCAGCGGGTTTAAGCCTCTCACACAGACGAACTTGACGGTGACCGCCAACACGGTCACGAACGGCGACGCCAAGCTGCAGGTCGGAGCGATCTCCGAGCAGGTCACTGTCGAGGCGTCCACGGTTACGCTGCAAACGGAAAAGACCGACGTGCACACGGAGCTGACTTCCGAAGCAATTCTGGATATGCCGCTGAACCAGTACCGGAATTTCCAAACGTTGATCAATCTTGTGCCTGGCGCAACGCCGGGGGTTTTCCAGAACGCGATTGCGGACACGCCGGAACGCGCGCTGAGCACGAACATCAATGGCACAAACCGCAACAACAACAATACTCGCGTGGACGGCGCCGCAGACGTGTTCGTCTGGCTGCCACACCATGCCGTATACGTGCCACCTGCGGAAACGATTCAAGAGGTCAACATTTCCACGAATAACTTCGACCCCGAGCAAGGGATGACGGGCGGTGCGGCCATCACAGTCATCACCAAGTCGGGAACTAATCAGTACCATGGCGTTCTGTTTGAATACCATGAGGACCAAGCGCTAAGGGCGAGACAGTTTTTTGAAACGGCTGCCAACAGCCCACGCAAAGGCAAGAGCATTCTCAATGATCTTGGCGGAACGTTTAGCGGCCCAGTGATGAAAGACAAGCTCTTCTTTTTCGGCAGCTACGATGGAACGTTTGAGCGGGATAACCGGGGAGGATTGCAGACACTTCCGACCGCAGCACTTCGCGCCGGAAACTTCACGGGGGCCGGCACAACCATCTATAATCCTTCCACCGGCAACCCGGATGGCTCGAGTCGGACACCCTTTGCAAACCAAGCGGCGATCCCCATTGACCCTATCGCCGCAAAGATCATCGCTCTGCTCCCAGCGACAAATGTCACCGTGAATGGTGTGACCCCTGAGACCTCCAACTATTTCTCATCCGCGACACAGAGGCTAAACCGCAACGACTTTGACGGCAAGGTGGACTGGAACCGCACTTCCAGCCACACGATCTTTGCGAAATATAGCGCCATGAAGTCAGTCTTTCATGGCCAGCCCAGCCTCGGGCAAGCCATTGGTGACTGTAATTGCGATGGCGGCCTGGGTGAATTCCACTCTTTTGTGCAGTTGGTGACGGTAGGTCACACCCTGACTCTATCCCCCACTCTCGTCGTTGACGGCAATGTGGGCTTCACTCGCATGAGCGAGTATGGCCAGACCCCGGACTTTGGTACCAATATTGGATTGGACGTGCTAGGAATTCCAGGTACTAACAATCCGGCGGATAAGCGCGATAGCGGAATACCTTTCTTTTTTGTGAATGGCTATGCCGACCTAGGCAACCCCGAAGGCTGGAACCCCGCCTACCGCAACGACTGGAGCTTCACGAGCTCCCATAACGTGCGGTGGTCCCATGGCAAGCATCAAGTCAGCGCCGGAACGGACATCATTCATCACCACCTGAATCACTGGCAACCAGAGTTGGGCTCGGGGCCGCGTGGGGAACTTGACTTCAATGGTGGAGTCACAGCCTTGAATGGCGGGCCGGCGGCCAATCAGTTCAACGCTTGGGCGCAGTTCCTGCTTGGGATGCAGGACGGCATGGGACGAAGCGAGCAGTTCATTAAAGCCACGGCACGCGAGTGGCAATTCGGCTGGTTTGTTGGAGATCGCTATCGTGTAACCAACAAACTTACCGCCACTCTTGGTCTTCGGTACGAGTATTACCCGCTCATGACCAGGAATGGAGCTTTCCAGTTCGACCGTCTCGATTTCACCACTCTGAATGTCCTGCTTGGCGGCATAGGCGGGAACCCCAGCCACCTGGGCGTGGCGACAAGCAAGAAACTGTTTGCTCCTCGAGTCGGGTTGGCATACCAGCTTAACGACAAGACCGTGGTTCGAAGCGGCTTTGGTATAACTGTTGATCCGTTGCCGCTGGCTAGACCGCTCCGGGGTTTTTACCCGCTAACCGTTGGCTCAAACTTTGCGGGAGCTAATAGTTTCGCCTCCGCGGGAACGCTCTCCACGGGAATCCCAATCATTTGCTGTCCCAACATCAGCAGTGGGACTATTCTCCTGCCGCCGCAAGCTTTGGAACGCAGCGTTGGCCCCGGCGAGCTGAAGAGAGGTTACATTGAGTCGTGGAACTTGATTGCGGAGCGCAAGCTTCCGGCGAACTTCCTCGTCTCTGTTGGTTATGTCGGAACTCACACGGTACACCAGTTCGCGGATATCGATGTGAACTCCTCCCTGCCGGGAACGGGGGCCGCCGGACAGCCCTATAACAAGCCTCAATTCGGAAATAGGACAGCGAGTACCCTGCTCTGGCAAGGCTTCCTAAGTGCCAATTACAACTCCTTACAGGTTTCCATCAATCGGCAGTTCTCTCACGGATTGATGGTCAAGGGGGCCTATACCTGGTCCAAAGCCATCGACTGGACGGATGATGATGGTTGGGCTGGACTGGACTGGAACGATCCCAACGTTCTAAAACGCAACCGTGCCAGAGCGGGCTTCGACACCCCACAAATCTTCCAATTGGCTTACGTTTACGAGTTGCCGATTGGAAAAGGCAAACAATGGGCCAGTGGGGGTGGTGTGGTCACAAAGGTTGCCAGCGATTGGCAAATCAGCGGCATCTTCAGCGCCATATCTGGCCAGCCGTTTACCGTGACGTCCTCTCAGGCACTAGATGCAGTCGGACAAACACAGACTCCAAACCAAATAGGAGCCGTTAAGAAGCTCGGTGGGATTGGCAGTGGCAACCCATTCTACGAACCGAGCGCATTTGCTCAATCAGCTGTAGACACCTATGGAACAGTGGGACGTAACACTTTGTTGGGACCCGGATCTGTAAACATGGACTTCAGCGTGTTCCGTACATTTAAATTGACGGAACGCTTCGATTTGCAATTCCGCGCAGATGCTGCGAACTTTTTCAATTCACCTCACTTCAACAGACCTAACGGTGGTTGCAGCATAACGGTTAGTGCAACCGACCTTACCTGTACGGGTGGTGGAGATTTCTTAGCCATCACCAGCGCCAAGAACGACGAGCGGCAATTCCGTTTCGGTTTGCGTTTAGCGTTCTAATCTTAATGGCTTTGGCCCGGGGCACGACGGCGTGCCCCGGCTTTCAAGAACTCGCTTCATCAGCCCGCAGTAGGATTAGGTTTTTCTTCTGTTCCGGCGCGCGTTAAAATCCAAAGCAAAGCAGAAGCGGAGGATTCTGGTGAAAAGGTGTGGTGGCATTTTCGCCCTGGTTCTATTCCTCGGTTTGGGCGCTGCTGCTCAGGCTCCGAAGGAAGGCGGTTGGATTCCTCTCTTCAATGGAAAGGATCTGACCGGCTGGAAGAACAATGGCGACGAAAGGTGGGTGGTCGATCAGGGAACCATCCTCTGCGAAAGCACTGCCAACAAATACGGGTATTTGACCACCGAAAAGACATACAAGGATTTCATCCTGCGGCTCAAGTTCAAAGGCGAGGCAGCAGGCAACAGTGGCGTGTTTCTTCATTCGAAGATTTTGGGAATTGATCCACAGCACGGCCCCGACATCGAAGGAATGCAGGTGGAAGTGGATCCCAACGTTGGCAAGCATACCGGCGGCCTCTACGAGAGCGGCGGACGTGGGTGGGTGGCTCAGCCGACAGCAGAGGGAGAGCAGGCGCTCAAATCCGGCGAGTGGAACGACCTGGAAGTGTCGGTGCATGGAGCGCACATCGTGACGCAGCTTAACGGCACAAAGATTGTGGATTTTACGGACACTGCGCCGAAATTCACCGATGGCGTTATTGGGCTGCAGATTCACACAGGCGGTGGAGTGAAAATGCGATGGAAAGACATTTATCTCAAGCCGGAATAAAATGCACCCCGGTTCCTGGCGGGCGGCGTAGAATCTGCCGTGACAGGTGAGCATGGATAAACAAAATCGCCGCATTTTCCTGCAGACTTCGGCAGTGGCTGCATTGGCTGTTCCTTTTAGCAGGGCTACGGCCGCAAAAAGCCAGCCCATTTCAAATACTCCACTCGCGCAACCCCTCAGTGTCGCTCAGAGCGCACCTCATGTCGCCGCGAACGATGGAAAGAAGCCGTTGCGCCTCGGCTTGATCATTGGCATCGGAAAGGATCCCGACGCGGCGATGGCGAAGGTGCGCAACCTAGGTTTGCCTACGAGCCAGGTGCATGTGGACGAGTTTGAGATGGAACTTGTGGGCAAGCTGCGCCAGGCGCTGGAGAAGCATCAGATTGAAGCGACCTCGTTAGTCGTCGGCGGGCCCGGCAAGGAAGTTTGGGACTTTTATCAGGGGCCGGTCACCATTGGCTTGGTTCCGCGCGAGACACGAGATGCGCGAATCGCGCACATCAAGAAGGCCTCGGATTTTGCGAAGCAATGCGGAATTCAAGCGGTGCAAACGCACTGCGGATTCATTCCGGAGAATCCCAACGATCCGGTTTACAAGGAAACGATCGCGGCGATGAAGGAAGTGGTCGGCTATTGCAGGAACAACGGCCAGAATTTCCGTTACGAGACCGGCCAGGAGACACCCATCACTCTGGTGCGCGCCATGCAGGACGTGGGCTTCGACAATCAGGGAGTCAACTTTGACCTCGCAAATCTGATTCTTTACGGCAAAGCCAATCCTGTGGACGCGATTGAGCTTCTCGGTGTTCACGTTCAGGGAATCCACGCCAAAGACGGATTGTTTCCCACGGATCCCAAGAACCTGGGGAAGGAAGTTCCCATTGGAAAGGGGAAAGTGGACTTCCCGCGCATCATTGAACGGCTAAAACAGCTCAACTATCAGGGCGCGGTCACGATCGAGCGTGAGATTTCCGGCCCGCAACAGGTATCGGACGTTCGCGAGGCGAAAGCTTACCTGGAAAAACTGATTGGATAGTTCGCAGTACAGGGAGGACGTATGGCAGGCAACTCGGAACGGCCAAACTCTTCAAGTGAGCTGGACCGCCGGAAATTCATCGGGGTAGCCGCGGGTACAGCCGGGGCGATGCTCATCAAACCGGAATTGGTGCGCGGCACAGCCGCGAATTCTGCCGTGCGCGTAGGCTTGCTCGGCTGCGGCGGGCGCGGCACGGAAGACGCGTCGAACCTCGTGGACACCGGCAACGCCCGCGTGGTCGCGCTTGCCGACATGTTCCGGGATCAACTCGACAACGCCAAAAAGCATTTCGACGAAATGCAGCAAGGCAAGGGCTATGCGGTGATTGACGCCGCGCAGATTTTCGTTGGCCCCAAAGCCTATCAACAGATGGCGGCCTCCAAAGACGTGGATGCTGTGGTGATCGCCTCGCCGCCTTACTACCATCCGCAACATTTGGAGGCCATTGTGGCCGGCGGAAAACACGTCTACCTCGAGAAGCCCGTCGCTGTAGACGTTCCCGGCGCCTTGAAAGTGATTGAGATTGGCAAACGCGCTGAAGGCAAACTCAGCTTGGACGTGGGCTTCCAGATTCGCGATTGCCCCCCGTTCGTTGAACTAGTGAAGCGCATTCATGGTGGAGCCCTCGGAAATATTGTTTGCGCCGAGGCGCACTATCTGGCTGGCTATATCGACCGGCCGGCGTGGCCGAATGCATCACCAGTGGAGAAACGCCTTCGCAACTGGGTCTACGATCGCGTTCTCTCCGGCGACATCATTGTCGAGCAGAACATCCATGTGATTGACATCTGCAACTGGGTTCTCAAGAACCATCCGCTGAGCGCTTCCGCTGCCGGCAGTCGGCTGGGCCGCCCCGCGAACGATGGCGACGTCTACGGAAATTACAACGTGGTCTTCCATTATCCCGACAACGTGGACGTCACCTTCAGCTCGACGCAATTCGCCAAAGGCTGGTGGGATGTGACCGAACGCTTCTTCGGCACAAAAGGAACATCTCAATCGCCTTACACAGGACCACTTGGCATTTGGGGCGATGAACCTTGGCAAGCTCTTTTGACGCAGAAGCCCGGCACGGAGCAACAAGCTTTTTCTGTCACCGGAAACTTCACGTCCAACCTGGAATTTGCCGACCGCGAAAAGAAGAAGGCCTTCGTCGAGAGCATCACTAGCGGGAATTTCCATAGCCAGGCCGCCAAGGGCAGCGAATCGGCACTCTCTTGCATGATGGCGCGCACTGCCGCCTACACAGGGCGCGAAGTGACTTGGGAAGAAACAATGAAATCCAAAGAAGTATGGGACTCAAAAATCGACCTGAATAAGCTGGGCTGAGGTTGCCGATGCGTCCTCCAACACGCCGCGAGTTCCTGAAATCTTCGCTTACCGCCGCATGTGCTGCGAACTTCGGAAGCGGAGCGTTAACGAACTCCCTGGTAGCAGGCGCAATCCCGAACGCTCCGGCGGCTCCGCCACCACTTTCCATCAAGAAGGGCGTGTGGTTCGGGATGCTGCCGGAGAAGCTCACCATCGCCGACCGGTACAAGATGGCGCGCGACGTCGGTTTTGAAGTTGTTCAAGCTCCCACCGAACCAGACGAACGCAACGCTGAGGAAATCAAAAAAGCCGCCGAAGCTGCGAACATCCGTATCGACTCCGTGATGAACATGGATCACTGGAAGTATCCCCTGTCGTCGAGCGACCGCGCGGTTGTGGAGAAAAGTCTCGCAGGCATGCGCACCTCATTGCGCAACGCCAAGCTGTGGGGCTGCGATGCGGTTTTGCTGGTGCCGGCGGTAGTGAATCCTCAGACTTCTTATCATGACGCCTGGACGCGCTCGCAGAAGGAAATTCGCACACTGATTCCGCTTGCAGAAGAATTGAAAGTGGTGATCGCCATCGAGGAAGTGTGGAACAAATTCCTCCTCAGCCCGCTCGACATGGCCAGGTACATCGGTGAATTCCAAAGCCCGTGGATCAAAGCGTGGTTTGACGTGGGCAATGTGCTGCTTTACGGCTTTCCGCAAGATTGGATTCACACGCTGGGCGACAGCATTGTCAAAGTCCACGTCAAAGATTTCAAACGCAAGGAAAACGGCTACGCGTGGGTCAATCTGGGAGACGGAGACGTGGACTGGACCGCGGTGCGGCAAGCCTTTGCCGACATTGGTTATTCGGGCAGCGCCGTCACGGAACTTGAGGGAGGCGACGAAGCCTATCTCCGTGACGTGGTGAAGCGCTTTGATCGCCTGGTCCTCGGTCGTGCTTGAGCCCTTGCAAACGGTTGAGCACAATATTGGATGGTGCAACGTGCTCTGCGCGCGCCCAAGTCTCGCGAATCTTTCTTGATGTTCTCACGGCGCAACTTTCTGGCAGGTGCAAGCGCTTTTCTCTTTTCTCAGTTGGCCCGAAAAAGCGCTACTCTAAAATCCTCTCCCACCCTCTCTCCCATTCGCTTCCGCGAGATTGCCCAGCGTGCCGGCTTGGACTTCGTGCTTGAAAACAATCCCACCCCGCGCAAGCACATGATCGAAACCATGCCCGGAGGAGTCGCTGCCTTCGATTACAACAACAACGGCCGGGCAGACATTTTCTTTACGAACGGCGCCTCGATTCCGAGCCTTGAAAAAGATTCGCCAAAATTTTTCAACCGCTTATTTCGAAACGATGGTGGGATGAAATTCACCGACGTTACGTCCGAAGCCGGAGTAGCGGGCGCGGGCTACTCGATGGGTGCTGCCGCGGCCGACTACGACAACGATGGTCATACTGATTTGTTTGTGGCGGGCGTTTACCGCAACATTCTTTATCGCAACTTGGGCAATGGAAAGTTCGAAGACGTTACGGAGAAAGCGGGAATTAAGAGCGACAAGTGGTCGGTGGCCGCAGGTTGGTTTGACTACGACAACGATGGCTGGCTGGACCTGTTTGTCGTCAACTACGCTCACTGGACTCCCGACTTTGATCGTTATTGTGGTGAGCGCGACCGAAACTTGCGCGTCTACTGCCACCCCAAATATTTCGAGGGATTGCCGAACACACTCTACCGCAACCGGCGCAACGGAACGTTCGAGGACGTCACAGCCAAAGCGGGCATCGCGCAGCACGTCGGCCGAGGCATGAGCGTGGCTTTTGCCGACTACGATAACGATGGGTTCACAGACGTTTTTGTCACGAACGACAATTTGCCGAACTTCCTGTTCCACAATCGGGGCGACGGAACATTTGAGGAAGTGGCTCTCCAAGCAGGCGTAGCCTTGACGAATAACGGTCTGCCAATTGCCAGCATGGGTGCGGATTTTCGCGATTTCGACAATGACGGTCTTTGCGATCTCAACTTCACGGCGCTGGCCGGCGAAACATTCCCGTTATTTCAGAACCTAGGCAAAGGTTTGTTTCAGGACGCGACCCACAAGAGCCGGCTGGCCGCTCTTTCCACAGCGCGCAGCGGCTGGAGCAACGGCTTCTTCGATTTCAACAATGATGGTTGGAAGGACCTGTTCACCGCTAATTCCGATGTGAATGATTTGATTGATCTTTTTGGCTCCACACACTACAAGCAACCCAACAGCCTCTTTGCCAATCTTGGGAACGGAACGTTCCGCGATGTTTCCGCGGAAGCCGGCTTCGATCTCGCGCGCGCCCACCGGGGAAGCGCGTTTGCCGATTTTGACAACGACGGAAGAATCGGCGTGGTCGTGAGCGCTCTCGGTGAACCCGCCGAGCTATGGCAGAACGTAAGCCCCGATCCGAATCACTGGGTCATCCTGAAGCTGACGGGCACGCGAAGCAATCGCGACGGAATCGGCGCCAAGATTCGGTTAGGCAGTCAGTCGAATCACGTCACCACGGCCGTCGGCTACGCTTCGTCGAGTCCATCCAGCGTGCATTTCGGGACCGGTAAGTACGAAAAGATTGAGCGAATCGAGATTCGCTGGCCCAGCGGTATTGTTCAGGTGCTTCGAAACGTTGCAACCAACCAGGTCCTCGAAGTGCGCGAACCTGAGAAGTAGCCTGCGCGTTCTTGCACGTCTTTACGGTGCTGTAATCTCCGTCTCCCGCTTGGCTGCCTCGCGTGCCGCAGCGGCGGAATTATGAATTGCCTGGTATTCAGCGAGAGTTTTCTTCGCAAGTTCCGGTTGGCCACTTGCTCGATAAGCCTGTGCCAGCTGAAAGTGCAAGCTGCCGTCCTCATCACTAGCAAGCGCCAACCTCAGGTGCGGAATGGCTTCCAGCGCTTTCCCCGAGGCGAGGTCAGCGCGCGCCAACGATTTATGCGCGGCCAGAGATTTCGGGTCGCGAACCACGGCTCGTTTGAGCAAGGGGAGTGCTTCATCTGCGCGCTGCAAGTCGAGCAGCGTGTCGCCGGTCAAATAATTCAGCTCAGCCGAAGAAGGTTGCTGCCGAAGGAGTTCCTGGAACAGCGGCAGGGCTGTGCTGTAGTCCTCGCCAAGCTTCAAGCTGATGGCCAGCTGCTTCTGGATTTCCACATCAGCGGGCGAGAGCTTCAGCATTTCCCGCCACTCACCGGCAGCCTCCGCATATCTTTTCTGGTTGTTGTAAATGAGTGCCTTCAGCTCATGCAATTCGGGAGAAGGCGGCAGCTGGCCGAGTTGTGTGAACGCTTGAAGGGCCAACTCGTTGTAGGTTCGCGACTTCCAGTAAAACGAGTCGGGCGTTTTCGCTGCTTTGGCGGCTCTGATCAATTCCCCATATTTACCGGCGATGAAATAACATTCCAGCGTCTGGCTGGCGCAGTCTGGCGAGACATCTTGTGATTCTTTCTTCTGTTCCGTTTCCGCCCAGTCCGGATGCCCTGTCTGGCGATAAACTTCAGCCAGCGCCCTATGCAGGCCGCGCAGCAACGGTTTTTCTTCCAGGGCGCGACGGTAGAGAAAGAATGCGCTCGAAAATTGTTGCTCCCGAAGACGTGTTTCTCCAAGCAGCGCCAGCGAATAGGAAGACTGCGGAGCAATCTCCTGCAGTTTCTCGAAAGCGCGCCCGGAGAGCGATTCGTACGAACGCCCCAGTTGGTACCAGACCGGCGGATTTTCCGGATAAACCTCAGCGAGGCGCTCGTACTGTTCGGTCGCTTCCTCCAAACGGCCCAAAGAAGACAGCGCCTCCGCGAGCATTTGCGAGGCCTCGCGATTTTTCGGCTGCAGGCTCAGAACGGTTTTGAAGGCTTGGAGTGCGGCAGTCGTTTCTCCCAATTGCAGGCGGGCAGTCCCGAGAAAAAGCCACGCTGGAGCAAGACTCGGGTCAAGTTTGACGGCTGCCTCTAACTCTGGGATGGCCTCCCGTTTCTTTCCATCCATGTACAGAGCCATTCCGAGATTCAGCTTTAATCCGGGGTTGTTGGGCACCGATTGATTGAGTTCGCGGTAGAGCGGAATGGCCTCGCCGAATTTGCCTTCCGACATCAACTGCTCCGCGCGTTGAGACTTAAGCGCCAAGGTATCTGTTTGCGGTAATTGGCCCGATTGCATCGAGAAAGGCGCAAGGCAAGCAAGCAACAGTCCTGCAATCTTCATGGTGGCCTCAAAAAATCCAGTCAACCAAGATTATAGCCACTGTCGGTGGCGGCCGTCAGAGCGAATGTCGGCAGAATGAGTTCCAGCCGACTATTCCTTGGCGGGGTTGCTCTCCAGCAGAGCCCCGCCTCCGCTTCACCGGCCGACGCTCATCTTGGGATCCCCTGCCAATTGCAGGCAAGCTTTTTGCAGCGAACGGGTTCGAACGTTGCGGTTCTCAATGGGTTCTCGGCGCAGGTCAATTTGTCTAGCTCTTTGCCGGTCTCTGCAACATCTACGACCTGCATGGTCAATCCAAATATGCTGACAAACGGCACGGCTGGCCTCACCGTTTCCACTTTGGCTCGCGGTCTCGTGCCTCCGCTCCAGACCTATGAGTTCTACTTGCGGCTGCGTTGGATTCCACGCGTTCTCGCTATTCTTCTATTGCTACTTATGCGGTTCTTTGTCCGCACGCACCGGCATCGCGTCATTGGAGCTGTTCCAATTGCCTGCTTGGCGTTGTTTTTTGTGTTGCAGATGACCGGTTGCGGTGGAGGTAGCTCCGCTCCGCCTCCGCCTATTGGTACTCCAGCGGGCAAGTACAGCGTCACTGTGACTGGCACTTCCGGAAGCACGACGCATACAACGGCGTTGACTCTACTTGTCAACTGAGTCGAGACCACCGTGTCAAGTCGCAGGAAACGCTACAAACAGCAGGAAGCGTGGAGGCGAGGGGAGTCGGAATATTCAAGGGTATTGAAAACAGGCAAGTTATTGAAATTGCGAGGCGCTCAAAACGCCAAAAACGCAGGAATTGCGCGCAACTGGAACGTATCTGGAACGCTGACTGTCCGCCACTCGGCCGGGTTTTCCTTCCTCTTTGAACTGCTCCATGGAGCATGGACATTCGCAGGCTGATGGTGATCGCACCTCCCGGTTCCTCCGCCCTCAAGCGAGAGACCATACTTGACACTGGTATCAAGTATGGTAGAGTGCAGGTCATGAGTACGGCACGAAAAATTACCGTCGAAGTGCCAGAAAAGTTACTGGAGAGGGCGCAGGAAGCTAGTGGCGAGGGCATTACGCAGACTGTGCGCACAGGTTTGCAGCTTGTGGCGGCTTCGCGAACCTATGCACGATTGCGGGAGTTACGGGGGAAAGTAAAATTCTCGCGAACTGCGGCGGATCTGAAGGACGATAGATGATCGCAGCCGATACGAGTACGTGGATAGCGTTTCTTGAAGGAGAAAAGGCAGTAGACACTGAACTCCTCGATCAGGCATTACGAGACCGGCAATTGCTGATGGTTCCGGTGGTGCTCACTGAGCTGCTAAGTGAGCCGAAATTGCCCGTCGAGGTCGCCAGAACTCTTTGCGATGTGCCGGCGATTGAAATTGGAAGCGGCTATTGGCAGCGAGCTGGTGCCTTGCGAGCGAAAGTTCTGGCGAAGCGGCGACGAGCACGTCTTGGCGACGCATTGATCGCGCAAAGCTGCATCGACAGCGGGATTTCGCTCGTCACGAGAGACGGAGATTTCCGAATCTTCACCGAAGCGGCGGGCCTCAGACTAGTCGTCTAGCACTTTGCTTTAAGATGCAGGATCGAAGAACAATGCTCCTTGAAGCGGACAAAGTGCTATAGGCTGCAGCTTCGGAGATGCTCTGACCCCGTATATTGAACTGGAATTCATCTGGAGCGCGGAAATTTCGCCGTCCTGGAACTTTTTGCTGGTGAAGATAAAGGCGAGCTTAGTTACCGCTGCTTCGTAGCAGGACTGGCGTGCTGCTGCCAAATAATGCTGGTCAAGCGCTTGCCGGATCAGGGTCTTGATTACAATGGCGTCTCATGTTTTTCTCCGTCAGTCGTCTCGGCTTTAGAACCGTGACCCTGTCCAGACCAATCTGGCGTCAATTCAGAGTACTCGACATTCACCGGCGGGAGCCAGGAAATCGGAGATTAAATTGCCATTTGCAGCCAATGATGAGTGGATGACGCGCAACCTTCCCTAGTCCGGTCAGGGAAGT
>Ga0126371_10001533_pt1 | contig 19629 bp, 12 predicted proteins | sample PanSoiMetaPlot_4_FD_110145 | JGI IMG/M metagenome (GOLD analysis project Ga0126371, IMG submission 110145) | Tropical forest soil microbial communities from Panama - MetaG Plot_4 | ecosystem: Environmental > Terrestrial > Soil > Tropical forest > Bulk soil | place: Panama | collected 2016-02-17 | reverse complement strand
TTTGCCGCATGCGATGCAAAGCCTCGAGCGGGAGTTGCGCACACCAAAACCACACCCGAAGTGCCGCTACTATCTGGGCATTACGCTCGAATCGGCAGGGCATACGGACGAGGCCATCACCGAGTTCAACAAGGCGTTGGCGGACAATCCGAAAGATCCGGATTCGCTCTACCAACTGGCCCGCATTTACAAAAATGCCTCCGTGCAGGTGATCGACCGCCTACGCGCCGTTGATCCGGACAGCTTTCAACTCCACCTGCTACAGGGCGAGGTCTACGCCGACGCCGAACGCTATCCGGAGGCGATTAAAGAGTATCAAACGGCCCTGGCCAAGCGCCCCGATGCCACGGGGATTCATTTTTCCATCGGGGTGGCGTATTGGGCCCAGCGGCAGTTTGTGCCCGCCAAACCGGAATTCCTCGAAGCCTGGAAGGAAAACCCCAACGACGCACTGACCAATCTTTACCTGGGCGATATTGCAGTCCACGATCGCCAGTATGTGGACGCGAAAAAATATCTGCGCGTGGCGGAGCAAGGACAAGCCGATCCGTTCCGCGTCCATTTACTGCTGGGGAAATGCTACCGGGGCGAGCATGATCCGGAGAAGGCCAAGGGGGAATTTTTGACTGCGATCGCGGCGGACGCGAATGCCGCGGAAGTTCACTATCTCCTGGCGCAGGTCTATCAGGAACTGAAAGACACCGAAGGAAGCGCCAAGGAATTTGCGGAGTTCGAACGATTGTCGCGGACCGACAAAGAGAAAGCACCGGAGAATCCCGCGCCGAACTGAGCGGCGCGAATGATGGAAATGAGGACGCGACCCCGGATTCCGCAAATGATTTTAGTGGCAGCAGGAGTCTGTTTGGTTTGGTGCCTCGGTTTGCCCGCCAGGCAGTCCCAATCCGCCGGGCAACAGGATTCGCCGGGATGGCAGGAACACTTCGTGGCCGCGCAAACCGCGCAGAAAAGCCAGGACTACGCTACCGCGGAAAAGGAATATCGCGCTGTACTCGCGCTCAACCCCGCGTTTGCAGAAGCGCGCATGAATCTGGGCCTGATTTTTCAGCTACAGGGACGAACCACGGACGCGATGGTGGAGTTTCGCCGCGCCGTTCGCCTGAAACCCACGCTGACGGGCGCCAATTTTTTTCTCGGAGTCGACTATTGCCAGCGCGGCGAGGGGAAAGAGGCTATCCCTTATTTGAAGGCAGCGGCCCGCGCGGAGCCAAATCGCGCAGACATCTTGTCCTGGTTGGCCACGGCGGAAGAAATGGCCGGCGATGTGCCCGCGGAAATTGCCACGCTTCGTAAAGCCCTGGCGCTCGAGCCGCATAACGTGGATTTGTTATATCTGCTGGGTCATGCCTACGAGCGTATGGGCAAAGACCAGGTGGTGGCGCTCGAAAAGGCCGCTCCCGGATCCGCGCGCGCCGAACAACTCCTTGGCGAAAGTTATTCCGCGAGCAGTGAATGGCCGTCGGCCGTGCTCCGTTTCCAGAATGCCTTGGCAGTGTCCGAAAAAGCCTCGGGCGTGCACGTGGAATTGGGCGAAGTGTTGCTGCGCGAAGGAAAACTGAAACGCGCCGTGCAAGAATTTGACGAAGAGCTGAAGCTCTACCCCTCCGGGTTGCGTGCGCTCGTTCGTCGTGGCGAGGTCCGGCTTATACAAGGAGATCTCGATGGCGCGCTTGCGGACTGGACGACTGCCATAGAAACAGACCAAGAGCGTGCGGAACGAATTCTGGGCATCCGCGAGACGGGCTTCGGAGACGCTGCTTTTGAGCAACTCGCAGAGGGATTGCGAGAGAAGATAGAGAGTCTTGAACCAGAATTGCGAAGCCGGAAGACACCGGCCGCGCATTTCGCGCTGGCCTTTCTGGCAGCGCAAAAAAGCGACATGGACAGCGCTGCGGCGCGAATCGCGGAGATGCACTCGCAGCCGACCGGCGCACGGGTAAAGCAACCCTGCAGCGAGGCCAGAGTCCGCACATTGTTGAAGGCGGAGCGTTTTTCGGAAGTGAAGTCCTGCGCACTAACAATTCTCAAGCCCGCGTCAACCGCGGAATTCCGGATGCAAGTGGCTCGGGCCCTCTTCGAAGCCGGAGACTACGAAGGGTCGTTGCGGGCTCTTAGCCAACTACCGCCCGCCGCGCGTGATTCCGCGGAGGCGGCGTACTGGCGCGCACGTGGGTACGAAAAACTGGCAACCGCTTCGTATTTGCAGCTGTTTGAGGCGGACAAGGATTCCTATCGCGTGCATCAGCTTCTGGGCGATCTTGCGGCGGCGAGGAACGACGACGGAAAGGCCATCGAAGAGTATCAGGCGGCTATCGCATTAAAGCCCACGCTCCCGAATTTGCATTACAGCCTCGGCCATGTATTTTGGAAGGATCTTAAGGTGAAGGAAACCAGGGCCGAATTCGAAGCGGAATTGAAAATCAATCCGCGGCATCCCGGGGCGCTAAATGAGCTCGGTGATACCTATCTCCTGGAGCACCAGGCCGAAAAGGCTCTGCCCTATTTGACGCAGGCGGTTGCGCTGGAGCCACACAATCCCGATTTTCACCGCGACATGGGCACCGCTTACAGCGAGTTGCACGAATATCAGAAATCGGCAGCCGAATACGAGTTGGCTATTCCCGGGGACCACGACGGCTCCGTGCATTACAAACTCGCGCGTGCTTATCAAGCGCTAGGCCAGAAGGACAAGGCCGCGCATGAATTTGCCGTGTCTACGAGGATGAATGAGGAATCCCACAAAAGGCTCGAACAGCAAACTGAGCGGCTCGACCAAATCGACAAATGGACTCGCGAATAGACGTGCGTGGCTGGATTCAGAAACACGTCCATCGAGGTATGGTTCTGGCGACGCTCTTTTTCTGCATGGGGCTGTCTGTAATCTCCAGCCAGGAAGATGCCCTGCAGCGCGGTCTGAACGCACTCAAGGAAAGTCATTTTGATCAAGCACTGGAGGCGTTGACGATCGCTGAAAACGAACAGCCTGAAAACCCGCGCATTCGCAATTTTCGCGGCATCGCGCTCATGCAGCTGGGAAAGACTTCCGACTCCGAAACAGAATATCGCGAAGCGACTCGTCTGGACCCAAAATACGAAGATGCCTGGCGAAATCTAGGCGTTTTGCTGTGGACGGCACACCGCCTGGAGCCGGCTCGAGAGGCATTGTTACGGGCGATTGCATTATCGCCCGACGATTCGTTTTCTCATTACTACCTCGGGCGCGTGCAACTGGACTCCCAACAATATGCGGAAGCTTTTCGTGAGCTGAAACTCTCCGGCCTGCAACTGCCCGACGACCCGGCGTTTCTCCTCCAGGTAGCGGCTGGGCACGTGGCCCTGGGAGAGGCGGAAGAAGCCCGCAAGGTTCTTCGGCAACTTTCCGCAAAGAATCCGATTCCCGCGCAGACCGCTCAGGCTGCTTTGCTTTTTGTTGCGCTGCATGATTATGTGCAGGCGATCGAGCTGTTGAAGGCAGCAAGCCAGCAGGAACCTCATGATGACACTGCTTGGGCTTATTGCGATTTGGCGCTGGTTTATCTCCTGTCTGGAAATTATGAGCAGGCTGTTCCTCCGAGCCGCATCTTTGTCAATTTGCAACAGGCAAGGAAGTCCGGGCCCGTGGAAACTGCTGCAGCATGGTCGCTGCTGGGTATTGCCGAAGCAAGGACAGGGCAAAGCGAAGCGGCAATTCGTGAACTGCGCCAGGCAGCAACCGTCGAACCTGGAAACGAACAACATTGGCTGAATCTGACACGGGAAATGATGGAAGCCGGGCGCTATCGAGACTCCATTGCCGCGACCCGGGAAGGAATCGCCGCAAACCCGAAATCCTATGCTTTGCACTTGCGGCTCGGCGCCGCACAGCTTGCGGCGGGCCAATACAAGGAATCCGAGGCTGCCTTTCGAACGCTGGTAGACGCGGGAGATCCGCTCCCGACAAGCTACGTTGGGTTGGCGCAGGTGCTGTTGCGCGAAGGGCGAGCCGAGGAAGCGGTCAGCGTGCTCAATGCAGCCGAGAAAAAAATCGGCAAAAGCTTCCTGCTCAGCTATTTCCTCGGATTGTCCTGGGATCGTGCCGGAAAACGCCAGGATGCCGCAAAGGCTTTCCGCGAGGCAATCAAACAGAATTCCCAAAGCTCTGAGGCACATCTTGGTTTGGGAAAGGCAGCGCTTGCGCTGGGCCAGGTAGATGACGCGATCGCTGAATTGCAAGAAGCGCTGCGCCTCGGCCCAGGCAACGTGCAGGCCCGCAGGCTGCTGAGCCAGGCGTATCGCCGAACCGGCGATACCGAGCGGGCGGAAGAATTCGCCAAGGCTTCTTCCGACAAACCGCCTGTCCCGGAGGGAGATTTGCTGGGAGATTTCTTTCTGCCGCAGTGGCAAATACCCAAACAGCCGCACGCAAACTGACGAGATCTGAGTAGATGGCTTGACCATACTTTTAGAGCACCTTAGGATGTGCAGTCAATGAGGAACTCGGCCAGGTTTTCGCTCTGTCATTTCCCGATCCCAAGCAAGTTAAAATTCGTTGGCCTGACGATCCTTCTTTTCATTCTTATAAATCTTGCGCCCGCACAAGAACCCGCTGCCGCGCAAAAGCAAAAAGATCGAGCGCCTATCGCAAACTTTGTGGATATCGCGGATAAAGCCGGCCTGACTGCAATGACAGTCTTTGGGGGCGTGGACACCAAAAAATACATCATTGAGACCACCGGCACGGGTGTGGCGATCTTCGACTATGACAACGACGGTTGGCCAGACATCTTCATTGTGAACGGCACGATGATGGAGGGACTTCCCAACGGCCCCGCGCCAACGAATCATCTGTACCACAACAATCACGACGGAACATTCACTGACGTCACGGCCAAGGTGGGCCTCACGGCAACAGGATGGGGCCAGGGCGCTTGCGTGGGGGACTATGACAACGACGGGTGGGAGGACCTCTACGTCACCTATTACGGCAGAAATCGCCTCTATCACAACGATCATGGCGTCTTCAGGGAGGTTGCAGAGAAAGCCGGCGTGGCGGGAAACGGCAAAGCCTGGGGGACGGGTTGTGCCTTCGTGGATTACAACCGGGATGGAAAGCTCGATCTGATGGTTGCGAATTATGTCGATTTCGATCCAGCCACGACGCCGGTCCCCGGCGAAGGCTCTTCCTGCAAATGGAAGGGGGTTCCGGTGATGTGCGGCCCACGGGGGTTGCGCGGGTCAAAGAACATTTTGTATGAAAATCGCGGGGATGGAACTTTTTCAGATGTGACAAAGAAAGCCCACATTGACCAGACCAACGGACATTTCGGTTTCAGCGTCTCCACACTGGACTTTGATGACGACGGCTGGCCGGATATGTATATCGCCGACGACAGCACGCCCAGCATTCTCTACCACAACAATCGCGACGGTACGTTTACCGACGTCGCGGTGATGGCCGGCGTCGCTTACAACGAAGAAGGCCGTGAGCAGGCGGGCATGGGCACCACGGTTGCCGATTTCAACGGCGACGGCAGGCTGGACATTTTCAAAACAAATTTTTCCGACGATACGCCATCGCTTTACAGCAACAACGGAGACGGCGTCTTCACCGATGCGACCTACGCCGCAGGACTCGGCCTGCATACGCAATATCTCGGCTGGGGCACGATGTTTTTGGACTTCGACAATGACGGCTGGCCGGACCTGATTCTTGCCAATGGGCACGTCTATCCCGAGGTGGACAAATTTCACCTCGGGAGCGGGTACGAGGAGCCTCGCTTGCTCTATCACAACAACGGGAATGGCACGTTTACCGAGGTTTCCGAGAACGCAGGGCCCGGGATCAATGCGCCTTTGTCATCGAGAGGGCTGGCCATCGGTGACCTGTGGAACGACGGCAGACAATCCGTAGTAATCAACAACATGCATGCGAAGCCCAGCCTCCTGGTCAATATGCTGCGTTCCCCAAATCATTGGGTCGCGTTCAAAACTGTGGGAACGCGTTCCAATCGCGATGGCATCGGGGCTAAAATCACGGTTCACCTTGGCAAACGCATTCTGGTGGATGAAGTGCGCAGCGGCTCGAGTTACATTTCGCAAAACGACATGCGCGTGCACTTTGGCCTTGGACAGGCCGCGAAGATGGACGAGGTGAAGGTGCGTTGGCCGAGTGGGCTGGTGGAACACTTTGATGATTTAAACGTCGATACCATTCATACCCTGAAGGAAGGCACGGGAAAAGAAGTTCCGGCTGAGAAGAAGAGTTCCTCGGGCGGGAGTGCACCCCAGTAGAAGGAGAGAAGCCGATCTAAAGACCGGTCACTACACAGGCTACCGAGCGGTCGGTTCGTCTACCTGCAGGATTTGGTCCGCCGCCACATTTTTCAAGGTTTGCCGAATCCCGCTTGGCCAGCGGATTTCGATAGTTTGCGCGGAGGCGTCCGCGCCTAGACCGAAGTGCACGCGCTTATCGCTGGACGAAAGATAGCTGCTTGCCGTAGTCACCGTCTGAAACTGTGAGCCTGCTTGCGTCACGAGTTTGATTTCCGCTCCGATCGCATCGCGATTGCTCTTGTGCCCGACGAGCTTCAGCAAGAGCCAGTGATTGGAAGAGGCCGTTTCATTGTGGAGGACATAGAGCGGCCCATCGTTCGTGGTGACAACGGCATCCAAGCGCCCGTCGTTGTCAATATCTCCGATCGCCATCCCCCGCCCCACCCAGGCCTGCTGAAAAACAGGCCCAGCCTCTGCGGAAACGTCCACGAAAGTTCCGTGATTGTTTCTGGCAAGTAACATCGGTTCGCGATAACGCAGATTCGGAAACGTCAGCTCAATCGTGTCCAGATCATGTCCCTGCGCGATTAACAGGTCTTTCCATCCGTCATTATCGTAATCAAAAAAGCGCACACCCCAGCCGGAGTGATTCATAGTCATCTGCGTGATGCCGGTGGCAAAGCTGTCGTACTCAAATGTGCCGACACCATCATTGCGATAAAGCGCGTAGATCTGGCTGGCCAGATCTGTAACGACGATATCTGGGAAACCATCATTGTTGTAATCCGCAAAATCGACGCCCATCCCGGCATACGTGTGACCGTCCGAATCCACGGCCACGCCGGAAAGCAAAGCGGCCTCTGCAAACTTTCCTTCGCCTTTGTTGTGGTAGAGGAACTCGGCCATGGAATCGTTGGCGATGAACAGGTCAATGCGGCCGTCGCGATCATAGTCGGCGATCGCGATGCCCAGTCCCTTGCCAGGCTTTGCCAGCCCCATTTTTTCGGCCATTTCCGTGAAGTGTCCGTTCCCGTCATTGTGATAGACAAGCGGTCGAATCGCTTTATAAATATCGGGATGGCAATAAGCGCGATAGCCCTCGCGATGCTCGCCGCACCACGTGTCATCGAAATCCCATTGCACATAGCGGAGAACAACAAGATCCAGCAGGCCGTCGTTATCCAGATCTACCCAGGCTGCGCTTGTGGACCAGCCGCTCCCGGCGACGCCCGCTTTTTCGGTGACGTCGGTAAAGGTGCCGTCGCCGTTGTTGTGATAGAGCTTGTTGCCGCCATAGGCCGTGACGTAAAGGTCTTCGTAACCGTCGTTGTCGTAATCGCCGACCGCCACGCCCATTCCATAACCTGCGCCTTGGAGACCCGCTTTTTCGGTCACGTCCTCAAAAGTGCCGTCTTTCTTCTGGTGGTAGAGGCGGTTCCAGTATTGGGGCCCCGTCTTTTGCGGAATCGTGCTTTTGGGTGTGGGATCGCTAAGCGGGGCGCCATTGACGGCAAAAATATCCAGACGGCCGTCGTTGTCGTAATCAACCAACGCCACGCCGGACCCCATGGTTTCTATCAAGTATTTTTTGGAAGTGTGCGAAGCGAGCCCACGAAAAGGCACTCCCAGGGAAGGAGTGACATCCACAAACTTCGGCACGGGCATTGCGGCCTGCTGGACGGACTGCTTACCAGGAGGATTTTGCGCGCTTACGGACCACGGGAGAAAAAACAAGGAGGGAATAATCGCGGTGGCCAGGGCTCGTGCACAGCCTTTCATGTCTTAGCGCCACTCGGATTTGCTTTTCTAAAATCCGGGTCCATGTCGGGAGTCCGCGTGCCGGCCAATTCCAGCGCCGAAAAAACAAAGGAATTCCAGGCCAGGACACGATGGTAGCCAAAGAAAGGATTGCCTGGGGAGGTGGCCAAATATTCATGGCTGGTGGGAAAATCCGGCGAGACATGAATCTCGGCCCACAACCGATTGGAGATGGCTTTCCTCCCCTGCCTCCAGCCGTGGAGCAACCCCGTTACATAGGCGCAGACTTCGATACGCATCCAACTGCCGCCGTTGTAGTACAGGCCGTCCATGGCGTGGTCGGCGTAACCCGCAGCATTGGCGTTGCTGATCATGGGATGCCATTTTTCCGTGAAATAACTCCAGCCGCCATTTGCCGGAAGCCCGATGAAAACGGGCCGAACGGTGCCCTGCATTTGAGGAAAGGGAGAATCGGGATGAGGCAACATAACGGGAATGCGATCCAGATGGTTAGAGACCATTTCGTCGGTCAGGATTTTGCGGTTGAAGAGCCACAAAGAAAGAAATTCGGGGAAAAGTTCGGCAATGCCGATGGCATCGGTTATGCCACGGATGGGAACGAGGAACTTGCGGTCAGGATCGTAGTAGCTCCGGTAGATCTCTTCGGCCTTCTGAATGTATTCCTCGGCTATGGTCTCACTCACGCGAGGAATCTTCAGCTCCTTGATGACGCGCAAGGTCACGGCAAACGTGCCCTGGTTTTCGCAAAGATCCGATGTACCTTCTGGGTAGCTGATTACGTCGAGTTGGCCCATGACGAATTGCGCCCAGCACGTGGCCTCTTTCCGCCGGTCATAAGTAGCAAGGCAATACGCGGCGGCTTTCCGGATTTTCTCCATCGGCAGCTCGGTGCCAAATCTGCGCCGGTTCAGCAAAGCCCACATGAGCCAAAGCGGCGTGGAGTCGTTCGACTTGCGCTCCAGGTTGGCCATATTGGGTTCGACGAGAGTATTTATGGCTCCATCCTCGCCTTGATTTTCCGCCCAGACACGAAAAACGCCTTCGTTCAGCTCGCGATTGTGGACCCCGTTCAGCGCAAAGAAACTGTCGCGAAGATACATTTCACCAGCCGCGGAATACCAAATGCTGGGCGCAAGCATGGGGCGAACTTCCTGGATATCGGCGTTCCAGCACAACATCATGAGGTCCGCGTACAAAACCTTTTCTGTCTCACCGCCTTGGAAACCCATACCGGAGGCAAGGTGGAGTTGGCTGGCCAGGCGATAGCCTCGCAAGGTATCCGCAACGGTGTCGTCCGCAAAAATGAACACTGTTTTTTCGACGGCTTGCCCCATTTCCAACCGATGATACGGACGGCGATCGTCCGCAATTTTGTGGAGCTCGAGTCCGCGCAGTTCGATCCTCTTTGGCGCACCGGCGGCACCCTTGCGGGTTCCCTGTTCCGATTCCGGAAGGGAAATGTAGATTGCCGCCTGAGGTCCCTGAACTTGAGGAACAAAAAAACGGGTGCGAAATTCAGACCACTGCAGGCCGGATGCCGGGATGGCGTCGTTATAAAGAGTAATCTCCTCTAGTTTTTCGAGTTTCTGATTTACATCCCAAATTTGAACCGCAATGGGTTCCTGCGACCTATATTCCAGCCGCAGGAAATATACGGCCCCGGCAGCCAGCGAGATGGGAATGAGTACCCCATCCGTTGATCGCGACGCGGACAAAGTGGCCGCGTTTCCCACTGCCTCGAAAATTGCCTGGCCCTGCTTGATCCAGGAAGAGGCGTCCGGGATGGCGATAGCCTCGCCGCCTGTTTCGCGCTCTCTCTGCTCCTGGAGTTCTCCAAAGGTTTGCTGGACGTAGAGCGAATCCTGCTCGCGCTCAGCACCCGAAGACACGCGGTAAAGTTCGGGGTCTGGAACTTCGCGTGGGGCCGGCTTCACGGGCTTTCCGTCGCGGCGTACGATGCGGTTCCATTGGTTGCGGAAGCCGGAGTCGGTCAGAAGGCCAACGCAGACGTTGTTTTTGGTTCGAAAGCCTGCCGCGGGAAAATTCTCGCGCAAAGGGCCGCCGCGGCATTCCAGTTGATCAAAGCTCCAGAACTTGGCGGGAGACGACATAGGTTGCAGACGATTGGTTATTTGGTGGTATAGCAAGAACATGTCGGATTGGCGGAGGCGGATCCTCTTTCGTACAACGTGAGCGTCGAGCACCTCGTATTCAACCTCGGCAAACACCGCCGCATTCGTATTTTTCAGCCGGCAGATTCCTTCTAGGGTCACCCGCCTTGCGTCACCTTTCCATGAACGGGCTTTCCAGTCCTCGACGCGATCTTCGAGGCTGCGTTCGCCATTCTGGAAGATGGCGGAAAATTCGCCGCCCGAATTGTGCCTAGCGACGGGTTGGTCACGATAAAATAACGCAACTCCATAGCCTTCCTCTTTGCTTCCCAGGACCTGCAACGCGATGTCGCCGCTTTCCGGAGCCGGCAGACAGCTGTTCGCTTGAAGAGGAAGGATCGAAGGTGCAAGACTGCTGGCCAGGCTGCAAAGCAGGGACTTTTCAAGGAATAAGCGCCGGGAGAGGAAACCACGCGACGTTGCATTTTCCGTACATGGATGGATGACGGGCCGGCCAGTCGCTTTCCGCCCGCGGCTCATGCATCCGGCCCAAAGATATTTGTGTCCAGAAACTCGTTGTGGAATTTGCCTTGCGGGTCGAATTTGCGCGCCAAGTCAATAAACTCGGGTAGCTTCCTATAGGCAGCGTGAAGTTGTGCCGGCGGAATCGAAAAAAGCTTTCCCCAATGAGGCCGGGGGTAGAAAGGAGCGAGTTCCTTCTCGATAGCCGGCAGAAGCTTGCTTACCGCAGGCCAATCTTGTTTCCAGGTGAAGTGGATGGTCACAGAATCCTGCTTGTAACATGGACTCATCCAGAAATTGTCCGCGGCAATGGTCCGGATTTCGGTGATCAAGAGGTGCGGGCCGATCTGATCGCGCAAGCGCTCCACGGCAAGAATCGCTTCGACGGCATGGCGCCGCGGCACAAAATATTCCGACTGTAATTCCTTGCCCGCGCTTGGCGTGAAGCCCATCTTGAAGTGCGGCAACCGCTCATACCAGGGGCCGGGTACGCCCATCTGCTCCGTGCAATTTTCAGCCGAAAGCTCGATGATCGGGTGGACATTTCGGATGGCCTTTTTTGCGCCGTAAAATTCCGGGGGCGCGTCAAACGCAGGCGACTGGTCCATGCGACACTTAAGCCAAACCTCATTGACGCGCTGCTTTTGCCAGTCCGTGAAAAGGCTCACGCTGTATGCGGTGGATTCGATGGCATCAAAGTGGTCTTTCAGCTCATGCAGCGGCAGATTGTCATATACGTACTGCCGCATCTGAAAACTGGGCTGCACCTGCAGGGTGACTTTGCTGATCGCGCCGAGCACCCCCAGGCCGACCACGGCGCCGAAGAAGTTGTCTCCGTTTTTTTGGCGGGACAACTGCACCACCTCTCCGGCGGCATTGACGATTTCCAATCCCGCGACAGCCGTGGAAAGATTCCCGTTCTTTTCGCCGGAGCCATGCGTTGCCGTGGTAATCGCACCAGCCACGGAGATGTGCGGTAGAGATGCAAGATTGTGCAGCGCCCAACCCTGGCCATCGAGATACGGACTCAAGCGCCCATAGGTCACGCCGCTCTCCACGGTTACGGTGCGTGCGGCTGTGTCCAACGCCACAACCTGGTCCATCTCTTTCAACGAAAGGAATTGCTGCGTGCTGTCGGCGATTCGATTGAAGCAGTGGCGCGTGCCGAGGACTTTCAAGCGGTGTTGCTGTTTGATGAAGTCACGGACCTGCTCAAGCGATTTGGCGGAATACAAATTCTCCGTGCTGTACTCGACATTGCCGGCCCAGTTCTTCAATTTTTCCGGCGCTGCCCACGCGAGCAAAGGCCCGAGCACCGGACTGGCGATCGCAGCGGAGCCAAGTTTAAGAAACGTCCGCTTCTTCATGGGCACCTATTGTGTGTGGCTGCGTATCCACGTTGCAAGCACTTTGACGGAAAATGCGTATCTCGAACACCCACCACTAACGAAGTTATTTCCCGGAATGCTGTCGGCGGGGCTTGCTTTTCCACTCCTCCACCTTGATGCGCGCCATCTGAAACAAGTCGGAAGTGCGGGCATACCAGCCGCTTCCATGCATGCGGCCGAGCAACTTGAGCTTCGGCGTGTCGATATGCGATTTTTTCGGGTCAAGAACCGCATCGTCGTCAATGTGCATGGCCAGGACGCGTCCCAAAACCAGCCCGTTTTCCTCCCCTAGTTCGACAATCTGCACCAGCTCGCATTCCATGGCCACGGGACTTTCCGCTATGCGCGGCGGCTTCACGCGCACGGATGGCAGCGTTGTGAGGCCCGCTTCGTTCAATTCGTTGATCTCCGCCGGGAATTCGATGGCCGTAATGTTCATGGCTTCGGCCAGATCTTCGGAGACGAGGTTGACCACAAACTGGCGCGTCTCTGTAATGTTCGAGCGGGTGTCCTTGGGGTGGCCGGCGTTGCGGCTGCCAATACCGATTCCAACGACGGGCGGGTCGTCCGAGAACGCATTAAAAAAAGAAAATGGTGCGGCGTTGATGCGGCCTTTGGCATCTTGGCTCACGATCCATGCGATCGGTCTTGGGACAACTGTAGAAATCAGCAACTTGTACTGGTTTGTGCTATCGATGTCCGCAAAGTCGAACAGCATGCGCTCTCCCGGCTACACAAATTGGATGCTGGTGTGGAGCAACCCTGCATCTGCATTTAGTTTATCGTGAAAGATTTATTGAGAAGAGGCGCGGACATACTTTTTGCGAGGCGTTACTGCTCCGCATAGCTCACGGCTCTGCGGAAGGAAATTCTTAGTTCACGCCGTTTTTGGGGTCCCAGGAGCCTTGCTCCTTGCGGACATAGATGATCTGTCCGATGTGATACGCGTTGTGGGTGCTGATGTGTGTGAACACCTGGGCTGCCTGTTTGAGTTGTTCTTCTTCGGCGGTTTCCACCCACTTCTCCAGTTCCTTCATGACGTCGTCGAGGCGTTTTACTGTCGCTTCCCAAGTCTTGGTATCAAATTTGGTGAAGGTCTCGTCGTTGTTGCCGCTGAACTTCTCCGGGTTTTCTCCCTTAAGTCTTGAGAGATTCTGTTGGTTCCAAAACACCAGGTGATATGCGAGTTGCCCGACGGAATGGTTGTCCTTGCCGTCGGTCCAGCTGGCTTGTTCGGCGGTCAAACCTCTTACCGCGACGTTGGCGGGTACAAACCATTCCGGATTGCTGTGCGTGGAGCGAAGTTCCGCAAGTAAGACTTCCCTGAGAGTGGTGGGTTTTTTTTCTTGCGCCGAAACGCAGGCCGCGAGCAGAAAAGGCAGCACAAATGCCATTCTTTTGACCATTCGAGTACACCTCTCGTTGCTTAGACGTGCCTGGGCCAAGAAGGATTCGCCACGCCCGCTTTGCGGATTCCTGCATTGGCAGCGCACGCCCGGGCGCTCATTTTGCCTGGCCAAGCAATTGGCGCGCGTAAGCCGGCGCTTTGCCCTCGTCTTCGTGTTTACAATAAACGAAAACATCCACGCCTTGAGCTATCCAGCCGTCAAATCGCTTACGCCACTCCTTTAGTTGTTTGGGAGTGTATTCCTCGCGCCGGAGCCGCACATAAGTGAAATCGGCGGTGAGCACTTCGAGCGGTGTCTCTTTTTCGGTTTCAGCCAGGCAAAGCGCCGTGCCAAGCTGCCGCAGCACGGCGTAGGTTTCTTCCGTGTACCACGAGGCATGACGCACCTCAAAAGCAAACTGAAAGGCTGGAGGACGCAGTGCGAGAAACTCTTCGAGCAGAGGCTTATCGAACTTAAAGGTAGGTGGCAGCTGTACCAGGATCGGCCCGAGATGATCACCATCCTCGAGCACGCTGGCCACTTCTAGAAAGCGCTTTAAGGTTTCTTCGCAATTGCGGAGTCGTTTGATGTGCGTGATTTGCTGATTTGCCTTTAAGGCAAAGCGAAATCCTTCGGGCACGCTTTTTGCCCAGTTGAGCAGGATCGATTCGCTGGGCATACGGTAAAAGCTGTGGTTGATTTCCACAGTCGGAAACTGCTGGCCGTAAAAGCTCAGCATCTCCTTGTCCGGCAGCTTCTCAGGGTAGAAGTTTCCCTTCCACTGTTTGTAGGAATAGCCAGAAGTTCCGACGCGTAGCTGGCCCGTGCGAGCGATGGAGCACCTCCGTGCCTTGCGATTTAATCACATGGTTCGCTGGACGCAAGCGGATCGTAATGCCAAAGGAGATCCCAAGGACTTCAGGCCCAGGTGATGGTCAGTTCGGAATAAGCTTCGCCCCTCGAGATGGGGATCGTCAGTGGCGTCCCGCGGAACTGAACCTCCCGGGCCGGTAACGTTACGCTCCGTTATTTAGTTTGTGCCGGCATGCGGTGGCTGAGGAGTTCAATCGCTTCCTCCAGCTTTTGCCGGCGGTTCCAGAAATCGGCCCACAAATTTCCTTTTTCCCTCAGGCGGGCAAAAATCGTCTTGATGTTGAGGCTTTCGGGGCGCAGCGTGGGGCGTAATTCGCGTGACAGAATCGGCGCGGAAACAGGGGCCTTGGGAAAAGCGCGCACTGAATAGGGCGAAGCCAGCGGCCTGCCGTGCGCGTTTTGCTGCACATCAATCAGGATGCGGCCCGCGGGACGCTTGGCGACGGAGCGCTCGTTGGTCACTAGATTCGGGTGCTTAGCCGTCACCGTGCGCGCGATGATTTCCCCGAATGTCCGCAATTGTTCGTAGGTGTATACGGGTTCAACCGGAATATAAAGGTGCATTCCCGTCGCGCCGGAAGTCTTCAAAAAGCTTGTTAGATTGAGAGCGTCCAACTCTTCCACCAGCGCGCGGGCGATAGTAACCCCGACGGAAAAATCGGTGCCGTCGGAAGGGTCGAGATCGAAGAAAAAATAGTCAGGATGGTGGAAATCGGAAAGGCGATTCGACCACGGGTTGTGATCAATGCAGCCGAGGCCGGTCAGAAAAAGGAGCGAAGCGCGGTCATTGGCGGTGGCGTAGTGAATCTCCTTGCCGACACCTTCCGATTCCACCGGCGCGGTCACAAACCAGTCCGGTAGCCCTTCACGCAAGTCCTTCTGAAAAAAGGCCTGGCCCTTAATGCCGTCGGGATAGCGGCGCAGCACCAGCGCGCGATCGCGCAAAAAAGGCAAAATATAATCGGCCACGCGATAGTAGTAAGCCAGTAGGTTGCGTTTCGTGTAGCCGGACTCCGGGAAATAAACTTTATTGAGATTGCTTAAGCGGAGCCGCCTGCCGTCAAGCTCGATAGCGACGTTTTCGGCGCGTCCCTTGAACAGTTCGGCCTCGATCTCCGGCTCTGTTTTCAAGACCAGGCCTACCACTTCCCGTGCATGCACTACGCTGGGGGCCGTTAGAGCGGGAGCAACGGCCTTCGCGGTCACCTCGTTCTCCCAACGACAATCCGCCGGCTCCACATCCTCGCGCAACCCCATAAAAACCGGATGCCGCAGGACGTGTTCGTCGGTCCAGCCGCTGAACTTTACGCGTGCCACCAGCTTGGGCGAAACCCACGCGGGCTTCTCATTCGTATCGGGAACTTTGTCGAACGGACATGCGGATGCTGCCAGCTCTTTCAGGCGGCTCGCCAGTTCGCGCAAACCTTTTTCGCCAAAGCCGCTGCCCACGTGCCCGATGAACCGCAACTTCTTGTCTTGGTACAAGCCCAATAGCAACGAACCAAAGGGAATCGCCGAGGTGCGCGCGGCGGTCCAGCCGCCCACGACGGCGTCGAGAGCCTTCGTCACCTTGAGCTTGAGCCAGTTCGGGCTGCGATCGGAAACATACGCGCTGCTGGTGCGCTTTGCGACGATGCCTTCCAGGCCGTTATCGCGGGCCAGCTCGAAAAGCTCTTTCCCGTGCTCTAACTGGTGATCGGAGTAACGGAACCGATCCGAGGTGTGCAGCAAGCGTTGCAGGAATTGTTTGCGTTCCAGAAGAGGCGCTTGGCGCAGATCGTAGCCGTCGCAATAAAGAAGATCGAAAACGTAGTAGACGACCGGCGTCTGCGCGATCAGGTGTTCGCCGGGGGCACCCACATGCATGCGTTCCTGAAGCCGCTCGAAATTGCTGTGGCCCCTGGTATCGAGTGCGACAATTTCGCCGTCCAGGATCGCATCGCGCGCGGCAATCGCCTGCGGCAAGCCCGCTAATTCCGGATAACGTTTCGTAAAATCCTGTGCCTTACGCGAGCGCAGTGTCAGGCTTCCTTCGGAAATCCACGCCAGCGCGCGCACGCCATCCCATTTGATTTCGAACAGCCAGTCGGGATCAGAGAATGCGCCTTCGCCAATGCTCGCGAGCATCGGGCCGAGCCGCGACGGCATCGCCGCTTTCCGCGCTGTCTGCAGATCGGAGGCGCGCACCAGGCTGGGCTGCCGCTTCGGTGGGGACTCTTCCTTAATCTCCTGCATCATGCGTCCCGTCAGCACCGAACCGTCGTGCTGATCGATATCCCAGGCGAGGTCCTCAGCGGCGTCCTTGTGCTTGATCAACAGCCATTCGTTGCCCTTTTCGCTGTGTTTCAGCTTCACCAGCACAAAACTGCCGCGCAGCTTCTCACCATTCAGTGCGAACTTGATTTCCCCGCGATCGAGCTGTTTGAGCGCATCGGTACTTCCTTCGACGCGAAACGTCCCGCGATCCCATACCATCACGGTCCCTGCGCCGTAACTTCCTTCGGGAATTTTTCCTTCAAAGCCCCCGTACTCGAGCGGGTGATCCTCGGTCTGCACGGCCAGCCGCTTATCCGCGGAATTGAGCGAAGGCCCCTTGGGCACCGCCCAGGATTTCAGCGTCCCGTCAATCGCCAGACGGAAATCGTAGTGCAGCCGCGTGGCGGAATGCTTCTGCACAACGAAAGTATCTCCATACTCCGAGGCGGGGCGCGCTTCGAGCCCCAGCTTTGGTTTCGGCAGGCGGCTGCCCTTCTTTGGCTCCTCCGGTTCGCCCGCAGGCTCCGGTGTGCGGTCAAACCGCCGCTTGCGCCTGTATTCGTCCAGATTCGCCATGCCCGGATTCTATCCCAGGCTCCGGGTGAGCCCACAATGTGGCGGGGGTCGAAGGAGGAAGCGTTCACTCGACACGGCAGAGACAATAGAGAAACTGCTGCGTAGTGCCGAACGGGGTGGTGTGCAATTCCTTCAGACTCTCCAGCAGCCGAAAGTGCGCGCCGAATTCCGCGTGCAATGACTCCGCGTCGTACCGGACGATGTCCAACCCGCTGCATTTCATGGGTCCTTCCGGACCGAAGGTGCTGATCAATACGTGGCCGCCGGGCTTGACCGCGCGGGCAACCTGGCGAACATAGGAAATGCGTTGCTCCATGGCGGTTAGGAAATGAAACACCGCCCGGTCATGCCATACATCATAGGCAGCGGCAGAAAGGTCGGCGGCAACGATATCTCCGACGAGCCATTGGACCTTGTCCGCGCTCGCGCCTAGTCGTTTCCGTGTAAATTGGATGGCCGTCTTGGAAATGTCCAGGACGGAGAGGTTTTGATATCCGCGAGCCAGGAGATCATCGACAAGTGTCGATTCACCTCCCCCGACATCAATAATCGACGTGTTGTGTTGAGGCGCCACGCTCTCAATGAGCGCCAGGGAAGTCTCCAAATGCGGGCGGTACCAGCTGACCGCATCCGGCGCTTTTTCCGCGTATATTTTTTCCCAATGAGTTTGCCTACTCATCTCGCAGTTTCCTTCTGTTTGAGCATACGCCCGCCTGGGGCATGAAGCACAATATGGCATGGTGGAGGTTACACCGCATCCCAGAGGTTGTGGACCCCCTCCCTGCCGGTGTTTCCCCCTTAAATGCCTGCAATTCGGGCACAAAGGCCGTTTGATCCTCTTGATTCCCGCCAGCCCGGGGGTCTAACCTTAAAGCTCCGACTCATCCCTCGACTGCTCACCGAAGGAGCGTCTACATGGCTACCACTGTCTGGAAGGGCCACCTGACCTTTGGGTTGATTTCCATACCCGTGCGCATGTCCGCAGCGGCGCGCGGCGAACGCATCAGCTTCAACCAGCTCCACAAGGTGTGTCATTCGCGCATCAAGCAGCCCTTGTTTTGTCCCGTCTGCAATCGCAACGTGGAGCGTTCGGAAATCGTAAAGGGTTACGAGTATGAAAAGGACCAATACGTCCTGTTCAGCGAAGAAGAGCTCGACAAGATCGCGCCACCCTCCGCGCACGTCATGGAAATCCTGGAATTTGTAAAGCTTTCGGAGATGGACCCCCTCTATTTCGACGCCTCCTATTATGTTGCACCCGAAGACGCCGGCGTGAAGGCTTACCAGTTGCTCATGAAAGCCATGGAAGAATCCGGCTACGGCGCCATCGCCAAGCTCACCATGCACCAGCGCGAGCACATCGTGATTGTCCGCCCCAGCGCGAAAGGCATGACGCTGCACACGATGTTCTATTCGAACGAAATTCGCGCCGCGGAATCCATCCCCACCGACAAAGTGGAGTTGAAGGACCAGGAGAAAAAGCTCGCTGAGCAGCTGATTCAAAGCCTGGCGGCCCCCTGGGAGCCTCAGAAGTATCGCGATGAGTATCAGGAGAACGTGAAGGCAATGATCGCCGCGAAACTCAAGGGCCAGGAAGTGACCGAAGTCGCTCAGCCGCACATGGCTCCGGTGATAGACTTGATGGAGGCGCTCAAGAAGAGCCTCGCGGAGAAGAAGGCGGCTCCTGCTGCAGCTGCCCCGGTCGCGCCGGTCGGGCCAGTTGCCGTTCCCGCGGGCAAAAAGCCCCCGGTTCGTGCCGTTGAACCCGCGCCAGCAGCGGCGCAAAAACGGGGTGGCAAGAAGGCAGCCGGTTAATTGTTGAATGGATGCAACGAACAGATTTAGTCCTGAAGACGTCCAGCGCATTTTAGGTGTGAGCGCGAAACAGCTGGAGTATTGGGATCGCCTGGGCTTGGTATCCTTACAAAAAGAGCAAGGAACCCACTTCTACGACTTCCGAGATCTCATCGGCCTGCGGACCGTAAAACAGCTCATCGAACAGGGCGTGCGTGCCAACCGTTTGCAGCGCGCACTTGCGGCGTTGCGCGAAAAACTGGACAAGGCGCAGGCGCCCCTGGCCGAGCTGCGGGTGCTCTCCGACGGAAAGGATGTCATCCTGGAACGCGGTGGCGCCCGCCTCGAGCCCCTTTCCGGCCAGTTTGTCTTGAATTTCGAGACGCGCGAGATTGATGAGCGCGTCCGTGTCATCACCGCACCGGCCGCTGCCGGCATGCGCAACGCCGATGTCTGGTTTGCCAAGGCCTTGGATTGTGAATCCGCGGCGGGGAAAAGAAGCGAAGCCATCAACGCTTACGATCGCGCGTTACAGGCCGACCCGCGGAGAATCGACGTGCTGCTGAATTGCGGGACGCTTTATTACGAGGACGGAAACCTCGAGAAGGCACGCGAATGCTTCGAGCGCGCCATCGCACTCGACTCCGGCAACACCCTGGCGCACTTCAATCT
>Ga0126371_10001532_pt1 | contig 19630 bp, 13 predicted proteins | sample PanSoiMetaPlot_4_FD_110145 | JGI IMG/M metagenome (GOLD analysis project Ga0126371, IMG submission 110145) | Tropical forest soil microbial communities from Panama - MetaG Plot_4 | ecosystem: Environmental > Terrestrial > Soil > Tropical forest > Bulk soil | place: Panama | collected 2016-02-17 | reverse complement strand
CGCGTAGTAAGCAAGGCCAATCAAGTTCGGCAGAAGATTGCGGATGCGGAGAACGGCGGAGGTAATGGCGCAGGTTTCGACCGCTTTCGTCTTCGTGTAGCCGGCGCTGAATCAGAAAATACTGCACACCATGAGCTTCTCGGCGGCGATTCACTAGAAGACAAATTCGCCGCGCTGGAACGTGAGGAGCAGATTGAAGGGCTGCTTCGGGACCTCAAAGAGAGGCAGGGCAAGACGGCTTGATTCACTCAAGGTTGACTTGGCCGTATTCGAGTAGCGTCACAAGCAGAACGCCTCCCGTGATGTTGCCGAGCAAGGCCGGGCCTAGCCAGAGAAAATAGCGCGATGTAGCTAGTTGCCCATGCAGCACCGCTGCCAGAATTTCGCCGCTGGTAGCAATGCAGTGGGCGAAGTGCCCCATACCAACGACGAATGTGAGTGCCCAGATAAGCATGACGGCCCCTGTGATGGAATGGCTGCCGCTTACAAGCCACGCTACCATCGCGATGATCCATCCGCCCACGACGGCGCTCCAGAAAATGTGACTTGCGGAATAATTCGCCGCTTCAACGCCGAGCCGCGAAAGCGCGTCCGCGTATTCCGCTCGTAATGCGCCCGTGCGCACGGCCAGCATGGCAAACAGGAATGCGCCGGCAACATTCGCGGAAAACACAACTCCCCACAGGCGCATTGTGTTCCAGAAGTGCCGCCGCTCCGTGAGCATAAGCGCGACTGGATAAAGTGTGTTCTCCGTGAAGAGCTGGCCGCGTCCAAGAATGACCGCCATAAAACCCATGGGATAAAAGCACATGGCGACAAATGCAGCAATAGAGCTGCTGCCAAGCTGCGCTCTTACAAGCGCGACACTGAGACCGGTCAACCCCATCGTGAGGCCGCCGACAATTCCTGAGACAGCAAGCGCCAGATTCGGCCGAGACAATTCCCGGCGCGCATTTTTGGAGACCTGCTGGTAAATTTCAGACGCCGTTGGACGGTCGAGATCACGCTGCACGGATGCGGAAGTATCGTTGGTCTCTGCAGGCAGCTTGATCCGTGGCAACGGCATGATTTACTTGGAAGCGAAGGAGCAGCATCGTGATGCCAACTACGGCCGCGCTTTGCGAAAACGCATCTGATATCTGTACCTTGGACTGGAGCTTATGAACGAGAATCATCGCCCAAATCTTCAGGCAGCCGCGCGTGAATCCATGATTGAGCATGGCTTTCATCCGGATTTTTCTGCCGCCGCACAGAAAGAAGTTCAATCATTGGATATACAACCTCAAACGCAGGGGGCGCGCGATCTGCGCGCATTGCTCTGGTCTTCGATTGACAACGACACATCGCGCGATCTCGACCGGATTGAATTTGCACAAGAGTCGGAAAACGGCGCGGTCCGCATACAGATCGCAATAGCCGACGTAGACTCGTATGTTCCAGCCGGTTCGGCCATCGACAAGCACGCCTCCGAGCAGACGACCACGGTGTATACCGGAGTGCATAACTTCGGCATGCTGCCGGACGAGCTTTCGACAGGATCGACTTCCCTGCTCGAGGGCCAGGACCGGTTAAGCATTGTGTATGAGTTTTCCGTGGAAAATGGGTGCTGCGTCGGCACGAGCAGCATTTACCGCGCTTCGGTGAGAAACCATGCGCAGCTTGCATATCCATCTGTGGGCGCGTGGTTGCAGTCCGGCAAAAATGCTCCGGACAAAGTCGCTGCTTCCGAAGCGTTGCAGAAGCAGCTCTCGTTGCAGAACCGTGTTGCCCAATGGCTGCGGAAGGAGCGCTATCGTCGCGGTGCCCTTAATCTCGAAACTATCGAAACTCATCCGTTGATGACGAACGGGGAGCCTGTTGGCATAGAAACACAGCAACGCAATCTGGCCACCGGCCTGATTGAGGACTTCATGATTGCAGCCAACGAAGTTGTGGCAAAAAGTCTTGAGCAGGCCGGGTTTTCGTCGATTCGGCGCGTGGTGAAGACGCCGAAGCGGTGGGACCGCATCGTCGAAGTGGCGTCCATGTTTGGTACAAAGCTTCCCGGTGCACCAGACTCGAAGGCCCTGCACGATTTTCTCTGTGAGCGACAGGCCGCTGATCCTGATCACTTCCCCGACCTGTCATTAGCGGTCGTGAAGCTGCTTGGCTCGGGAGAATATGTGCTGGAACGTGTTGGCGAGACTGCCGAAGGACACTTTGGCCTTGCCGTGCAAGACTACACGCACTCCACTGCGCCGAACCGTCGCTATGCTGATCTGGTGACGCAGCGGCTGCTCAAGGCAATGCTCGCAAAGCAGCGCCCTCCCTATTCAGATAACCAGCTGACCGCGATTGCGCAGCAGTGCACAAAACAGGAAGATGCCGCGCGCAAAGTGGAGCGTGAAATGAGGAAACGTATCGCAGCAGTGGTGATGCGCAGCCGCATTGGACAGAAGTTCACGGCAATTGTGACCGGCGTTAATGAACACGGCTCGTTTGTTCGCACCACGCATCCTCACGTTGAAGGCATGCTGGTGCGCGGCCAAAAGGGTGTAGATGTAGGCGACAAGATTTCCGTAACACTTTTGCATACTGACCCGGAGCGCGGCTACATCGATTTCGCCCGGAGCTAGGGCCTCGCAATGCGTCCTCATCTCGCCACGCTTGTCGATGATTTTCGCCGTTGGGGAAATGCCACCGCGGTTGTTACATATCGCGGCAACCGGAGAAAAACCACCAGCTATAGCGAGATTGCTTCGCTCGCAGAGCGCTTTGCCGCGGAATTAAACCGTCGGAAGATCGCGTCAGGCGAGCGCGTATTGCTTTGGGGGCAAAACAGCGCCGAATGGATTGCCGCCTTCTTTGGCTGCGTTCTGCAAGGTGTGCTGGCAGTTCCACTGGATGCGGGCGGTGGCGCAGATTTCGCCCGGCGCGTAGTTGCCGATACTAACCCAAAACTGATTGTCGGCGACCAGCCGCTGATTACCAACCTGCCTGATTCAATTCCGAAGCTTGTTCTTGATGGGTTAGAGAGCACTCTACCGACAAAACCTCTGAGTAAGCCTCAGCTAGATTCTCTTGAACTTGATACGCCGGTACAGATTCTTTTTACATCCGGCACCACATCAGAACCGAAAGGCGTGGTGCACACGCATCGCAACGTGCTGGCCAGCATCGCGCCGATTGAAGCGGAGATGCAGAAGTACCTGCGCTATGAGCGTATCGTCCATCCGCTCCGGTTTCTGCATACGCTTCCACTGAGCCATGTTTTCGGGCAGTTCATGGGATTGTGGCTTCCGGTTCTGCTTGGGGCAGAAGTCCATTTTGAATCGCGCCTGCAGGCGCCTCGCTTAATTGAATTGATCCGGAAGGAAAAGATTTCTGTGCTCGCTGCCGTGCCGCGTGTACTCAACTTGCTGCGCTCGCACTTGCTAATACTCGATCCCAGGCTAAGTACAGAAATGGAAAGCGCGCAAGGAGAATCAGTCTGGCGTAGATGGTGGCGTTTCCGAAAAGTTCACAGACTGCTCGGACTGAAGTTCTGGGCGTTTGTCTGCGGCGGCGCTTCGCTTCCATCTGATCTCGAATCTTTTTGGAACACTTTGGGATTCGCTCTGATTCAAGGGTATGGCATGACAGAGACTACAGCGCTGATTACGCTGAATCATCCCTTCAAGATCGGCAAAGGCACAATTGGCAAGGTCTTGCCCGGACGTCAGGTGCGCATCAGCGACGAAGGCGAGCTCCTGGTGCGTGGCGACATGGTTTCAACTGCAACCTGGCAGCAGGGCAGGATGTCGCAGTCATCCGATAACTGGCTGGCAACCGGCGATCTTGCCCGCAGCGACGATGAGGACCGACTCCAGTTTCTGGGACGTAAGAGCCAGGTTATTGTCACATCATCCGGTTTGAACATCCACCCTGAAGATGTGGAAGCCATGCTTGACCGGCAGGAAGGAGTGCACGCGTCCGCTGTTGTACCCATCAAGACGCCGAATGGCACGGAAGCCATGGCTGTGCTTCTCTGTCGCGGTGGAGAAACGGCTGCGGCAGAGGCCGTGAAGCAGGCAAATGCGTTACTTTCTGATTATCAGCGCATCCGGTACTGGCGTGTATGGCCTGGTCTCGATTTTCCGCGGACCTCAACGGGAAAAATTCAGCGTGGAAAAATCGTGCAATGGGCAGAAGAATACGCCCTAAGCAACAAGGTAACTGCAACAGATACAAATTCAGACGCCCTGATCGAGCTGATCTCGTGCATTACTCGCAGGGCTCCCTCAGCTTCGGGCGATAATGCGCGCCTTGATGAAGACCTTCATCTCGACAGCCTTGGTCGGGTTCAGTTGCAAAGTGAGTTGGAGAGTCGAATGGGCGTCACTCTCGATGACGCGACCATCGCGCGGGTAGAAACACTCGGTGACCTGAGGCAAAGCCTCGGGATCAAAAAGAGCGAACCCAGCGTTGATACTACTTCTCCTGCCGAGAGCAGGCAGCCATCTGAAAGCATAGTCTATCCGCAATGGCCCTGGTCATGGCCGGTCAAGGTCACTCGTATTTTGTTTCTGGAGTGCATTATGCGCCCGTTGGTCTGGCTGTTGGCAAAGCCAAAGATCAAATACGCAGCGATCCCAGAGCTGCCAGATGCGCCGCTTCTCATCATTGCAAATCACGTCACTGCATTTGATGGGGCGCTCGTCTTATACGCGCTGCCGGGAAGAATGCGCCGCCGCGTCGTGATCGCAATGGCTGCGGAAATGCTCAATGATTTTCGCGATGCTCGCGGTCTGGAATCATGGTTCTTGAATGCACTGGGCCCTGCGGCTTATCTGTTGATCATAGCGCTCTTCAATGTATTCCCTCTGCCGCGCAGCGCGGGCTTTCGCAACAGCTTCGCGCACATGGGCAAAGCGCTGGACCACGGCTATAATGTCCTGATTTTCCCTGAAGGGCACCGTTCCGAAGGACCTCTCGATCACTTCCGGCAGGGTATCGGACTGCTTGTGCAAGAATCGAATGCGGACGTGCTGCCCGTCGCGCTTCAGGGTTTGGGGGAACTGAAGCAGAGCGAACAGAAATGGTTTCGTTCAGGCAAGCTATCGATTTGCGTGGGAGAACCAATGAGAATCGATAGAGATTTGCCCGCTGATGAAATCACGGCGCTGCTCGAAAGCACTCTACGAGGAATGCTCGAATAGTTATCGTGTTTCCTTCTTCAGCAATATCTCTACTCCACCGCTAAAACTCCTTCCCGGCATAGGCACTCCTTCGATTTCCTGATAACCAGTATTACTCACGTTTGACATTTGTAGATAGGGATGAATGCGCCCGCGCTCTCTTGCGATGGCCGCATCCCACACCGGATAAGCATCTTTCTGATAGTGTTGCGCGATACCGACGCGATTGTGCAGCACATATCCGCGCACAGGTTCTGCGGTCCACTCGAATCTCGCATTGTTGACGGGATAGTTGAACACATACTCCGATTGCAGACCGTTGAGCGCCTGCTGCGCGCCGGAAAGGAATGTCCACGCGAGCCTGATCTGCTGCTTGTGAGTCGGCTGCCAGGTCCACGCAGTTTCCATGCCGGCATAGCGCAGGTTAGTCAGATTGCTTGCCTGCCATTGGCTGTTCGGGTTTGGGCGAACGTAGTCGATGGTGTCGTGCTGGCGGGAGTAGAATCCGGTAACTGACATGTACGATGCGGCTCCAGCGAACCAGTCCGCTCCCGCTTCATAGTTCCACGCAGATTCGGGCTTGAGGTTAGGGTTGCCGATCGTTGATGGATCGCTATAGTAGAGATCGGTGTATGTCGGCAGGCGGAAGCCGTATCCCATTGCCGCGCGGACTTTCACTTCGCTGCCCAGCCAATAGCTGCCCGCAAGTGTTGGGCTGGTGACGTTATAGCCGCCGCTGATGATTTCCTGCCGCAAGCCGGCGGTCAGCGAGACTTTCTTCCATTGCAGGTCAGCATCAAGATAGCTCGCGCCCCAGTTGCGCGCGTGCTTGCCAAGGTTGTTGCTTTCAATGGAATCGTCATCGCCTTCCAGTCCATAGAAAAGTGAGCTTTTCGCGCCGAGATGTTCGTTTCTGCGAACCGCCCCCTGCCAGCTTTGGTCGATATGCTGGTTTTTGTAGAACGCCGGATCGTTGCGCAGAAGGATGAAAATATCGCTGTGCCTTCGATAACCGAAAGCCGCACTGGTCTTATCGCCGAGTTCCTGACGCATCGATGCAAACCAACCTTTCGTGCGCTCCCATGAATTGAAGTTGCCGTAGAACTGGTCGGCCCCGAATGCTCGATCGCTTCCGGCGAGCAGAATATCGCTCTCGCCTGCCGCGGTCTTCCATCGCGTTTCCGAGCTTCCGTTTTCGTTTCGGTAATCGCGGTCGGAGATAAACCCTGTGGAGAAGTTCCGCTCCCCGGAAACTAATTCTGACCATCTCTTTCCCAGAACCGAGCCGGTAAATGCCTGATCGTTTGCGCCGAAGCTGCCCACCCCACTGCGAAATCGCAATGAGGTCGTCTCCGGAGCAGCGGTGACGAAGTCGATGACGCCGCCGATCGCGTCAGAGCCGTAGAGCGTGGAACCCGCGCCGTGCAACACTTCTATCGAGCTCATTCCATCCATCGGAACAGGCAGATCTAGATTGTGGTGCGCGGTCTGCGCATCGTTGATGCGCAAACCATTGATGAGGGCCAGCGTCTGCTCGAATGACGATCCGCGGATGGAGATGTCTGCCTGCGCTCCTCCGGCGCCGCGCTGTTCGATGTAAGTGGAAGAGTCGGTGCGGAGGCGGTCTTCGACTGTCTGAAAGGTCCGCGGATGCTGTTGCGTAGCCATCACCACAACCGAGCGGTTCGATTCGCCGAGCGTAACAGCCTGCGGGCTGCCAACAATAACGACAGTTGAACTGATTGCCGGTGGATTGGATGAGGTTTGTTGGGCCGCGCACGAAATAGAAAGAACTGCAGCAAAGAGAGCAAAAGAGGGATTGATCTTCATTTCACTAACGCCAAGATATATGATTTTGCGATCCAAAGACCTGCATCCAAAGCAACATAAACGAAGAGATTTTAATAGTTTGAACTTCACATGACGGTCAACATCCATCACCTTGAACTGTTAATGCTGATGCTGCTGGTCTTTGTGGTCGTGCTGGCTGCGCTGGCGCGGCGGATCGGCCAACCGTATCCAATTGTCTTTGTGCTTGGCGGGCTGGTCCTGAGTTTTCTTCCGCCTGTGCCGGACATTGCGCTGCGTCCTGAATTTGTTTTTCTTGTTGTTCTGCCGCCGCTTGTATTTGCGGCCGCTCATAACTCTTCATGGCGTGATCTCCGCGAGAACATGGCGAGCATTCTTTCGCTCGCGATCGGACTGGTTGCTTTCACCGTAATCGGTGTAGGATTTGCAGCGCATTTCTTTTTCTCGCAGCTTACATTGCAGACTGGCCTCGTGCTCGGCGCCGTGGTCTCCACCACCGACACACTTGCGGCCACAAGCATCGCGCGCAAACTGGGCATCCCGTCGCGCATCGTTGACATTATCGAGGGCGAGAGCCTCATCAATGACGCCACCGGCTTGCTGGCGGTTAGTTTTACCGCGTCCATCATCCTGGATGGCCGCGCGCCGTCATTTGAAATGGCCATGGGCAAGCTGCTGTATCTGTCCATTGGGGGGATTCTCATCGGCCTCGCAGTTGCGTGGCTGTTTTCCCGGCTGATTCTGCGCATTGAAGCCGCACAGATTGAACTCACAATGACGCTTATGACGCCCTATGTTGTGTACCTGCTGGCTGAGAGGCTGCACACCTCGGGCGTAATGGCGACAGTCGCCTGTGGCCTGTATATCGGCCACCGGAGCGCGCAACTCCTTTCTCTGGGAGCGCGGCTCGAGGCTCCTGCTGTATGGAACACTGTGGACTTTGTCCTGAATGGCATTGTCTTCTTGCTGCTTGGCATGCAGATCTCTCTGGTATTAGCTGGAATCAAACAATTAAGCCTCGGACAGTTGATCGCAGGCGGACTCATGGTGAGCTTCATCGTGATTGCTCTGCGTTTCATTTGGATTTATCCAGGAGCATGGGTGGGGCAAAAGTTGCGCATGTTTTCTTCGGGACCTAATCCGCCACCCGTGGACAAGCGCGGAATTTTTGTCGTTGGATGGGGCGGTATGCGCGGCGCTATTGCTCTGGCGGCTGCTGTGTCTCTCCCGGAAACGCTGCGAGATGGCCAGCCATTCCCGGCGCGCAACATCATTATCTTTTTTACCTTCTGCGTCATTTTGGTTACGCTGGTTTTTCAGGGCCTTACTTTTCCGTTTGTCATTCGCTGGCTAGGTCTTGCGCGGACCGGGAAAGGAAATGTGGAAGAACAGCTGGCAATCAAAAAAATGGTCCAGGATGCAATCCTGTACCTTCATCAGGAAAGAGAGAGAGCCCCGGAAGAAAAAGAAATTTATGATGCCGTGGAAAGGGCCTACAGGCGGCGGCTTGCTTTGCTGAAGAATCCGCAGGACGCTTCCAAGGAAGAGATGTTTACCCATGCGCGCCGTTATCTTGACGTGACGCGCGCAGCCCGCAATGTAGAACGGCACACGGCCAGCGAACTGCTTGCTACAAACCAGATCAATGACCTGGTCTATCAGCAACTCATCATGGATATCGACCTGCTCGATGCGCGTTACGCGCCGCCGCAGTCTTCCTGATTTTTATGGCAACCATGTTTATCTGCGCCTCCTCCTACCATAGAGGAGGACGATTGCATGGGACTTTTCGCCGTCATCGTCGCCGTGATTCTTGCCTGCATTATCGGGGGCTTGTGGGTTACAGGTTTTATCAGAAGCCGCCAACCCAATCCTCGAGCCGGAAACAAGCAAGCGGAAAGAAATAAGACTACGCGCGTCGAGCCTTAATTGGCCCATTCCCTTCCACAAAGCATGTTTACGCGGTAAAGTAGCCGTCATACCCTCTATGACGGCTACGACTATCACCAATCCTGCCACTGCCGGAGTGCAGACGCGGCTCATCTCCCTTGACGTGCTTCGCGGCATCACCATCGCCTTCATGATTCTGGTAAACAACAATGGCGATGAGCGGTACGCTTACTGGCCACTGAAACATTCCCTCTGGAACGGATGGACGCCGACGGACCTTGTTTTCCCCACGTTCCTGTTCGTCGCCGGCGTCTCCCTGGTCTTCTCGTTTCAATCGCGTCTGGCCAAGGGTGCGTCCAAGAAGTCTCTCCTCGCACATGCGGTGAAGCGCTCGATCATCCTGTTTGCATTGGGACTAGTCGTCAATGGCTTTCCTTTCTTTCACTGGCCGACTCTGCGTATCTATGGTGTGCTGCAGCGCTTCGCCATCTGCCTGTTGATTGCCAGCGTGCTGCATTTGTGGAAGAGCGACGTGAAAAGCAAGGTCGTGGTCATTCTTGCCGCGCTGTTTGGCTATTGGATCATCATGCGCTGGATTCCAGTGCCCGGATATGGGCTGCCGACCCGCGATATTCCGCTGCTGGACAAGGATGCTAACTGGGTTGCATACATCGACCGCCATATCTTCCCCGGCCGCCTTTATGAAGGCACACGCGATCCTGAAGGATTATTGAGCAACCTGCCTGCTTTGGGGACGGCTCTGCTCGGCATGTTGACGGCAATTTGGCTGCGCACGAAAAAGAGCGCGCAGAATAAATTTGTGGGCCTGCTCGTGGCTGCGATTGCCGGTCTCATACTCGGCAAAATATGGGGCCATTGGTTTCCAATTAACAAGAAGCTTTGGACCAGTTCTTATGTGCTGTTCGCCGCCGGATGGTCGCTGCTTGGCCTCGCCGTTTTCTATTGGATGATCGAGATCAAGCAATGGCGGCGCGGCTGGACCTTTCCCTGGGTTGTGTTCGGGTCTAATTCTATTGCGGTTTATGTATTTTCTGAGTTGCTCGCCGCCGCGCTGGGGGCCTTCCGTATAGGAGCCGACCACCAAGCGATAGGCCACATCATCTACTCACACAGCTTTGCGCATGTTCCAGACCCCGCTTTCGGATCCCTGCTTTATTCGCTCACATTCGTAACTGTGTGCTTCATTCCCGTGCTGGTTCTTTATAAGAAGAAGGTTTTCATCAAGATTTGACGGGCAGCAAAGCAGCGCACGGCAGCGGCGCGCTATCTGCTTCTCTTCTTCGCCTGGAATGATGAGGACCGCGATCTAAAGAACTCGATCCGCTGACATACATCGGCGCGAACGGACGCGCTGTGCTCCCCGATTCCGCCGCTGAAGCCCACGGAAGCATCCTCCTTGGGGTAGGTAGATAGCGGACAGTCAATAAAAATTCGGTTAACCGTCATGGCCTGAAGCGTACTTGTCAACATACGACGGAACAGATTAAAGGCACAAACTCGGAGCACTCCTGGGCATTCGCATCAAGACGGAAGCGGTGCGTTCTATAAGAAAAATTTATCTGTAACATCCACACGAAATGGGTGGATACTAATTCCTCTTGGGGGCACATCCAAGCGTGGGTTATTCTCTCGAAAAACGCATTCCTAGCGCCCGGGTTTTCAAAAGCTTGCTCTATTTCACGGGTCGAGTTGTTTTCACATTAAAGACCAACAGCGATGTGATCAGCCGGCATAAGGCTGACTGCTGAAGTGCTTGTCCCAAGCTAACCTTTGTGAGGCGACATATGTTCAGAAGGAATCTTCAGTGGATAGCATTCCTCTTTTTCTTGTGTTTTGTGCTGTTTGCCATGCCGTTTGCTCGGGCGCAGCAGACACTCGGCGCCATAAGCGGCACGGTGAGCGACACTTCCGGCGCGCTCCTCGGTGACGTCACGGCTACCGCGGTTGAAGACCAGACCAAACTTACCCGTGTTGTGAAGACAAACAGCGATGGCGGCTATCAGTTTGTTAATCTGCCGATTGGCACTTACACCATCACGTTTTCCCATGACGGTTTTGAAACACAAAATATGCCGTCGATCCTGGTGCAGGCCGATCGCACTGTTTCAGTGAACGCCGCGCTCAAAATAGGGTCTATCACCACTTCCGTTACCGTGACAGAAACTCCGCTGCTAAATGCAGTCGATACCACGAATGGTTATGTGCTCGACAAAGAGCAGATTGATGCCATTCCGCTGCCGACCGGGAGCTTCACCGGGCTCGCGATTCTTTCGCCGGGCGTGAATGCTGAGGTTTCCGGCGGCACAGGAGCCAATAGTGGTCTGGGCAACTCGCCCATTTGGGCCAATGGCCAACGGGATACCTCAAACAGTTTCTTAATGAATGGTGTCGACGCGAGCAATTTGTTCAACGGCAAAAGCACGAGTCAGGTAGCGTCGTCTCGTGTCACGCTCAACACAGGGACTGGAAACCCGGCAGCTGGCGGCGTGCTGCAAACCAGCGCTTCAGTCTACCTGGCAATTGGGCAAGCCCTCCCGACGCCAGCCCCTGAGACGATTCAGGAAGTGCGCGTGAATACGTCTATGTATGACGCGCAGCAGGGATCGACAAGCGGCGCGCATATCGACATGAGCACGCTTTCAGGAACCAATGCATACCACGGTACAGCTTATTTTCATCGAGGCACAGACTGGCTCAACGCTGCACCATTCTTCTTCAAGCAGGATGGAGACATTCCAGCAAATGAAAAGGTTCCGCAGTTGCATCGTTATATCGCGGGTGGGGGCGTCGGAGGACCGTTCATCAAGGACAAATTGTTTGCGTATCTGGCCTATCAACACGTGCATGTTAGCGACCAGGAAATCGGCATCTCCCGCTTTACAGTTCCATATGGGCTGACTGATGATCGCAGCCCTGCAGCATTAGCCAACATCGCCAACTGCAACTTTGTTGCGCCGAGTAGTGTTTATCCAGATCCCTGCAATGGTTCCGGCTCTGCGGATCCAGGCGACCCAAACTACGTGGATCCGGGTGCAATCAGCCCGGTCGCGCTGTTTCTGATGCAGTACAAGCTCCCGAATGGAAGCTATATGGTTCCCTCCGCTACGCCAGGAGTTACGCCCACCTACAACACTCCTGACAACGCATCGATCCCCGGTACTGCCTATTTCATAGCTGATCAAGCGGTGGCGAATCTGGATTGGAACGCAACCAAGACGGATACGTTGGCGTTGAAATATTACTACCAGCATGATCCGACACTCGCGCCCTACGCCTATTCCAATGTCCCCGGCTTTGAACAGCACCTCGATACAGGGAGTCATGTTTTCTCGCTTAACAACACCCTTTTCCTCAAGCCGACGCTGAGTGTTACCGGAGTGCTCGGCTTCCTGCGTGAAAAAGCCTATGGCTACAACGATCAGGTTTTTACTGCACAAGCGGCGGGTATTAATACATTCGGCTCCAGTTACTTTCCCGGAATCACAATCGTGGATCCCTTCGGAAATAGCTCTCCCAACAATCCAGATGGCATCTACAACCCGATTATGAATATTGGCCCAGGATCGGAAACTCAAGGGCCTTTCACGGGCATGTTTCAGAACCGCATCATGCCTTCGGCGAATGCTATCTGGATCCTCGGCAGGCACACTGTTACTTTCGGGGGCAGCTATTCCTATACACAGCTCACCGCTCGCAATGAACGTCCGGGTAAAGGCATGATCGCCTCGGCGAACTTCGCCGGATTTCTGCAAGGCAACATCGCGTTCCAGAATGACGACTTTACGACCACTTCACTTATGTTGGGAGATGCCAACCGCTACTATCGCGCCAATCAGACCGGCGCCTATGTGCAGGACAAGTTCCAGATTCTGCCGAACCTCAGCCTGACTGTAGGAGCGCGCTACGACTGGAACGGTGGTCTGACAGAGAAATATGGACGCCTCTACAACTTTGATCCGTCGCTCTATTCCTATGACGATGTAGCCGATCAAATAATGTCAAACGGCTTCATCATTGCAGGGAACAACAAGCAGTACCCGACGAAAGGCGTGAGCGATACGACACTTACCGGCCGGCAGTGGGGAATCGGTCCGCGCATTGGGGTGGCTTTCTCTCCGAAGCAGAATGACGGCAAGGTTGTCTTCCGTGCAGGAGCAGGAATGTACTACGACCGCGGAGAATTGTTCACCTATCTATCTCCGGGATATGCGGCGGGCGAAGTTACCAGCGGACCCTTCGGCGTTACGCAAACGCCACCTTTTGTAAGCACGATTCAATGCCCCGGAGCGCCGGCATTTATTTCGCCTTGCTCCGGAGAGATTTCGCTCTCTAATCCTTGGGGCGACACTCCTGGAATTCCGCCGACCGGCAACCCTGCGGACATCACCAAATACCTCCCCAATGCCGCAGCCATTGTCAACGGCGCGTCGCTTTTTGCGATAGCAACGTACAACCGTGCGAACAAGCTGCCCTACTCGATCAACTACACGCTGGACTGGCAGTGGCAGCCACGGAATGATGTCGCAATCGACATTGGATACATTGGCAACCTCGGCCGACATCAAGTCATTCCAGTTCCGTTTAATCAAGCGCAGATCGCGAGCACATCGAATCCAATCCACGATCAGATATATACGTATGGATATTCTGTGCAGACGATGCCCTGCGATTACTACTCGTGCTCCCCGGCAAATCTGCCTAATGGACAACCCTTTCTTTCAACCTACGAAGGCGGCAACATCGACCTACGTGTCCCCTATATTGGATATTCCTCTGAGTCGGAGACATATAAAGCCGCTGGTATTTCCGCCTATAACGCGCTGCAGGCACATATTGAGAAACGCCTTAGCGGGGGATTGCAGGTTGGTTTCTCATACACCTATTCGCATGCGACAGACGAACAGAGCGCGCTGGGCCTGTTCTATAACGGCAACAATCCGCTGAATCTGCGGGACGGCTATGGCTCTTCAGATTTCGATCGCACGCACGTCATCAATTTCAACTATCTGTATCAGCTGCCGAAGTTTTTTGCTGAAAACTCATTCAAAGGAAAAGTGGCGAATGGTTGGGCGTTACAAGGCATCACCGTCATTCAAAGCGGCCAGCCTTACAGCGTTATAGATTACTCTGGCGCTGTTGGCAGCATTTACTATGGGACTTCGAACGGCATCACCAATCCCGTTGTGCCTCTGGCGCCTGGTTGTAACGCGCACCGCGCGTATACCGGGCATTCAGGAGCATTCGGAACGCCGGCGCTCAATGCGGCGTGCTTTACCCTGCCTCTGCTGCACGCCGGCGATCTCGGTGGGGCCATTCCCGCAGGAGATGACTTCGAGACAGACTTTACGACAGGCCAACGCAACATATTTCGTCAGTCATATCAACGGCGCGCGGACATGTCTCTGGTCAAGGCCGTTAACATTACCGAGCGCATTAGTGCACGATATACCTTCGACGTCTTCAATGTGACCAATACCACCAGCTTCGACATACCGGGTGATAACGTCTCGCAGAATGCGGGATTCAACGACTTCCCCGTGCAGGGCACACCGCCAGCGCCATCACCAGCTTCGTGCGCAGCCGGAAATCCGCCGAGCGGGACATTCTTCAACTGTCCCACAGGCCTCGGTTTTACCAGCCATACGATCGGGAGCCCGCGGCAGATTCAGATGTCGCTGCAACTCATGTTCTAACTGCGTTGCAAGAAAGAAGAAGTATCCGAAAACTTCCTTTTCTTTCACATCCGAGATTTGCAGCAGCTACTGGCGTTTATTCCTGACCGGAGGCACAACCACCACAGGACGGCGCAGCGGCACCATGGCTGATCCCTGCTGCTGGAAGCTGTGCTGCATACGGCTGAGCATTTCGCTGCGAACGTAATCGACAAAGCCCTGCATCTGGCGGTTCATCTCTTCCATGCGCTCGCGCATTTGCAGAATGATGGCAATGCCGGCAATGTTCACACCCAGGTCGCGCGCAAGATTCAGGATGAATTCCAGCCGCTCTAGGTCTCCATCCGTGTAGAGGCGTGTGTTGCCTTCTGTGCGCGATGGCTTCAGCAGCCCTTCGCGCTCATATAGCCGTAACGTCTGCGGATGGATGTCATACATCTCGGCAACCGCCGAGATCATGTACGCACCCTTCGATTTGCGTTTCGTCGGCATCGCTTTTCTCAATGCGCGAACAACCGCGCCTCTCCATCTTGCACATGGACCGCGCCCCACCGGATATACCGGGGCAACAGCCGAAAAAACTGTCCTCCGCCTATTCTGTAAGGCACGAAGGCTTTTATACAGTACCCACTTTGGTGCTCGATTTCCACCAGCAAAGCGTCGGAAAAGCCCTCGGCTGATGGCTTGCCCATAGTCACGTTGGCCGCCGTGGCCGCCGCGATGATCTCTTTGTTGTTGCTCCGTTCTGTGAGCTGCTCATACAGAAGGTCTAACAGCATGGCGGGATCGGGCGGCACATTCTTGCGTGGGACTGTTTCATTTACGATCTCGCGCTTCTCGTTCAGTGAGAAGCCAAACGGCCCAAAGGCGCCGTATCTACGCAACATTTGTCGGGCATAATTGACGGCGGCGTTTAGCAATTCGTTGGCGTCTTCCCGGATTTGCGAGTCTTCGGTCACTGCGCAGTCCCTATCTTCGTCCAGATCGCCTCGCGCGGATCGGCCGGATTGAGCTTGGCTAACTCGCGCAGTATTTCCTTCGAGCGCTCGTCCTGTATGTGCGGAACAACAATTTCGATGGCCACGATCTGGTCGCCGCGCTTGCCTTCTTGCGAGGCCGAAGGAACTCCGCGTTCCCTCATGCGAAGCTTCTGTCCGGACTGCGTGGCCGGAGGGATCTTCAACTGCGCGCGCCCGTCAATAGTGGGCACCTCAATCTTCGCGCCCAAGGCAGCCTCAGCCACAGTTACCGGAACAGTGATGTGGATGTCATCGATCTGGCGCGTGAAAACGGGATGCGTGCCTGCCCGGATGATGAGGTACAAATCACCCGGAACGCCGCCGTTCATTCCGGCGTTTCCCTTGCCTGCAAGGCGAATGCGCTGGCCATCGCGCGTTCCGGGCTTGATGCGGAAATCGATGTGTTCCGTGCGATCCACAGTGCCTTCGCCGTGGCAGGTCGGGCAGGCATTCGATACCTTGCCGGTGCCTCCGCAGCGCGGACACTGGATATTGAACTTCATCCGCCCACCCATCTGCGTGACCTGGCCTGTGCCGTTGCATTCGGGACAGGTATGCGGCCCGCCAGTCGTAGCCTTGCCTTTGCAGGTAGGGCAAATTTCACGACGATGAATGTCGAGGCGCGTGGTGCCGCCGCGTATCGCCGTCCAGAAATCGACCGTGGCCTGATATTCAAGATCGGTGCCGGGTTCGGGGCCGTGTTGTTGCCGGCGTCCGCCCTGCGAAAACATGCCGGAAAAGATGTCGCGGAATCCGCCCCAGCCGCCGGATTGCGCATTCCCGCTGCCGGGCTGCGCACCGGAGGATGCGTAGTCGGAGAAGTCGAAGCCACCGAAATCGAACGGCACGCCTTGTCCGTGCGCGCCCGCTCCCTGACCCGCGCGCGCCGCTGCTTCCGCCGCCGCGGGATCAATCTGGTCGGAGTAGAAGCCAAACTGATCGTAGATTTTGCGCTTCTTCTCGTCGCTTAGAATGTCGTTGGCCTCGGAGATTTCCTTGAACTTCTCCTCGGCCTTCTTGTCGCCCGGGTTCACGTCGGGATGGTACTTGCGCGCCGCCTTGCGAAAAGCCTTGCGGATCTCCTCCGATGTCGCCGTCTTTTTCACGCCGAGCGTGGCGTAATAGTCTTTGTGCTGTGTTGGTGGCATTGACTCTTTACTTCTTCTTATATCGTACAGGGCTGGATGTCGCTCCAGCCCCGAGAGCGTATCGACACATATAGATGCGCTTCGCGCAAAAGCGATGCACCAACACTACTGCGCCGGAATCACCAGGTACTGCTCCAGCTTGCCATCCGGCATGGTGTAGGTGGTCACGCGCAGGCGCTGCGGGCTCTCTTTGAACGTGACGGCAAAGACGCGGAAGGTCATGCCGCCGCGCAAGTCGTCAGCCATTTGATGAAATGTTGCCGGCTCACCCAGCGGCTTCAGGCTGGATGAAAAGTCCCCAAGCGCCTGCGAGTCGAAATAGGCGTTGCAGTTGTCAGTGAAAAGCGTGCGGTCGATCTGCCCCTGCTGCAATCCTTTGAAAATGGCCAAGCCCTGCGTCTCAGCCTGCGATGCAGCCTCTGTATCGAGGCCGAGAACGATAGGCGTCAACTGGCGGCCAATCGCTGAGGCGGCTGGCGACGCGTCCTGATTGGTGAGGACAACAATAGCGGCCTTATCGTCAGGAAAGACGATATTTTCCGAAACGAAACCCGAAACCTCGCCCGAATGCTCCAGCGCAGCATGACCCGACCGCGGCCCGGTAAACAGGCCCAGCCCATAGTGGCTGTCCGTCCCGTCCTTGAGCTTGACCGAGGTGAACATCTGCTTGTAGGACTCAGGCGCAAGCAACGAGCGGTTCATAATGCTGATGTCCCAGAGCGCGAGATCGTGTGCGGGCATGGCCAGCTCGCCCGCGGCAAACATCCAGCCTGCGCCTTCTTTCGGCGCGGGACGCAGCGGGCCAAGTGCATAGCGTATGTATCCAGCCGCGTCAGTGTCGCCAAGCTTGGCTACATCGGTGTTGTAGACCGACTTCATATCGAGCTGTGTGAAGACGTTCTGCTGCAAGAAGCGCATCAGCGGCTCACCGCCCAGTTTCTCGACGATCACGCCTGCGATGACGTAGTTCGTATTCGAGTATTGCCATTTCGTGCCGGGGTCGAAATCAAGCGGCTTCTTCGCCCAGGTATCGAGGATGTATTGCGCCGTCGCGGGCTTGCGCATCGGCGGCATCAGGTAATCTTCCGGCCAGTAGTCCTGATAGCCCGAGGTATGTGAGAGCAGCATCCTGATGGTTACTTCATCGCCGCGCGTAAGGCCGGGGACATACTTCGACACTGGATCGTCAATAGATAGCTTGCCCTGCTGCTGCAATAACAGAATCGATGCCGCCGTGAACTGCTTTGAAATAGAGCCGACGGAGTAGCGCATCTGCGGCGCAGCCGGAGTTGGCGGATCGAGCCGCGCCTTGCCGTAGGCATTCGTGTAAACAATCTGGCCTTTCTGCACGATGGCAATGGATGCAGACGGAACGCCGGTATCTGCGAGAACTTTATTAGCTACAGCGTCAATCTTCCCGCGCAGGTCAGCGGGGATTGTATCGACGGGCTGGGCGAAGCTGCCGGCTGTCTGCGCAGTCGCGGGGATTGTTGCTGCAACAGCCAGTAACGAGAAAATCAGGGCTAAAACGTAGCGGCGCATGGCGCTTCACAGGGTAAATCGCGCCGGTAAGGTAAGCAAATGGAATGATATGCTGCGAGGCATGACGACCAGGCGTGATTTTCTTTCCCGCAGCGCGATGACGGCCGCGGGATTCGGCGCTGTGACCGTGGGCCAGGCATTGCCCGCGCAGGTAGCCGAGAGTGTCAAACAGATGCGGCCGCCGAAGAAGCCCGTGATTGTCACCCGCGACACCGGCGATGCCAGCATCGACGAGGCCTACAAGATGTTGCTCGACGGAGCGGACACCCTCGACGCCTGCAATCACGTCTGCGTCGCACGCGAAAACGACCCCAATGACCACAGCGTGGGCTATGGCGGGCTTCCTAATGAAGACGGCGTAGTCGAGCTTGACGCCTGCTGCATGCAGGGACCAACGCGTATGGCGGGATCAGTAGGCGCTCTGCAGAATATTCGCCACGCGTGCCTGGTCTCGCGCATAGTGATGGAGCGGACGGGCCATGTTATGCTCGTCGGCCGGGGCGCGGAGCATTTCGCCGTGATGGAGGGCCTCAAGCGCGAGGACATGCTCTCCGACGACGCGCGCAAAATGTGGCTTCTGTGGAAAGAGGACCGCAACAGCCACAACTTCTGGGGGCCTCCGTTATCAAGTCCTCAATGGAAGCAGCCTGCTCCGCCCCCAACCCTGAACCACAGCGCCATTCCGCGCCATCCGGGTCCCGAATGGGCTGATGTCATCCGTACCCGCTCGCAGCAGCTTATGGGTATGGCCGGCGACCTCGGAATAGCGCCGCACAAACGCGCCTTCGCCGTCGAACAGGTGTTGTGGCCGACAACCGGGACCATCCACATTTCCGTCGTCAACACTCAGGGCGAGATGTCCGGCGCGACGACTACTTCCGGACAGGCATGGAAGATCCCCGGCAGAGTCGGCGATTCGCCCATCATTGGCGCCGGATGTTATACCGACCAGGACGTTGGCTCGGCTGGCGCGACCGGATCAGGCGAGGAGAACATCAAGGTTGCCGGTGCTCACACCATCGTCGATTGCATGAGGCAGGGCATGTCGCCAAAAGAAGCCGGCCTCGAAGCTCTGCGGCGGATTGTCCGCAACTACAACGGCGACATGAACAAGATTCGCTATCTCGACATGATTTATTACATCGTCCGCAAAGACGGCGCTTATGCTGGGGTCTCACTCTGGAACACCACCGCAAGTGGCTCACCTAAAATTTTCGTCGTGCATGACGGCGAGAAGCGGATTGAAAAATGCGCATGGCTGCTCGATGGGAAGACGACCAATTAGCGACCACTCTTGTTACTCTGAGCAACCGCCTGTCTTCTTGGTAGATTTGTATTGGCATGAAAAATCTTCTCAAAGGCTATCTGCAATT
>Ga0126371_10001531_pt1 | contig 19635 bp, 21 predicted proteins | sample PanSoiMetaPlot_4_FD_110145 | JGI IMG/M metagenome (GOLD analysis project Ga0126371, IMG submission 110145) | Tropical forest soil microbial communities from Panama - MetaG Plot_4 | ecosystem: Environmental > Terrestrial > Soil > Tropical forest > Bulk soil | place: Panama | collected 2016-02-17 | reverse complement strand
CTGGTGGACGACGGCGATCATCCGCCGTAACGCCTCGGGATCGAGTGTCCTCAGGTCTTGACCGCCGATCCGCACGGTTCCGTGCTGCGGGTCGAAAAGGCGCAACAGCAGGCGCGCGACCGAGGATTTGCCGGAGCCGCTGGGGCCGACGATGCCGATCTTCTCGCCGGCCGCGACGGTAAACGAGAGCCGATCGTGGGCGGCGCCGCGCCCGCCGGGATAGGCAAAGTAGACATCCTCGAAGGCGATCGTCGGTAGCAGCCTCCTCGCCAACCCTCCCCCGCTTGCGGGAGAGGGAAGGGTGGGGGCGGGAACCAATGGCTCGGCAGCAAACAGCGCATTGATGCCGGCAGCGGCGGATTGCCCAAGTATCCCCTGATGCAGCACCATCCGCAGATCGCGCAACGGGCGGAACACCTCGGTGCCGGCCATCAGCACGATCAGCAATGCCTGCAGGCTCATCAGCCCGTGCGACACCCGCCAAACGGCGAGCGACAGAGCTGCCGCCGCACCGATCGCCACCCCGCAATCGGTGATGCCGCGCGTCATCACCCCGATCGAGATGACCCTCAGCGACGTGTCGCACAGTTCACGCGCCCGGTTCGCGAGCCGGCGGCCATAGGCGCCGCTCTGTCCGAACGCCTTCAGTGTCGGCAGACCCTGGACACCGTCGAGAAACTCCGAGCCGAAGGATTTGAGGGCCCCGTGGCGCCCGTGGCTGGAACGACGCTCAAGGTGCAGGAACACGCTCGGCCCGATCAACGTCACGAGCGCGAAGACCAGCATCACCGCCGCCACCGGCACGTCCCAGAAGGCGATGAAGGCAAAGATCGCCACCGGCGTTAGCACTGCGACCGTGACCTGCGGCACGTATTGCCCAAAGAACGTCTGCAGCTGCTCGACCCCGTCGACGATCGACAGCATGACCCCGCCGGTGCGTTCACCGGCGAACCAGGCGGGCCCCAAGGCCGCGATCTTGTCGTAGAGGCGGCCGCGCAGATCTTCCTGCACCCGAGTGGCGGTGCGGTGCGAGATCATCGTTCGGTGATGATCGACGATCCCGCGCAGGAACACCGCAACAGCGACTCCGAGCGCCGGGATTGCCACGGCCCAGAAGCCGGCGCCGTTGAACACCTGGGAGAGCAATACGCCGAGGATCGCAAACCGCGCGATACCGACCACCGCGGCGATCAGCCCCAGCAGCACCGCCAAAGCGATCCACCCGCGCAACCCGCGCGTCAGCTGCCACAAGCGTCGGTCGAAATACATCAGCGCCACTTCTCCTCGATGCTGCCCGACAGCTTTGCTCCTGCAAGCGTTCGCGGGTCCTCGACATCGACCGTCAGATGCTCGGTCGGCTTTGGCGTCGCTGTCATCACAGTGACCCCGTCCGTGGATTCGAAGCGATGCCACATCCCCTGCGGCACGACAACGATCGTCCCCGCCTTAAGCTCGTGGGATTGCGGCCCGTCCTCGGTCACAAAGTGAAAGGTCGTAACGCCGTCGACGATCTGCACGAGCTCGTCTCCGTTCGGGTGCCGTTCCCAGGCGCCGGCACCGGAAAAGCGGGCACTGAAAATGTTGCCGTCGCGGTACGGCGCCAAGGTAGCAAAGGCGCCGCTCGCTTTGCGCTCCTCCTCCAGCATGTCCGGCCGGCGGCCGCGCAGCATGTTCAGTTTTGCCAACTCGGCGTTCAGATCCAGAATCGTGATCACCTCTCCACCTCCTTTTGCCCCACTCGCGTGACACAGCATAGCGATACGTTCCGATTTCAGGGATCGACAAATTCGGTATAGACCGATACTTTTTTGCATCATCCACAGCACTAGTTTTCGGGGCGAGGATGGATTGGGATGACGCCCGCGTCTTTCTGGCGGTCGCGCGGCACGGCTCGCTGAGGGCCGCAGGGCGGGCACTCGGGCTGAGCCAGCCGACGATGGGCCGGCGTCTCGCCGCCTTCGAGGCCGCCTTTGGCGGCCCCGCGCTATTCGACCGATTGCCTGAGGGGCTGCGGATTAATGCTGCCGGCGCAGCGCTGATCCAGACCGCCGAGCAATTGGAAGATGCCGCGCTTGCCCTTGAACGGCGTCACGCGGCTACCTCGCCGGCGCTCAGCGGCACGGTGCGCGTCTCGGTTGGGGAATGGGCGGCTAGTTTTCTCGCCCACCACCTCGCCGGGACGGCAGGGGCGGCGTTTCCGACAGGAATTACTCTCGAACTCGTCGAGACCCAGCAAACCGCGAATCTTGCGCGCCGCGAGGCCGATCTTGCGCTGCGGCACCATCCGCCAGAAAGCGGCGACCTCTACATCATCAAAGCCGGCGTGTTCGCCTGCGCTGTCTATCGCCGCATCGGAGCGCAGGGCGACGCGTGGGTGACCTACACCGAGGAACAGGCGCATTACTCGACCGCACGCTGGGTGCAGGACCGGCTGCGCGAGACCGGCGGCACGGTGGCGCTCCGGGCCTCGAATATGCCGATGCAATCGTCGGCGATCCGCGCCGGCGCCGGCCGTGGCGTGCTGCCGTGTTTCCTTGGCGACGCCGACCCCCTGCTCGAAAGGCTGACCCGGCCGGTGCCGGAGATCGCCGCCGAATATTGGGTCATCGTGCATCGCGACCTTCGCCGTGCGGCGTGCGTTCGCGCAGTGATCGACTGGATTCGCCGCTTGTTCGATGAACGTCGAGACGAACTCGCTGGGATGGCAGCCGCGCCAATGAAATCGCTCGCTGCGGAATAACAGCGCTAGCAGCGATCGAGATTTGCGGTTTTGCGGTGTGGCGATCGTCTGGCAAGCCGATCGCATTACGGGGTCGGGTGGGTTAACCGCCGACACCGTAGTGCTTCACGAGATAGTCGGCGATCGTCCCGGCATCCTCCGGCGCGATCGGCGCACCGAAGATATTGATCATCTTGGTTACCTCGGCCTGCCACCCCTTGCGGTCGAGAAACGGCGAATTGGTGCGCAGATAGTCGAGGCTGTGGCAGGAGCCGCAATTGCCTTTGACCACTTGCATTCCCGGTGCCTCCTTGAGGGGTACCAGTTCCTCGGCGTGCGCGCTCGCCCCGGCGATCAGCGCCAGAGCAAGCCAGATAGGCGGAGCTTTCATCGTCCTGGCGTCACTCGACGGTGATCGTAGTCGGCCGGATCACATTGTTGTGGTAGCCGGCCGGGTTGAAGATCAGCGTGTCGACTTGGGTCTGGCCGACACGGTTGGTTGCCTTGGCAGTAACCCTGTAGGTGCCTGCGCCAGGCGGTGTGAACCGGTAGCTCCAGGGGCGAAACGCGAAACGGCCGTCGTCGCGTCCGAGGTTTGCCTGATGCCAGGTCTTCCCGTCGTCGGTCGACACCTCGACGAGTCGAATGCCATACCCGGCGTCCCAAGCGATCCCTTCGACATCGACAGCTTGGCCGGTGGCGAGCCGCTGGCCTTCGGCAGGCGACGTGGTCAGCGAATTGACCACCATCTCGGTGATCGGCGTCGACGCCTCGTTCTCTTGCGACAGGAAGCGCTCGATGACGGGAAACTTCCCGTTGGGGATGCGGTAGGCACTCTTCATCCAGAAGCCGTCGAAGGGCTTGGTCGCGGCTTCGATCGAAGCGAGGTGCTTCATCCAATAAGTCGCAGTCCAACCCGGCACGACCAGACGTGCCGGGAAACCGTTGAAATGCGGCAACTGCTGCCCGTTCATCCGGAAAGCTACGATCGTGTTCTCGTCGAGCGCCTTCCAGATCGGGATGCTCTTGATGAAATCTGGCGTCTTGTCGGTCACCGGGCCGTCCGCACCGTTCAGAACAACCTCGACCGTCTCTTTGCGTAGCCCCGCCTTGGCCAGCACGTCCTTGAGCCGAACCCCTCTCCAGACGGCATTGCCCATCGCGCCCAGCCCCCACTGCACGCCCGGTACGTGCGGGTCGGAGAGGCCGCGACGATTGCCCGAGCACTGACAGACCGCGGTGACCTCGACCTGCTCGAAACCGTTCTCCAAGTCAGCCGTTGTCAGCTCGAACGGGTTGGCAGCGCCGTCGCCGGCCACCCGCAGTCGCCAGCTCGGCAGATCGATCTTCTCGGGAATATCGGCGAGGTGGTAGCGCACAAAGAAGGCGTCATTCGCAGTGATCGGAGACGTGAAATAGGAGACTGGCGTCTCGTAGTTCGGCGGACGATAGGCAAGTTTAATCAGCGGCTTTTTGCCGGGGAGCGCGTCGAGGACAGCCGCGTCGTACTCGCCGCCCGGCAACCCAAAGGTCAGATAGGACGGTGGCGCCGGAAAGGCCGACCGCGGTGCCAAGCCAGGAACGGCCACCGCTAGCACGCCGCCCAGTCCCTGCACGACCCTCCTGCGGTTGAGCATCGTCTCCCCCCCGATGGGATCGCGATACATTCGCATCGACCATCGGGTCGGGCAAGCCAGTCGCCACCGATTCGGGGGCGGCAGGCGTCGGTCCAACCCACGGACAACCTCCGGGAGGCGATCGAATGAAGGACTCCCGCCACCCGCTTTCGCCGGGCCAAGCCGGTCGGCTACCTTCCCGGCAATGCGCGGCAAACCGAGTGACATGTTGGACCGGCGTGGCAATACAGGGCCGGTTGGCCCAATCTGCGAGCTCGGGATCGCCGCCCCGGTCACGGTTCGGGTCAGCCGGCGCGCGCGGCGGGTGGCGGTGCGCATCGACTCGGTCGGAGGCAAAGTCGAGCTGGTTCTGCCGCGCAGTGTCGCAGCAAGCGCAGGTTTGCGATTTCTGGCGGCAAAGCGGGAATGGATCGCAGCTCGCCTTGCGGCGTTGCCGCAACCGGTGCCGTTTGCCGAAGCCGCGTTCGTGCCGGTGCTCGGGGTTCCCCATCGGATTCGTCACGATCGCAATTCCGCGCGACGGCCGGTCGAAATCGTCGATGGCGAGATCCGGGTCGGCGGCGATCCGGCCCATCTGGCGCGGCGGGTGCGCGACCACCTCGTCTTCACGGCGCGTGTCGAACTGGCGCTGCGCGCCCGTCGATTGGCTGCACGGATCGGTCGCCCGGTGTCGCGGATCACCGTACGCGATACGAAGAGCCGATGGGGCAGCTGCTCGGGACAGGGAAATCTCTCCTTCAGCTGGCGGCTGATCCTCGCCCCGGAGGCGGTGCTCGACTATGTCGTCGCCCACGAAGTGGCGCATCTCGTCGAAATGAACCACGGGCCGCGCTTCTGGCGGCTGGTCGAAAGCCTGACCCCCGGCAGCGCGGCGCCGCGCGCCTGGCTGAGGCAGCATCGCAATCGATTGCTGTCCTACGGTTGACTGCGGCGACCGGGGGTACCGAGAGGCGTCGCCGGTCCTGCCGGATACGACGTGGAAACCCGGAGCCTCTGGATAGCGATCACCGCTCTCCCGCGCCCTCCTGCCGCATGATGCGAACGAGCAAGGCCAGGCCCGGCAGGCAGGCCAGAGTGGCGATGACAAAGAACGGGCTCCAGCCCACCATGTCGGCCAGCGCACCGCCCGAGGCCGACAAGGTCGTGCGGCCGACCGCAGCGAGCGAGGTCAGCAGCGCATATTGTGTGGCGGTGAAGGCGAGGTTGCACAGCCCGGAGAGGTAGGCGACAAACGCCGTCGAGCCCATCGCACCGGTCAAATTCTCGACCCCGATGGTCAGCGCCAGGACCGGCAGGCTGTGCCCGGCCCAGGCTTGCAGCACATACATCAGGTTGGCCAGCATCTGCAGCACGCCGCAGACCAAGAGCGCGCGAAACACCCCGACCCGCAGCACCACGATCCCGCCCAGGGCGAGACCAGCGAGACTGGCGAGAAAGCCATAGATCTTGGCGATGTTGGCGGCCTCGACCTTGGTGAAGCCGAGCGAGACATAAAGCGGGTTCGACATCGTTCCGGCGAGCGCATCGCCGAATTTGTAAAGGACCACGAAGGCGAGGATCGCCACCGCCCCGCGCCGCGAGAACATATCGGCAAACGGGGCTAGGACGGCGCGCTCGAGCCAGGCGACGACGCGGGAGAGGAGCGAGTCGCCCGGGAGCAGCTCGAGCGGCCCGATGCCGCCCGGCTCGGGGGTGAACCATACCGTGGCCATCCCGACCGCCATCAGCGCCGCCATCAACCCGTAGGCGAAGCTCCATCCACCAAAGCTCGCCGCATAAAGCGCTCCCGCCGAAGCCACCAGCATGCCGATGCGATAGCCCCATTGGGTCGCCGCGGCGCCCGCACCCTGCTCTTCGGGCCGCAGCAATTCGACCCGGTAGGCGTCGATGACGATGTCCTGGCTCGCCGACAAAAAGGCGACGACGACAGCGGCGAGTGCCGTCGCCCCGGGATCCGATCGCGGGTCGGTCATGCCGAGCGCCAGGATCGCCAGCGCCAGCGCCGGCTGGATCGCCAATGCCCAGCCGCGGCGCCGCCCGAGACGACTGGTCACCAACGGGATCGGCATGCGATCGATGATCGGCGACCACAAGAATTTCACGCTGTACGAAATGCCGACGAGCGCGAAGAGGCCAATCGAGGTGCGCGACACTCCGACCTCGGACAGCCAGAACGACAGGGTCCCAAAGGTCAACGCCAACGGCAGCCCGCTCGAAAACCCCATCAGCAGGATCGCGATCAGCCGCGGCTCGCGATAGACTCTGAGGGAAGCGAGCCAACCTGGATGCCCCTCACCCTCCTTCCCGGACTTGATCCGGGGATTCGCGGGTCCCTCCCTCTCCCCGCCCGCGGGGAGAGCCCCCGGACGGCCGCCCGCTACGGCGGCCGTTCCGGGGGTGGGGTGATGGGCCGTCTCTGCCTGAGACGATCCGGTCAGCAAGATTTATTACGATTTCTTCTCGGCGTCGGCTGCGACCTGCATCTTGATAATCTTGTCGGGGTTGGCGACCGCACCATTGCGCGCGGGGTCCCCCTTCTTGATCTTGTCGATGTTGTCCATGCCCGATACCACCGCGCCCCAGATCGTGTATTTGCCGTCGAGCGAGGGTGCGGGTGCGAACATGATAAAGAACTGGCTGTCGGCGCTGTTCGGGTCGGAGGCGCGTGCCATCGAGACGGTGCCGCGCACATGTTTCTCGTTCGAGAACTCGGCCTTCAGCGGATGCCCCGATCCGCCGGTGCCGTCGCCCTTCGGGTCGCCGGTCTGCGCCATGAACCCGTCGATCACCCGATGAAAGGTGAGCCCGTCATAAAAGCCGCGGCGCACTAGGGCTTTGATCTGCGCGACGGTGGCGGGTGCCAGGTCGGGCCGCATCTCGATGACGACAGGCCCCGCCGGCACTTCCATGTAGAGCGTATTCTCCAAATCTGCGGCCATCCCCTTGCCTCCGAAAGTGAGCGCGGCGATGAGCAAGAAGAGCCGACTCAGCGCTGCCATGATCTGTCCTGTCGGTCACGTCGATCAGCAACCTTAGCCGAACCGGTGCGCCCACGAAAGCGGTAGGCGGTGCTTGGCGAAAACCCGCCAAATCCCTGTTAATTCCCTGATCAGGTCCCCGGGGCCGAATCATTCCCTGATTCGGGCCGACGCCTTCCCGGTTCGCCCGGCGACTTTCCCTGTTTGCTAACCTCGGGAATTTTGGTCACAAGCCGTTGATTCCACTTGAGCATAAAACTGCCGCTCGGGCGCTCTGCGCGGCAAATTCCCGATTCGCAGTTATTTGGTCGCCGGGAATTTCCTCGCACCCCATCGTCTTAGGCGCGCGATCGTCCATCGTACCAGCCGCCGCGCCGGAAACGGTCCAGATAGGTCGGCAGGACGACCTCGGTGGGGGTGGGCGTGATGCCGAGGCTCGCCAGGGTCAGCGCACCGGAGGAGACGATATTGTCGCTCTTCAACAGCTCGACCTGGTCTGGCGTCAGCGGCGGGTTCGGGAGGATCGACATCAGCTTCGCCTGAAAAGCAGCGAGGCCGAACGGGAGATCGACAAAGCGGCGCTTGCGGCGAATCTCGGCCAGCACCAGCTCGAGCACCTCGCGGAAGCTATAAATCTTCGGCCCGCCGAGTTCGTATACGCGGCCTGCGGTCGCCTGATTCTCAAGACATTCGACGACTGCGTCGGCGACGTCGCCGACATAGACCGGCTGAAACCGGGTTTCGCCGCCGCCGATCAACGGCAGCATCGGGGAGATCGTCGCCATCGCCGCAAACCGGTTGAAGAATTGGTCCTCTGGACCAAAGACCACCGAGGGGCGCAGGATCGTGACGGTCGGAAAGGCATCGCGTACCGCCTGCTCGCCCGCGGCCTTGGTTCGCGCATAATCCGAGGAGGACCGGGGATCGGCGCCGATCGCCGAAATATGCACGAAGCGCTCGACCCCGGCCTCGCGTGCGAAGCGAGCGAGCCTCGCCGGGCCGGTATGGTGCACCAGCTCGAAGGTCTGGGCACCGCTCTCCCGCAGGATGCCGACGCTGTTGATCAGAGAATCGTTGCCCTCGAGAAAGGCGGGCAGCAGCGCCTCGTCGCCGATCCCGACGTTCAGCGGCACGATCTGCCCGACATCGCCCATCGGCTTGAGATACTTGGCCGCCTCGGCGTTGCGGCAGCCGACGGCGATGACTTCGCCACGTGCGGCGAGCCGCTTGACGACATATCGGCCGATGAAGCCCGACCCGCCGAGTACCGCGGTGCGGCGATTTCGCATGGTCTCTCCCGGCTAGGCGCCGCCGGCTGGCGCGCTCGATCCCGGCCCTCTATAACCCAGCGCCGGCCGATCACCCAAGGAGCCGCGTTGCCGGCGAGGCGCGTTGACAGCGGCCGGTAGCGGGCCTATTTGCCGATGTCCGGAAAGGCCCAGGTGGCGGAATTGGTAGACGCGCTAGATTCAGGTTCTAGTGGGCGCAAGCTCGTGGAAGTTCGAGTCTTCTCCTGGGCACCATCCCCGAGCCGACTTATCGCGGCACCCCGAAGCGCGGAATGACCCACAAGCTTTATCACGGCGACCTGCCGGACGGCATCGGTTTCGGGTCGGCCGTCGCCATCGACACCGAAGCGATGGGGCTCAATCCGCATCGCGACCGGTTGTGCCTCGTCCAGCTCTCGGCGGGGGACGGGGACGCGCATCTGATCCAGTTCGAGCCGAGCTGCTATGGCGCGCCCCGACTGAAGGGCCTTCTCGCCGACCCCGGGGTGACCAAGCTGTTCCACTTCGCGCGCTTCGATCTCGCTATGCTCTACCACTACCTGGGTGTCATGGCGGCCCCGGTCTATTGCACCAAAATCGCCTCCCGGCTGGTGCGCACCTTCACCGACCGCCACGGCTTGCGCGATTTGTGCAAGGACCTTCTGAATATCGATCTGTCGAAACAGAAGCAGAGTTCGGATTGGGGGACATCCGACCTGAGCGAAGAACAGCTGCGCTACGCCGCCTCGGATGTGCTCCATCTCCACGCCCTGCGCTCCCGACTCGATGCGATGCTGGCCCGCGAGGGGCGCGATGCGCTGGCTCGCGCTTGCTTTGAGTTCCTGCCTCATCGCGTCCTGCTTGATCTCGAGGGCTGGCCGGAGCAAGACATCTTCGCACACTAGCCGCGCGATCGAGGGAGGGGGATCTTTCCGATGCCGGTTAACCGGAGTTCGGCGGCGGCACAGCCGATTGCAGCTCAGGGTCGATGGTTGCGTGGGGGCACCGATCTCGAGGTCGCCCGCCGCGTGATTCGAGCCGAAATCTGTGGGCTCGAAGGTTTGGCTGAAAGGCTCGACGACAGATTCGAAGACACCGTAAGTGCCTGCATATCTATGCAAGGACGGATCATCGTCACCGGTATCGGCAAAAGCGGTCACGTCGCCCGCAAGATCGCCGCCACCCTGGCTTCGACCGGCACTCCGGCGCAGTTCGTTCACCCGGTCGAAGCGAGCCACGGCGATCTCGGGATGATCGGGTCCGACGATGTGATCTTGGCGCTATCGAATTCCGGCGAGACCAGCGAGCTCGCCGACATCGTCGCATATTCCCGGCGCTTTGAGATTGTGCTTATCGCGATCACCGGAGGCGCGGGATCGACGCTCGCCGGAGCGGCTGACATCGTGTTACTGCTGCCATCGGCGGCCGAAGCTTGCCCGATGGGGCTTGCGCCGACGACCTCGGCCACGATGATGATGGCCTTGGGAGACGCGCTCGCGATCGCCCTGCTCGAGCGCAAGGGCTTCTCCTCAGCTGATTTTCGGCTGTTTCATCCGGGTGGAATGCTCGGCCGCCGCTTGCTGCGGGTCCGCGACATTATGCATGCGGGGAAAGAGATCCCGCTCGTATCGCCGGACGCGCCGATGTCCGATGCGATTCTCGTGATGACGGCAAAGAGCTTCGGCTGCGTCGGCGTATGCGATACCGGTGGTCGTCTGATTGGGGTCATCACCGATGGCGACTTGCGTCGCCACATGGGGGTGTCGCTGCTGGAGCGCAGCGTGGCGGAAGTTATGCACCGCAGACCAAAGACGATTGCGGCCGGTGCGCTCGCGATCGACGCATTGGGTCTGATGAACCGCTTCGCGATCACCTCGCTCTTTGTTTTCGACGAAGACGAACGACCGGTCGGTTTTCTGCACATGCACGACTGTCTGCGGGCAGGCGTTGCTTGAGGCGGTTGTGATGCCCGTGCCAGCGGAGGTGCTGGAGCAGGAAGTGGGGCTGCCCCCCGGCGCGGTGGTACGAGCGCCGCCGCTGGACTGGCAGCGGCGGGCTCCGATAATGGACGACCGCTATAGCCGGCGCGTTGCATTCTTAAAGCGTTTGTTGCCGGCGATAGGTGTGACCCTCTTGCTGCTGGTAGCCGGTTGGCCGCGCTTGGCGCCGCTCTTGGAAAGAGTGCAGCTCGGCTTTCCCGCGATCGATCTGCGCGAGGCCCGCGAGCTGCGTATGGTCAACCCTCGCTATGGCGGCTTTGACCGCTACAACCGGCCTTACGTCGTGACCGCCGCAATCGGCCGCCAAGTGCCCGACCGAAACGACGTGATGGCGCTGGAACGACCCAAGGCGGTGATGACAGTTCACGGTGGTGCTTCCGTCGTGCTGACAGCCGCAACCGGGGTATACCAATCGCAGGCCCAGTTGTTGGATTTGTTCACGGACGTCAACCTGGTCCACGAAAATGGCACGCGGTTCGTCACGCAACGCGCACACCTCAACCTGTCCGACAATTCCGCCGAGGGTCACGACCCGATCGAAGGGCACGGACCTTCGGGCGACATCACCGGGCAGGGCTTTCGGATTTTGTCGAAAGGCGAGACCATCCTCTTTACAGGCGAAGCGCATCTCTTGCTCAAGGGCACTAAGCCCAGCAGTGCTTTGACCGAGCCTCCATCGCTGCCCGCGGTGGTCGAGAGCAAGGCTGCACGCATCGAAGCCGCGGTCGCCGTCTCCCCGGTCGCCGCGGCGGCGCCTCCTCCTCCAGTTGTCGCTCGCGCGGCACCAACCCATGTCAGGGCGGCGCCAACGCCTCACTTTGCTGGGAAACTCCAACCGAGTACCAAACAGGTCCGCCCGATGGCACTTCGCGACAAACCGGCGGTGACCAAGGTAAAGCGTGATGGCGGCTGATCGTTTCGCCGGCGGCGGAGCCCGAGACCGGCCGGCCCTTGATGGGCCGCCTGCAAGCCAACCCCCACCGTACTGGCGCGCGATTGGCTTCGCCCCGGTGCTCCTGTACCTGTGGACCGCTGGCGCGCCGTCGGCCGCTCAGGGGTTGAACCTCGGCGCCGCTTCGGAGGATCGGCCGATCGCTATCTCGGCCGCTTCGGGGATCGAGTGGCAACAGGACGCGCAGGTCTACATCGCCCGCGGCAGCGCTACGGCGAAGCGCGGAACCACCGAAGTCGATGCCGACACGCTGACGGCACATTATCGTCCCAGCAAGGGCTCGGGCGGCGAAACCGAGATCTACCGCCTCAACGCCGACGGTCACGTTACGATCAAGGGTGAAACCCAGACCGTGGTTGGCGACCAAGCGGTCTGGGATGTCGATCAGCAGACGGGCATCGTCACCGGCAACGCATTGAAGCTTACAACGGCGACGGATGTGGTGACTGCGCGCGACAGCCTGGAATGGTACGACCAGAAGCAGGTTGCAGTGGCGCGAGGCGACGCGGTCGCGGTCAGGGAAAATGTCAAACGGATCCGTGCCGACGTGATCACGGCTCATATGACCAGGGACAAGGCGAAACCTGCCGAGCCGAGGCCCGATGCACGACCCGCGAAACGCACACCCGCGGCCGCACCGACGAGACCGGGGCCGGGGCTGCCCGGCGCCGGCGAGGAGGGCTCGCGCATCAGCCGCATCGACGCGCAGGGCAACGTCATCGTCTCGACTGCGACGGATATCGGGCGCGGCGATTATGGGGTCTACAACGCCGATACCGGGCTCGTCACCTTGCTCGGCAACGTCACGATCACCCGCGGGGACAACGCAATCCGAGGTCAATACGCCGTCGTAGATCTAAACAACAATGTCAGCCGCATGATGCCCACCGTTGGTAAGCCGGGCTCTCCCGCATCGCGCGTGGAGGGTCTATTTGTGCGTCAGGATCAGCCGGGGGCGCCGGGCGGGCACAGCCCGGCGGCAACCCCGGCGAGCGGGCAAAAGCCGTGACTGCGGAAGCCGCACGATACCGCTCCGTTGCGGCGCTCGGCGATACAAGGCCGCAGCTCGTCGCCGACAATCCCGGCCTCTTGGGACACGGGCTCGGAAAAGCCTTCAAGCGCCGCCCGGTGCTCCGCAACGTCAATGTGTCGGTGCAGCGCGGCGAGGCGGTAGGGCTGCTGGGACCGAACGGAGCCGGTAAGACGACCTGCTTTTACATTATAACCGGGCTGATTGCGGCCGATACCGGGGTTGTCAGCCTCGATGGACGCGATATCACCGATCTCCCGATGTATCGCCGTGCCCGGCTCGGCATCGGCTACCTGCCGCAGGAGGCGTCGATATTCCGCGGTCTGACGGTCGAGCAGAACATCCGAGCGATCCTTGAGATCGCCGAACCCGCTTGGGAAATGCGTGAGGCGATGCTCGAGGCGTTGATGGCAGAATTCTCGATAACCCACCTCCGGCGGGCACCGGCGATGGCGCTCTCCGGTGGCGAACGGCGACGATGCGAGATCGCTCGCGCGCTGGCGACCCAGCCGCACTTCATCTTGCTCGACGAGCCGTTGGCCGGCATCGATCCGATTGCCGTTAGCGAGATCCGCGATCTCGTGGCCCATCTCAAGGATCGCGGAATCGGGGTGTTGATCACTGACCATAACGTGCGCGAGACCCTCGATATCGTCGATCGCGCCTATATCCTGCACGAGGGTCAGGTGCTGATGGAAGGCACCCCGGCCGAAATCGTCGCCGATACCGACGTAAGGCGCGTTTACCTGGGAGAGAGGTTTAGCCTATAAGCCGCTCCGAACGGAGCGGGATGTGAACAGGACGGTTTTTTCGCAGCGGCTCGAGCCGCGCCTATCGCAAGCGCTGATCATGACGCCTCAGCTGCAGCAGGCGATCAAGATGCTGCAGCTCTCAAACCTCGAGCTGATCGATTTCATCGATCGAGAGATCCAACAAAACCCGCTGCTGGAGCGGCGCGAACGCCAGCCGGCTGAGAATACACAAGGCGACGATGTCAGCCCGGGTGAGAGCGGGGCGCTAACCGCAACGCCGGAAATGCTCACGGGCGAATTCGCACCTGATGCGCCAGAGCACTGGCAACCACAGTGGGGAGAGGACGGCGACCGGCCGGTCGATTTTGGCGGCGAGCCGCAAACCTGGCGGAATCACAACGGGAGCTTCGATACAGAGGGTCATCCCGGGCTCGACCAGACCGCGACCCGGCAGCGCACGCTGCGTGAGCATCTGCTCGAGCAGATCGGCACCGACCTGGGCGACCAAAGAGACCGAGTCATCGCAGCGCATCTTCTCGATCTCCTCGACGAGAATGGTTATCTGCGGGTTGACGACGATGGTCACGCTCGCATCGGTCTCGACCGGGTAGCACACCTCCTCGGTTGCGGGCTTGACCGGGTCGAGCAGGTTTTGGCGCGCCTCCAGCAATTCGACCCCGCTGGTGTCTTCGCCCGCGACCTGAAGGAGTGCCTGACACTCCAGTTACGTGATCGAAATCGTTTTGATCCGGCGATGGCGGCTCTGCTCGATCACCTGCCGTTGGTGCGCGACCGCAACATCGCCGCGCTGGCTCGGGTGTGCCGCGTCGATGCCGCCGATGTGGTCGAGATGATCAGCGAGATCAAATCGCTCGATCCGCGGCCGGGACTCGCTTTCGATCCGCCACTCGCCCAGCCCGTGGTGCCCGATATCCTGATGCGGCCACAGCCGGATGGCGGCTGGATCGTCGAGCTCAATGCGGAAACCCTCCCTCGCGTCTTGGTCAACAACAGCTATTACGCTCGAATCCGCCAGGCGACGCGCAGCAAGGCCGAGAAGGATTACCTGACCGAGCGGTTGCACGCTGCCAACTGGCTGGTCAAATCTCTGCATCAGCGCGCTACCACTATCCTCAAAGTTGCCGCCGAGATCGTCCGCCAGCAGGATGCGTTCTTTCGCTACGGCGTGCGATCGCTTCGACCGCTGATCCTACGCGACATCGCCGATGCGATCGGCATGCATGAGAGCACGATCAGCAGGGTGACCAGCAACAAGTACATGGCCACACCGCGTGGTCTCTATGAGCTGAAATATTTCTTTACTTCGGCGATCGCGGCTGCTGGCGGGAGCGGCGCGCATTCGGCAAAAGCGGTCCGCCACCGTATCCGCACCTTGATCGATGGCGAACCCCCGAGCGGCACGCTGTCGGACGAGCGCATCGTCGAGCTGCTTCACCAGGAAGGCGTCGATATCGCCCGCCGCACGGTCGCCAAATATCGCGAGGCGATGCGCATCCCCTCTTCGGTTCGGCGGCGGCGAGACAAGCTGCTCGCGCTCTAAAGGCGGGATCGCAACAAGGCGGCGCCACTGATGCGAACGGACGGGTGCGACTTGATCCCCCAACCGCGGGTTCCCACCTTCGAACCCCGGGACTCGGATCTCATCCCGGCTTCTGCGGGAAGAGGTAACCATCCATGCAACTGACCGTCACGGGCAAGCAGATCGACACCGATGCCGAGCTGCGACGGCATGTCGAGACGAGCCTCGATGCGATCCTCGCCAAGTATTTCAAGACCGCGATCGAAGCACATGTAGTGTTCTCGAAAGAGGCGCATCTCAGCCGGACCGAGGTGTCCATCCATATCGGCCGCGGAATCGTTATCAATGCCGGCGCTTCGGGAACCGAGATCTATACGGCTTTTGATGCCGCCGCAGAGCGTATCGCGAAGCAAATGCGCCGCTACAAACGGCGGTTGCGCGATCATCACGCAAAGAACCGTGAACCCTTTGAGGCGGGCGAGCGCGCCTGGGATTATGTCCTGGCGCCATTAGACGAGTTGGAGGACGACGATGGCGGACCAGCGGTGGTAGCGGAGATGAGCACCGACCTGCCGAACCTGACCGTCGGCGAGGCGGTGATGCGCATGGATCTCGCCGATGCGCCGGTGTTGTTGTTCCGCAACCGCTCGCATGGCGAGCTCAACCTCGTCTACCGGCGCGCGGATGGCAATATCGGGTGGATCGACCCCGAGCTCGACCCCGCCCGGCTGATGCGCCGCCGCGAGCCCTAACTTCGCTGTCGGCGATGGAGATTGCCGATCTGATAGTCCCGCGCAGCGTGGTTGCTCAGCTGCGCGTCACTAACAAAAAGCAGGCCTTACAGGAGCTTGCAAAGCGCGCCGCCGGCCTGACCGGGATTCAGGAACGCGCGATCTACGAGGTTCTTGTCGAGCGTGAGAGGCTCGGCTCGACCGGGATCGGAATGGGTGTCGGGATCCCGCATGGCAGGCTCCCCGGCCTCGATACTCTATACGGAGTTTTCGCCCGGCTGGATCGACCGGTTCCATTCGACGCGATCGACGACCAGCCGGTCGACCTGATGTTCTTGCTGCTGGCGCCGGAAGGCGCCGGAGCCGACCACCTCAAAGCGCTTGCGCGGGTGTCCCGGCTGTTGCGAGACCGGACCATCTGCGAGAAGCTGCGCGGTACCGACAACGCCGATGCGCTCTACGCTTTGTTGATCGATCGCACTCCCAGCCACGCGGCGTAATCACCACCCGGCCTATCAGGTTGGGTGTCAGTGCGCGCTCAGCGGCTCAAGGTCATGCCGGCGCAGCGTCGCGAAGGCGAGTTCGCGATCGGTAAAAGCCGCAATCTGCGTGCCATCGGCGGCGTGTGCTGTGTATCCTGGCACGCCGTTGACGATGGCGCCCTTCACATATGCGATATCCTGCATGCCGAACAGTGCCAGCTCGCGCGTCGACATTTGCCGAATTCTTTCGCCTTGGTTCATGTTATTTTTCCTTCGGCGGTCGGAATAGCCGGATCATCACGGCGAGCGCGGACGGTGGGCGCGCCTTGGGAGCCCGGCTTGATCTCGACCGTGCGCACGCGGCTCTCTATCTCGGGTCGCACTAGATCGATGTGGAGAAGCCCATTATCCAGGCGCGCGCCGCTCACCTCGATGCCCTCGGCCAGGACGAAGGATCGCTGGAACTGGCGGGAGGCGATGCCACGATGCAGATAAACGCGCTCCGCATCGTCAACCTGCTTGCCGCGCACGACGAGCTGGTTGTCCTCGACCGTGATGCCGAGATCACCCATCGTGAAGCCGGCTACCGCGAGGGTGATCCGCAAGGCATTCTCGCCAAGCTGCTCGATATTGTAGGGCGGATACCCATCGCTCGAGATCTTGCTGACCCGGTCGAGCGCCCGCTCAAAATGGTCGAACCCCAGGAGCAGGGGCGAGTTGAACATCGACAGTCGTGTCATTGCGTCTCCTCAACGGTGAGCGAGAGTAGCAGACCAGACCCAGGAGCGGCGCCTGATCGCGTGGTGCATTAGTGGGCATTATTTGGGCGCGCTTAGTCGCGGGATCAAGCAACCCGGTCGTAGCGCAACAGGCCTCGGCGCCGTTCAGCGGCGCTGTGGTACACCCGTACCATCGAGTCACGATATTCTTTATCTGGGTGCTGTTGCGGGACCCAGCGCGCACCATATCCACCCTATAGACCTTCCACGAGGGTTGGGTGAGCGGAGACATGGCGAGGCGATTGCCGAACTGGCGCATGATGCTGGCGCTGTTGTTTTGTGCGAGCGTCGCCTTGGCACCCGCGATTGCCGAGGCGCGCGCCGGTGGTTCGGCCGGTGGCCGCTCGTCGAGTATGGGCAGCCGCGGTTTGCGTACCTACGAGAACAACAGCGCGCAGCCCTTGAGCCGCAGCGTGACGCCACTTCCGCAAGCCCCTGGGCAACCAGGGTTTGCGCCGACCGCGCCTGCTTATGGGAGCGGCACTTTTTTCCAGCGCCATCCCTTCTTAACCGGGCTGACGGGCGGCCTGATCGGCTCCTGGCTGTTCGGCCACAGCGGCTATGCCGCGGACGGCACCTCGGGAGGTTCCGCGATCGGCACCTTGCTAGAATTTCTGGTCATCGGTCTGTTGATTTATTTCGCGGTGCGGCTGTTCCGTCGTCACGCATTCTCGAACGGGTGGCCGGGCAGGGCACAGGTCTCGATGCCACGCTCGGTGGGAGCGTCCGCCGCACCAGCTCGCCGCGACCGCGGGCTCGATATAAATCTGTCCGATGCCGACCTCGGCGCCTTCCAGACGATCCACGGCGCGGTCCAGGAGGCTTGGAGCGCTGGCGATCTCGGACGCCTTCGCCGGCTGATGACACCGGAGATGCTCGGCTACTTCGCGGAAGAGCTGACCCGAAATACGAGCCAAGGCGTGCAGAACATCGTCTCCGATGTGCAGCTCGTCAAAGGCGAGCTGACCGAGAGCTGGGAGGAGGGCGACCTGCAATATGCGACCGCCTACATGCGGTGGCGCGCTCATGATTACGCGATCCGCCTCGGACGCCCGCCAGGCGACCCCGAGTCGATCGTCAGCGGGAACCCGCGCGTGCCGGTTGAGGCGGAAGAGGTATGGACGTTCGTTCGCCGGCGTGGCGGCGATTGGCTCCTCTCGGCGATACAGCAGGTCTGAGCGAGGCGTGTCACGGCCACGCCGCTTCCGGCGGGAGCGACATCAAGATCGCCTCGACATTGCCGCCGGTTTTTAGCCCGAAGATTGTCCCGCGGTCGTAGAGGAGGTTGAACTCGACATAGCGCCCGCGGCGGACCAGCTGATGACGCCGTTGCTCCGCCGTCCATGAAAGCCGCATCCGCGGCCGCACGATTTCCGGATACACCGCGAAGAAGGCCTCGCCGACCGAGCGCAGAAAGGCGAAGTCGCGTTCCCAGTCGCCGCTGTCGAGATAATCGAAAAAGATCCCGCCGGCGCCGCGCGGCTCCCCGCGATGCTTGATAAAGAAGTAGTCGTCGCACCACGCCTTGAAGCGGTCGTAGCTCGTCCCGTCATAGGCCGCGCACGCGCCCGCCAGCGCCGCGTGAAACTCCGCGGTCGCAGCAGCGTCCGGGTAAATCGGGGTGAGGTCGGAGCCGCCGCCGAACCAACTCTTCGTGGTGACGATATGGCGTGTGTTCATATGCACCGCCGGCACCAGCGGCGAGTGCATGTGCGCGACGAGCGAAATACCGCTCGCCCAGAAGCGCGGGTCATCTGCGGCCCCCGGGATATCCTTGCGAAACTCGGGGGAGAACTCGCCGTAGACGGTCGATATGTTGACCCCGACTTTCTCGAAGACTGCCCCACGCATGATCGAGATGGTCCCGCCGCCGCCGCCTTCACGATCCCAGCTCCTCTGCTCGAAGCGGCCGGCTGCCTGACCCACGGGGTGCTCCAGGGCGTATTCGTCCTCGATCGCCTCGAGCACTTTGCAAATCCGGTCGCGCAACTCACGGAACCAGGTCTCGACCCTGGCGCAACGGTCGCGATCGGGGAAAAACGTGGCAGAAATCTGACCTACTCCGGCGGAAACAGTCCGGTTTGGCGGAGCGCTTCGGCTAGCGCGATGGCGCCGGCGAGAGCAACGTTGAGCGATCGGGCAGGCTGACGCAAGGGGATCACCACCCGTGCCGCGGCGGTGCGATGCACCGTCTCGGGCACGCCCGCGCTCTCGCGGCCGAGAAGGATGGTGTCCTCGGCCGTAAACGCGAAACGGTGGAGCGGCGCCGATCCCGAAGTCGTCATCAGCACGAGCCGCGACTGGGGATCGCGTTCGGTGAGGAAGGCTCCCCACGAAGCGTGCCGCCGGACTGATAGATTTGTTACGTAATCGAGGACAACGCGTCTGACACGCCGGTCGTCGAGCAGAAAGCCGCATGGCTCGATCAAATCGACCTCGACCCCAAAGCAGGCCGCAAGCCACAACAGGGCGCCGGTGTTCTGTGGTATGTCAGGCTCGAACAACGCGAGGCGCAAATAACCTCCAGCCTGGAGTTAGTGTACGGCCAAGGCATCGTAACCGAAGCACCAACTATTCAGTGCTTCGCGTAATTCTGCGGCAGTCTGTCACATAGTTCGCTCCCATCAAGGGTATAGCTTCCGGCCCCGGACGGGTCCGATCGCAGCGGCGCCCGAGTAAGAGGTTTGTGAATGGCCGACCTGGCACAGCAGAACGTTGCCGACGCGCACGGCGAAACACGCCGCGATTTCCTCTATTTGACGGCCGG
>Ga0126371_10001529_pt1 | contig 19650 bp, 15 predicted proteins | sample PanSoiMetaPlot_4_FD_110145 | JGI IMG/M metagenome (GOLD analysis project Ga0126371, IMG submission 110145) | Tropical forest soil microbial communities from Panama - MetaG Plot_4 | ecosystem: Environmental > Terrestrial > Soil > Tropical forest > Bulk soil | place: Panama | collected 2016-02-17 | reverse complement strand
GCGCTGGCCGGCTGGGTTCGCGACCATACGTCTGTCGCCGACCGTATGGCCGGATCTTATCTCAGGAACTACTGGCGGGCCCGCGAGTACGCGCCTTTATAGCCCTACGGCTTCGGAGCGGAGTTGCTGCGGCTGTCGAGCACCTCGCGCACCTTGCGCGCCAGCACGTCCGGCAAAAACGGCTTTTGCAGAAACGCGCCGCCGGACTCCTCAATGCCGTGATGCACCATGGCCTCTTCCGTATAGCCCGAAATGTAAAGCACCCGCATATGCGGTTCCAACGGCGTGATCTGGCGGATCAGATCGGGGCCGCTGATTTCCGGCATCACCACATCGACCACCGCAAGATCGATCAGCGAGGGGCGGGACCGGCACAGCCGAAGCGCGTCGGCGCCACGGGTCGCTTCCAACACTTGATAGCCGCGGGCCGTCAGCACGTCCATGATGAGTTTGCGAACCCGCGGCTCATCCTCCACCAGCAGGATGGTTTCTGCCCCCGTTAAGGGCTCCTCCGAACCACCTCGTTCCCCGGCGGGTTCGGTCTTTTCCTCTACCATCGGCAGGTAAATCAGGGCCGTGGTGCCGGCGCCGAGCTCGCTGGAAAAACTGATTGACCCACCGCTCTGGTGAATGATGCCGTAGGCCGTCGCTAGGCCCAGGCCCGTGCCGCGCGCCGCGCTCTTCGTGGTAAAAAACGGTTCGAACAAGTGACTCTTGGTCTCGGCATCCATGCCGGTTCCCGTATCGGTGATCGAAATGGTCACGAACCGTCCGGCCTCGACTCCGAGCTGCTTCGCCAAGATCGCTTCCGGATACCGCGTGTTGCCCGTCTCTATGATAAGCTTGCCGCCGCTGGGCATCGCATCGCGAGCGTTCACCGCGAGGTTCATGAGGACCTGCTCGAGCCGGCCCGGGTCGGCCGACACCACATCCGGCGTCGCCGCCGGGATGGTGACGAGTTCGATGTCTTCACCGATGAGACGGCGCAAGAGCCTTTCGATCTGCACAACCAGCTCGTTGAGGTGCACAATCCGAGTCTGCAAGGGCTGGCGGCGGCTGAACGCCAGCAATTGATTGGTCAGGGCGCCGCCGCGCTCCGCCGAACGCCGAATTTCCTGAAGCGCTGTACGTTGCGCGTCCTGGAGGTCGCGGCCGCTCAGCAGCAGATCGCTGTATCCGGTGATGACCGTGAGCAGGTTGTTGAAGTCGTGCGCCACGCCGCCCGCCAGCCGCCCCACGGCTTCCATCTTCTGCGCCTGGCGGAACTGCTCCTCCAGCCGGTTCCGTTCCCGGCGCAGCCGCGCGGCCCGCAGCTCGCGCTCCACAGCGGCGTTCAATCGCATCAGGTTTGTGCGTGTCAGGTGATCGGCAGCCCCCGCTTTGAGCACCGACAACACATCGCTGTCCTTGATCTTTCCGGTCACGGCGATCAGCGGCAGATCCACGCCTTGCTGCTGGATGAGGTTCAGTGCCGCAATGGTGCCGAAACCGCCGATCGCGAAATCCGAGATGGCGACTTCCCAATTGTTGCCAAGCGCATCCAGCAGTTCCTCGCCCGTCGCAATGATCTGAGAAACAGGTTCGTAGTGGCCCCGCCGGAGTTCCGCGGACACGGCTTCGGCGGCGTGATCACCAATAAAGAGTACCCGGAGAGGCGTCGCCATCGATTTCTCGGGGAATAACCCCTTAGAGTAAACGATTTGTCACAGAAGGCAAGCGGATTTTGCTCAGGTATGTGTCTTACCAAACAATCGGCGCTGCGGCGGTTGATTGGCGCGGCAACGGTACACTGAAGGGAGTGGAAGAGGAGGTTCTCGGTAAAGCGTACGATTCGCGGCTGATGCGGCGCTTGTTGGCCTACATGCGCCCCTACTGGCGCCTGGTTTCGCTTTCGCTGGTTTTTCTTGTCGTGCAGTCGGGCATGCAGATTCTCGGCCCTCTGCTCACTAAAATTGCCATCGATAAATACGTTAGCCCGGGCGCCGCTCCCGTCCGAACGATTCTAGGTCCCTGGCTTCCTGCCGATCCGTGGAGGGGCCTCTCGGTTGTCGGACTCCTATATCTCGGGGTGATCGCCGGCACTTTCGTCTCCGAATTTGTGCAGATGTATCTCATGCAATACACGGGCCAACTGGCCATGTTCGACCTCCGCCGCCAGTTAATGGAGCACTTGCAGCGCCTCGATCTGGCGTTTTACGACCGGAATCCCGTGGGCCGGCTCGTCACCCGCGTCACCACCGATGTGGATGTGCTGAACGACCTCTTCTCGTCGGGACTGGTGACCATTCTGGGTGATGTTCTAGTCCTGGCACTAATCGTCGCGGTCATGTTTCAGATGAGCCCCTTGCTCACCGGAGTCATGCTCACCGCAATGCCCTTCGTGGTCCTGGTCAGTTGGATCTTCCGGCGGAGCGTGACGCAAAGCTATCGCCGGATTCGAGTGGCCATCGCGCGGATCAACGCTTATCTGCAAGAACACATCACCGGCATCGTCGTGCTGCAGCTGTTCAACCGCGAACGGCGCAGCAACCAGGAATTTGAGGAAATCAATCGCCGGCACATGCTCGCGTATAAGGACGCGATTACCGCCTACGGCTGGTTTTACCCGGTAGTGGAATTCCTATCGATGACCGCGCTGGCCGGCATCCTGACTTACGGAGGTTTCCGCATCACCGCGGGGCGGCTGACCCTCGGCGTGGTGGTGGCGTTCCTTCAATATGGCCAGCGGTTCTTTCGGCCGATTCAGGATCTGAGCGAAAAATACAATATTCTGCAAGCCGCCATGGCTTCGGCCGAACGCATCTTCAAGCTGCTCGATACGCCGCCCACCGTGCTGCCCCCGGTGGCGCCGCAACCAGCGCCCACCCAGATCGCGGTCATCGAGTTCGATCACGTCTGGTTTGCGTACCACGGCGAAGACTGGGTGTTGCGCGATGTCTCGTTGACCATCGCGCCGGGAGAGACCGTGGCGGTGGTGGGCCATACCGGCGCCGGCAAAACCACGCTGATTAGTATTCTGCTTCGCTTCTACGACGTGCAGCGGGGCGCCGTCCGCGTCGGCGGCGTCGACATCCGCGATCTCGATCCGCTGGCCCTGCGCCGCCAGTTCGGCGTGGTGCTGCAGGATCCCTTTCTGTTCACCGGCAGCCTGGAAGAAAACATCCGACTCGGCACCGAGGCGATCGCGCGCGAACAGGTCGAGACCGCCGCCGAACAAGTCAACTTGCTGGAGTTCATCCGTGGCCTGCCGGAAGGATTCGACCACCCGATCCGCGAACGCGGCAGCGGCCTCTCCACCGGCCAAAAACAGTTGATCAGTTTCGCGCGGGCGCTGGCGCACAACCCGCGGTACCTGATTCTCGATGAAGCGACATCGAGTGTCGACACGGAGACCGAATTTCGAGTGCGCGAGGCGCTCAACCGGATGGTGGAAGGGCGCACTTCGATCATCATCGCGCATCGCCTGTCGACCATCCAGCGCGCCGACCGCATCTTGGTAATGCACAAGAGCCGCCTGCGTGAATCCGGCACGCACCAGGAGTTGCTGGCCCAACGCGGCATATATTGGAAGCTCTATCAGCTGCAGTACAAGGACCAGGAGATTCGCGTCCCGCAAGCGGGCGACTAGTTCGGAATCCATCTGATAACCCCGCGCTTACGCGACGGGACTTCTGAACAGCGCCCAACGTCGTTTCAAACGGATACGCAGCCCCGCCTGTTAGGGCGGGGTTCTGGGCCGGCGCTGCGACCGTAAGGGAGCGGCATGCCCCGCCCCGCGCGGTATAATCCGAGAAAACTGGGAGGTCTCATGTTCTTACGATTCGGTGTGGCGGTGTCGCTGCTGGCTGTGGCTATTCCTGCGGCCGCCCAGTGGCCCGAAGGTCCCACCAAAGGGATTCCTCGGAGCAAAGACGGCAGCCCCAACCTGACCGCGCCCGCGCCCCGCAAGCCGAACGGTACACCCGACCTCTCCGGCATCTGGATGGTTCCCGGCCTGAAATACCTCATCAACATCGCTGCCGACTTGAAGGAAGTGCCGTTCCAACCCTGGGCCGCCGCCGAGTATAAACGGCGCATGGACGACCGCGGCAAGGACGATCCGAATAACCTCTGCCTCCCTTCCATCATTCCGGAAAAGGTTGCCGTAACCTCCCCGTGGAAGATCGTCGAGACCCCAGGCGTCACTTTGATCCTCTACGAATCGCGCACCATCTTCCGCCAGATCTTCACTGATGGGCGTCCTCTGCCGAAGGATCCCAACCCCACGTGGCAAGGCTACTCCATTGGCAAGTGGGACGCCGATACGTTCGTGGTGGAATCGAACGGCTTCAACGGCAAGGGCTGGCTCGACACCAACGGCCATCCCGTCACCGATGCGCTGCATGTGACCGAACGTTACCGCCGCAAGGATTTCGGGCACATGGATGTCGAGATCACGATTGACGACTCGAAGGCTTACACCAAGCCCTGGACCATCCACGAGAATCCGGAACTACAGGCTGACACCGAACTCATCGAGTACATCTGCGAAGAGAACAACCGCGACGTCGGCCACTTCGTGGGCAAGTAGCTACTTGGCGCGCGCGATTTTTTTGTTCTCCGCGTGCTGGTCGATCCAAGCCAGAATGAGATCGGCCACCTGCAGATTGTTCTTGTCCTGCATCAGCATGTGGCTGTTGCCCTTGAGCCCGAGCGCCGGCAGCGACATCATTTCCGCGTCCCCACCCGCCGCTTTCACCTGATCGACGAATTTCTTGCAGCCGTCAAAGGCGGCGCTCCAGATGCCGGGCACGTCGCTGAGATGATCGCCGAACACCACCAGCGTCGGAATTTTGGCAAGCGTCGCGATCTGTTCCGGTTTCAGCTCGGGGCACGGCATTTCGATCGAGATATTCGCCTTGATGCCGCTCGGATCCTGCAGTGCCGATTGTTCGGGAAAGAAGCCGGATTCGGAGTGTCCCATCAACACTGCGCCTTTCAACTGCACGGCGAGCGCCGCCATGTTCTTCCACGTGGGATTCGGGTTGGGCAGCGTGGCGTTGAGATCGGGAATCATTTGCTTGTACAGCTCGTCCGCCGCTTCCACCGGAAACTGTTCGTCTGGAAACGGCTTGTTATACGTGGGGCCAAAGCGGAAAATCGCCCACGCCGTCTGGTGCGTAGCATCGATGATATTCGGCAGTGCGCTCGGCGGTATGGCGCCTGTCTTCACCGCGTTGATGGTGGTGGGATCGAAGCCCGACCGCGCGCGCGAAACCTGGTCAGCCAGGTACACGGAGCGGCTCTTGCGCACGAAATACTCGTTCCATCCCATGCGCCCGTCGGGCGTGGTCTCCCAAGTCTTGCTGCTCAAGCAGCAGCCGTGCACCATGACGACGGGGAGATGCTGCGACGCGCCCGGCGGAGTCTGATACTGCACGTACATCTGGTTGATCGTGACCTCGCCTTGCGTCGACGGCGCGCCCGGGCCGCGCCCGGGAGAATTGATGGTCTTGGACTCGCCGCCGACAAAAAAGCTGCCCTGGCTGGCGAGCACGAGCGACTGCTGCGCCGTCTCGTGCTTCTTCTCCTTGGCGGACAGCGCGACGACGATCAACGTTGCTGCGATCAACGCTGCAATTCGTTTCATACGCACCTCGTTACCGGTTCCGATATTTCTCATACAGCTCTTTCTGCCGATTGTCGAGATCGACCGGCTTGCCCTTGATGAACAGCAGCCGTATTTGCGTCTTCGCTTCCAGCGGGTCGCCGTCGGTCACCAGCAGGTCGGCCCATTTTCCCTCTTCGATCGTGCCAATCCTGTCCCCAACTCCCCAGATTTCGGCCGCGTTTTTCGTGATCGCCTTTAACGCCTCCTCGTGCGGCAGGCCGAACGCCACGGCCTGCGCCGCCTGGAACGGCAGATTCCGCGAGGACAAATTCGCCGTGCCCGAAAATGTGCCGATCGCGAAACGAATCCCGGCCTTCTGCAGATCGGCCGGCGTGGTGTAGGCGCGATCGTACGGATCATCTTCGTGGAGCGGCAGCGCCAAGGTCGGGCCGAGAATCACCGGCACGTCGTGCTCCTTGATTTCCTTCGTCACCTTATACGCCTCTGGCGCATCGCACAAAATTATCTTGACCTTCTGCTTATCGGCGAACGCGAGCGCATCGCGAATCTCGCGCTCGCGAATGGCCGTAACGAGGATGGGCTCCTTTTGCTCGAGAACCGGGATCATCGCTTCCAGCTTCAAATCCACCTGGAAGCCGGGCGCGCGCGCTTCTTTGGCCTGCTGATACCGGCGGGCGGTCTCGAAGAATTCGTTCAGCTCCGCCATCTGCTTCTCAAAATTCTGCTTGGCGCCGGTAAAGGTGTCCGACGATGGGGCGCCACTGGCGGGCGGTTCTTCGCGGGGAGTCGGCCCACCGCCAACCCGCACCACCGGCATCCGCAAGTGGAGCGCCACTTTCGGACTGACGCCCATTTCTTCGGTCGTCCAGCCATCCAGGTGGATCAGCGAGACCTGGCCGGCGATCAATTGTCCCTGGGGCAGGCTCGCTACCGTGGTGATGCCGTTGGCGCGCGTCACCGCGATGTGTTCGCTCGACGGGTTCACCGCCGTCAATGCCACCAACTGCGGGTTGAACCTCCCGATCTCGGTGGTGTCGGCGGTTTCCCGAATCGAGTTCACTTCCACCAGCCCCACCTCGGTAGCCGCGTCGATCATTCCCGGGTACACGTGAAGACCCTTGCCGTCGATGACCTTGGTGTCTTTGGGCGCCGCCAGGTTCTTGCCGACACCAACGATCTTCCCCGCGCGCACCAGCACCGATCCATTCTCGATCTCGGTCCCCGCCATCGTGTGCACTGTGGCCCCGCGCAACAGGAACGAATCGTCCGCCGCAAACAGGCCTACCGGCAAAATGAACAGGACTAGCGCTCTCATTCGTCGCCCTCGTCGCTCTCCTCTTCGTGGCTACCCGCACCCGCCTTCTGCTGCAAAGCTTTCTTCTCAGTTTCTTTTTTCGTCCGCTCCTCAATGTCGCGGCCGCGGTCAAAATATTCGTGGCCGTCAATCCATACCTTCACCACCTTGCTCAAATTCGAAAGCGGATGGCCGTCATAGAGGAGCACATCCGCATCTTTCCCGACCTCCAGCGATCCGACCCGTTTATCGATCAGCAGCTGCTTCGCCGGATTGATGGTGACCAGCGAGAGGGCTTCCGTCTCGCTCAGCCCGCCATACTTCATCGTCTTCGCGGCTTCTTTATCGAGGTGCCGCATCAGTTCCGGATCGTCCGAGTTCAAAGAAACCACCACACCGCGGCGCGCGAGAATCGCGGCGTTATACGGGATCGCGTCTTCCGCCTCCATCTTGTAGGCCCACCAGTCGGCGAACGTCGAAACACCGGCGCCGTGCGCCAGAATTTCCGGCGCCAGCTTATAGGCTTCGAGTGCGTGCTGCAGCGTGCGAATCTTGAATCCGAATTCATCGGCTACGTGGAGCAGCATGAGAATCTCGTCCTGGCGGTAGCAATGCGCGTGCACCAGGCGCTTGCCTTCCAACACCTCGACCAGCGGCTCCAGCTTCAGATTCCGGGCGGGCGGGATTGCCAGTTCGCCGCGCGCGGTCTTGGCCTGATACTCATCCCAACTCGCTTTGTACGCCTTCGCTTCGGTAAATGCCTCGCGGATGACGTCTTCGACTCCCATTCGCGTCGCCGGATACCGCAGCGCGGCCGGATTGACGACGGCCCCCGGCGCGGCATTCCCGCGCCGCTTGGGATTTTCGCCCAAGGCGAACTTGATCCCCGGCATGGCGCCTTCGAACTTCATTTCTTCGGCGTTCTTGCCCCAGCGCATCTTCATCACCAGCGTCTGGCCGCCGATCGGATTGGCGCTCCCATGCAAAATGTTCGCGGTGGTGACACCGCCGGCCAGCGCCCGATAGATGGCGATATCTTCCGGATCCAGAACGTCGGACATCTGAACCATGGAGGAGACGGCCACGCTGCCTTCATTGATTGCATCGGCCATGATGTGTGAATGGCAGTCGATGATTCCCGGCATCACGTACTTGCCCGAACCATCGATCACGGTAGCCCCGGCGGGCGCCGTCAGGCGTTCCCCGATGGCCGCGATTTTGCCGTTCTCCAGCAGTATCGATCCCTTCACCGTGCCGTTGGTCACGGTCAGGATAGTCGCGTTCTGAATCAGCACGGGCGCATCGGCGCCCAACGCCAGCCCCGCGCAAATAAGGGTGGCTATCACACCAGACTTCATCGGTCAGCCCCTTTCGCCGCCGGCCGCTGCGCCGGCTGCTCGGGAAGCGGCTCGAACTTGGCGCCGTCCACGAACGTGTATTTGACTTTGGTTTTTTCCGCGAACAGATCGCCGTCCGTTACCACCAGGTTGGCGATCTTGCCTTTGTCGATGCTGCCCAAGCGATCGGCGACGCCGTAAATCTCCGCCGGCGTCAGCGTCAGTGCGCGCACTGCGTCTTCCAGTTTCAATCCCGCGTCGAGGGTCTTCCGCATCGCTGCGGCCAGCGTTCGCGGGTTCGTCAGGCCGTCGGAATAAAACGCGAATTTCAATTTGGCTTGAGCCAGCGCGGCGGCGGCCGACGGGGCTTTATCGCGGAATTCGAGAACCCGTAGCGGCTCCTCTGCGGCCGGATCCGCATCCCTGTCCTTCGCCGGATACTTCAGGCTGATCAGAACCGGAGTTTGGGCCTGTTGCAAAGGCCCGACGGTGCGCCACGCCTCGTGCCCGCCGTACAACACCACGTTGCGCTTCAGTTCTTTCCCTAGCAACAGCATTCGTGCGATCTCGATTTCGTGATCCGCGGGCAACAGCACTCGCGAAGTCGCGAGCACGCCTTCCACAGCCCGGTCGTACGCCGGACGCGGCAACCCCTCCGGATGCTTGTCGTAAATCGCGCGCGCCGTCCGGTAGTGGTCCGCGTCGAGATAGATCTGGCGCACGTAGGCGATAGATCCCAGCAGCGACGCCGGATACCCTCCGCGGCCGCCGTTGGTGCGCAGCGTCACGTATTGGCCGACCGAATCGGCGATCACCATCTGTCCGGCGCGGTCTCCCGCCAGGTTGACCACGCTGCCTTGCCCGGAAAAAATATTGCCGGTGGGAAAAACCACCGCCGTGGTGAACCCGGTGTTACGGACGTTTTCAAAGACGCGATCGGCCGGCGCAATCAGATCGGCCGCCTTCGTCCAGGACGCATTCAACGGCCGGTCTTCCGGACCCTTCGCCGGTGGAGCGCCGCGCCCGCCACCTCCTCCCGACGGCATTCCCCAGGTGCTGAGCGCATCGATCAAGCCTGGATATACGGTCAGTCCCTTGCAGTCGATCACCCAGGCGTCCGCCGCCGCGACGACGTTCTCGCCGACCGCCTCGATCAAACCGTCGCGGATCACGACGTTGGCCCGCTCCATCACCGGACCGGACACCCGCACCACGCGCGCGTCCCGCAGCACGTAGGCTCCCGGCGTCTGCGCGGCGAGCCCCAGACCCGCCGCCAGCACCGCCGCGAGCGCGGGTAACTTCAGCGTCATGAACGAATCATACCGCGCGGCGGACTGCCGTCGCCGGGGCGTTGATATATACTTGGAAACACCTCGGACCCGTGTGTCCGTGAGGGGAGGACGACATGAGCCGCTCCAATCGCCGCAGTTTCTTGAAAGGCGCCGCTGCCGTCGGAGCCGCGGGGCTCGTTCCCGCTTCCAAGCCGGCCGTTGCCCAAGAGGCCGGCTCGGCCCGCGTCAGCGCTCCATCGGCCGCAACCCGGCAAGCCGAAACCGGCACGCCGGCAGTCGAAGTGCTGACCGCTGACCGCCCCGGCGGCGACTTCATGGTCGACGTGCTGAAGTCGCTCGGCTTCGAGTACGTCATCGCCAATCCCGGTTCCAGTTTCCGGGGCTTGCACGAGTCCCTCATCAATTACGGTGGCAACAAGAATCCCGAGTTCATCACCTGCTGCCACGAAGAATCGTCGGTGGCGATGGCCCACGGGTATTCCAAGATCGAGGGCAAGCCGGCCTGCGTGCTGGCCCACGGCACGGTCGGGCTGCAGCACGCTTCCATGGCGCTTTATAACGCCTATTGCGACCGGGCCCCGGTCTACATGATTGTCGGCAATTCGGTGGATGCCGCCTCGCGCCGGCCGGGCGTCGAGTGGGATCACAGCGTGCAGGACGCAGCCTCGATGGTGCGTGACTTCGTGAAATGGGACGACCTGCCGGCCTCGCTGCAGCACTTCGGCGAGTCCGCCGTGCGCGCTTACAAGATCGCTATGACGCCGCCGATGATGCCCGTGCTGTTGGTGGCCGATCTCGACCTGCAGGAAGACCCGCACTCCGAAGCCTGGCCGCGTATTCCGAAGCTCGCACTCGCCCGCCCGCCGCAGGGCGATTCCGGCAGCGTCGCCGAAGTCGCCAAGATGCTCGTGGATGCCGAGAATCCCGTGCTGATCGCGGGCCGCGTGGCGCGGACACCCGCCGGCATCAAAGCTCTAATCGAACTGGCGGAAACGCTGCAGGCGCCCGTGATCGATCAGAACGACCGGATGAACTTTCCCAGCCGGCATCCGCTCAACCAGTCCTCGAGCCGCGGTCTGATCGCCCAAGCGGACGTCATCGTCGGGCTCGAGCTAACGGACTTCTGGGGCACCGTCAATTCTTTCCGCGATCAGCTGCACAAGAGCTCGCGGCGTCTCACCAAGCAAGACGCGAAGCTGGTCAGCATCACCACCGGCGATCTCTACATTAAGAGCAACTACCAGGATTTCCAGCGCTTTCCCGAGGTAGATGTAGCCATCGCCGCCGACGCCGAAGAGACGCTGCCGGCTCTGACCGAAGCCGTCAAAAAACTGCTCACCGCGGACCGCAAGCGGGCCTTTCAGGAGCGCGGCACGAAGCTGGCCGCGGCGCACCAGAAGGCGCTCGAAGCCGCGCGCGTGGAAGCCAGCTACGCGTGGGACGCGAGCCCCATCAGCACTGCCCGCCTCTCTGCCGAATTGTGGGGGCAAATCAAGGGTAAGGATTGGTCGCTGGTCTCGGGTGCAGGCGGGTGGCCCTCGCGCCTCTGGCAATTCGATCAGCATCACCAGCACATCGGCGGATCCGGGGGCGCCGGCGTCGGTTATGGCGCGCCGGCTTCGCTCGGCGCGGCCTTGGCCAATAAGAAATACGGCCGCCTGAGCGTCACCATCCAAAACGACGGCGATCTGATGTATGCCCCCGGCGTTCTCTGGACGTCGGCGCATCATAAGATTCCGCTGCTTTCGGTGATGCACAACAACCGCGCCTATCACCAGGAAGTGATGCACATCCAGCGGTTGGCGAACCGCCATCAGCGCGGTATCGAAAACGCCGGCATCGGCACCACGCTGGTCGACCCGAACATCGATTTCGCGAAGGTCGCGCAGGGCATGGGCATTTATGCGGAAGGCCCGATTCTGGAAGCGAAGAACCTGGGACCGGCCATCAAGCGGGCGCTCGATGTGGTCGCGAAAGGCGAGCCGGCGCTGGTTGACGTGGTCACGCAGCCGCGGTAAGGAGGGGGTTATGAAGACGTCCCTCCTCGTGCTCACCCTGGCCGCCGCAGGTTTCGCACAAACTCCCAACGCGCAGAACGGCAAGAAACTGTTTGAGCGCTTCGGATGCTATCAATGCCATCAGCATGAAGGGCAAGGCGCCGCAGCCACCGGCCCGCGCCTCGCCCCGCGCCCGATCCCGTACGCAAATTTCACGAAGTATGTCCGGCAGCCCACCGGCCAGATGCCGCCCTACACCGCGAAAGTGGTGAAAGACTCGGATCTGGCCGACATCTACGCGTTTCTGCAATCAAGACCCGAGCCGCCGGCTGTAAAGGACACGCCGCTGTTGAACCAGTAGGGGAAACCCCGCGCTTACGCGGCGGGGCTAGACTACTGCGATTTTTCCTTCGGCCTGCTGGGCACGCAGGCGCTTCTTATCGAATTTGCCGACGCTGGTTTTCGGAATCTCGTCGAGAAACGCCCAGCGCTCGGGAATCCACCACTTGACGACCCGCTCGGCCAGGAATGTGCGCAGGTCGTCCGGCGACACCGTCGCACCGGTTTTCAAGACCACGCAGGCCAGCGGGCGCTCATCCCAACGGGGATCGGGCATGCCGACCACGGCCGCCTCCAGCACGGCCGGATGCGCCATGATAGCGTTCTCAAGATCGATCGAAGAGATCCATTCCCCGCCGGATTTGATCACGTCTTTGCTGCGGTCCTTGATCTGGAGATACCCGCGGCTGTCCAGCGTGCCGACATCTCCGGAGCGCAGCCATCCGTCCTGGAACTTTTCCGGCGCGTCCTCGCCGTAATACGAGCCGGTGACCCACGGCCCGCGCGCCTGGATTTCGCCGACCGACTCGCCGTCGGCAGGCAGTACGCGGCCCTCGTCGACGATTCGGAGCTCGACGCCTGCCAGGGGGCGGCCTGCCGTCGCCAGATGATCCACGCTGCTCTTGCCTGCATGCGCGATGGTTCCGAGCGGGCTCAACTCCGTCATCCCCCACGCCTGGACGATGCGGGCGCCGTGACGGCTGTGCAGACTTTCGATCAGGTGGCGGGGCACCGCGGATCCGCCGCTCAAGATCATCCGCAGCGAAGACAGGTCCACCGGATGCGCGTCCGCGAATCGCAGAATGTCGCTCCAGATGGTGGGGACTCCGGACGAGATCGTCGGCCGCTCGGCCGCGATCAGTTTGCACAGCGCTTCGGCCTGCAGAAAGCGGCCAGGGAATAAGCAATCGCTACCGGCCAGCCAGGCGGCGTGCGGAAGGCCCCAGGAATTGGCGTGAAACATCGCAGTAATCACCAGAACACGATCGCTTTCGCAGATACCCATGCAGTTGGCCGACATCAGGCACAAGGAGTGCAGGTAAATGGAGCGGTGGCTGTAGACGACGCCCTTGGGATTGCCGGTGGTTCCGCTGGTGTAGCACATGGCCGCCGCGGTGCGCTCGTCGAGATCGGGCCAATCTTCGTTGGGAGGCTCTGCCGCGAGCAATTCTTCATAACTCAGGCACTCGCCCGGCAGGCATCCCGGATTCGCGCCGATCACGACGTACCGCTCAACCGTTTTGAACTGCGAGGCTGCCTTCGCCAAAGCCGGCGCCAGTGATTCCTCGACAATGATCACGCGGTCCTCGGCGTGATTCACCACGTATGCCAGCTGTTCCGGGAAGAGCCGCAGGTTCAGGGTGTGCAGGACGGCGCCCATGGACGGAATTGCCAGGTACGCCTCCAGATGCTCCGGTGTGTTCCAGCAAAATGTGCCGACGCGATCGGAAGCACGAATCCCAAGGCGCCGCAGCGCGCCCGCCAGCTTCGCGGCGCGCTCGGCCGTTCTGGCATAGTTGGTGCGCCGCACAGTCTGGCCGTCAAATACCGCGACCTGGCTGTCCGCATGGATGGCCGCCCCGTGGCGATAGAGAGAATGGACCGTGAGCTGCCGGTCCTGCATCGTGCTCCGCATTTTCGCTGACTATACTGAACCTATCCCGCGATTTGCAAATCAGGCGCCGGGATGCGCCAGGTCGAGCTTCGCGCCGAGCGTCAGGTAGTTCAGGACGGTTGCCGTGACGGCGCAAATCGCGATCATTACGGCCATCGGCACGGCCGGGTTCTCCAAGAAGCCGAGAAAGATCGTGCAGACGGCCGCGATCAAGAACTGATTCGTTCCCAACAGCGCCGATGCGGTTCCTGCAATCGGCCCGTGGCGCATCATCGCGATCGCCGACCCGTTTGGGAATACGAAGCCCTGCGCCGAAATATAAAAGAAGACGCCGACGAAGACGCCCGGCAGTCCGCCCACACCGGTGAGGACCGTCAGCAGTAGCAGAATTCCGGCCGCCAACTGCACCAGGTTCGCCGCGCGCAGGACGCGCCACACCGGCACGCGGTGCGAGATGCGGCCATTGATCTGCGACGCTGCCACCATGCCCATCGCGACCGCTCCGAAGAGCCAGCCGAACCGCTCGGTCGGAACCTTGTAGAGGCTGATGAACACGAAGGGCGCGCTGGTAATGTACGCGAAGGTTCCCGCCGAGCCGAAGCCGCAGACCGCCGACGCCCCGAGAAAGGTGCCGTCCTGAAACAGCCGCCCGTAGGCCGAGCGGATCGACTCCCACTCGAGCGGGCGCCGCGCATCATGTCCCAGCGATTCCGGGAGCCGGAAATGCATCCCGACAATGCAGGCCGCGCCGATCGCCGCTTGCGTGAAGAAGGCCGCCTTCCATCCGAACCAGATCAGCAGATAGCTGCCGATGAGCGGCGCGATCACCGGCGAAACGCCGAGTACGAGCACCAGCATCGAAAAGATCCGGCGCAGCTCGCTAGCTGGAAACAGGTCGCGCACCATGGCGCGCGACATGACCGCGCCACCACACGCCCCGATCGCCTGCAGCAGCCGGAAGCCCGACATGATCCCAATCGAAGGCGACACCGCGCAGCCCAACGAAGCGGCGATGAACAGCATCAGGCTCGCGTAGAGCGGCGGCTTGCGTCCGAAGCGGTCGGTGATCGGGCCGTACAGGCTTTGTCCCAGCGCGTAGCCGACCAGGAAGGTGACCATGGTGAGCTGCACCGAGGCCGTGGAGGAATGAAAAACCTTCTCCATGACCGGCATGGCCGGCAGGTACATATCGATGGATAGCGGCGCGAATGCCTGCAGGGCCCCCAAGAGAACCAGCAGCTCAAAATGGCGAAAACCTGAGGTCGGGCGTGCCTGTTGTGCGATCACCGTGTCGAGACAAGTGTATCAGCCGTAACGCCGGCGATCTTGTCGCCGGTGTGTCTGGCGCTTCCGCAATTATGATATGCTCCCTGAATCACAAGGAGAACGCCATGACTCTGAACCACGGATTCCTCTCTCTGGCTGCCTTCGCGCTCGCCATTGCCCCGCTTGCCGCTCAGCCACAGGGGCAGCCGAAGCAGCCGCCGCAACCGATGAGTTTCTTTGTCACCAGCGTGGGTGCGGGCAAAGGCGCTGATCTCGGCGGCCTCGCCGGAGCCGACGCGCACTGCCAAAAGCTCGCCGAAGCTTCCGGCGCTACCGGCGCCGCCGGCAAAACCTGGCACGCTTATCTCAGCACTCAGGCTTCGGGCAACCAGACCGCCGTCAACGCTCGCGACCGCATCGGCAACGGCCCCTGGTATAACGCCCGCGGCCAGATGATCGCCCGCAACGTGGCCGACCTGCACGGCGACACTGTCGAGTCCGCGCGCCTCGGCAACAATGTTTCGAAGGCTTCGGCATTCACTGAAAAGAACGAGACGATCAAGGGCTTCGGCGATCAGCCCAACCAGCACGATATTCTCACTGGTTCGATGCCCGATGGCCGCGCATACACCGACGGCGCCGACCATACCTGTAAGAACTGGACCAGCAGCAGCGACGGCACCGCGCAGCTCGGCCATTTCGACCGCACCGGCGGCGGCAACACGTCGTGGAATTCAACGCACCCGTCCCGCGGCTGCAGCCAGGACAACCTGATCAGCACCGGCGGGGCCGGCCTCCTATACTGCTTCGCGTCGAACTAGCCCCGTGGGGCAGGCTTCCAGCCTGCCCTTTTGCACATTCTTGACCTCCGGCAAGGACTTAGTAGACACTCCGCCGGAACCCGCTAAAATGTAAGATTGTCTGGAGTCTCCCCCAATGGCCACAGCCGTCGACCCATCCCCGCTTGATGCCCAGGTTCAGAGCGACGAATGGCTGCGCATGTATCGCCGCATGCTCACCATCCGCCTCTTCGAAGAGCAGGTGAACGACCTCTACACCCGCGCGTTGATGCCGGGCCTCGCCCATCTGTACATCGGCGAAGAAGCCGTCGCCGTCGGCATTTGCTCGGCCCTGCACCCTGACGACTACATCACCAGCACGCATCGCGGCCACGGCCACTGCCTCGCCAAAGGCGCGGTGCCCGACAGGATGTTCGCCGAACTGCTTGGCAAGGAAGCGGGCTACTGCAAGGGCAAGGGCGGCTCGATGCACATTGCCGATCCGGCCACCGGGAATCTCGGCGCGAACGCTATTGTGGGCGGCAGCGCGGGCATCGCCACCGGCGCCGCCTTCTCCGCCAAGCGTTTAGGAAACGGCCGCGTCACTGTCTGTTTCTTCGGGGAAGGCGCGCTCGGCCAAGGTTCGCTCTACGAGGTGATGAACATGGCGTCCGTCTGGAAGCTACCGGTCATCTACGTGTGCGAAAACAACATGTACAACGAATACACGCATTTTTCTGAAGTCACCGCCGGCGATATCCTGGCGCGCGGAAAAGCCTTCGGCATCCCTTCGGAAAGTGTCGATGGCCAGGACATCCGTGCTGTGCATGCGGTTGCCCGGCGCCTCGTGGACCGTGCGCGCAAAGGCGAAGGCCCGGCGTTCCTGCTCGTCAACACCTACCGGTATTTCGGCCATCACGTGGGCGACGTCAGCCGCGATTATTACCGCTCCAAGCAGGAAGAGCAGCACTGGAAGAGCGAGCGCGACCCAATCCAGATTTTCAGCGCCTGGCTGATCGCGCAGAAACTGGCAGACCGCGCCGGCCTCGATCAACTGCACGCCGAAGCGAAAGCCGAGATCGACCAAGCCGTGCAGTTCGCCACCTCGGCCGCTTATCCCTCGGTCGACAAAGTGCAGCAGGATGTCTATGCCGGAGAATAACGGCCGCGAGATCACACTCGGGCAGGCGGTCCGCGAAGCGCTCGCCGAAGAACTACGCCGCGATCCGCGCGTGCTCGTCATGGGGGAAGACATCGCCGAAGCCGGCCATCCATTCAAAGTGCTGACGGGTCTCGTGGACGAGTTCGGACCCGATCGCGTGCTCGATACGCCCATCTCCGAAGCAGGCTTCACGGGAATCGCCGTAGGCGCCGCCATGACCGGCCTGCGCCCGGTGGTCGACATCATGTTCGGCGACTTCATCACGCTGACCATGGACCAGATGGTCAACCAGGCCGCCAAGGTGCACTACATGTCGGGCGGCCACTGGCAAGTCCCGATGGTGATGCGGACCACGCTCGGCGCTACGCGCCGCTCGGCCGCGCAGCATTCGCAATCGCTGCACGCCTGGTTCTGTCACGTTCCGGGCCTCAAGGTGGTGCTGCCGTCCACGCCGTACGATGCCAAAGGCTTGCTCAAAACGGCCATCCGCGACGACAACCCGGTCATCTTCTTCGAAGACAAAATGATGTACCGCATGAAGGGCCCGGTGCCCGAGCTGGAGTACACCATTCCGCTCGGCGTGGCCGATATCAAGCGCGCCGGGAAGGACCTGACGATCGTCGCCACCAGCAGCATGGTGCAAGTCGCGCTGGGCGCCGCGGATCTGCTGGAGAAAGCCGGTATCAGCGCGGAAGTCGTGGACCCGCGCACGTTGTGGCCCCTCGACGAGAAGACGCTGATCGAATCGGCCAGCAAGACCGGGCGCGTGATTGTGATGGATGAAGGCTACGGGCGCTACGGCGTCGGCGCGGAGATCGCCTCGGTGATTCAGGAAGGCGCGTTCTTCGATCTCGAGATGCCGGTGAAACGCATGGGTGCAATGCACGTCCCCATCCCGTTCTCACCGCCTCTCGAGGACGCGACCGTGGCGACGGAACAAACGGTTTTTGAAGCGGCGAAAGCGCTTTGTGGTAAGTAGCGCCGGCGCTCTTGCCGCCGGTGCGTTTTTTCTTAGGAGATAGACAGTGGCACTGAAAACCTACGGCTCGATGGCGGTGGATTGGGAGCAGCGCATCGACCTCGATCGGCTGCGCCGCGAGCGGTTGGCGCGCGTCAAATCGATGCTCGCCAAATCGGAAATCGGGTCGCTCTTGTGCTTCGACATGAACAACGTGCGGTACATCACCGCCACCCACATCGGCACGTGGGCCCAGGACAAGATCAGCCGCTTCACGCTGCTGCCGCAAAATGACGAGCCGATCCTGTGGGACTTCGGCTCTGCCGCCCGCCACCACCAGCAAAACTGCCCCTGGCTCGGGGAGCGCTCGCGCGCGGGCATCCCACTGCTGCGCGGCGCCATGTCGCCCGAGATGGGTCGCGCCGAAGATGTCGCCCGCAAGATCAAGGTCGAGCTGGAAATGCGCAACCTGCACAGAGAGCCGGTCGGCATCGATGTGGTCGAGCCGCCGATACTCTTTGCATTGCAGAAAGAAGGCATCACAGTTGTCGACGGCCAGCAGCTCATGTCCGATGTCCGCGTGATCAAGACGCAGGACGAAATCGCGCTGCTGACGCACTCGGCCATGATGGTCGACGCGGCCTATGACGAGCTATACCGCGCCATGAAGCCCGGGCTGCGCGAAAACGAAGCGGTCGGCCTGGTCAACAAGGTGCTGTACGACATGGGTTCGGAATACGTCGAAGGCGTCAACGCCATTTCCGGCGAACGCTGCAATCCGCACCCGCATGTGTTCTCCGACCGCGTCCTGCGCCCCGGCGACCCTGTGTACTACGACATCCTGCACTCGTACATGGGCTACCGCACCTGTTACTACCGCTGCTTCAGCATCGGCTACGCTTCGCGCGCGTTGATCGACGCCTACAAGCGCTGCCGCGAATACCTGGATGCCGCGATTCATTTGGTGCGGCCCGGCCGCACGACCGGCGAAATCGCCGCCGTGTGGCCCAAGGCGCAGGAATTCGGCTTCCCTAACGAAGAAGCCGCGTTCGCGCTCCAGTTCGGTCACGGCATCGGCTTGGCCATCTGGGAGAAGCCCGTGATCAGCCGCCTGGTCTCAATCGAGCATTCGCACGAAATCAAGCCCGGCATGGTCTTCGCGCTCGAAACCTTCTGGCCCTCCAAAGACGGCTACGCGGCCCGCATTGAAGAAGAAATCGTGGTCACCGAAACCGGCCACGAGGTCATCACGCGCTTCCCCGCCGAAAAATTGATGATCGCCGGCGCGCATTACCACACGGTGGAAGGCCCGCTGCCCACTGAGCGCGAACACGAGCCCGCGCCCAGCCAGCGCATCGTCGAAATGATCGAAGCCAGCGCGCGCAACGAAGGCGTAGGAGCGACCCGCTAGCAATGGCCGTCAGCGTCGTAATGCCCGCGCTCGAGATGGCGCAGGAGACCGGCAAGCTTCTCGCGTGGCTCAAGAAGGAAGGCGAGCCCGTAAAAAAAGGCGAGCCGCTTCTCGAAATCGAAACCGACAAAGTCACTGTCGAAGTCGAAGCCCCGGCCGATGGTGTCCTGGCCGCGTTGAAAGCGCGCGAAGGAACCGATGTTCCCGTGGGGCAGACAATCGCGTGGATTGTCGCCCCCGGCGAAAAGCCGCCGGTTGAATCCGCGCCCGTCATGACCGGCCGCGCCATGAGCGTGTCGGTGGGGCAAGTCGCCAATCTGCCCTCCGTGCCCAAGCCCGAACCTGCGCGGATCCGCGCGTCGCCGAAGGCCCGCCGCATGGCCCAGGATCTCGGTGTGGATCTCTCGAAGGTCCGCGGCACTGGCCCCGACGGCGCCATCACGGGCGACGATGTCCAAGCGGCAGCAGCCGTAGCGCCGGCGATCTTGTCGCCGGTGTCTTCCGCCGCGGCGCCCGCTCCAGCCCTTGAGCCCGCTGCCGCCCTCAGCAACATTGCACGTCTGATGGCTGAGCGCACCACGCAAAGCTG
>Ga0126371_10001528_pt1 | contig 19652 bp, 19 predicted proteins | sample PanSoiMetaPlot_4_FD_110145 | JGI IMG/M metagenome (GOLD analysis project Ga0126371, IMG submission 110145) | Tropical forest soil microbial communities from Panama - MetaG Plot_4 | ecosystem: Environmental > Terrestrial > Soil > Tropical forest > Bulk soil | place: Panama | collected 2016-02-17 | reverse complement strand
GCTGGTGCAGCGCGTCGCCGGCGCCTCGATGACCGAGATCGACAACGTGATCGAGGAGCTGCGCGGCATGCGGGAATTCCTGCGCAGCGAAGGCGAGCGCGTGCAGCGCGAGATCGCCGGCTATGCGACGGTGAGCCAGACCGCCGCCGCGTCGATGAAGGTGATCGCCGAGAGCATGGCGCAGTGGCGCAGCGGCTCGGGGGCGACCACGCCGCCGCCGTTCCGCGGCTGAGCGAACAGGGAGCAGCGAATAGGGAGTAGCGAATGGCGAATAGCAGGGTCTCTCGCCCTGCCCCATTCGCTACTCGCCATTCGCTACTCGCGCCGTTCCAAAAAAAATCGCGAGGCGCCGTTCGGGGACGGCGCCTCGCGCGTCGGGGACATTCGCCCTCAGGGCGTGATGTCCGCCACCACCGTATTGGTGACCGGATCGACCAGCAGCACGCGGCTGTCGACGCTCGCGTAGCTGTACGGCTGCACGGGCGGCACCTGCACGGCCGCGGCCGCGGGCAGTGGCGTCACCACCACGCCCGCCGGCAGCGCCGAGCCGACCGCGTAACGGACCCTCGTGTAGCGCGGATAGGGCGCCACGGCCGGGGCCGTGTCGACATAATCCTGATCGAGATCCGCCGTCGCGTAGCCGTAGCCGGTAGTGGCGCTCGGCGCGACCACGACCGTGGGCGGCTGATAGGCCGGTGCGGGGTACGGCGGATAGCCGGGTGGCGCGACCGGCACCGCGGGGACCACCTGCTGCTGCACGACGGTGCGATAGACCACGTTGCGCTGTGCCGGCGAAAGCACCAGCGGGCGCGATGCAACGCGGCGGGTGACGCGGCGCGTCTCGCGGCGTACCGTGCGGGCCACGCCGGTCGTCTCGCGCGCCCGATGCGTGACGCGGGTCGTGCGCGTTGTCGTCCGCTCGCTCACGTTCGTCTCGGCCGGCCGGCGCACCGTGACTCGGCGCACCTCGGTCGGCGCGACGCCGACCGTCTCGTCGAGCTCGGTCGCCGCCGCTGCGGCAGCCGGCGCCGGATAGACCGGTGCGGGCGCCGCATAGGGCTGCGGCGCGAGCGTGCCATAAGAGGCAGCGGGCGCAGCCGGAACCGCGGCCGGCGCGATGGGCCGGCGCGTGATCACGGTGCCGGTCGGCGTCTGGGTGACGGTTGTCTCCACCGGCTCGTTGTCGATCTGCCGCGTGATCAGGTTTTGCGCGGTCGCGCTCGCTGCCGTGAGCGCGACCGCACAGCCGAGCGCGGCGCAACGCAGGACTCTCATGACTGCCTCCGAGTTCTCCCCCGAATTCCGCAACGCGACGCGGTGATGTGGGTTCCTGCGGCAGCGGTGATGATTTGGCGGCGAAAACCTGTCGGCGCGGCGGCATCGAGCGAGTTCCGTCGCCGCGTGCCGCCACCAAAATGCCTGGGAACCGTGGGACGCGATGCGGTGGCCTGTGGCGCTGGGAGCGGGAATCGCAATGCGGACATCTTCAACGATGCGGCGGGCGGCCTGGCTCGCCGTCGCGAGCGTGAGCCTGCTGATGGCCGGCGGCGCCCTGGCGCAGACAGCAGCGCCGCGGGTGGACGATGAAGCGGTCGACACGCAGCCGTACGATCCGGCCGAGCAGCCGGATTTTTCCGTGCTCAGCGAGCCGACCCCCGACGTTCGCGTGCGCGGCACGCTCGAGGGGGCGCGAGCGCCCGCGCGGCCGGCCGCGATCGGCAGCCGTAACGAGAGGGCGGACGGCTCGGTCTCGGTTTCGGCCGGACAGCGGCTGCCGACCGACTGGGAGACGAAGGTCGGCGTCGATGTCGCGGCGCCCGCGCCAACGCCGGGCGCGTTCGCCGGCGAGAAGCAGGACCGCGGCAGCGGCTGGGCCAACGTGGCCGTGCCGGCCACGCCGCTTGGCCTCGACAAGGCGACGATCGACGCGCGGGTCGATCCGAATGCCGACCAGGGCAGGGTCTCGACCGCGCTCAGCCGCTCGCTGCCGATCGGCGACGGCGTGTCGATCACGCTGCAGAATGGCTATGCGGTGACACAGTCGCTCGCGAGCCCCAGCGGCGTCGGCGCGCCCGCCACGCACGCCTTCTCGGGCGACGGCGCAGTACGGCTCGAGCTTCCCACCGCGACCGCGCTCTCGGCCGGCGCCAAGATGTCGTCGAGCGACGAGCGGATGCTGCCGTCGGTGAGCGCCGCGCAGAAACTGTTCGATTCGCCGCTCAGCGTGACCGGCACGATCAGCCAGCGCTCGACCGGCGAGACCGATCGCAGCATCACGGCAGGGTTCAAGAAGAGCTGGTGAAATGAGCGAATCGTAGGGTGGGCAAAGGCGCGAAGCGCCGTGCCCACGCGTCTATTGCGATGTCGCGTCAGGTAATGGTGGGCACGCTTCGCTTTGCCCACCCTAGGGCGTCACGCACGTTTCTCAATGCACCGCGCTGCCCGGCTCCTGCGTCACGACGGCGACCACCTGACGGGTGCCGGGATCGACCAGGATCACTTCCTTCTCGACCATGCCGATGCTGAAATCGCGCGCCTGCGGGACGAGCTTGGCGAGCGTGTCGGACAGCGGCTTGAGCTCGACCGAGTCGGGGACACGCGCGCCGACAGTGGCGCGGAAGCCGATCGGCGCCGCATTATTCTTGTGCGTCTGGGTGACGCTCTGGTAGATGGCGAGCCGCTCCGCCGGGGTGAGTTCGAGCGCGCGTGTCGTGGTGGCGCTGTCGGTCGGCGCGGCACCAGTTCCGGCGTCGCGCGGCGGCGCCTGCGCGCCGGCCGCAGCCGACAGCGCGAGCATCAGGAAAGCCGCGAACAGATGGGCGGAGAAGGCGCGCACAGGCGCGCGTGCGGGTATCATGGCGTTGCTCCATGCGCCTAACGCGGATTCCGGCGAACGGGTTCCCGTGAGTGTCACCGCACCGCAAAATCGAAATAGGTCGCCGGGAACGGCTCGTTGCCGAGCGTGAAGTGCCACCATTCCTTGACGTAGCGCACGAACCCGTGGCGCCGCATCGCATCGGCGAGCAGCGCGCGGTTCTTGCGCGCGTCCGCGCTGACGGTCTTGTCGCTCGGCCACGAGCGCGGGCTGAAGGTGTCGAACGGCGTGCCCATGTCGAGCTCGACCGGCTCGGCCCCGACCGCGAGCCGCACCAGCGAGATATCGACGGTCGAACCGCGCGAATGGCCGGACTGCGGCGCGATGTAGCCGAGGCGAAACAGGTCGCGTTTGTCGACCGCAGGATAGAACTCGGCCTTGGCCTTGGTGTCGCGTACGTCGCGCGCCCAGCGCACGAAGTGCGCGACCGCGCGCGCCGGGCGATAGCAGTCGAACACCTTGAGCCCCAGCTTCTGCGCGGCGAGGTCATGCTGCACCTGCGCGAGCGCCTGCGCGGCCGGGCGGGTGAGCAGGCAGACGGGTTTTTCGTAGCCGTCGACCGGGATCGCGATGAAGTTGTGTGAACCGGCGTAGCGCATCTCGACGACGAGGTCGGGGACGACGGCGGATGCGTCGACGAAGGCGGCGGGGCGCTGCTCGGCGGCGTGGGCCGCGGTGGAGATGATGAGCAGCGATGCCGCGAGGAGGGCAAGGCGTCTGCGCCCCTCTTGCGGGGGAGGGAACGCGGGCATTGTGCCAGCCTAACCTATCCGCTGATGCGCGCGATCTCGGCGCCGCAGGCGACGAGCTTGTCCTCGAGGCGCTCGAAGCCGCGGTCGAGGTGGTAGACGCGGTTGACCATGGTCTCGCCCTCGGCGGCGAGCGCCGCGATCACCAGCGAAACCGAGGCGCGCAGGTCGGTCGCCATCACGGGCGCGCCTTTGAGCTTGTCGACGCCCTCGACGGTGGCGGTCTCGCCGTCGAGATGGATGTGCGCGCCGAGCCGCACCAGTTCCTGCACGTGCATGAAGCGGTTCTCGAAGATCGTCTCGGTGATGCGCGAGGTGCCGCGCGCGCGCGTCATCAGAGCCATCAGCTGCGCCTGCAGGTCGGTCGGGAAGCCGGGGAACGGATCGGTCGCGACCTCGACCGGCAAGAGGCCGGCGCCGTTGCGCGCGACGCGGATGCCGGTGTTGGTGGCCGTGATCTCGGCGCCTGCCCGGGTCAGCACATCGAGCGCGGCCTGCAGGAGCTCGGGCCGTGCGCCATCCAGCATCACGTCACCGCCGGCCATCGCCACCGCCATCGCATAGGTGCCGGTCTCGATGCGATCGGGCAGCACGCTGTGGCGCGCGCCGCCGAGCCGCGACACGCCCTTCACGACGATGCGCGAGGTGCCGGCGCCGGAGATGTTGGCGCCCATCTTGTTGAGGCAGTCGGCGACGTCTGCGACCTCCGGCTCGCGCGCCGCGTTCTCGATCACGCTCGTGCCGTCGGCGAGCGCGGCCGCCATCAGCGCCGTGTGGGTGCCGCCGACCGTGACCTTGGAGAACACGATCTCGTTGCCGCGCAGCCCGCGCGGCGCGCGTGCGATCACGTAGCCGCCGTCGATGTCGATCGCGGCGCCGAGCCGCTCCAGGACCATGAGCAGCAGGTCGACCGGCCGGGTTCCGATCGCGCAGCCGCCGGGCATCGACACCTTCGCCTCGCCCATGCGGGCGACGAGCGGCGCGACCACCCAGAAGCTCGCGCGCATCTTCGAGACGAGTTCGTAGGGCGCCGTGGTGTCGACGATTGTTGCGGCCGAGATGTGCAGCGTCTGGCCCTTGTACTCGGTGTCGCCCGGCCGCTTGCCGCTCACCATGATGTCGACGCCGTGGTTGCCGAGGATGCGCTGCAGCAGCGCGACGTCGGCGAGCCGCGGCACGTTGTCGAGGACCAGCGTCTGGTCGGTGAGCAGGCTGGCGATCATCAGCGGCAGCGTCGCGTTCTTCGCCCCTGAGATCGGTATAGTGCCGTTGAGATGCCGGCCGCCGACGATCCTGATGCGATCCATGTCACGCTCCCCGCAGCCCGCGGCTGCATCCGTACAGCTGACCGGTTCGCCCGCCGGGCGCAATCGGCCGTTGTTTGATGGCGCATATCCTCGTCGGCGAACCGGTGTCCACTTCGCCGGGATAGGCGCAAAACGGTTGTCGCCGGCCGCCTCCCCCGTCCGAGGCCCTGCCCGCCAAGTCACGTCACGGCCGGATTGCGGCGAAAGTCGGGAGCGGGGCGAAATTGCTGAATTGACGAGGTTTCCTACCCCTCCTCACTCTCCTCAGGCGCCTTGCGCGACTCGGTCCCGGCTGTTTCGGCGCCTTCTTCCGCAGCGCGGCCACGCGCTTGCGCCTTGCGGCGCTTCAGGTTCTCCTTGAGCGCCGCCGCGAGCCGCTCGGCCCGGCGCTCACGCTCACCCGACTTGCCTTGCGTCATGCCTAAAGTCTTAGCGCAGCGACCGAGGCTTGTCCCAGGCGCCAGGCCCGGGGCCGCGGCCGCAAATTTTCGCCCCCTGCGACGCCTCCGCGATCCTTGCGCCGGGGACTCCCGTATGGCACTTTCCGCGCCGTTCGATGGCCCTGGTCGGCGCCCGCCCGTTTTCCGCTGCCGTAGCTCAGTGGTAGAGCACTCCCTTGGTAAGGGAGAGGTCGACAGTTCAATCCTGTCCGGCAGCACCATCACCCGGCGGCCTGTTGAACCGCGCATGAGATCGCATGCGGCCTCAACACGCGAAGCAGACGACATGCCGTTCGACGAAGCTGCGCACGTGCTCCGGCATGGCGTCGATTCCGCACTTCGCGACCAGGGCGCGCGCGATCTCGGCCGACACGTCGCGCGCCCATCCTTCGCGCACGTTGAAGGCAATCACCTGCGCGGGCGCGCTGTAGTCGCCGCGCAGGATGTTGGCGACGATCGCATCGAAATCGGCGTATCGCTCGTCGGTCTCACGGTAGGCGCGGCCGAGGACGCCGAAATCCTCGACGACCAGATGCACGGTTGCGGAGCGTTTGGCGAGTAACGACTTTGGATCGACATGACGCATTGCAGTTCCTCACGCGCCTTGCTCTGGCGCATGTCCTCGACCGGGGCCAGTTATCCATTCGCCGGACATGCGGCCGGCGCGCTGTTCAACGCCGCCGGGGCTCGCCGGTTCCCGGCCAGCCAGGTTCCCGGTGAACGAATCCGGACGGATGGCGTTGTCATGTCGGAACGGCGAGCAACCCGCAGAGGATTCTGATTCCCAGGGGCCTGCCGGAACGCACCCGCATCAACGGCTCTGAAGGCGCAAGTTGGCGTCGCGGGAGGATCGCAACCGTGAGAAACGCAATGATCGCCGCAGCGCTGGGAACCCTGGCGCTATTCACCCTCGCAGGAGCGCCCGGCGCCCGGGCGACCGATATCGACAATTATCGCCGGGACCATTACCGGACGGACTGCCGGGTCGTCGAAACGCGCACGATCAATCGCTGGGGCGAGGACGTGACCATTCGCCGGCAGGTTTGCGGCTAGCTACAGCGCCGCCTCCGGCCGGCCGTCGATCGCCGCGCGGATCACGCCGCGGATGCGGTCGTTCGACAAAAACAGATCATGGTTGATGATGCCCCAGCCCTGCTCCGAGGCGTCGATCACGCGTAAGCCCAGCCGCACGAGCTGCGCCTTGTGCGCCGCGCCGACCCGGGTGATGCCGCCCGCCATCCATCCCGACAGCGCGAGCGCGCGGTCGTTCGCCGCGGCGATCAGCGTGATCTTCTGCGCGATCGGCCCGATGCGGTCGACCGACGATATGAACACGTCCATGTCGATGTCGGGAGATGCGAACACCACCGCGCCGAGCCGCTCGACCGCGGCAACCCCGCGCGCCGCATAGAGCTGGCGCAGCGCCTCCATGGTGACCATCGTGCCGATGCTGTGCGCCACGATGTGGATGCGGCCGACGCTCGGGCTCGCCATCAGGCCCTCGAGCACGCGCTGCAGTGCATCGCGCGACCACATCGCGCTTTCGCGATCGTAGCCGTAGTCGAACAGCTTCGCGCGCGACGGCCAGGAGAACACCAGGGTGTCGCCGTGGAAGCGGATGCCGTCGGACAGCCGCACGGCATCGAGCGCGGCCGTCTCGAACGTCTGATTGAAGCCGTGCACGTAGATCAGCACATCGCGCACGCCGGCGGCCGGCGCGATGAGCTCGCCGACGCCCGTGGCCGGCTCGATCGCGTCGATGCCCCAGTCGTCAAGCCCGACCGCGGCGAGCGAGAACCGGCTGCGTGACGGCGGCGCCAGCCGGGCGCGGGCGACGTTCAACGCCGATGAGCGCTCCGTCCCGTACCATGGTGCGGCGCGCATGCCCTTCACCGGCTTGCGCGTGGTGGCGACGAGCAGCACCGGATCGGACGACAGCCCCGACGCGTCGAAACCCGGCGTACTCGCCGCCATGCCGGCGCAGCCGGCCAACGCAAGCGTGGACGTCGCGGACGCGAGCCCGCGCAACACGGCGCGGCGCGAGGCAGCGGCGCCGAATGGCGCACGATGAACGATCACGAACCCTTCCACCCGTGCTCCGCCGCAGCGGCGCCCGCCCTTGCCCCGCGCCTGCGTGCGACCTGATCGCGGCAACAACAGGGCGCGATGGAACTCGGCGTCCGCGGAAAGGCTCGGCAGCAATGCGCTTTTCGCCGCCCCGTATCAGACTTCAGGCCCGCTCGCGCGCAATCGGGAATGTCGATAAGCTTCGTCTCGCATGATATCGCCGATGGGGAGCGCCTGGATGTCTCGACTCCGCTTATGCCTCCTGGCCTGCGCCCATCTGCTCGCAATCGGCTGCCTGCCGGCGGGAGCACAGGTCGTACCGAAGGTGACCGACTCGGGCGTGGCCGCGCCACACTCGGCGATCTTCATCGGCAACAGCTTCTTCTACTACAACAACAGCCTGCACAATCACGTGTCGCAGCTCGTGAAGGCGGCCAATCCCGCCCACAAGCTGCGCATGACCTCGGTGACGATCAGCGGCTCGGGCGCGGACTGGCACGACGTCGACTCCTACTTCCGGCCGCACGCGATCGGCATGTATTCGTTCGACGAGAACAACGCCGTCGTGTTCAACAAGATCGACAAGCTCTTCGACCTGGCAATCATGATGGATTGCAGCCAGTGCCCGATCCATCCGAAGCTGAAATCGACGTTCTACGAGTTCAGCAGGCGCCACAGCGAGACGGTGCGCCGGCACGGCACGCAGCCCGCGTTCTTCATGTCGTGGGCCTATGCCGACAAGCCCGAGATGACCGCCGAGCTGGCGGACGCCTACACCAAGGCGGGCAACGACAACGACGCGCTGGTGATCCCCGCCGGCCTCGCGTTCGCGGCCGCTCTGAAGCAGCGGCCCGGCCTCGTGCTGCACGCCGCCGACAAGCGCCATCCGAGCGTCGCCGGCACATATCTGGCGGCCGCGACGGTCTATGCGGCGCTGTTCAAGGCCTCGCCCGAAGGGCTCAAGTACACGGCCGGCCTCGACAACGACACCGCGCGGCTCCTGCAGACGGTCGCGTGGCAGACCGCGCAGGACTACTACGCGCCGAAGCAGGCCACGAAGTAACGCGGGCCTCCCGGCTCGGCCTCCGGGAGCTTCAACGCAAACGCCTTGCGCGATGCCGCCCGATTTCGCCGCTCGGGTTGCACGACGGCCTGTCGGCCATGGTTGATTCGCGCGACGGACCTCACCCGGGCTTCTCGCCGGCCGGATCGCCGAGCCCTTCACCCTCCCTCCGAAAGGCGGCTTTGCCGCAAGCAACCCCTGTGCGGCCTAGCTCTCTGTCGCGTTTTCGACACTGAGAAAACCTGCCGTTAAGTGAAAGTTCACGTTAAATTTGCGATAACCAACCTATCAAAAGCCTGATCGGGTTCACTGCCTATTCTTCTATCCGCCCCACAATCGTGCCTGGCGAAACCAGTCGGGGTGGGAATGCTTTCGGTCGGCACCAGACGGGCCGACAGCCTGTTAGCTGGCCCGGAGAATTCGAGCGCGAAGCCTTTGACGTTGGGCGCGGCCTGGCGCATCGCCCACGTTCGCTCGATTCTCTATGTCGGCCTGGTGGTCACCTGCATCGTCGCAGCGGCGGGAGCCGCCGCGATGCTCAGCCTGCGCGACCAGGCGCTGACCGAATCCGAGCGCGAACTGCAGAACGTGGCCTCCGTCTTTCGCGAGCACTTCGAACGAACGTTCGAGGGGCTGCGGCTGACGCAGCTCGCCGTCGGCCAGCAGGTCCAGGCGCTCGGCATCGACTCAGTCGACGAATTCGAGCGCCGCATGGCGGGGCCCGAGGTCCAATACGTGCTCAAGGACCGGATCGCCAATCTGCTGCCGGTCCACGCCCTGCTGCTCGTCAGCGCACGCGGCCGCGTCGTCAACTACTCGCGCGATTGGCCGGACGAGGTCCGGAGCGTCGCCTCCGAGGAATATTTCACCGCACTCGCCTCCTCGGCCGGGCCCGCGACCCATGTGAGCGCCCCGGCGATCAATCCGGCCGACGGCGAGTGGAGCTTCTACGTCGCCCAGAGGCTGATCGCCCGCAACGGCGAGTTTCTCGGTCTGGTCGTCGCGGTCATGCGCCTATCGTACTTCGAGCGGATGTTCGCAACCGTCGATCTCGGCCACGGCAGCTCCGTCGGGCTCATGCGTACCGACGGCCGCCTTCTCGTCCGCTATCCGCGCGTCGACATGAGCACCGCTCCGTCGTACGCAGCGAATCCGATGTTCACATCGGTTCTGCCACGAAACGGCAGAGGGTCCCTTCGTGTGAAGGGGATGATGGATTCGTCGGAGCGAGTCGTCGCCGCCCAACTGCTGGCCGATGTCCCGCTGGTGATCGGCGTCGGCATGGATCAGGACCCTATTCTCGCGGATTGGCGCCACGCCACGGTCGACACGATCGCGATAGCGGGGCTGCTGCTGGTCGTCATCGCCCTCGTGGTCGCGCTCTGCGCCTGGGAGGTCGGCAAGGCGCTCATCCGGCACCGCACCCAGCTCGATGCGGCGCTCAATCACATGTCGCACGGGCTTTGCATGTTCGATGCGAACGGCACGCTGATCCTGCACAATGCGCGCGACCTCGAGATCTTCGGCGTCCCGGCCGGCCTCATCGAGCCCGGATGCAGCTTCGAGGAGCTGCTCCGGCGCCTCGAGCAGGCCGGCATCGTCTCGGACGACAATGGAGCGTTTGCGGCCGAGCAGTTCGCCGCGGTGAAGGCGGGCAGGACCACGCAGCGCCTGCGCACGCTCAGGGACGGCCGCACCATCAGCATCAAGAACGAGCCGCTTCCCGGCGGCGGCTGGGTCTCCACGCACGAGGACGTCACCGAGCTCAAGCAGCGCGAAAGGGAGCTGGAACGCGCCAACATGCGCTTCGACGCTGCGCTCAACAACATGTCGCAGGGCCTCTGCATGCTGGACGCGCAGCGGCGGATCCTGGTCGCCAATATCCGCTTCGGCGAAATCTACGGGCTCGATCCGGAGCAGATCGCGGCGGGGCGGGGCGCGCCCGAGATGCTGAACGACGAAGGGGCGGCTGATCCTGCCGACGCGCTGACGCTGGCGAACGGACGTACCGTCGCGATCGTGCGGCACCGCCTGCCGGACGGCAGCGTGCTCACGACCCACGAGGACATCACCGAGCGGCGCCAGAACGAGGCCAAGATCGCCTACATGGCGCACCACGATCTGCTGACCGGCCTGCCGAACCGCACCTTGTTCCTGGAGAAGATCGCCGGTGCGGGCGGGCGGCTGCGCCGGCGCAACGAGAGCTTCGCGGTCCTCATGCTGGACCTCGATCGCTTCAAGGAGGTCAACGACTCGCTCGGACATCCGGCCGGCGATGCGCTGCTCAAGGAGATGGCGCAGCGGCTCCGCTCGACCTTGCGCGAAACCGACGTGCTCGCCCGTCTCGGCGGCGACGAGTTCGCGATCCTGCAATGCGGCGAGCCGAACCTGCGCGAAGCCGCGATCGTGCTGGCGGTCAGGATCATCCAGGTGGTCTCGCATCCCTTCGAGCTCGACGGCAACCGGGTGTGCGTCGGCACGAGCATCGGGATCGCGATCGCGCCGCAGGACGGCACCGATGCCGACGAGCTGCTGAAGAAGGCGGATCTCGCGCTCTACCGGACCAAGGCGGAGGGACGCAACGGCTACAACTTCTTCAACGAGCAGATGACCGCGCAGGCCGACGAGCGGCACCGGCTGGAGCGCGAGATGCGCGAGGCGCTCGCGCGCCAGGAATTCGAGCTGTACTACCAGCCGATGGTCGACACCATGACGCGCGAGCCCTGCGGCGCCGAGGCCCTGGTGCGCTGGCAGCATCCCGACAGGGGCCTGATCGCACCCGATCGCTTCATTTCGCTCGCCGAGGACACCGGTCTCATTCTCGATCTCGGGGCCTGGATCCTGCACAAGGCGTGCAGCGACGCGGCCGCGTGGCCTGTCAACACGAAGGTCGCGGTCAATCTATCGCCCGTGCAGTTCCGCCGCGGCGATCTGTTCGACCTCGTCCTGTGCGCCCTGGTCGATGCGGGATTGCCGCCCGAGCGGCTGGAGATCGAGATCACCGAATCCGTGCTGCTCGAGAACGAGGCGAGCTACCGCGTCGTGCTGCAGCAGCTCAGGAACCTCGGGATCTCCATTGTCCTCGACGACTTCGGGACCGGGTTCTCGTCGCTCGGCTACATCGCCAAGTTTCCGGTCGACAAGATCAAGATCGACAAATCCTTCACCCAGGGGCTGCTCGAGCGCGTCGACTGCGCCGCGATCGTCGCATCCGTGCTCACCCTGGCGCGCGGTCTCGACATCGCCACCACCGCCGAGGGCGTCGAGACCGAGGAGCAGTTCGAGATGCTGCAAGCGGCGGGCGTCAATCGCGCCCAGGGCTATCTGTTCGGGCGCCCCTGCCCGGCGTCGCAGCTCGCCTTTGCGGATGAGGCCGAGAATCGGCGCGGCAGCGATGCGGCATGACACGACAGCGGAAGGGCACGAGCAAACGCCCAAAGGATGAGAGACGATGACCGCCGAACCCAACCTGATCGAGGAACTCGAGACGTTCGCCCAGCGCGACATCCGCCAGCGCGCGGAGGCGCTCCGCCGCGTCACTGACCTGTTCGTCGCCAGCGCCGGACGATTTTCCAACGACCAGATCGGGCTGTTCGACGAGGTCATGGTCCGGCTGGTCAACCAGATCGATGAGTCGGCCCGCGCAACCTTCGGACGCCAGCTTGCGCCGGTCGCCGACGCGCCGCCGCGGCTCATGCGCGGGCTCGCGCTCGATGACTCGATCGAGGTTGCCGGGCCGGTCCTGTCGCAATCGGAGCGCCTGGACGAAGCGACGCTGGTGGAGGGCGCCCGCACCAAGAGCCAGGATCATCTCCTGGCGATTTCCCGCCGCCGCGTCGTCGACGAGCCGGTCACCGCGGTGCTCGCCGCGCGCGGCGACCGGACGGTCGTGATGAGCACGGCCGCGAACATGGGCGCCCGGTTCTCCGACGAGGGCTACTCCACGATGGTCGAGCGGGCGCGCGACGACGGCGAGCTCACCCTCGCCATGTGGGTGCGCCCGGAAATTCCCCGCCAGCATCTGCTGGCGCTGTTCTCCCAGGCCTCCGAGGCCGTGCGCCAGGGCCTCGAGGCGGTCGACCACGCGCGGGGCGGCATCCTGCAGGGCGTGATCGCCGAAGCGTCCAACCGGATCCAGGCCGGCCTGCGCGAGCACTCCGATGTCTATACGGTCGCACGCACGAAAGTGATGGCGCTCCACAAGGAGGGCAAGCTCAACGAGGCGGCGCTTGCCCGCTTCGCCGCCGAAAACAAGTTCGACGAGACCACCGTCACGCTGTCGCTGCTCGCCGACCTTCCCATCTCGGTCATGGAACGCGTCGTGACAAACCGGCGGTCGGAGCAGATTCTGGTGATCGCCAAGGCCATCGGCCTCTCCTGGGAAACGACCCGGTCGATCCTGTTGCTGCACTCCGGCAGCCGGGCGGGCTCGAACGAAGAGCTCGATCAGAATTGCGACACGTTCGCCCGGTTGAACCGGGACACGGCAAAGAAGGCGATCAACTTCTATCGCCTGCGCGAGCGCGCCGCGACCGGGACCTGAACGCCGCGGCCGACCCAAGTCATTGAATCAATATCTGACGCAAAGACCCCGGCCGCACGGCCGGGGTCTTGCTGCTTTACGCCGGTCCAACCGGGACCGGAGGTCAGTCGATCCTGCCGCCCGGCAGGTGGAAGCGCATCGATGCGAACAGCATGTGCACGTTCGCATCCGGCGGCGCGCCGAACGCGACGAAGCCCGGCTCGCGCTTGACCCAGGAATACTGCGCCAGGCCCTCGAGCGCGCCGTAGCGCGGATGCGACCAAATCGTATGCCGGGCGTCGAGGGTGGCCTCCTGGATCTTGACGTTGGCGCTGTTGGGCGAATTCGGCCCGGCGAAGCCGATGAAGGGATTGGATGCAACTTTTACGAAAGAGGTCGCGTCTCCCCGGATGCAGCGCCAGGCTGATCTTGTCGCACTGCGGAATCGCGGCGGGCAGGCGCGGGCGGCGTTGTTGCGCACCTGCGGGATCATGCCGGCGTGCCGGCTCTTTCCGCTTGATCTCCAAGCAGATACGCAGCGGGGTGAATCCTCGAAGCGCATGCGCGGCTCGCTCATCCTGAGCCGGAACGGCAATTCGCCCGCTTCATCTTTCAGTGAAAGTGCAAGTCGACCGGGCCTGCGGGGCAGGACGAGGAGACGGCTCATCGCCCGCGCGTGCGCAATTCGCGGCGCGCATCCCTGATGCAGGCGCAGCCGCAGCATTCGGCGACGCGCTTCGGATCGCACCACGGCTGCTGGCGCGCGATCGTTCGCGCCCGGCGCAGGAGATCGCCCGAGCGGCGCGATCGGCGGCGCGGCGTGATCACCTGCTCGCCGACCGGATCGCAGCCGGCGCGCTCGCATGGCCTGGTCCGGCGCTTGGGCGCGCGGCGGGGCGCCCATCCGTTGCGCCAGGTCGCCGGCAGCGGCGGGCGCGGCGGCGCCGGCTCGGTGACGATCCGGCAATAGAGCCCGACGCATTTGGTGCGGGCAAAGACCGGCGTGCGCGCCTCGGCCGGGGCGGCGGACAAAAGGAAGGCGAGCGCGGCCGCGGCCACGCAAGGCATGCGTCGCATGAGTCACCTGTCGGGTTGTGGGGTTTTCAGACGAGGGCGACGATGGCCGCCCGGATGAACAGGAGGAAAAGGCCGGCCACCCCGCAGGCGAGGCAGCCGTTGAGCGCGGGATGGTCGGTCACTTGGCGGTTACTGGGCGCTCATTTCCGTCGCAACAGCGCGATCGCCCGCTCGGCCCGGTGCAGCCGCTCCTCCACCACGGCGGCGGAGAGCGTCTGCGGCCACGAGATCGTTCGCGTCGGAGCCTTACCTTGGCCCCGTGCCAGAGAAGTCAGTTGATCGAGGGGGGCGTCGTTCACAGGCTCGTTCGCGCGGCCATATCGCGCCGGGTCGGCTGCGCCCGCGCAGCCCACGCCGCCTCTCCGCCTCGGCGCGTCACCAAGCGCTGGCGCATCGGCTTGAGAACGAAGATGGCCATCGCCGCGGCAATGACGTTGAAGAGCGCGGCGATAATGAAGGCAACCTTCCAGCCGCCGGTCTCCACCACCAATACGTTGGCGAGCGGCACGAGCAGCGAGGCCGTTCCTTTCGCCGTGTAGAGCAGGCCGGCATTGGTCGTGGCGTAATCGACGCCGAAGCAATCGGTGCAGGTGGCGGGAAAGAGGCTGTAGATCTCGCCCCACGCGAAGAACACGAGCCCGCTGAGCAACACGAATCCCACGGGGTTCTGCCCATACACGTACAGCGCCCATATGCCGATGCCCTCCAACAGGAAGGCGACGAACATGGTGTGCTCGCGGCCGAGAAAATCGGAGACCCAGCCGAAGAACGGGCGCGTCACTCCGTTGAGAACCCGATCGAGCGTCAACGCGAACGTCAACGCCGGCAGCGTGATGCCGATCAAGCTGACCGGCGCGGTGTCGAGGTGAAAGTCCTTGGCGACGGGCTTGAGCTGCGCCGTCGCCATCAATCCACCCGCCGCCATCAGCACGAACATCGCATACATCACCCAGAACGTCGGCTCTCTGAGCACCTGCAGCGGCTCGTATTGCACTCGACCCCGCTGCACGAGGCTGCTGGTCGAGGCTTCCGGCGCCTGCCCGCGCCGCGGCGCGAACAGCAACAGCGACAGCACGGCCACGACCACGCCCTGGCCGACGCCGAAGGTCAGAAATGTCTCTTCGTAGCCCTGCGTCGAAATCATGTTTTGAATGGGAATGATCGTGAGCGCCGAGCCGACGCCGAAGCCTGCGGCGGTCAATCCGGCCGCGAGCCCGCGGTGGTCGGGAAACCATTTGAGCGCGTTGCCGATGCAGGTGCCGTAGACAGCGCCCGCCCCAAGACCCCCGATGGCCTGAGCGATGTACAACATCGCAAGCGAGCCGGCGAAGGAGTTGAGAACCCAGGCGAGCCCAGTGAGACACCCGCCCACGAGCACGACGATGCGCGGCCCGAAGCGATCGACGAGATAGCCCTCGGCCGGCACCAGCCAGGTTTCGAACACCACGAAAACCGTGAACGCCACCTGGATCGACGCCAGGTCCCAACCGAATTTTTCGCTGATGGGAACTGTGAAGAGCGTCCAGCCGTATTGCAGGTTGGCGATCATCACCATGCAGATGATGCCGATGATCAGTTGGCCCCAACGGGTCGTTTCGGAAGCCCGTGCGGCAGGCCGATCGGTTTGTGACATCGCTGCCATGGGCTGCTTCTCGCCATCGCGTTCAGTCCGATGCAGGTTCGCACAGCCGCAAATGCCGTGTTGGACTGCAGCGGGCAGGTCCAAGCAGGACTCCCTCACGACCTTACCCCCTTCTGGTTAACGAATAGCGGAAACAGGAACCCCTCCCCGTGGCGCAGCTCCTCGTAGCGCTGCTCGAGGATGTCGAGCCGCTTCGACTGCACTGCGACCTCGGTCACGAGCTTGGAGAGCTCCTTGATCTCGTCCTTGAGCGCGGCGATCTCGGTCGCCTGCTGGCGCATCGCCTCGCGCACGACCTGGCTGTTCTTGCCGAGGCGAAACGCGACGAGGCCGCCGCCGCCGAGCATGCTGACGATCTCGATCAGCTTGAACGCGGTGTCGATGGAAACCTGGTCGGTCATTGCCAGCACCCCATCTTCGCGCCGGTGCGGTTGTGCACGCGCACCTGGCGCACGGTCTCGGCCGTGTCGTGCCGCGACGCATAGCTGATCGCGCGCCAGGCGGCGCACTGCGCCCGCGCGGTCGTCGCGCTCGTACCGGTCGTGGCGCACCCGGCGAGGGTGGATGACGCGAGCAGCGCGGCGAGCACGGCGGCCCGCATCCGCATGCGGACGATCGGACGCAGATACAGGGGATGCGCCGGCCGGGGCGGACGCGATCGCCCGCTCGGCTCGTGCGCGCGCGTGGTCGGCGGCGGCCGCCCGGTTGGCTTTGTCATGACGGATTCCTTCTGTGGAGAGCTTCGCAGTGACTCACGGACTCGCGGAGAGACCCCCTCACCCCGACCCTCTCCCCCTGAAGGGGGAGAGGGAGAAGAAAGAAAGAGGGGGAGTAAGGAGTGCGGGCGCTGTGCTCATCTCACCTGCGGGCAGCGGCAGCCGGGCTTGACATCTTCCGGTCGCATTCTACGCTCACGCCGCTCGGCACGGCCCGGGTCTTGCGCTACAACGTTGCACCTGCGCTGTTCCGATCGTGCGGACACGCGACCACCGCCGACCCGAGAAGGGGGACCGTTGTCCGATCTTGCTTCCGCCGCGATCGCGAAGATGCGCGCGCCCAGCGCGATGCACATCATCTGCATCGACGTGACCAACAAGTGCGATCTGGCGTGCTCGAACTGCACACGGCTGCTGGAGAACCAGGTCGGCTTCTGGGACATGACGCCGGACAATTTTCGCCAGGCGCTGCGCAGCCTCGCCGACTTTCCCGGCGTCCGCGCCGTGATCGGCGGCAACCCGTGCATGCACGCGGATTTCCCCGCGCTGTGCCAGATCATCGCCGAGGAGGTTGCCGACAAGTCGAAGCGCGGACTGTGGACCAACAATTTCTTCAAGCATCGCGACCTCGCCGACCGGACCTTCGGGTTCTTCAATCTCAATCCGCACAACGACGCGCGCGGCAAGAAATCGCTCGGGCCGTTCCGCAAGCGCGGCTATCACTCCGGCCACTCGGTGCATGCGCCGATCCTGACGGCGGGACGCGATCTGTTCGACGAAGCGCGGATGTGGGACCGCATCTCCAAGTGCGACATCAACCAGAACTGGTCGGCCTCGATCGTCCAGAACAACGGGCAGCTGCGCGCCTATTTCTGCGAGGTCGCCGCGTCGTTCGATCTCGCCCGCGGCGAGGACCACGGCATGGCGGTCGTCGACGGCTGGTGGAAGGCGGCGATCGCCGACTACGCGGGCCAGATCCGGCACTTCTGCCCCGGATGCGGAATTCCCGCGCGCATCCCGGGAACGCGCGACGCCGACGAGGTGGACACGTTCACCGCCTCCAACCGCGACATCGTCGCGAACGCGGTGAAGAACGGACGCAAGGTGGTCGAGATCACGTCGGTCGATAACGTGATCGAGCAATGGCACAAGGCGACCGATTATTCGGAGACGCTTCAGCCGAAGGGCCCGGTGCGGCGCTTCCGCCGCAAGCTCAAGAAGCTCATCAGCCACTACGCGGGATGGTGACCGGGATCGTTCAGAGCATGATCCCGATCCTCGTCCTCAGCCTCAAGCGCAGCACCGACCGGCGGGCCTACATGGCCGGGCATCTCGGCGCCCTGGGCATTGCGTTCACCTTCGTCGATGGCGTCGACGGCGCCGCGCTTCCGCCCGGCTACGAGGCCGATCTCGCATACGCCGACTTTCCGCTGGCGATCGGGCCGTACGAGATCGGCTGCTGGCTCGGCCACAAGGTGGCCTGGCGGGCGATCATCGCCAGCGGCGCGCCGTGGGGCTTCGTGTTCGAGGACGACGTGAAGGTGAGCCCGGACATCCTCAGGTTCCTGGGCGACCTGACGTGGCTTCCGCGCGATGCCGACATCGTCAAGGTCGAGGCGTCGGCGCCGGTCGCGCTCGACCTCTCGCTGCGCCATCGCCCGGCGCTCGATCGCCGCCTGTACCGGCTGCGCGGCGACATGGTGTGCGCGGCCGGCTATTTCATCACGGCGGCGGCCGCCGCGCGCCTCGAGCGCATGCCGATCGATTGCCGGTTCCAGAACGACCGCTTCCTGTTCGACCGCCGCTCGCCGGCCTACCGGCTGCTGACCACCTACCTGCTCGACCCCGCGCTGTGCGTCCAGGTCGACAACTTCACGAGCTTCCTCGGCATCGACCGGGCCGCCCTCCCTCCCCGCATCTCCAGCCTGCCGTACCGCCGGCCTCCCCTGTCGGAGATGATCCCCAAGGAGATCCGCCGAGTGGGCGCCCAGCTCGCGCTGCGGTTCTCGCGCAAGCGGGTGATCGAGTGGCGCTAGCGCATGTTCCGTTCCTTCGGAATCGGAACATGCTCTCGATTTCTTTGATTTGCGCATGTTCTTGTCGGCGAACCGGCGTCCACTTCGCCGGAACATGCGCTGGACGCCGCCCGATCTTGCGCGCGCCGGACGCATGGTTAAGCGAGCGTTAGCACGACCGCCCGCGTTTCAGAGATACCTTCAGCGGTTTTGCAATACGCATCGTCTATTGTGTCTGCCCATGGGGACGTCCACGGGACCGGACGTTCGACATGCTTTGAGACGCGTCCCAGCGAGCGGTTCTGTCAGGGGAATGACCGCAATGGCCTTTCAGCTCGGCTTTGTCGTCTTCCTCGCCCTGATGGCGGGACAAGCGTCCGGGGCGTTCGCGTCCTGTATCTTCCCTTGGCATCGTGTCGGTCGGTAGAGACTGAAACCTGCCGGCCGCGCGCTGGCTTCGCGCTCATTTCCGCCGCAACAACTCGATCGCCCGCTAGCAGGCTGCTGAAAAAGTCTCCTGACAATCGGCTGCGAATATGATTCGTGGTGTCGGCGATTGCGGGAGGTGAGGATGCGTGGGTCGGATGAGCGGACAGGTGAGCTGTTTTCGTATGTGGACCTCGAGAAGCGGATTCCTGGCAAACACCCGTTGCGGCCGGTCCGGCGTGTGGTGAACGAGGTACTGGCGGCGCTCGATGGCGATTTTTCCAAGGCCTACGCGGAGGGTGGTCGGCCCTCGATAGCGCCTGAACGGCTGCTGCGGGCCCTTTTGCTGCAGGCGTTCTATACGATCCGATCGGAGCGGCAGTTGATGGAGCAAATCGACTATAACCTGCTCTATCGCTGGTTCGTCGGGCTCGGCGTTGACGAGCCGGTGTGGGTGCCGACGGTGTTCACGAAGAACCGCGATCGGCTGCTCGAGGCGGACGTGGCGCGGAGGTTCCTGGCCGAACTGATGGATCACAAGGAGTTGCGCGGGCTGCTGTCGGACGAGCATTTCTCGGTCGACGGCACGCAGATTGCGGCCTGGGCGTCGATGAAGAGCTTCAAGGCGAAGGACGGTTCGAGCGAGCCACCCGGCGCGGGCCGCAACGGCGAGCGCGATTTCCATGGCGAGAAGCCGAGCAATGCCACGCATGCCTCGACCACCGACCCCGAGGCGCAGCTCTATCGCAAAGG
>Ga0126371_10001527_pt1 | contig 19652 bp, 16 predicted proteins | sample PanSoiMetaPlot_4_FD_110145 | JGI IMG/M metagenome (GOLD analysis project Ga0126371, IMG submission 110145) | Tropical forest soil microbial communities from Panama - MetaG Plot_4 | ecosystem: Environmental > Terrestrial > Soil > Tropical forest > Bulk soil | place: Panama | collected 2016-02-17 | reverse complement strand
GACCGGAGGGTTCCCGACCGGGGCTGGATCAGCCAATCCATCATGGAAGAGCATCTCAACCGGAAGCTTCAATAGCTTCATCATCAATGGTCTGACCGGCGCCAAGAAGCTGCAGTTGCCCTTTGTCCAGTCCTCGACACTGCCGCCAACTGTAGCCGCGATCGACATCCTTCGCGAACCGCAAGCTAGCGACCTACCTATGTTAAGCACTTCGAGAATGCACTACAAGTCCGAGATTCGCATTCTTCTCGCTGACAGGATTCAAGACCTGCACCCGGAGCGCAGCCTGTCGGTTCTCGATTCCGACGACGTTCAGCTCGTAGTCGGAGGTGGCCAAGTGCTTACACAGGGTCCGGGCCTGGGTTCTACCATGTTCTTCGCGAAAGCCAGTGGTAGCGCGAATGGATGGGTTTTGCCGGCTGGATGTTCCGGGACCTCGTGGCCCCTCCATGGTGGAATCACCTACACCGCCTGTCAGGCTGCGTGGCTGCGTGTGGAGTATAAAGACGCAACCGACAATTGGCATGGCGTAACGCAGGAGTGGTTGGGATACGGCTTCGGCCGGACCTATGACATGCCGCCGACCGCGCCCTACAACGCCGGTGGCATCCCGGCATGCTCGTACCTGACAGCGGCACCAAAAATAGTCACCACGGTTTCATCGGGAGTTTCATCGCTATCACTGAGCGGCTACCCGACTCTTACGGGGCAGTGTTACAACCCGATCCCCGCCATTCTGATACTCCAGCAACTGTTGGTGAACAAGAGCTATACATCGGCTTACGATACCACCGGCGGCACCACGGCCACGAACTGGATTCCGATCAATTTCTATGACTCGCGCGAGGGCGAGCCGCGGGACAATGGCGCGAGAACCAGCAACTACGCTACCAGCAGCAACCCAACGACTTATACGCCGTGCGGCCCCGGCGGAGTGATGAACGCGGTCGAGTTGGACGTGGGCAACCTGTGGCTGTGGCTACAGCACAGTGGACCTTATTCGACGGGACATGGCAATCTCGTCAACAACACCGACCAAGGTGGCTATATTCTGTACTTTTCCGACCACCGTGGGATGCAGCCGGATACACACTCTCCCTACAACACGTACTACAGCCAATTGTCAGGCGCTTCAGGGTTGGAAGACACCATCAATTCCACTTCGTCGACCGGCGTTCAAGACAACGTGCTAGAACCCAGGGCCTTTTACACCTTCTCGCCGGAGGATGTTAACGACGATACCTTCCTTGACAATCAAGGCGAGAACCTCATCGGCGCCGGCTTCAACCTGACATCAACGTACTACAGGAACGCCTACTTCCCGATTCCTGCCAACCCGGTCAATTCGAGTGCAAACCAGGTCAACTGCAACACAAGTACGTACTCGGGTGGCGCAGCAACCACAACCGTTTACACCGGCACGGGCAACCCCGAAAGCAATATGGTCACCGGCCCCCGGCACGCGCTCCGACTGGTCGACGGTGGCATGGGCGGCACGACCGGAACGACCTCCTATCTGCCGCACGCGGCCAGCACTTCTGCTTACGGCAACGGGTTTACGGTGGTATCGGAGGAGCCAGTCTACGTGCTGGGAGACTACAACAGCGGAATCAGCGATCCGTTCTGGCCGAGCGGCGGCAATCCTTCGGGAGCGTTGCACTCTGCTGCAGCCATTATCGCGGATGCCGTAACGCTTCTATCGAACCCGCCTTCTAACGCGAACTTGCCCAATACCTACACCGGTTGGATGGACTCAGTCAGCTTCCTGAGTCCGGGGAGAGTGCTACCAAGCTGCAGCACGTGCACAGACGGTCGCAACGCCAATACCAGCTACTACCGGGTGGCGATCGCTGCCGGCAAGAGTATTCCTTTTCCTCAACCGTCATGGGCCGGGCAGGACTTTGGCACCGATGGCGGCATGCACAACTTCCTGCGCTATCTAGAGAACCGCGGCTACAACGGTGCTACGGTGAATTACACCGGTTCCCTGATCAGCATGTACCACTCGCAATACGCCACGGGCGTGTTTAAGTGCTGCAACGTCGTCTATGGCCCACCGACACGTAACTATTTCTTCGATACGCAGTTTTTGAATCCCAACAACCTGCCTCCTGGCACACCCATGTTCCAGGACGTGGTCAGTCTGAGCTATCACGAGAGCTTCAATCCGCAGTAAAAGGAGTTGAGGTAAGGCTGCCCCAGTCTTGTTCTTCCACAAGGGAGAAAAAGACCGGGACAATTTCTTTTCCCAAAGCCGGATAGTATTTTCCTGCTATACCCGGCTGCCTGCGATTCTGTAGAATTCCCTGCGTTCGTCGAGTTGTGGGGACTCGACGGGCTTCTCTCTCATGACTACAGTGAAATCTCGATCCGGAACTCTGTGGGGATTGCTATTGGCGTTCGCCCTCGTGGGCTTGGGATCCTTCTTCTTTCCGGCTTTCATCATCCGGCCGTTTACTCATCAAAGCCCCCGCGGATTGTATTGGGCGATGGCGGTTCGGCAGCGGGCTTCCATCATTTCTCTGGTGTGCGCGATCGCCTGTCTGCTCTTTGTGATGCTGCTATGGCAGACGAGCGACAAGTGGCACAAGGGAGGCCTGTCAGCTGTGATGGTGCTCGTAACAGCCGCGGCGGTGATGTCCCGCCTGAACTACTTCGAGTGGATGTTCCACCCGGTTGACGCTCCGAAATTTGAGGCCGAGTCTTCGAGCAAACTTGACGCGAAGGAAATGATCCTGGCTGTTCGCTACGGCGACGATGCGCGCGCCTATCCAATTAGCCAGATGGCGTACCACCATATTCTCAATGATATCGTCGGTGGAGTGCCGATCGCCGTCACCTATTGAACGCTCTGTCACACGGGTCTCGTGTGGACCCGCACCGTAAACGGCAGAGCGTTGCATTTCTATCTCGCCGGCATCAACAACCAGAATTTCCTGATGCGCGATAAGGAAACTGGCACATGGTGGCAGCAGATCACCGGCAAAGCCGTATATGGACCTCTGAAAGGCGCTGCTTTAAACCTGGCCCCCTACGACGAACTCACGTTCGGTGAATGGCAATCAGAGGTTTCCAACGGGAGAGTCCTGGCGCCTGTTCCCAAGCATGTAAAGGAATACGACAGCAATTGGGAGCCGGAAGTGGCCAAGTTACCCGTCGTGATCAGCTTTCCGGGAACCGAACTGAAATCGCGGGATGTAGTCGTGGGACTTCAGATCGGCGAAGTGAGCCGGGCTTATCCTTGGGATTCGCTCGTCAAGCAATCGCCGGTGATTGATCACGTGAACGGACGTCCCGTGCTGATCGCGGTCGCACCCGATGGAAAATCATTTCGTGCCTTTGTCAGTCAGATCGACGGCCAAGATGCTGAGTTCTTTCTGAAGGGTGAAGAGGATACATCACCGGCGACGGCCTCGTCCGATCCCAAGGTCACACCGACATCTGCCAGCACTGGCCTAAAGAAGCCCGACCAGCCTGACACAAAACCAGCGCCATCTGCGAAGCCTTGGACTCTACTCGACGCCACAACTGCCAGCGAATGGAATTTTCAAGGATGCGCCATCTCAGGAGCTTCACAAGGTAAGTGCCTCGCGCGTGTTCCGGCACTGAAAGATTATTGGTTCGACTGGCGAAACTACCATCCCGATACGACCATCTACAAACGCTGAGCAATCGATCTCCGATACCTCTATTTCGAAAAAGGTGGTTTTGTTTTGCCTTTCATTTTTCCTCATGGGTGGATGCTTTACACTGCTTTGAGGAGTACTTCATGCGATCGATTCGCGCTCTCTTCTGGGATGTGGGCGGCGTGCTGCTGACCAATGCATGGGATCACACGCAGCGCTCCGAGGCGATCAAGCGATTCCAACTTGACGAGAGAGAGTTTCAGGACCGTCACCAGATGGTGGTTTCGTCGTTCGAGCGCGGCAAGATCACGCTGGATGAATATCTCGACCGAACCGTTTTCTATCGGCCGAGAACTTTTTCACGCGAGGCATTCCGAGACTATATGTTTTCTCTTTCCCAGCCTCTTCCTGGCATGCTGGAGTTCGCACAATCGCTCGGCGACTCTGGCAAGTACTTGATGTCCACGATTAACAATGAATCTCGCGAGCTCAATTACTATCGGATGGACACATTCGGTTTGCGCAAAATATTCCGGCTCTTTTTCAGTTCCTGTTTCGTTGGGCTACGCAAGCCGGAACGCGATATCTATCGACAAGCGCTTGAGACGACACAGATTCCCCCGGAGGAATGCTGCTTTATCGACGATCGAGCACTCAATCTCGAATGCGCCGCCCAACTAGGAATGCACACCATTGAGATGGACTCGTTGGAACAGCTTCAGGCAGATTTGGGAAAGCTGGGAGTTAGCTAAGAGCAGGTTTCAAAGTTTCAAGGTTTCAAAGATCTAAGATCTCTCGCGAAGCGTCACAACGTTGCTTTTGAAACTATGAAACCTTGAAACTTTGAAACCTGGTTTTTTGTCACCCCTTCCGTGGGGAACTTGTCTTGACTCCGATAACAGAGGGAATATCTGATTCCAGATTGCCGAGAGTCAAGTCGCTGGACCAGCAGTCGGCTGTCAGTTTCCATTCGCCATTATTCTGACGGGCGCACACCCACAAATACTTGCCGCGTTCCTCGCGGCGCTTCCCGGTCGAACTCGGAATTAAGGCTTTGCAGCGTCCGGCTTCGTAAGCGAAATCGCCGACGACTTCAATCCGCAGAGGTTCCATCTCGACTTCTCCAAGACCAGCATCCAATGCACCGAAAAAGAATTCCCGCACCGCCGCCGCACCTCGTATGGGAGGACAATTCGATCGCAACACCAGCGAATCAGGAATATAAAGCTCCAGCAAGTCATCGAGATGTTTGGTATTGCATGCTAGAACCCACTCTTGCGCAATCGCCCGGACGGCGGCTTCCGCTCGGCTCAGGTCGCCACGCAATGCCATCGTAGCCGAACGGAGTTTGTCATCTCTTGCAACGTCCCGGGATGGCTCTGCGGCTCGGGGGTAAACGCCGTCTTGTGCTCCGGGGAAATAGTGATGGTGATAATGATGGTGGTAGTGATGCGTTTCGTTTCCGGCTGGACGAGTTGCGGCTTCCCTCGTCATATGTTCGGGGAAAGCGTTGGGCGAAGCTGCAGTGCTTGGCAAAGGGCGGGCCTCAGTCGGTGTGAGTGCTGTAGACGGGCCACCCGTGACTAAGGCGCCACACATTCCACAAAACTTATTACCTTCCCGATTACGATATCCGCAAGCGCCGCAGGGTATGCCAACCGAATCACCTGACAAATCCTGAGCGACATCGGCAGCCGCATCTTCCACATCCTGCTCGGTGGCGAAACGTTGCGCAGCATCAAGGGCTGCAGCAATTCCGTCAGAGCCATGTTTCGAGCGTCCCGAGCTAGCTTTCAGACTGCGGAAAAACTCGTCCAATTCGGGATTGCCGGCTGCGGCATCGGCCGGGGGCGGGAACGAGGCAGATTTTTTGTCCTTTTTATCCACGGAAGGAATCACCTGCAGAGGATTCTAGTCCAGTGTTCCGCAGGATGCTATCGATTGGAAAACTCGATCTTCCCTTCGGTTTCGGTAGGAACGCCGTTGCAGGTCGCAGGACGGTATCTCCAGGTCCTCACAGTTTGAAGCACGCGGCGATCTCCCGCCACTCCGGCACTTTCCAGAATCAACGGGCTGTGCACTCGACCATCAGTGCCAATAATGAAGCTCACTTTAATTTTTCCGGATGACGCGGAGGAGGTGAGCAGCGGATCTGGAGTGGTCAGAGCCTGTGGTGCCGTAACGTCTGCGCAGGCTGGCCGAAAGCTGATGTGAGGTACGTCGACATACTGCGCGGCACGCCTGAGAGTTAATGAGACGTGCCGCTCGCGATGATCGATGGCGGACGAAGCAGTCACTGCACCAGAAGTTGTTCGGGCGGAAATAGCTATACTCGCGGATGACAGCAGAATTAGTGGCCAGATGAATCGACGCATCAGATCTCACCAAATTTCAGGAGCAGTAGTATAGCTTCTATGTGACCGCAAATTTCTAGCCAATTACTACGGCGTGATAACCAATGACATCAATAAGTTACGGGGCATCCATCACAACCAGCTTCATGTCAATGAAAGGCTTTGCACAAGCGCGCCTTCGAATCGACAGGCCGTGTGCTTATTGGTTCTGAGTTCGGCTACAACCCAGAGAGTCGTATGAACGTGATTTCTGCTGGGCAGTTGAACCGCACGGGCACGCGAACGGTGCCGATACCGGCCGTTGTGTAAAGAGTGAGTCCGTCTACTTTGAATAGACCCCAGACATATTTCCTGGCTAGATCGGGCAGGAACAGCGGAGTAACCAGTGGCAGTCTTACTTGTCCTCCATGAGAATGTCCTGACAGCTGCAGATCGATGGGGTAGCGGGTGACGTAGTCGGCATAATCAGGCTCGTGCGCCAGCAACACTGACGCTTCGCCGCTGGGGACATTTTTCAACGTGGCGACCAGATCGGGGAATCCGCCCATCACGTCATCCACCCCGCAAAGCCAAAACCGGGCATTGTCTTTCTCGATGGGCACGGCCCGGTTCAAAAGGAGCTGAATGCCCTTTGCAGCCAGCGCACTCGCAATTCGCTTTGGGTCAGAAAAGATGTCGTGATTCCCGAGGACTGCCCAAAGTCCAAACGGCGCTCGCAATTGTCCCAAGAGTTCCGCGCAGGGCTCTGCCGCCGCAGCCGCCTCAACCGCACTTCCTGAGAAGGGCACCGTCACAAAATCTCCCGTCAGAACAACTAGGTCCGGCCGGAGATCGTTCACGAGGTCAATCGAATGTCTTATGGGATGAACGGAAAAGAACGGGTCATAGTGGAAATCACTAAGCAGCGCGATCGTGAAGCCATCGAGTCGCGATGGCCAACGCCGCAGCTTGATCTCCTGATGAACGACCACCGGCAGGTTCGGCTCAAGCAGAAAGGAATTCACCCCGAGGGCCGACACACCACCAACGGCTGTGAGTTTAAGGAACTTTCGCCTATTGACTGGAAAGAAAGACAACGTTGGAGAGTAACCGTAAAGTTGTTCGACTATCGTCGGCTCAATTCAGCATACTCCGAGCTTTGATCTAAGGATATGTGTTCAGATTCCCGAATCAAAAGCTGAACGTGGCTTGTAGTTCGAGTTTCCTGACGGCCGTTCCAGTAGAGAATGGCCCTCCCTGTAACCCGTTCGGGATGTCGAAGAATGGCGATCCCAAAATCCCGCTAGGGTTGGAAAGATTCACCTTGTTGAACACATTGCGAACATTCACACCAAGAGTGAGATTGTAACGTCGATCCGAACTCGGACCGCCCATCATGGGTCCGCCGCCAAACAGTGGACCGTGCGGTCCACCGCCTCCCCGATGACCACCACCTCCCGGAGCACCGGGACCGCCAGTGTTTCCTCCTCCACCGCCAACTCTCTCGCCAAATCCGAACGTCTTTGTCAGACGAAGATTTAGCACCACGTGCGAGGGACCGGTCCCGTAATTGATAGGAAGAAGCGGAACGCCTGCCGAGGCTCCGGCAGCATCAAAGGTTCCGATCGGCGTGCAATAGATTGTGGATGATGGCGTATTCGTAGTGCGCCCGCAAGTGGCGCTGGATACAAAACCTGGCCGGTCGTTGAAGATAGAGTCCCCATTTATGTCGTTGGGTGCCGTAATGTTGAAGGGCGAACCGGAACTCACAACCATAAAGGGGCTCAGGCGCACCGCGTAAGGCAAAGCGAAGCTTCCGCCCAGGAACAGACGATTCCGCGTGTCGAACGAAGCGCGGCCATAATCCTGACTGATGTTGAACGAGTTGGATGCAAAGTTCGAGACGCCAGAGGCATTACTATTCGCATAGTTCAGCGTGTAATAGCCAAACAGTTGCAGCTTTGATCCGACTCGCACATTCGAGTTCAGGATTAGCTGGGTCTGTTTGAACACTGCCTCGGAAATATATTCATACACATTGCCTTCGCTTGGATCCGGACGCACCGTTGTTCCCGGCAATGGCGCGTTTGCATTAATCGTGCCGAATAGATGGAATCCCCGCGAATTCAGATAGGTTACGGACACCGTCGCAGACTTCGTAACTTGCCGTTCGACGCTGACCGCACTCTGAATCGTATATGGCGCGTGTAGCGTGGGACTCACTTTGTAGACGGTTGGCGTCGCTAAGCCCGGGCCGGAAAGGTTGCAATTGGAAGCAACAGGAAAGCAGGTCGGGTTGTTGATGACGTACTGCTGTTGCACAACTCCGTTCACTCGCTCCGCCTGAAGAATCTGCTCCGACTGGAAGCGGTCGTAGAAGATTCCCATGCCGCCGCGAATTACCACTTTCGGAGGCGCACTTCTTCCCCCTACGCCCCAGGCAAAACCGAATCGCGGCGCCCAATCAGCACGGTCGTGGATATCGTCTTGTGTCTCAAAGCGCAGCCCTCCACTCAGTGTGATGTTTGGGCGCACGCGCCAATCATCTTGCGCATAGAGTCCTGCGTCATAGGTCGTCAAACTGGTGTTTGGAATACCAGTCATTATGGATAACTGCGTCGCATATGGCGTTCCGCCGTTCTGGAGCTGCAGTTGTGCGTATTGGTATGACACTGGACACGGCGTCGTGGCCGGAAGCGAGGTCGGGTCTCCAGGGACATGACAGTTCAGGTCCGTTGTCCCATTCAAAGATGAGAAGGTAAAGGTGCCATTAAAACTCGACGTAGAGTAATTGGCGTCTCGAAGTGCCCTTACCCGCGCTCCGAATTTTATGGTGTGGTTTCCGGTAATCACTGACGTGTAGTTTTGGATTTCGTAGTGGTCCCCGTGATCGACGATCGTCCCCTGATTATTGCCTCCGCCACCGAATGCGCCACGAACGTTTATCGTCGGGTCAGTGTTGAGTGCATTCTGACTGTCACCCTCGCGCAAATATTGAAAACGCGTTTCATTGACGACCTTCGATCCATAAACCTGGGTATCGCCAATCTGGAAGGTATTCTCCGTGGAGATCTCGTTGTATCCCTGCGATGGAAGATTGAATTGGCCGATACCATCGTTGTTCTGCGTATCGCGGAAGTATTGATAGCGGGCGGTCAGTGTGTTGTTTTTCGTGATTGCATAGTCCAGGCGCGGACTGATATTCGTGCGATGACGCGGATTCGAGATCGACTCGATCGTTGGGAACGGATTGAGTTGGTCGTCAAGAATCGTGGCATTTACGGCCGTGAGATCGTTGATATTGCGGCGCTCGACGTTAACAAAGAAGGACGCAGATTTGCTGAGTGGTCCGCCCAGATTTCCACTGTACTGGGTGGAGTAGTATCCGGGTTCCTCTCCCGCAAAACGGTCATGGGAGTTGAATGCAGAATCGTTCCCCAGGACAAAAAATTGTCCGTGGAATTTGTCAGTGCCGGGCTTAGTGAAAATCTCAATTCGTCCGTAGCCAAGCTTGTCGTATTCGGAAGAGAACGGATTCTGATTAATGCGGATTTCTCGAATTGACGCTTTCGGCGGAAGCTGCCCTGCTGTGAATCCGTCGATGTACATCTGGCCGCCATTCGGTCCTGCTGAAGGTCCAGCTAGGGCTTGCAAGTCCGACATCAGTTCATCCGGATCATCTGGAAGTGCCTCAAGTTCTTTGCCTGAGATCGTGATGGCTCCTGCATTGTTTGTAGGATTCACGTCAATAGTGGGAGCCGTGTCCGAGACTTGTACTTTCTGCGTCTCGACCTCAATGGCCATCGTTACGTTCAGTCGTAGTGGCCGATCTGCGACTAGCACATTGTCGTTCTCATAAAGCGTAAAGCCATTGGCAGCAACGGAGAGTGTGTACTTGCCGGCGGCAAGACTCTTGAACTCATACATCCCTTGATCATTGCTTTGGGTCGCGATTGGAGCCCCAATCGCTGGAGTCATGATGACGTTGGCAGCAGGAATCGCAGCGCCCGAAGGATCCGTGACCTGCCCGCGCAGGGCTCCGTTCCCTTCCTGCGCGAAAGAGAGAGCGGTCATCACGACAACAAGGAACACGATAAAAATCGGGCCTAGACACTTCTTAGACTTCATGATTTCTTTCCATTCGTATAAGACCTATGAATTGCCGAATCGAAACTAGTCGTGGAATCTACGGTGAAGCATCGCCACCGGGCGCGCCGCCTAGACTCCAGGGTGTCAACATCATTGCCTGTCCGGCACCGGGCGCGGCCTGAAGGATGGGTTCTACTCCGCTCAGCAAAGTGATGGCTGTATGCGGACCGTTGGCCGTGCCCTCGGTGGCCAAAATAATGACAGCGTCGCCTTTCTGGAGATTAAGCTCTGCCAGAGTAGAAGTCGGCAGCCGGCTCAGCATGCGCTGCAAATCCGGCGCCCCTCCCGAGCGCATGCCACCACCCATACCTTCACCGGGCGGCATTCCTCCTGGCGGACCGGCGACTTGGGCGTTCACAGCAGGCTTTGGCGCGGAACCGCCCCCCAGCGAGCCCTGACCTCCTCCTCTCGCTCCTTTGAGTCGCATGGCAAAACCTTGCGCCATCTCAGGCGGAATCTTGTGCAGTTGGGAATCAGCGGTGACTCTAACTTGCACCGTCTTTTTACTGACCAAATCCTGAACGCTCAGAGTGCCCTCATTTGCATCAACCGACTTTACCGTGGCGGCAAACTGCGGGAAAACGCCGGCGAAAATCTCCTCCGCTGTCATTTCCGTGCCATCCGCATTGCGATTGCCGCGCGCCCGCAACTGATCTCCCGATCGAATATCCCTCAGGCTGCTCTGCCTGGCATCTTCTGGCTTAGCGGACTGAGGTGCGTAGCGGTACACGACTGTGTTTTTGTTCGTATGCACAACCAAGGTCTTTTTGCCGGACAAACTGGGTATAGCAACGACTACATCACCGATCGCAACGTCGACAGTCTCGACCCGCCCGCCCGCGCCACGCTTTTGCCAATCTTGGCGAAGCTGGTCACTCACGGCGGCAACCGCGGCGTGGGTGATAACGATGACCTCGAGAGCTGTAAGAGACTTCCCATCCGTCGATGACGCTCCGCGGGCGCGGATCGTGTCGCCGACTTTCAGATCTTGGAGTTGAAGCGGCGTCGCATTCTTGAGGTCTTTCGCACCTGGCGCCAACTGCAAAATGCGGGCACCTGGCTGCACGTTGACCGCGACTTCTAAACCGGAGGAATCAAGCGTGAGCGTGTTTCCGTTCATGGCTTTGACAGTCCCGATGCGCCTGGCGATGGACTGCTGCGCCACGTCCTGTGCCTGTGCGGTAGAGCTGGAGATCAGAAAATTGCTGACAAACTCCCCGCACGCCAGCAGAAGCGTCAAAGCTGCAATATTTCGTTTCATAACCCTCTCTTACTCTACCTTGCTTAATAGAGCGCAAGTGCATGATTTACAAAGTTTTACCCAAACGAAAGAACGATTACAAAGAACGACGCGACTGCTTGAGCAGGCGCGAGCCTGATTACGAGGCATCCAGAGAGCCAATAGACGGCTTCGCGTGCGCGTCGCTACGATTTAGCTGGGCGTTTTGGCGGAAAAACGTCCCGAAGTTGACCCAGGATGCGTGTTTCGAGACCACGAACCTATATTCTACGAAGCTTCTTCTGCTGGGCACTGGCAGTCATTCTGCCGTCTTCGATCGCGGCACAATCCGTGACTGAACAATCTGCCAGTGCGATTCTTCACACCGACGGCGGTGTGTGGGTAAACGGGTACGAGGCTCATGACTCTTCCGCCATTTTTCCGGGAGATCTTGTAGAAACCAAACCCAACTCGTCAGCCAATCTCGTTTTGGATGGGTCGACTGTGTTGCTCGCCCCAGAAACCGTGGGAAAGTTTCAAGGCGATTTGTTCGAACTGGACCATGGGGTCGTCTCAGTTGTAACCAGCAAGGGTTTTAAAGTGCGTGTGAATTGCATCCGCGTGGTGCCCGCGGTCAACGAATGGACCCAGTACGTGGTCAGCGATCTGAACGGAAGTGTTCAAGTCTCAGCCAAGAAACTCGATGTGAACATAGAACTCGCGCAAGGCCGGGGAAAGCCCACTATCGAGGGTGATGCCTCACAAAAAGCCTCGGTTCATGAAGGTGAGCAAAAGAGCTACGACGAATCTGAGATGTGCGGTGCCCCACCCCAACCGAGTGGTGCTGGGAGCGGGATCAGTCCGAAATGGATCGCTGCTGGCGGAGGAGGAGGGGCGGGACTTCTACTTTGCCTCGTACTTCATTGTTTCGGCGGTTCTCCACAACCCACGAAGCCTGCAGTCAGTCAATCCAGCCCTTAGCGAGTAAACACCACTAGGTGACCAGAATTCCGTTCCTGGGGTGGGAATACCGCGCGATGCAAGCGCGGGAAACCATGTAGCTAGGATTCCAATCTCGTTCAACGACAAGGCGGGCACCTTACGATGCCCGCCTGTGTTCTCTGCTCCGTCTGCTGCTATTTGCTCGTTGAAAAGATTCCCGGCAGGACCTGCGTTCCCTGTTGCTGAACGCCTTGTAGGCTCGCCGGATTGAGTCCGAGAGCTCGCAGAACGGTCGGAGCCACCTGCGCTGTCTGCACTGGAGTAGTGATCGTCGAGGGTGAGAAGTTGGGATTAGACACGAGGATCATCACGTTCGTATCGTCGTGCGAGAATCCTCCGTGCTCCGCCTGCTTCTTATGGCTTCCCGAGTATGTAACAGCGACATTGGGAGTGATCACGATGTCGGGAGTACGAGAATCGCCGGTCGGTGAAATTCCAGGAGCGTTGAAGAGCTGACTTAGAGAGGCTCCCCAGAAAATCTGGCCGATGCCGGCGACGTTGGCCGCCGCCGGAGACTCCGTTTCGAGTATGTCCACTTGCGCCGAGGTGCTGCAAGAGCGGCTCAGCCAGAGCAGTGAGATGTCGTCTTCGGTAGGTCCAATCTGGCCACCGGCGTTCGACTCCGAAGCGGGCAAGCAGCTATCAATCAATTGGCTCGGCGAGGTCGTGACCGGTCCGCCTGACGTGATACCGGTATAGCGCTGCGAATCGATCGGACTTTGCCCGTGCTTTGCGGTGATGATGATAAGAGTCGAGTCATAAATACCTTGCGTCTTCAGCTCGGCAACCCATTCTCCGATAGCCGTATCAACAAACTGAACTTCTTGCAGCAGTTGAGCGCTCGGAATTCCCGTGGCATCCAGATAACCGCCGCTGCCCACCTTGGCCTCGATCAATTTCTGGCCGACACTGACCGCCTGGAAGTTCATCCCAAAGACCGTGGGAACTTGTGTCTTCATCGTGCGATTGTGGTTGTAGCCGTCGATCTCGTTCAGGATCGCCTTCACCTTCAGCGTGTCGTAGCACATGATGTTGAGGAAGCTGTTAGTCCAGGCGGTGAGATCTGCGTTCGGATCAGGAATGGGGTCGCAAGCTAAACCAAGAGTAGTCCTAATTCCGGGAAGAGCAACCACGTTGGAGTTGATTTCAGGGGAATAAAAGTCGTCGAGGTTGGTACCGTCACCAGGACCGGAAACCGAAGAGTAAGCGGGATGCTTATCCGACCAGGCTGTGTAGCCACCGGACTGGTGAACTACTCCGAAAATGGTGTTCGTGCGGACGAAGTTCCACGGGTAGACCGGAGTGCAGTTGTTGTAGGGATCGCGCGGGAGTCTTCCCGGATCGATCGAGTTGATTCCGCCATCCCCGTTCTTCGAGCTGATTCCGTCAATTCCGTTCAGAAATTTCTGATTGCGGTCGATACCTTCTTCATACTCAGTCGTGGTGCCATTCGGTTGATTCGGAATACACGCTCCGCCCTTGAGACCGTTCCCTGTGACTCTCAATGGAGGAGCAAGCACGCGGTCATAAGCTACGTCGTAGAAGGCACCGTGCAATCTCGGAGTCGCACCCGAGATGATCGTGGTAAGGCCTGGGAATGAGTCGGACGGTCTTGAGGTGCTGGTATCGAGGTAATTGATCCCCGTCTGGCCGAGAGCAGCCAGATTCGGGCAATAGGGTTGGCCATTGTTCACTCCGCTCACGCCTTGTGAGCAATTGATGTAATCGACAGCGTGCATGCCATCGATGCTTACGAGCAAGACGCGCTGAATCTGGTTGGGCTTATTCCCGCGGCTTTTCCCTTGCGCCACGGCGTCCAAGCCAAATGACGCTGTTAAGGCAAGGGCCGCAGCGAAGGCTAGTAAGGCGTTCTTCATCCTCATGGAACACTCCTAGTCATGTAGGTGTACTAACGGATGTCGCGAGTCTGAACGCCGAATGTTTCAGTCAGGTTACACAATGATGAATTTGTGACGATAGGAGTGTTAAAAACTCTTCAGGATTCGAAGGACCGCTCTACAACTTCACATTCCGCAGGCGGAGCGCGTTCGCAATCACGGATACCGAACTGAAGCTCATGGCCGCCGCAGCAAAGATGGGGCTGAGAAGGATGCCAAAGAACGGATAAAGGACACCAGCTGCAATGGGGACTCCGAGGGCGTTATAAATGAAGGCGAAGAAAAGGTTTTGACGGATGTTGCGCATCGTAGCCTGACTGAGGCGACGCGCGCGCAGGATTCCGGTCAGATCTCCTTTAACGAGCGTGACGCCACCACTCTCCATCGCAATGTCTGTGCCAGTTCCCATGGCGATGCCGACATTCGCCTGCGCGAGTGCAGGAGCGTCGTTAATACCGTCGCCGGCCATCGCAACGGTTCGCCCCTGTCGTTGAAGCTGCTTCACAACTTCGGACTTCTGATCGGGAAGGATTTGGGCATGCACGTCAGTAATCCCGAGCTGTCTGGCGATCTTTGAGGCTGTCTGCTGACTGTCACCCGTCAACATGGTGATCTGCCAGCCCAGTTTCTTCAGTTCGTCGATCGAATTCTGCGCAGATGCTTTGATCGGATCGCTTACATCAATCCCGCCGGCAAAGTGGCCATCGACTGCGATGAAGATGTTGCCATCGTTGTCCGACGGCAGAGCGATCCGTAGTTCGCACATCAATGCAGCGTTCCCTGCGGCTACGGTTCGGCTGTCGACCGTGCCCTGAACCCCCATGCCAGGCGTCGAAATGAAATCCTGCGCTTCTCTTAAAGCAATTCCCTTCTTTTGCCCTGCCATCACAATCGCATTCGCAAGGGGATGCTCGCTGTGGCGCTCGACGCTTGCGGTAAGGCGGAGGAGTTCTTCCTCTGTAAAATTCTCTGATCGCGACCAGACTGCAGTCACACGCGGTTTGCCTTCGGTAAGTGTACCGGTCTTATCGACAACCAGCGTGTCGACCTTTTCGAGCGTTTCTAGTACTTCGGCATTCTTGATCAGAACTCCGGCGCGAGCCCCCCGGCCCGTTCCGACCATGATCGCCATCGGCGTGGCAAGGCCTAGTGCGCATGGGCACGCGATGATCAGTACTGCCACCGCGTTGACAAGAGCATTCGCGAGGCGCGGCTGCGGACCGATGAAGAACCACGCCAAGAACGTAATCACTGCCACAGCGATTACTGTGGGCACGAACCATGCGGAGACGCGGTCCGCAAGTCGCTGGATAGGCGCACGGCTGCGCTGCGCTTGTCCGACTAATTGGACAATCCGCGCCAGCAGAGTCTCTGAGCCCACTCGCTCGGCTTGCATAATGAATGATCCAGTCGAGTTAAGCGTGGCACCGATTACCTTGGCGCCCGGCTCTTTTTCGACTGGGATCGACTCGCCAGTAATCATCGCTTCATCGACAGAACTGCGCCCATCCAGAACGATGCCGTCGACAGGTACTTTTTCTCCTGGGCGCACCCGGAGTCTGTTCCCCGGCTTCACATGCTCGAGTGGTATGTCTTTTTCTTCGCCACTTGCGGTAATCAGTCGCGCGTTTTTTGGGCTCAGATCAAGAAGTGCGCGGATCGCGGCGCTGGTGTGACCGCGAGCTCGCAGTTCCATGACCTGGCCCAATAGTACGAGCGTGGTAATGGCAGCAGCGGCTTCGAAATACACGTCGGGGTATCCGCCCATCCTGCGCAGTGATTGCGGAAAAATTTCAGGCGCGACGGCTGCGATCACGCTGTATGCGTACGCGGCACCTGTACCGAGACCAATGAGCGTGAACATATTCGGGCTGCGATTGACCAATGATGCCCAGAAGCGCTCGAAGAACGGCAGACCGCACCAGAGAACCACAGGACTCGCAAGAACCAATTCGAGCCAGGGAATGCGCGGACCTTCGAGCATCCGCATGAACTCGTGTTGCCAGATCATGCTGCCCATCGCAATCGCTAGCAGCGGTGATGTAAGGATCACACCCACCCAGAAACGGCGAGTCATGTCGCGAAGTTCGGGACTCTCTTCCTGTACGGCACTAATCGTCCGCGGCTCCAACGCCATGCCGCAGATGGGACACGATCCAGGCGCAGACCGCACAATCTCGGGATGCATCGGGCATGTGTATTCAGTTCGCGTTGCGGGCAGAGGGTTTTCGGGTTCCAGTACCATGCCGCATGACGGGCATGGGATCGGCTTCGTCTCCCGCACTTCGGGACACATTGGACAAAAGTAAAATGTCGGCGGCGGGATCTCCGACCTCTGAACTCCGACCTCGGGTGTCGCCGCAACTGCTGCCACGCCCGCTAGCGCGATCACCCCTGCTGATTTGCTCAAGTATTGTTCGGGATCTGCCTTGAATTTTTCCAGACAGCTTCGCCCACAGAACTGAAACTGTTTCCCTTCGTGCTCCGCAGCAAATTTCACTGTAGCCGGATCCACACTCATGCCGCAAACCGGATCGGTCGACTGCAGAGCCTGCGTCATTTTCGGGCTTGAAGGCATTCCGAGTGTAACCAATCCGGACGGAATGGCTCTGTTCAGATATTCCTGCGGGCTGGATTTGAATCTCTCGGCGCAGCGGGAGCAACAGAAGTAGTACGTCTTGCCAAGGTGTTGGTGCGTGTGTCTAGCCTCAGCGGTATTGACGTTCATCCCGCAAACGGGATCTCGCGCAGCAGAAGTTCCTTGTTCTTCGCTCATTCGACAATTTGATACTGATTCTTAGATGTAATCGCTCGACAAACGTCGCGTCAGCGCAATGCAGGTCAAACACGGCTGCAATCGATTGCCACTCTCATCATGCCCCCCAACGGTAACCTGCGGGCGGTGACTTTTGCATTAGGCGTGCAAAAGGATGTAGACGGGCCCAAAAGGAAATTATCCTCAGCTGAATGGAGCAGTAGAAGATGTCGAATTCGGAGCCATCCCTCGGCCTGTTCATTGAGACCGCACCTGCTGTAGTCGCGATGTTCGACCGCGACATGCGGTACCTGGAGACGAGTAGCGGTTGGCGAAGGGACTTCGGTCTGGGCGCTCGCGAATTGCGACGCCATCCCACTACGAGATATTCCCTGAAATACCTGACCGCTGGAATCAGATACATCGACGTACACTTGCGGACGAGACAGTAAGCGACGATCGCTATCGATTTGAACGTCTGGATGGTTCCATCCAGTGGTTGAAATGGCTAGTCAGGCCTTGGTACGAGTCCGATCGAACAATCGGTGGCATTGTCATTTTTTCAGAAGACATTACTGCCCGAGTCCTCGTCGAAGAGAAACTGCCGCACAGCGAACAGCGCTATCGATGTCTGATCGAGTCTGAGTCAGATGTCGTCTGGCACTGCAGGCGAATCGGCGATCGGATTGATGTGCCCCGATGGTACAAGCTAGCCGGTCAAACTGCCGAGCAAGCTGACGGCAGCTGGCAGGAATGCATCCACCCCGACGATCGTAACCAAGTGGTGCCCGCCTGGCTACAGTTATCGAACGGGGCAGAGTCTTCAAATATCTCTATCGATTGCGATTTCGGGATGGCAAGTATCACTGGGTCGCGGTCAATGGAGTCTCCCTCAACGAGAAGGATGGTTCGATCGACGAATGGATAGGAACGTTCTCCGGTTCGCAATTGGTCAGGTATATTGAAAACACCGGCAACTCTACCGGTATCCAAAATTCATCGCTGATGAGGATTTGATTGGAATGACTTACCTTGACGTGGTGTTCAGCTACGACTCCCAGCCGGGAGAAAACGAGTTGCGGGCCATTGATAGCATGCGCGAAGTGTACGGAATTCGGTCGGTACGTTTTAACGAGAGGGAGTGTACGGTGCGTGTGGAATTCGACGCGTCACGAATGAAGCAAGACGCGGTGGCCAAACTTCTCCGGACCGCTGGGATTGACATAAAAGAAAATGTCGCCTTGGCCTAGATATTGAGTGGAACCCGCAATCTTAAGAAACTGAGGAACGAGGATAGGGGAGGGCGGTGCGCGACAAAAGCAAGGGGTGCTCACAGAAAACCTCTGGCCGAAGTTATTCTCTGAAGCACCCCGTTGCGCGCCACTTCGTCTGCCTTTCATAAAGCAAGCCATCTGCCGTTTGTAAGCTATTGAAACTACAGGGCCATAAAATCTGGACGGTTGTAGGAATTGCTCTCCCGGAGGAAAGAATTACTTCGCGCAAGCAGGCAAAAATTGTGCCATGAGGCCTGTTGAAAAAGGTAGCTCACGCACTTAGGGGAAATCCTGTAGATTCCTTCCTCCCATAGGGTTCATCGCTCCGTTATCCTCAACATGCATCCATCTTCAGTTCCTCAGTGATCTTCAGTTCTCTCATTGTTTAGTTCTCTCATTGTTTCATTTCCTCATCGATTCCAGTGCGGCAACTCCGATACAAACGTCTGCGCGTGAACGAGCAAAAAGATTGAATGAATCTCCAGGCTTGCAGTCCAAACTGGGAAATGTTGGTATAATCAAAATCGGTTTCATTCCCCACACTTATCCGCGCCCTTAGCTCAGTTGGATAGAGCGTCTGGCTACGAACCAGAAGGTCGGGAGTTCGAATCTCTCAGGGCGCACCATTTATAAGCAATAAATATGCGGCTCCGGCGATGGTCGGGGCCGCAAGTGTTTTAGGCGAAAAGTGCCAGTGCTACCGCTGTGCTACCCGGCTAGCGGGTAAGCCGTCGCACAATCGCCACGAAAAGGGCGAAGAGGGCAAGAAACGGCAGCCTTGGGGTCTTTTTCGTTGCATAGCGGAGTGCTACCATTTCGGGCCAATGCGGGAGTAGCCATGACAGAAGCCGAGACTCCTCAATTCAGGGTTAGCAACGAAGGTGAGCCGTATCCTGCGGTCGATCCGGCGGGACTCAGGCGCGGGTGGAGCATTAAGCCTGGGGATAAGGAAGCGATGCTTGCAGCTAGACAAGAGGCAAATAACGCAGCAGTCTCGAAACGCTGTTGGATGATAAGAGCGCTCACTGGTTTCGACAAAGGCCAGCTCTTGGTGCCCTGGAAACACGGTGAGGATATAGATGATGCCGTGTTCCGGGTCGCGGCTACATTTCCAATCCGGCCATTGCGTCAGCACGTTTACAAGGTTCCGGGCGATTCGATGTGGGGCTTTGACCCGAACGCGTTTGTCGAGAAGTTAATCGAGGAAACCGGCATCTCGCATACCTGGGAACCGGTTCTAGCCAGAATCCCCGAAGGCAGCAGCTGCTGTTTTTACGCAACCATTCGCGTGCCTTCCAAGGGCCAAGGTTCACGCGAAGCAAAGCATGATGCCCGAGAGTTGTTGTGGGCTGTGTGGAGCAAATGTCAGCCCAACCTCAGCCGGGCATCTGGCAAT
>Ga0126371_10001526_pt1 | contig 19652 bp, 11 predicted proteins | sample PanSoiMetaPlot_4_FD_110145 | JGI IMG/M metagenome (GOLD analysis project Ga0126371, IMG submission 110145) | Tropical forest soil microbial communities from Panama - MetaG Plot_4 | ecosystem: Environmental > Terrestrial > Soil > Tropical forest > Bulk soil | place: Panama | collected 2016-02-17 | reverse complement strand
GCGGTCTAGAAGTCCTCACAGCGACAGGCGAGCAATTCGCCGCCACGCTGCTCTCCGAAAATCACACCCTAAAGCGGGCGCTGACGGATCCGCATTTGTTCAGCGGCATCGGGAACGCCTATTCCGATGAGATTCTGTTCCACGCGCAGCTATCCCCGGTGCAATTGACGCAGCGTATGCAGCCGGTGGGGATCGAACGCCTGTATCGGGCAACAAAAGACACGCTGAACGATTGGGTCCGAAGGCTGCGGGAGGAAACGGGCGAGAAATTCCCGGAGAAGGTGACCGCGTTCCGTGAAGAGATGTGCGCTCACGGGCGCTATGGCCAGCCCTGTCGCCGCTGTGGCACGAAGATTCAGAGGATCCGCTACGCCGCGAACGAGACCAACTATTGCCCGAATTGCCAAACTAGCGGCAAGCTGCTCGCCGACCGCGCGCTCAGCCGCCTGCTGCGCGAGGACTGGCCGAGATCGCTCGAAGAGATGGAAGAGCGGAAGAAAGAAGCGACGAAGCAGGAAAGCATCGCCGCAACGAAATAGCTACTGCTCGAGGAAAGAGGCACCCCTCAGGGGCTCTGAAGCCTTATATTTTGCCAACTCTTTCAGCACGGCTAGCCGTGCCCTCCCGCGCACCATGTATGGGGCTATCTTCTGGTTCAAGGACGCGGCGGGCCGAGCGGCGACACCAAACGGATCGAAATTACGAAGCTGCCGCGCTGCTTGCCGACCAGTTCGAATTTCGCCGTGTTGTCTGTCCCGCCGCTCGAAACGGCACGCACGGAAGCGCCGCCTTGGAGTTCGGCCACATCCGGCGCCAGATTCCGCGCTTCCAGGTTCGTCTTAAGGCGGCTTCCCTTCACCCGCACCGTCACGCCCCGGTGTTCGCCGGGAGCGAGGGGCGCGTTGCTGGCCTCAAGTTCCAGGGCCACGAAAGTGACGGTGAATGCCGCCGACGTCCTCTGTCCGCAGCTCACCTGCACCTGTGCGGGACCGGGATTCATTTCGGCAGGCGGCAGTACGGCCAGATACGCCGGAGAAGAGGCCAGAACAAGCGCTGGAAAGCCGCCAATCGTAACATGGTTCGCATCCGCGTCGCCGCAGAAACCATGCCCCGCAATTTCCAGGCGGTCGCCCAGAGAGGACACCCGAGGAACCTGGCTTACCTCTTGTGTGGCCGATGGAGATTCTCTTGGCGCCACAATAACGCTTGAAACATGCCCCGGGCGCCCCTGGATGGCAGCAGATATCTTCGTGATATTGAGGGGAGCCACGAAAAGAGCGCGACCTGTGGTATCCGTGGTCAGTTTGTCGCCATTGGTAAATTCCACGGTGACCCCTGGTGTCAGCCGGCCGCTGATGTCGAGCACGGCCAGGGTGGCGCGTTCGCCGCTGACCATCTTCCTGGGCAGCAGCAGGATGCGGGCACCGGAGGCGGGTGGTGGGGAGGATTGCGCCCAAAGGCTGGGTGTAACAAAAAGGGAAAGCGCCAAGGCGAGCCGCAAGACGGGCAGGGGCATTGATAGGACTGGCACATCGAGATTGTAGTGGAGATTGTCGCGACACAGAAGGATGCCGCAACGAGCGGGAAGGAATGTTCCATTGTTGCAAACAGGGTCCCGGAAGGCTTGCCTCGACCCGGTGGGCTTCGAGTATGCTGGCAGGCGGCTGAGCGTTCCGGAGTCGGTATCGCAAGGTAATCACTTGGGCGCAAAGCCTTTCCGAGCAGCGTAAGTGTCTGCTAGCGTGGGAAGTACAGAAATGCCGGGGTGTCTACGCCGGGGGTACAATCCTGTGCTTACGGGAAGGCTTGAAGGAGAGGCTGTGCAGATCGTCAGCAGCGGCTTATCAGACGTCGGGCGTGTGCGCACGAACAATGAGGACTCCTTCCGGATCGTGGAAGCGCTCAATCTTTTCATTTTGTCGGACGGCATGGGCGGGGAAGCTCACGGCGAAGTGGCCAGCGCGATGGCCGTGGACGTGATCAGCGCGTATTGCTCAGGAGATAAAGAAGATTCCGGCGCGACTATTCTCGAAGAAGCGCCCGAAAACTGGAATTCGCAAACGCGGAAATTGCGAAACGCCGTGGCGCAGGCCAACTTTCAGATTTTCCAGACAGCGCAGAAAAATCCCGAGCAGCGCGGCATGGGCGCGACGATCACCGTCGCCTGGTTCAAGGATTCACGGTTGAGCATCGCCCACGTGGGCGACAGCCGGGCTTATTTGTTGCGCGGCGGCAACCTGCAGCAACTCACCAACGACCACTCGCTGGTGGCGGAACAGGTGCGCCGCGGCCTCATCACGCCGCAGCAGGCCGAAGAAAGCGAAATGCAGAGTGTTTTGCTGCGGGCGCTCGGCGCACATCCGGATGTGGAAATTGACGTCGATGAGACGGAGATTTTTCCGCGAGATGTGCTCCTGCTGTGCTCGGACGGCTTGACCCGTATGGTCACGGAACCGGAGATCGCCGGGGCGTTGCAGGCGGAAACCAAGCCGGCGGCAGCGGCGGAGAGATTGATTTCCCTGGCGAAGGAAAACGGGGGTATCGACAACATTACAGTGATCGTCGTGCGCTTCGAGGATGAATCTGAGAAGGGATGGTTCTCCTGGATGCGGCGCGGCGCGGCCAAAAAGGATTAGCACCTTTGCGGAGGCCAAGGCATGGCGAAGCTCAGCCTGATGTTTGAAAACAAGATCGTGAAAGAAGTGCCCATCGGAAGCCGCCCGGTTACGATTGGGCGCTCTCCGGACAATGACCTGCCGGTGGACAACCTTGCGGTCTCGAATTATCACGCGCGGGTTTATTACGAGGCCGGCCGCCTGGTGGTGGAAGACCTGGATAGCCTGAATGGAACGTTCGTGAACGATCTCCGCGTGGAACGTGCTACGCTGCACGACGGCGACGCCATCTGGATCGGAAAGCATCACATCAAAGTAGACGCCACCGCGGACGCAGCGATTCCTTGGGACACGGGACGCAAAGCCGCAGCGCCAAAGATCAACGAGACCATGGTGCTGGATACCAAGGCCCGCCGGGACCTGCTGCAGCAGGCCGCGGCGATGGGAGAGCGCTCGCAATTCGCATCCGGCCGCGTGCGCGTAGCCACGCTGGTAGTGCTCAGCGGGAAAGTGGACCTGAAGGAATACACGCTGACGAACAAGCTTACGGTGATCGGCAAATCGCCGATGGCCACGGTGCGGCTGAAGGGCTGGTTCAAGCCCAATATGGCCGCACAGATCAACCAGCGCGACGACGGCTATTATCTCGGCACGGGTGACAAAGTGCCTATCGTGAACGGCAACCCCATCGCCGGGCCGGTACGCCTGAACGACGGAGACCTGATCGAAGTCTGCGGCGTACGAATGAATTTTATTTTCCGAGAGTAACCAGCCGACTCTCATGGCGAAAATGCGCGAAGGACGCGGCCGTATTGGATACGTTGCCCGTCTGCGAATCCTGTTTGAAGCCTGGTGGCAGCATCGCGCGGTCTTTCTCATCAGCACGGGCGTTACCCTGCTTGCGGTCGGCGTATACATCTTTACATTCGTTGGCGACCGCAATACGCCGCTGTTCGACTTCCTGAAGCGCTTCGAATACAGCACGCTGGACACGCGTTTCCGCTACCGTCCGACGCGTTATACGCCGCCCGATCCGCGCCTCGTAGTGGTTTCCATTGATCAGAAGTCGCAGGAAGTGCTGGGCAAGTGGCCGTTCTCGCGAAAATATTTCGGAATGATGCTGGACGCGCTGCGCGAAGACGGCGCGCGCGTGGTTTCCTTTGACGTGACCTTCGACAAGCCGGACCTGACGGTGGCTCCCATCCGCGCGCTTTGGGGCCAGATTGAAGACGATAGGAAGAAAGGCAACCCTCCCGACAAGAAAATGGAAGCGCACGTGTTTGATCTGGCCAAGGAATTTGACGCCGATGCGCAATTTGCAGCAGCGCTGCGGCGTTTCGGGCCGGTGGTGCTGGGGAATTTTTATCTGCAACCCAACGAGATCCAGGGAATCGACGACGCTACGCTGAACAAATACGCGGAAATGGTGCAATGGTATTCGCTGAACCGCAACGCGGTGAATCCTAAGACCGGAAAAGCGGACTTTGCCGCCTTGCTGAACATGTATCAGTATGAAGGCACGCTATTCACGGCGACCATCGCGAACATTCCAGAGCTCGCGCCGCCTGACAACGACGAAAAAACGGCCATTGGCTTTTTCAATATCACGTCGGACGCCGACGGTGTTCTGCGGCGCGGCTCCCTGGTTTTGCCGTTTGGCCGGTCCAACAATCCGGATGACATCGATCTCTACGGATCACTGGAAGTACAGACCATCCGGCTGTATCTAGGGCTCAAAACCGAGCAGGTGACGGTGAATTACGGGCCGACGGGTGTAACCTCGCTGCAGTTCGGCGACAAATTGACGGTAAAGCCGGACTGGCTGGGGCGCGTGCTCATTAATTACCGGGGCCCGCGCGAAACATATCGCTATGTCTCCATCGCCGACGTTGTGAGGCGCAAATTCCAGCCAGGGACTTTCCGCGACAAGATTGTGCTGGTGGGCGCATCGGCAACGGGTATTGGCGACCTGCGCACTCCGCCCTACGGCGGTATCGATTATCCCGGGCTGGAAGTGCACGCCAACGTCATCGACAACATGCTGAACAAGGGCTTCCTGATCCGCGGGCCGCGCGAGGAGATCTTCGACCTGTTTCTTATTCTGATGGTGGGCCTCCCCTTGGGAATGGCCATGGCACTGATCTCTCCGCGGTGGATGTGGTTCGGGCTGGCGCTGCTGGTGCCGTTTGGTTTCCTGAACGACGTCGCTTTCCTGAACGGTTATTGGCTGAATTTTACTTTGCCTGCGGCTACCCTGACCGGCAACGTGATGCTGGTTTCACTCTACCGTGCGTTGGTGGAAGAAAAAGAAAAACGCAAGGTGCGCTCGGCATTCGGCCAGTATTTGAGTCCGGAGGTGATTCGGCGGCTGCTGGTGAATCCGCAACTCGTGGAACCCAGGAAAACGGAAATCACGGTGATGTTCAGCGACATCCGCGGATTCACGACGATTTCCGAAAAGCTGGATGCACAGGACCTGGCTATTTTCCTGAATGGGTACCTATCGGACATGACCAAAATTGTTTTTGACACCCAAGGGACGCTCGACAAGTACATTGGCGACGCGGTGATGGCTTTCTGGGGGGCTCCGTTTGAAGAGCCGGACCATGCTTCCAACGCGTGCAGCGCTTCGCTGACGATGATGAAACGCATGCATGAACTGCAACAACAATGGGAAGCCGAGGGAAAGCCAAAACTTGATATCGGCATCGGTCTGAACTCCGGTTCGGCTAGCGTCGGCAACATGGGATCAGAATTGCGCTACGGCTACACTGCGCTGGGCGATACGGTGAACCTGTCTTCGCGGCTGGAAGGCCTGAACAAGGAATACGGCACGCACATCCTGGTGAATGAGTCCACCTACAACGAAGTAAAAAGCGACGGATTCCTTTTCCGGGAGCTGGATATTATCCGAGTCAAGGGTAAGCTGCAGCCGGTGACGATTTATGAGTTGATGGGGAAGGTGGTGGAACTCGAAAAGGAAACAGGGTATGCGGAATTGCAGGAACGCCTGCGGTGCTTCGCACAAGCGCGGGCCCTCTACAGCAAACGACGCTGGGAAGAGGCGCAGCAGGTGTTTCAGGCGATCCTGGAGCGTTTCCCGGGAGACGGACCTTCGCGCATGTACTGGAAGCGCTGCCAGGAATATTTGTTTGATGAGCCGCCGGTGGGTTGGGACGGCGTGTTCACGATGACCCACAAGTAAGCAATGAAAGAAATACAGAAGATTTCTCTCGATGAATAGATTTCTTGGAGCAAAATCCGAACACGCAAAAGCGGCCCTTCGACTACGCCCAGGGCAGGCCTGTGGGGCGCCCGTTCGCTGCCTCAATTCCACAAGATTTATGGACGTGTGATGACGCCGCAGGCGATGCGGGGTGGAGCGCCGCTTCCGGTGCCTCCGGCAACGGCGTGGATAACGATGGCCGTCCCGCCATTGCTGAAGACCGAGTGATCGTCATCACCCAGAGTGACGTTTGGCGCGACGGTGGTCACGTTGGCGGTGCCATCTTTCCCCACGATCAACGAGAAATCCGGAATGTCTCCCGCGGGTGCGCCGCCGTGCGCGTGGCCGCCGGCGTCAAAATGGGCGCCCGCGGACTTGAAGTCCGGCGGTTCGCATTTCGCGAACTGGTGGATATGGATGGAATGCTCGCCCGGCGGGAGTTTCTTGATGTCCAAAACGATTTTCACGCCGGTTGGTGCGGCGGAAAGGGTTGCCGTGCCAACGGCCTGGCCATCGGTGTTCTTGATCGTGACTACCACGGGCTTCCCGGCAGCATGAGCAGAGGATTGCTGGGCATGGAGGGTACCGGGGAGCGAAAACAACACGGCTGATGCGCAGACAAAGAGTTTCACGAGTGTTCTCCTCATCATCGAAGAAAATCGAGATCGGAATGAGCGCCGGAACCTACTTCTTCACTGTATCGCAAAGAGAATCGGTGCAAGATGAAATTGTCGCCGGAGGTTCGTAACTGCAAGCCAGTTCCTTGCGGGCCGCCCAAGGCGAACGAGGCCTGTCAGTCTGTGGCGGTGGAAGAGGTTGCGGCCAGGGTCACCTTTTTGACATTGTCGTCAGGAACGCGGTCAATCAGCAACAGGAAGGGATCGATACCGGCCTTATCGGGCAGCTCGTCGGTGACAAAGGTGTAAGTCGAGTGCGCCTGCGTAACATGAACCAGTTCGCGGTGCAGCGTTTTGCCGTATTTGCGGTCCTTCTCCGGCTTGGCGAACGCGCCGATATCCACCCAGTCGTCCACCGGCACCTCGGTTTCGTTGCCCTTGGGGTCGGCCTTGAACTTGTGGGATTCGACGGCGATAGTGACGTCATATTTGCCGTCGTTGCGCTTGTGTGCCGTGGCTTCTAGGGTGCGGTTGGAGAACAGCGTAATGTCCTCAAAGAGATCTTTCACCAGGTATTGATACTGCGCGGGGATCTGCTCGCGAAAGGCGTCAATCAGGTCCCAGGAGGTGGGATACGGCGGCTGCGCGTAAGCGTAGCGCTCGATCATCTTGCGGAGCGCGGCGTTGACCTTGTCTTCGCCGATCATCTCCTTCAGGTAATAGAGAACCGCACTGCCCTTTCGGTAGTGGATGTAGCCCTGTTCAGCTTCCACAGTCAGCAGGGGGCGCTCCTTTAAGCGTTCCTGGCCGCGCGAGCGGAGGTAGTTGTCCATTTCGTATTTAAGGAATTTGCGCATCATGTCGCGGCCATACTCTTTTTCCATGACCATCAGGGCGGAGTATTGGGCCATGGTTTCCGAGAGCAGCGTGGCGCCCTGCATGTTCGCGCCAACAACCTGGTGCGCCCACCACTGGTGGCCCATTTCGTGGGCGACCACGTAATAGACCATGTCGATGTCGTCGGGATGGTTGAGATTCGCGATGAAGCCGATGGATTCGGAGTAAGGCATGGTGCCGGCAAAAGCCTGGGCGAAGCTGTCCACGCGGGGGAACTCGATGATGCGGGCTTCCTTCTGGTAGTAGGGGCCGAAGTTGGCGGTGTAATAGCCGAGTGATTTTTTCAGCGAGTTCATCATGCGCGGAACGTTCCACGCATGGTCGGGATCGTAGTAGACCTCAAGCTTGATGCCGTTCCAGTCTTCGCGTTGAACGGCGTAGCGCGCGGACAAAAACGAGAAAAAGTTCAGCGAGGAGTGATCCAGCTTGTAGTCGAAATAGCGGCGGCCGTTTTCCTTCCATTCGCGCACCAGGGACCCGGGAGCGATGGCAATCTGATCGGGGGAAGTACTGATGACGGTTTCGACGTCAATCCAATCCGAATGGCCTTTGAGATAGTTGTCGCGGCAATGCTCTGAGCAATTGCGCTCCAGGGCTGGCATAAGCTGCTGCTCGCCAAGGCCGTATTTCTTGCGTTCGATGGGATCGTTGATTTCACGATCCGAGGCGTAGCCGATCACCGGTCCCACGGTGCTGTTGAAGAAAGTGCCGTTCTGCACGATGTTGACGTTGCTGACGGAATTCTCAAAACCCCGATCGCGGCTCTTTACCGTGAAATGGAAGGTCAGCGACTGCCCGGGGGCAAGAGGTTCGGAAAAGTGGTAGACACGATAGCTGAGGTCTTTATCGTCTTTGACGAGCGAGGCGCCGGCAATGTCGATATCCACCTCATAGAGACGGTCAAGCGAAAAGTGGATTTCCCGGAGCGGATCGGAATAGGGATTGTAAATGACCTCTTCCCCGCGCAAGAAGGCGTTGCGTGTCTCCGGCAGCAAATCGATGTCGTATTTGATGGAGCGCACGCGCGGCATGGGCAAGGAATCGAAGGATTTGTATTTTTTCTCGTATTCGGCCTGAAGACGAAGGCGGTCCTTGGGGCCCATGCTTCGATTGAGAATCTTAGTGTTGTAGTAGATCCAGGCGCCGGCGGAGACAAAAAGCACCAGGCACACGGCGGTCAACGCTGGCCAGAGCCCGTGGAACCGCAAGCCTGCGTTACGCCAGCGTTCGCGCCAGGAAAGCTGCCTGCCGCGCGGCCAGAAGATAACCGTGGCCACAGCCAGCAGGGCGCAGAAAAATGCCCAGTAGAGGGCATACCAGCGCCAGGCGGAGATATACGGAGCGTCATCGAAAAGATCGGAATGGACGACCTGGGGCGTTGCACCGAATTGCATGAGGTTGGTGGAGACGTTGAGCGGGCGCCAGATGAAGACATTGCCGATGGCAAAGGCTACATAGGAGAAATAGCCAACATATTTGTTCGGTGCCAACGCATGAATGAAAAAGGCGAGGGCGCCGAACATGATGAAGAGTAAAAGATCGCGCCCGAACATCTGGCTGAGATAGAGCCCGAATTGAAAGCGGTGATAGCCGTAAACAGCCTGAACGATGATGCCGCTGAGCAAAGCCAGGAACTGGATGATCATGACCATGGCGCCCAGGGCGATGAAGCGCGAGAGGAAGGAAACCCACTCGGGGGCGGGAAGCGAGTCGGTGATTTCGTCCACGCGGTTGTCGCGGTCTTTCCAGACCAGGACGCCGGCATAATAAGTGATGATGATCAGCACGAACAGGTAGAGCGTGCTCGCGATCACGTCCAGGATCCAATAGGTGACCGGAAGCGTGGCGTTTCCGTACCCTTCGCGCGCGTTGAAAATAACCGAAGGAACGCAGTTCAGCAGAGCGGCAATCAAGATGATGATGAAAACGGTACTCTTGAGGATACCGAGGAAGTGAATTCGCACGGAGGCGAGAAGCTTGATCCAGTTGTCCTGGCGCAGTTCGAACGAAGGGAACGCGGCGGCCGCGGCGCGGGCAGAAGGCTCTTCTGCGGCGGCTTTGGATTTCCGGGCGCGTTCCGCGAAGCTGAAGCGGAAATAGCCGAAGGCCAGGACGCCAATGCCAACGGCGATCCACAGCAGGCGATTCCACAGGAGCAAACCGGTGAAACCGACGGTGACAGTATTTTTCTCGGCCACCGTCCAATACTTGGTAAGCAAGCCGAAGGTGCGGATAGCAAACGGGTCGAGGATGGCGGCGAGGGTTTCGCGTTCCAGATCGCGCGTAAAAACTTCGGAAACGATATAGCCGGTGAGCAGCAGGATGCCGCCGATGAAAGCGACAACGTCGTTGCGCGCCAGCAAGGCGATGGTGAAAAGAATGGCGGCGATGAAGAAGGTGTTGGGAACGGCAAAAACAAGCAGGCCTTTAAGGTGCGCGCTCCACACGACGGGGCCCCAGCGCTCCGGGTCCACCCAGGGCATGTATTTGGCCAGCAGGATGCCGATGGAGACTCCGGCCATGGGAATGACGGAAACCAGCGCGGAGCCGAGAAAACGCCCGAGAATGAAATCGCGGCGTTTCAGCGGGGTCGAAAAAATAATCTGATAGGTGTTGTGGCTGAAATCGCGGGAGGCCGCGGAGTTCACGAAGGCGGTGACCATCAGCAGCGTCAGCAGGCCGATAAAGGTGTAATAGTTTTCGATGACGTAGGGGGCGTTGTGGTAGGTGTTGGTGAGGGCGGAGCCGACAACAATGAAGTCGGTTCCGACGGCGCCGAAAATCATGGTGGCGATAATCAGCGTGAAAATCCAGAGCATCCAGGAGCGCAGCCAGTAGCGAATCTCGAACCAGACGATTTCGAAAAGCATGGCGGCCTCAATTCCAACCGCGAATTTTGGTGAAGAAGACGTCTTCGAGATCGGGGGAGGCGGGGAGAAAGCCGTCCCCGGGAGTCTGCGCGCAGAGGATGTGAAGGACCGGGCGGCCGGCGGCCAGCTTGCTGGAGATGACCTGGTAGCGTTGCTCGTAATCGGGCAGTTCGGACTTGGCGATGGAGCGGCGCCAGACACGGTCGCGGAGTTGCGCAATGGCGTCCGCGGGCTGGCCTTCGAATAAGACCTTGCCGAGATGAATGATGGCCATGCGGCTGCACATATCCATGACGTCTTCAACAATGTGCGTGGAAAGGATGACGACGACGTTTTCGCCGACTTCCGCGAGGAGATTGTAAAAGCGATTGCGCTCGCCGGGGTCGAGGCCCGCGGTGGGCTCGTCCACGATCAGAAGCTGGGGATTGCCGATCAGGGCTTGTGCGATGCCAAAGCGCTGGCGCATGCCGCCGGAGAAAGTGGTTAGGGATTTCTTGCGGACGTCGTAAAGATTGCAGCGGCGCAGCATGGCCTCCACCACGTCCTTGCGTTCGCCGGAACTCGTGATGCCCTTGAGAAGGGCGATGTGGCTGAGCATGTCCTGGGCGGAGATGCGCGGATAGACGCCGAAATCCTGAGGCAGGTAGCCGAGGCGGCGCCGCACTTCGTCTTTCTGGCGCAATACGTCGATTTCGCCGAGGCGGATCGTCCCCGCGTCAGGTTCCTGGAGCGTGGCAACGGTGCGCATGAGCGAGGTCTTGCCGGCGCCGTTGGGCCCCAGTAGGCCGTACATGCCTTCCGGGATAGTCAGAGAGACCCCGTAGAGGGCCTTCACCCCATTGGGATAGGTCTTTGTGAGATTCTGGATAGCAAGCACAATGCACCCCGAACGAAGAACTTGGCTATAGCTACGAGAGGGTATTTGAGAAAGTTTCGACAGACCATTTTGGACCAATTACCCCACTAAACGCATCCGACGCACGGCTTCCGAAATAGTTAGACCTGCCCCAGGCTTGCTACAGGGTTTGCCTTGTATTTTGCAGGACTTGCGTACCCGAAACAGGGCGTTTGGTAGTCTAATATTGGTTAGACAGATCCAAGCGCTGAAGCGCCAGGTTGTGGCCGCGCTCCGCAGACCTAAGGTCACCAGCATAGTTTTATGTGGATTGTTCGCTTAGCTCTCTCCAGGCCTTACACGTTTATTGTGATGGCGCTGGTAATTGCGCTGTTGGCGTCGGTGGTGATTCCTCGGACGCCCACGGATATTTTCCCGGAAATCAACATCCCGGTAATCGCCCAGGTATGGACCTACACCGGGTTGGAACCCCAGGAGATGGAGCGCCGTATCACCACCAACGTGGAACGCGGCATCATGGTGCTGGTGAACGACATCGAGCACGTCGAGTCGCAATCCCTGAATGGCATCGCTGTCGTCAAGATTTATTTCCATCCGGGCGCCAATATCCAGACGGCGCTGGCGCAAGTCACCGCGATTTCCCAGACTTTTCTGAGAACCCTGCCGCCGGGAACGAATCCTCCGCTGGTGATTATCTATTCGGCGTCGACGGTGCCTGTGTTGCAGGTGGGGCTGAACAGCGACAGCATGAGTGAGCAGCAAATCTTCGACTACGGGCAGAATTTCATCCGCACGCAGGTATCCACGGTACCGGGCGCATCCATGCCCTTTCCGTATGGCGGAAAGCCGCGCGTGGTTTCCGTTGACATTGACTCCACGGCAATGCAGGCCAAGGGCCTTTCACCGGTGGATGTGGTCAACGCGTTCAATGCGCAGAGTCTGATCCTGCCGACGGGCACGGCAAAGCTGGGCAACCTCGAATACAACGTGGAGATGAACGGCAGCCCGCAAAGCATCGCCGAGTTGAACGATTTGCCGGTAAAGACGGTCAACGGCTCGACCATTTATATGCGGGATGTCGCCCATGTGCGCGACGGTTTTTCGCCGCAGACCAACGTGGTGCTCACCAACGGGCAGCGCGGCGTGCTCATGAGCATTTACAAGACCGGCAATAATTCCACGCTCTCCATTGTGGACCGCGTGAAGCAAGTGCTGAAGAACTACGAGTCTTCGCTTCCTCCCAGCCTGCAGATTCATAACTTCTTCGACCAGTCGATATACGTGCGGGCGGCCATTCAAGGAGTTTTGCGCGAGGCGCTGATCGCGGCGTGCCTTACGGCAATCATGATTTTGCTGTTTATTGGAAACTGGAAGAGCACGCTAATTATCGCGATTTCCATTCCGCTTTCGATTCTCGTCAGCCTGCTATGCCTGAGCGCGTTGGGAGAAACCATCAACATCATGACCCTGGGCGGGCTGGCGCTGGCCGTGGGCATCCTGGTGGACGACGCCACCGTGGAAATCGAGAACATCAACCGCAACCTGGCGATGGGCAAGGAGACGGTGCAGGCCATTCTGGATGGCGCACAGCAGATCGCGGTGCCAGCCTTCGTTTCCACTCTGTGCATCTGTATCGTGTTTCTGCCGATGTTTTTTCTTTCGGGCGTGGCGAAATACCTGTTCGTACCACTGGCCGAAGCGGTGATTTTCGCGATGCTGGCTTCTTATATGTGGTCGCGAACCATCGTTCCGACGATGGCCATGTATCTGCTGAGCGCCGAGGATGAATATCAGGCCGACCTGCACGTCGGGGAAAAGATGGGGATCTTCCGGCGTTACCAGCAGGCCTTTGAGCATGGCTTCGAACGCCTGCGCGGCGGTTACCGGAGAGCGTTGAACACAGCGCTCGATCACCCATGGCAGTTTGGCGCGTGTTTCCTGGCCTTTTGTGCAGCCTCCGTGTGCCTCAGCTTCTTCCTGGGGCGCGACTTTTTCCCCAGCGTGGATGCCGGGCAGATCCGGTTGCATATGCGCGCGCGCACCGGGCTGCGGGTGGAGGAAACCACCAAGCTGGCCGACCAGGTCAACCAGGTAATCCAGCAGACGATTCCCAAACGGGACATCGAGACGGTCATTGACAACGTCGGTGTGCCTTATTCGGGCATCAACTTGACCTACAGCAATTCGGGCACAATCGGCACGGCGGACGCCGAGATCCTGGTGCAGCTCAAGCAGGAGCGCGGCAAATCCACCTACGCTTACATCAACGAACTGCGGCGGAGATTAGCGACAGAGTTTCCAGGCGTGCAATTCTTCTTTCAACCGGCGGACATCGTGACGCAGATTCTGAACTTCGGCACGCCAGCTCCGGTGGACATTCAGATTGTCGGCGCAAATCAGACGGCCAATTATGATCTGGCGGTAAAGCTCGCGGACAGCATCGAACACGTGCCGGGGACCGTGGATGTGCACGTACAGCAGGCTTTTGACGCGCCGACGCTGTTCCTGAACCTGGACCGAACGAGGTCGCAGTACGTGGGCATGCAGGCCAAGGACGTGGCGCAGAACCTGCTTGTTTCCCTATCGGGGAGTTTCCAGACGCAGCCGAATTTCTGGCTGGATCCGCGAAACGGGGTCAGTTACAACGTGGCGGTGCAGACGCCGCAATACCGCGTGGACACTTTCCAGGCGTTGCAGAATACGCCGATCAGCGGCAGTGTGCCGGGGGCGCCGCCGCAGATTCTGGCCAACTTGGTCTCCACACAAAACGTGGCCCGGCCAGCTTCGATTTCCCATTACAACGTGCAACCGATGATTAACGTGTATGCGTCGGTTTACCGGCGGGATTTGGGGAGCGTCGAAACGGACGTGCGAAAACTGGTGGGGGAAGCGGCGAAGAATTTGCCGCGCGGCAGCCACATCGAAATCCGCGGGCAGGTGGAGACGATGAACTCGTCGTTCTTTGGCCTGGGCCTCGGCTTGATTGGCGCGATTGTTCTTGCCTATCTGCTGATTGTGGTGAACTTTCAATCCTGGCTCGACCCATTCATCATCATCACGGCGCTCCCGGGGGCGCTGGCGGGAATCTGCTGGATGCTGCTGTTTACCCACACGACGTTGAACGTGCCTTCCTTGACGGGGGCCATCATGTGCATGGGTGTGGCCACCGCCAACAGCATTCTGCTGATTTCGTTTGCCCGCGAACAGATGGTGGAAGGAAAAGCACCGCGTGAAGCGGCGCTCGAAGCGGGCTACGTGCGTATCCGTCCGGTAATCATGACCGCGCTGGCGATGATCATCGGTATGGTGCCAATGGCCACCGGACTCGGAGAGGGCGGCGAGCAGAACGCGCCGCTGGGGCGCGCAGTGATCGGCGGGTTGCTGTTCGCAACTTTTGCCACGCTGTTCTTTGTGCCTTGCGTCTTCTCCATCATTCACGGATGGCTGGAGCGGCGCCGGCGGCGGGGCCTCGAAGCGGAACCCGCAGTATCCTGAGGGGCAGAAGAGAAGGATTCGGGAGCAATGGGGATGACGACGGAAGAGAAAAAATTGCGCCAAGGGGGCGAAACGAGGAAGAAGGGCCCGCTATTTACGGTCTTTTTCCTGGTGGTGGCGGTATTGATGGTGGTGGGAGCAGTGCTGTTGATGCAGCGGCGCACGCAGTATCAGGCGCTCGCGAATGAGACGGAAGAGGCGGCCATCCCCACGGTGGCGATTATTCATCCGGGCGTCGAGTCTGGCGAAGAAGATTTGGTGTTGCCGGGAACGCTGCAGGCGTACGTGGAATCGCCCATCTATGCGCGCACCAACGGCTATTTGAAAAAGTGGTACCACGATATCGGCAGCTCTGTGAAGAAGGGCGACTTGCTTGCCGATATTGATACGCCCGAAGTGGACCAGCAGCTGGATCAAGCGCGCGCGGATTTGAACACTTCGAAGGCGAACGTGCAGCTTTCTGAAATCACCGCGGCACGTTATTCGGAACTTCTCAAGACCGACGGTGTCTCCAAGCAGGAAGTGGACAACGCCCTGGGCGACCTGGCGGCAAAGCGCGCGATGGTGCAATCGTCGGAAGCGAACGCGCGCCGCCTGGAGGACCTGGAATCCTTTAAGCGGATTTACGCGCCGTTCGGCGGCGTGCTTACGCAGCGAAACGTGGATATCGGCACGCTGATTAACGCAGGAAACGGCGGCACCTCGCAGCAATTGTTTTATTTGGCGCAGACAGATCCCATCCGTGTATATGTGAACGTGCCGGAAGCGTACGCGCCTTCGATTCAAGCGGGACTCGGCGCATATCTCGAACTCACGCAATATCCCGGACAGAAGTTTCAGGGCAAGGTCGTACGCACGGCCAACGCCATCGATCTTTCCACGCGCACACTGCTGACCGAAGTAGATGTGCCCAATGCTTCGGGACAACTGCTTCCCGGCGGCTACGCGCAAGTGCACCTGGGCGTGAAAGTAAAAGGCCAGCGGCTGCAAGTTCCCGCCAATGCCCTGTTGTTCCGCTCGGAGGGGCTGCGCGCCGTGGTGGTGGACGCGAATCACCACGCGCATCTGCAAACGCTGACGATTGGCCGGGACTACGGGGTGACACTGGAAGTGTTAAACGGATTGAAAGCGGACGACTGGATCGTGTTGAATCCCGCCGATTCGCTCACGGACGGGCAAACGGTGCACGTGAAACAGGTGCCTAATCCGATGGCGCCCGCCCCCGCGCCCGGCACGCCGGCGAATCCGCAAAGCCCGGCGGCTCCGCAGGGGAAGAAGCCCTAATGGAGCTGGCGGGAAGAAACAAGCAAGGCACGTGCGTGGCCCTAGCCGGAGTTCTGCTGGCCGGTGTGCTTGCCGGCTGCACCGCAGGCCCCAATTACAAGAAGCCTACGGCAACAGTTCCCGCAAAATGGCAAGTGGAAGAACCGTTCCGGGAGGCCGCACCGAAAGACGCAATTCCCAAATCCACGTGGTGGGCCGTTTTCCATGACGAGGAACTCAACGGTCTGGAGAACGAGCTTTTGGACGCGAACCAGACACTGAAAGTTTCGCAGGCGCATTATCAACAGGCGCGGGCTTCGGCCGCGGTGCAAAATGCAGCGCTTTTCCCCACCGTTGGAGTTGCTCCTACGGCCGAACGGCAACGGTATTCGGCCAACCGGTCGACGGGGTCGAACCGGGCCATCGCCGCGACGGTGACGCAAAACAGCTATACGCTCCCCTTCACCGTGAGCTACGAGGTGGACCTGGCTGGGCAACGGCGACGGACGATTGAAGCCGCGCAGGCTTCGTTGCAGGCCAATGCCGCCGATTTCGAAAACATGAGGCTGATTTTGACCGCGGAGCTCGCGGCCGATTATTTTACGCTCCGGCAATTGGATACACAGATCGCCCTACTGGTGCGTACCGTGGATACGCTGCAAAAGGGTCTGGACCTGGTGAATTCGCGGCATCAAGGCGGCGTGGCCTCCGGACTGGATGTGGCACAGGAAGAGACGCTGCTCAATACCACGCGCACGCAGGCTACTTTGCTGCGCCAACAGCGCAAACAATTTGAGGACGCCATTGCCGTGCTTACAGGAAAGGTTGCTCCCGATTTTCATCTGGCGGCACGCGAGCTTTCCGCCGAGCCACCGCGCCTGGACACTTCCCTGCCCTCGGATTTGCTCGAGCGGCGTCCAGACATCGCCGAAGCGGAGCGCGAGATGGCGGTCACCAATGCGCAGATTGGTATCGCCAAGGCGGCGTACTATCCGTCACTTCAGCTTTACGGGCAAGGCGGATGGAATTCTGATGACATTTCGAAGCTGTTCAATGCAGCAAGCGCCGTATGGGCGGTCGGCGCAAACCTGGCAGAGAGCATTTTTACGGGCGGCGCACGGCGCGCACAGGTACAGTTTTCGCAGGCGGGCTACGATGCCGCAGTGGCGAGTTACCGAGGCGCGGTGCTGACCGCGTTTCAGGAAGTGCAGGACAACATCACGGGGATCGAAGTGCTTGCGACCGCGCGGCAATCACAGGCGCAGGCCGTAGACGCGGCGCGCCGGCAACTGGACATCGCGAACTCGCGGTATGTGGGCGGCCTGGTGAGCTACCTGGATGTGGTGAGCGCGCAGCAAACGGTTTTGAACAATGAGCAGGAGGCCGCGGTGATTCAGGGGCAACGCCTGGTGACCTCCGTGCTGCTGGTGAAAGCGCTGGGGGGCGGCTGGGATGCCGCGAGTCTGGCGGCAGTGCAGGAAAAGGCGCACCTGAAAGACGTTGTCGCACCTTAAACCGCGGCTTCCCTTTCCCTTCGCAACAAACTGCTTCCTCCAGGCTTCTAAAGCTTGTGCCAAATCCTGGCGAACTGGCTATCCAGCGCCATCGGCGGTGCTACACTCTTGCTGCCCTGCAGGCCACGCGGAGGAAACCATCCAGTGGAACACGGCTACATTTTTCGGGACCTGGCCATGGTCTGCACGACCGCGTTGGCTTGCGGCCTTCTGGCGTGGCGACTGCGGCAACCGATTCTGCTCGGCTACGTGCTGGCCGGGCTGATCGTCAGCCCGTTGACGCCCGGATTCCGCGTGCACGACGCCCACAACTTCGACACCCTGGCGGAAATCGGGGTAATCCTGCTGATGTTTTCCGCGGGTATTGAATTTTCCGTGCCGGAGCTTTTGCGGTTGAAGTGGGTGGCGCTGCTCGGCGCTCCTTTGGGAATCATTATCTGCATGGGCATTGGCCTGGGTGTCGGCGCATTGTTGGACTGGCCGATGGTTGAAGGGATGGCGTTGGGCTGCATCATTTCCGTGGCCAGCACCATGGTGCTGCTGCGAATTCTGATGGATCGCGGAGAATTGGCCGCAGAACACGGGCGGCTGATGGTGACGCTTTCGCTGGTGGAGGATTTGGTGGTAGTGATGCTTACGGTCGTGCTGCCCAGCTTTTCGCCGGAAAGCCATGCGACGCTTGGACAAGCGGCCTGGAAAGTAGGCCAAGCGATTCTGCTGCTAGTGCCCATCGCGGCGGCGGCATGGAAATTGTTTCCGCCGCTGCTGGCGAAGGTGGAGAAAGCCTGCAACGACGAAGTGTCGCTGCTGCTGGCGCTCACCCTTTGCATCGGGATTGCCGCGTTGACAGAAGCGGTAGGGCTCTCGCTGGCGCTCGGCGCTTTTCTTGCGGGCCTGGCCATGGGCGACTCCAGGTTCACGCACAAACTGTCGCTGCAGACACAGCCGCTGCGCGATCTTTTCGTGGCGTTCTTTTTTGTTTCCGTCGGGATGTTGCTGGATCCCTCCACCTGGCTGGACAGTTGGGGCCTGATCCTACTACTGGTGGCTCTAGTGCTGGTGGGAAAATTCGTGGTGTGGACAGGAGTGGTGCGAATATTTCGGTATTCCCTGTCCACCTCGCTGCGCGTAGGCCTCGGCCTTACGCAAATCGGGGAGTTTTCGTTCATCCTGGCACAGGTTTCCCGGAAAGCGGGGCTGATCTCGTCGGAGTTGTACCATGCGACGCTGGCCGCTTCTTTTGTCACGATTCTTGTGAATGCGACCGCTTTCCGCTTCCTGAAGCCGGCCGGGAAACCTTCCGTCCGTGTGATTCCGGCAACGGAAGCAACAGCTTAGATGCACTTCGATTTTTCGCGCTGCGGACTTTGCCGGTATAAACCACAGGAAAGGATCAAGAAATGAACTATCGTCCGTTGGGACGCACGCCATGGAAAGTCTCCGACATCAGCTTTGGCGCCTGGGCGATTGGGGGCTCCTGGGGCGAGGTGAGCGACGCGGAAGCGCTGGGCGCGCTGCAGCAGGCCGTGGATTCCGGCATCAACCTCATTGATACGGCGGACGTTTACGGCGACGGGCGAAGCGAGCGCCTGATCGCGCAGTTGAAAAAATCGCGTAAGGAAGAAATCGTGGTGGCTACCAAGGCAGGGCGCCGCTTACCTAAGCAGACCGTGGAGGGCTATTCGCGGCAGAATCTGGCCGGCTGGGTGGACGACAGTTTGCGTAACCTGCAGTCCGAGGCCATCGATTTGCTGCAACTGCATTGCCCGCCGACCGCGCTTTACGAGAGGCCGGAGGTGTTCGGGTTCCTGGATGACCTTGTGAAGGCTGGAAAGCTCCGCTACTACGGGGTGAGCGTGCAAACAGTGGGCGAGGCCATCCGCGCCACGGAATATCCCAACGTGCAGACCGTGCAGATCATCTTCAATATTTTCCGGCAGAAGCCCGCCGAAGAATTCTGGGCGGTGGCGAAGCAAAGGAGGGTCGGCGTTCTGGCGCGCGTGCCGCTGGCCAGCGGACTGCTGACCGGGAAGCTGCGGCGGGATTCGAGCTTTCCCGCCGACGATCACCGGAATTTCAACCGCCACGGGGACTCGTTTGACGTGGGCGAAACGTTTTCCGGAGTGGACTATGAGACGGGGCTCGCAACAGTCGAGGAACTCCGCAAGCTCCTGCCCCCGGGTATGACTCTTTCTCAGTTTGCCCTGCGCTGGATTCTGATGTTCGACGCGGTGACCTGCGCGATTCCCGGTGGGAAACGCGCGGAGCAGGTGGCCGAGAATTGCCGCTCCTCGGACCT
>Ga0126371_10001525_pt1 | contig 19662 bp, 19 predicted proteins | sample PanSoiMetaPlot_4_FD_110145 | JGI IMG/M metagenome (GOLD analysis project Ga0126371, IMG submission 110145) | Tropical forest soil microbial communities from Panama - MetaG Plot_4 | ecosystem: Environmental > Terrestrial > Soil > Tropical forest > Bulk soil | place: Panama | collected 2016-02-17 | reverse complement strand
GGTAGGATGCCGGAGGCCTATGTCCACGAGAGATCGCGAGACACGAGAGCGCGCCCGAGGGCAGTTTTCGATTTCAAGAGAAACTTGGTGTTGAAGTACGACTGGTAGACCGATCGCATCCGCTCCAGAGGTTTTCGATACGGGGGCGGGGACACTTGGTGGTTGGTCTTGTATCCCAACTCTTCGAGCGTATCTCCCACGAGCGTATCGACAAGCGCCTGCTGTTCATCGGACATGAGTGATTTCCAGCGGGAGACAGGTTGGAAGTCCTGTTCGCTGGCATCGGACTTGAACGAAGTGTTGGGTTTGCTAACGGAACCGATTCCGACTTTCTGGATTTGTTCGTAGTCGAGCGGCTGCTCGACGAAGGCGCTGATCTTTGTGAGGGTCGCAGCTGGGTACTGCACGAGGTTTTCGTACTGCACTTCGAGATAGTCGGGGCCGAGTTGCGGCCCGAGGGCATGTCCGCGGCGGACGATCCATGACCAGTAGAGGGCGGCAACGGCAAGTCCCGCGTCGCGATCCCACTTGAACGGGCGGATCCAACCCTGTTTTTCCAGTGAAAGAGAAACGTCGCGGCCATCGCGCACAACGTGAATGATGAGCGCGTTCGGAATCGTCTCCTTGATACGACGCAAATAGAGGAGATGCTCGGGTGTGCAATCGGCCCAGCGCTGGACGTTTTGCTTGCGGGCCACAGCTTCCATCACGGTGCGCAAAAAGTCGCCGCCGTTTCGACAATTGCGCATCACGGTCTCGTCGACGTCTTCTTTCGCAAGGCCCGTCTTGGTGAAAAGCGGGCTGTTATACCAGGCGGTGAGCATCGCACGGCGATGGCGAGACTTTTTCAGATCTCCGAAGCCAGGCTCGAGGATGTTAAAGACTTGCGACTCCGCCCGATAGACGGCGAAGTTTCCCGCAGACAGAAGCATATGGTAGAGGAGAGTCGTCCCGGAACGCGGACATCCAACCACAAAGACAGGAGCTTGACAGCGTAGATTCGCGTGGCCCTGTGCGCCCATACTGGAACTCCGTTGCTGAACTTCGCATCAGTAGCCCAGATAGCCTCACCGGTGGCGCGGGAGGGAGAGGTTGCAGCAACGGACCACTTGATGGAGACAACAACACTCATTCTTTATCATGAATGCGCAATGTTACGCAGAGATGACGCGAATATGAACCGTTCATTAAAAATCGCACCCGAGACGGTGACAAAGATTTGAGCTCTGAAACGGCTGGCGCTGAACGACTTGCTTTCGTAGAGATGGGCGGCCCCGGGGGAGCGTCATTGACAACGGTCATCGCGATGTGTTTCTCTTTGTTTCGTTTTCTTTCGTCTTCTTTGCCGCCGGATCGGTCATTGAGCAGCGTCTTTTGCCCCCTGAAGTGTCGCAGTGTCAGAGAATTCACAGGCGAAACATCGAGAAAGGATTTCTGGCATGAAACTGTATCGGCTCGTTCTGGCAACTTCAGCTTTCCTATTCTTCGTGTTCGTGCCGCAGCCGCTTTTCGCCACCGAATCGCCGAATCTGCTTGAGATCGACAAGGGATGGAAACTTACTTCCGCGGAGACCGTGCAGGCGCAGGGCGACCAGGTATCGAAAGGAGAGTTTGACGCATCGGGCTGGTACGCGGTGCCGCACATGCCGTCGACTGTCTTGCAGGCGCTCGAGGACGCGGGCGTCTACAAAAATCTTTATTTCGGGATGAACCTTGGGAAGGTGCCGGAGCTTTGGAAGAAAGACTGGTGGTATCGCACGACATTCTCGGCGCCTCCGGGACGATCGGTGTACACGCTGATCTTCAAGGGAATCAACTACCGCGCGGAGATCTGGCTCAACGGACATGAACTCGCGCGGCCGTCACAAGCTGTGGGAATGTACAACGAGATCGAACTCGAGGCGACGCCATACATCGTCGCGGGCGGAGAGAATGTGCTGGCCGTGAAAATTACGCCTGAGAGGCCGATTCTCGGCGAAGGGACGGTCGAACTCGCGGACAGCTGGCACGATTGGATCAACTGGAAATACCTGGGAGTGGACAAGCCGCCGACCACGGGCGTCTCTTTCGTGCCCGATCGCAATGCTGGTATCTGGAAACGCGTGTATCTGAGCGGCAGTGGAGGGGTTACGATCAGGAATTCGTACGTGACGAGCGATCTGCCGCTTCCGGTCCTAACCCCCGCCGCGCTCACGGTGTACTGCGATCTAACGAATCATTCCAAAGAAAACGTTTCGGGTGTACTGCGCGGGGAGATCTCGCGGGCCGGGAAACCAGCGGTCGTCTTCGAAAAGAAGGTCTCGCTCGATCGCGGCGAGATGCGTGCAGTGAGTTTCACGCCGGCAGAGTTCGCGCAGCTTTCGATCGCGCAACCGGATTTGTGGTGGCCGTATCAATGGGGCCAGCCGAATCTTTATCACCTGAAGCTTGAGTTTCATCTTGCGCAGGAAACCTCGGATGCGCAGAGCATCGACTTCGGCATTCGCAAGATTACGCAGGCACGCGATTCGGACAACGATTTTCCCGCTGCCGGCACAGGCGGAAGTTTTTATTTGAAGATCAATGGGCGCGATTATCTGATCCGCGGCGGCGTCTACTCACCCGATCTGCTGTACAAGAACGATCCCGATCACGACGCGAAGATCATCCGCTACGTGAAGGATATGGGGCTGAATTTTCTGCGCTGGGAGTCGAAGATCGCCGACGAAAGCATGGTGGATCTGGCTGACCGCGAAGGCATCCCGACGATGTTTGGATGGATGTGCTGTATTCAATGGGAACATTGGGATTCGTGGACGGCGGAGGATCAATGGGTGGCGCGAGCGAGTGCGAGATCGATGCTGAGGAATCTGCGGTCGCATGCGTCGGTGGTGGCGTGGGCCAATGGGAGTGACGGGCTGCCACCCGATCCACTGCTGAACGACTACAACCAGATCCTGCGTGAACTGCACTGGCAGAACGCGGTGCTGAATACCGTGTCTTCGTACAACCGGGCATGGAGCGGGATTCACATGTATGGCCCTTACGTGTGGAGGCCGCCATACTTCTGGTTCAGTGAGAAGTTCGGCAACGCACGAGGGTCATCGGCGGAGGAAGGAGACAACGAGACGATCCCGCCGGTGGAAAGCCTGAAGAAATTCATTCCACCCGACAAGCTCTGGCCGATCAACGAGTATTGGTACTTCCATTCTGGCGCGAATGACGGCAACAACACGCTGGCAAACGTGCAGCTCGTGCTGAACAAGCGCTATGGTCCGTCACGTAGCGTAGAGGAATTTTCGTGGAAGGCGCAACTGGCGCACTACGAAGATGTGCGCGCGCAATACGAGACGTATGCCACGCACTGGCAAAACCGCAAGATGCTTGTCCACTGGATGATGAACAATCCGTGGCCGTCATTGTTCGGGCATCTGTTCGATTATTCCTTCAAGCAAGGTGGCGGCTACTTCGGTGCGAAGAAGGGACTGCAACCGCTGACCGTGGTCTGGGATTACTATGCGACCGGCGATCGCAAGACCGCGAAAGTCTACGCGGTCAATCTGACGCAGGAGGCGCAAGAGCATTTAAAGGCCTCGGCGGAGATTTACGATCTGAACGGAGCGCGGCGGTTCTCGAAGGAAGTGCCGGAGATCAATCTTGCGGCCGGGACTTCCACGGAAGTTATGACCATGGCGCGGGACAGCAAGCTGGATTCCGTGTTCTTTGTCCGACTTCGATTAAAGGATGCGGGGGATGCGGTGCTGGCCGAGAACGTCTACTGGGCGTCGAATACCGATGATGTCGTCGGAAATCCGAATGATCCCGCACAGTTCAAGACGGAGCTTGAGCAGTGGGCTGATCTTTCCGCGCTCAATACGCTGGCGCCGGTGAACGTGAAGCTGGCTTGCGCAACGGAAGAGTCCAACGGGAAGGAAACGGCGAAGCTCACGCTGACGAACAACTCCAGCCGTATCGCGTTTTTTCTGCGTGCGGAGATGACCGCCGGACCGGACGGTGAGGAGATATTGCCGATCTCGTACGACGACAACTACATCACGCTCTTTCCGCAGCAGACGCGAACGATCGTTGCGAAGTTTGAGCGTCCTGCGTCGGGGCCGGCGGTGGCTGTGCGTTTGCAGGGCTATAACCTCGCGAAGATGACTCTGACTCTAGGTCCGAAGAGGCCGCGGTGACGTTCGTGACTTTGATCCCCAGGTTGGCGTCAAAAAGCCGACGCGAACTTGGGCCACCGCCGAAATATCGTCCCCGTTAGAGAATTCCCTTCGAGGCTGGTGCCCGCGTTGAGGGGTATGGGGTCCTTCGACTTCGCTCGGCGATAGCCTCTCTTCGCTCAGGATGACAGCGGAAACGTGAATTGAAAGCTGAGGTCCTTTTAACTTTGTTGCCCAGGTTAGCGTCCAACGAGCCGACGCGAGCCTGGGACACAGTCGAAGCTGGGACGTCCTTCGTGTGAAGCAGCTATGCAACCGCTCAGTTCTGTGGATTGGGCGAAGCCTGAGGCTGAGCAGCTTGCGGACCCGTCGGAGGGATTGCCGGACGAGCGACCATCGGCTTTGTCTTGGTGCCGGGTTTTCCTTTCGCGGATTGTTGATGAGTTGCCATAGAGTCCATGCGCTCGAATCCCTGAGGGATCGTGAACATGGCCGCGGACTGCGGAGCCTCCTGAATGTTCTTGAAGCTGACCGCGCCTTTTTCGCCTTCCCACTTGGTGACGAACTTCAGCTTCTTGTCGACCCATGCGTAGCCGGTGTCTCCGTTGCGCGCAACGCCCTTGTACTTCACCGTCGCACGATCATCCACAGTCTCATCGCCCACCTTTGAGCAGCTGCCCGGTTTGCTCACAAAGTTATCCCAGGCCGCGCAGGCGTTTTCGGGATCATCGGGGAGAAAAAATGGCATGGCAGTCGCGATGTGCTTCGACGCTAACGGTGTATAGCTCTTGTTGTCGGGCAGGACCATGAACCCAGTCTCGTCCTTCAGGTCGATGACGACGATGCTTTCCTGCTGAGGCTGTTGTCCAGTCATGGAGAAGCGGATTTTTTCGCCCTTCACCGCGACCTTTGATGGCTGAGTGCCTTCGGGTTTCTGGCGAATCATGTCGGCCGAAAATTGCTGGGAAAATGCGGGGAACGATCCAAGAACAAGCGCGATGAAAACGGATAACCGGGAAAGCGTCTTCGGGAGCACGAGAATCTCCTTGCAAAATGTACGTGGGAGGCTTGCTGGGGGCCCTCAAAGAATAGCAGAACCTTGGGCCGGGACAAAGACTTTCAATGGCGTTTGAGGGTGGGTTTCTCGAAGTCTTTCTCAATCCACTTCGACATTAGATAGTGGTCATGATCGAGGTAACCGGCGCGTTCGTAAACCTCTTTGGCCGTAGTGTTTGTGCGGGTTACCTCTAGATGGATGGCACGCACGCCGACGGCCCGGGCGGCCTGCTCGACGAATTCCAGTGCCTTGCGTCCCCAGCCCCGGCCGCGATGGGATTCGCGCAGGTAGAGCTCATCGATGAAAGCGTCGCGGCCGAGGTATTCAAGGCTGTATCCGAAGGTGAGGACGACGTATCCGACGGGGGGCGCATCGTTGGGCACACTAGCGTCGAAGATGAGCCAGGCGTGGCCGAAGGACGGTTCACGCAGGAAGTTGACGAGAGCCACCCGGGCGCGTGGTTCGTCGTAGGCGTGGCCGTCGTAGGCGTAGTACTCGCGCAGCAACGGGAGGAGCAGGTCCGCGTCAGCTTCGATGGCAGTGCGGAAAATCGGGTCCATCGCTCATGCCACATTTTCGATGGCGAGCGCCATACCCATCCCACCGCTGACGCAGAGAGTGGCGACACCGCGTTTGGCTTTCCGCTTCAGCATTTCCTGGAGGAGTGTGACGGTGATGCGAGTGCCCGTGCAGCCGATGGGGTGGCCAAGCGCGATCGCGCCGCCGTTGACGTTAAGCTTCGAGCGATCGAAGTGGAGGTCACGGTCGCAGGCGAGCACTTGCGCGGCGAAGGCTTCGTTGAGTTCGACCAGGTCGAAATCCGCGAGTTTGAGTCCGTATTTTTGTTCCATCTTGTGCAGTGCGGGTACGGGACCGATGCCCATAATGCGTGGATCGACTCCGGCCGACGTCACTGCGAGAATGCGGGCGAGCGGTTTGAGATTGTTTTTCTCGGCAAACGATTCGCTGGCCATGACAACCGCGGCGGCGCCATCGGTGATGCCGGAAGAGTTTCCCGCGGTGATGGTTCCGGTCTTCGAGAAGACCGGCGAAAGCTTGGCGAGCTTTTCAAGGCTCGCGTCGGGGAATGGGTGCTCGTCGCGCACGAATACCTGAGATCCTTTCTTCGATTCGAGGGTGACGGGTACGACTTCTTCTTTGAAGCGGTCGGACGAGAGCGCGGCTGCGGTGCGAGTCTGCGAGGTCAAGGCGAATTCGTCCTGTTCGTCGCGCGTGATCTTGTATTGCTCGGCGAGAACTTCGGCCGTCTCGCCCATCACCATCTTTGCCAGTGGGCAGAAGAAGCCGTCGCGGTACATGCCGTCGACCAGTTCCTGGTCTCCGAGGCGGTATCCCCAGCGCGCGCCATCGAGATAGTAGGGAAGGCGGGACATGGATTCTGTTCCCCCGGCGAGGACGCAATCGAGATTGCCGGTCACGACTTCCTGATACGCAAGCGAGATGGACTTGAGCCCGGATGCGCAGGCCTTGTTGACCGTGTAGGCGGGGATTTCCTGGGGCACCCCGCTACGGATGGAAATCTGGCGCGCGGGATTGGGTCCGCCACCAGCCTGGCGCGCGTTGCCGAAGATCGTCTCCTCGACTTGAGGCGGCTGGATGCCGGCCCTCTCCATCGCCGCTTTCGCCGCGACTACGCCCATGTCGGCGGCTGATTGTGACGCCAGCGAGCCGCCGAATTTGCCGATCGGCGTTCGAACCGCCGACAGGATATACACGTCGTTCAAAACAGTGCCTCCAAACTTTCTAGTCTAGCATTCAGCCGCGGTGCGAATGCGTGCGGCGCTTAGGGCCGCTGAAGCGATTCGATAGAATCCCGGCATGCCGCGCGCGGGCAGAATCATCTGGGATCTCAGCGATGCGAACCTGACGGACCGCGTCTACGTCTTCTCGCTAGTGATCATCACGCCGTGGCTGCTCGTATCGCCACGGGTGGAAAACCGCTGGTGGCTGGCGGGGATCAACGTTGCGTGCGTAGGGTTGATTCGAGCGTTGCAGTTGTGGGCCAAGCGATCGCCGATCGGTGAGTTTCTGCATGACTGGTATCCGCTCGGGATTTTTATCATCTGCTTTGAAGAAGTCTCGCGGCTTTCATTTCTCGTGCAAAAGGGCTGGCAGGATCACTACATTCTGACGATCGAATCACGTTTGTTTTCGGTGCCTCCGACGGTCTGGCTTGGACAGCATGGTTTGTGGCTTCTGACGGAAGTTTTGGAGATTGGCTACTTCTCGTACTTTGTACTTTTGATGATTGTCGGCGGCGTGCTTTATGCGAGAGAAGACAAGCGTCCGTTCCGGCAGGTGATGGACGCGACTGGGCTCGCATACCTGATGTGCTACGTGGTCTTTATTCTTTTTCCGACAGAGGGCCCAGCGCATACGCTGGCTGCACAACACGACGTTCCGCTTCCCGGTGGAGGCCCGTTTCACTGGATGGTCCAGCTGATCCAGAGCAACGCGGGTGTTCACGGGAATGCGTTTCCCAGCGCTCACGTTGCCGGGGGCGTGGTGTCTCTTTTCTTCGCGTGGAAATACGCTCCGAAAGTCGGGTTGACGCTGACCCCGCTGGTCTTTCTGCTTTGCGTTGGTGCGGTGTACGACCGCTACCACTACGTATGCGATGTGCTTGCGGGAGTTGTGGTCGGAGTCATAGCTTCGTGGATCATTGTGAAAGGCTGGCTCAGTGCGGGGAAGTATGCCGTTCGCGATTCGCGCGTTTCCTTTGTGAGCCAGTAAACTGATCGTTCATGAATTACATCTATGGACTTAACGCCGTCAGCGAGGCGATCAAAGCGCGCGGCCGCGCGTTTCAGTGGGTTGGACTAGCAAAAGAGCGTCATGACCTGCGCTTGCAGCGCATCATCGAGGAATGCCGCAAGCTGGGAGTGCCGGTGCGCTTTCTGCAGCGTACAGAACTCGATCGCCTGGCAGGCAACGCAGCGCATCAAGGCGTTGTGGCGGTCACCTCGGCGAAGCAGTACAGCGGTCTCGAGGATGTAATCGATGCGAAGCGCGGCGCGTATTCGCTGATCGTGGTGCTCGATGGAATTGAGGATCCGCATAACCTCGGAGCGATTCTGCGCACCGCCGATGCGTCCGGTGCGGATGGCGTAGTGATTCCCGAGCGCCGGGCGGCGGCCGTGACCGGAACGGTCACCAAGACTTCGGCTGGGGCGAGCGAACATTTGCCGATCGCAAAGGTAACGAATATTGCGCGCTCGGTTGAAGAGTTGAAGGAGAAAAACATCTGGGTGGTCGGACTCGATGAGCGCGGCACGCAAACCTACGACACGATCGACTACAACATGGACTGTGCGGTGGTGTTCGGTGCGGAAGGCAGAGGCGTGCACGACCTGGTGCGACGCAAGTGCGATTTTCTGGTCTCGATTCCCATGCTCGGGAAAGTCTCGTCGCTGAATGTGTCGGTGGCAGCGGGCGTGGTGCTCTACGAAATCGTCAGGCAACGGAGGGCGAAGGCGGCTCCCGAAGCGGAATGAAGGCAGGTGACGCTGCGAAGTTTCTTCCCAGGTTAACGTCCAAAAGGCGGACGCTAACCTGGGGCACCCTCGCCGGAAGCGAAATGAAGTTGTGCCTGGTGTTGTTTATTTTGTTTGGTGCGTGCGCGAGCGCCTTCTCTCTTGATCGCGAAGCTTTCACATTTACAAAATATGATTTGAACGTGAGCATAGAGCCAGAGCAGCAGCGACTGGCTGTCCGCGGCAAGATCGTTCTCCGCAATGATTCTTCGACCCCCCAGAAAAATGCCGTCCTCCAAATTTCTTCGAGTCTGACCTGGCGATCGATTCAAGCCGACGGCAAGCCGCTTCAGTTCGTCAGCCAGCCGTTTACATCAGATATCGATCACACGGGGGCACTGTCGGAAGCAATCGTGTCCTTGCCGGCAGAGATCCGTCCCGGCGGCACGATCGAACTCGAGGTCGGGTATGAGGGCGTGGTTATGCTCGATGCAACTCGCCTGACGCGCATCGGCCTTCCCAAAGAAGTTGCGGTGCACAGCGATTGGGATCAGGTCGGCAAGGACTTTACTGCCGTGCGGGGCGTGGGATACGTCGCTTGGTATCCAATTGCGACCGCGGTAGGGAATCTATCCGAGGGCAATAGCGTCTTCGAAGTTGTGGGGCGGTGGAAGGCTCGGGAACGTGATGCGGAGATGAAGTTCAGCGTCACCGGGCCCGCCGCCGAAGATGGGGTAAAGCCAGTCTCCATGTATTGTGATGGTAAAGAATTGCAAATAGTCACCAAGAGTGGATCGATAAGCTTGCCCTCGATGCAATGTTCCTATCATCCGCTTGGACTCCGAGTGCCAGCTTTTGTTTTGGGGCTTTATCAGCTTCTCAATGGGGCCAATGCCGCGGTCGCCCATCGATCGGAGCACACCTCCAACGCTGAAAAATTCTCTCAAGCCGCCCATACGGTCGCGCCTTTCGTCAAGGAGTGGTTTGGAACTCCTGGCGAGACAGCAAAAGTGGTCGAGTTGTCCGATCCCGGCGCGTCGCCGTTTGAGAGTGGAGCGACGTTGCTCACGCCACTGAACGATACCGACCCGAAGCTTTTGCAGATCGCGCTCGTGCACGAACTCACCCACGCTGCGTTTTCATCGCCAAGGCCGTGGATCTACGAAGGCGCCGCGCATTTTGCACAGGCGGCGTATCGGGAGCAGCAGGCCGGTCGGGCCGCAGCACTCGATTTTCTTGGACTGCACCGCGCTGCTGTGATGGATGCTGAACAAGCTCTACGCGAGAATGCGAAAGACAACGCGATACCGGAGCAATCGCTGATCTCGACGAGCATCGATGAGTTCTATCGCAGCAAGGCAGCGTACGTCTGGTGGATGCTGAAGGACATGCTGACCGATGATGTTCTGCAGAAAAGTCTGTTGGTCTATCAACCGGAGAAGGACACGGACCCAGGCTATCTTCAGCATCTGCTCGAAGCGCAGTCGAAGCGCGACCTGCAATGGTTCTTCGATGATTGGGTGTATCACGATCGCGGCCTGCCGGATTTTCGCGTTGAATCGGCGTATGCGCGCAGAGCCTCGCAGGATAATTTTCTGATCACCGTGACGGTCGAGAACGTGGGAGAAGCTGGAGCCGAGGTTCCAGTGACTGTGCACTTCGATGGCGGAGAGATGGCCGAGCGCGTGATCGTCCGCGGAAAAGCCAAGGGCATTGTGCGCATCAGTACCCCGAGAGTTCCGACAGAAGTCACCGTGAACGACGGCAGCGTCCCCGAAACCGACACGAGCAACAATTCGTTCAAGGTGCCGAGCCCGACATAGATGTGGCGCATCGGTGTGGATCTCGAATACTAAAAACCCTCCACAGAGGAACAAAGACACAGAGAACCGCACTGCGAAATTACAGGCAAGACAATCCACCGGCCCAATTGAATTCTGGCACCCGCGCCTCTGGGTCTCCGTGGTAGGTTCTTAGCGGAGTCTTGGAGGAACGTTTGGCCTATATCCAGTTTTTAGGCGCAGCCGGCACGGTGACCGGCTCCAAGCATCTGATCAACACTTCGTCCGATGGCGACGGCAAAAAAGGAAATCAGGTACTCGTCGACTGCGGATTGTTCCAGGGTCAGAAAGAATGGCGCGAGCGTAACTGGCAACAATTACCGATTGCAGCAAATCAAATCGATGCGGTGATCCTTACACATGCGCATCTGGATCACTGCGGATGGATCCCTCGCCTGGTCAAACAAGGCTTCAAAGGGCCTATTTACGCAACCGCCGCCACGATTGATTTGTGCGGCATCATCTTGCCCGACTCCGGCCACCTACAGGAAGAAGACGCGGCGTTCTACAACAAGATCAAGAAATCAAAGCACGAGCCAGCGTTGCCCCTCTACACGTTCGAGGAAGCGGAAGCCTGCATGCAGTATTTCCAGGTCGCGCGCGTCGGTGAGACGAAGCAGCTAAGTTCTGAGCTGTCGTTTCGGTTTGTACGGGCCGCTCACATTCTGGGCTCGTGCATGGCCGAGGTAAATCTTTCCAACCGAGGACAGTCGCGCCGGTTGCTCTTTACCGGCGATGTGGGCCGCGTACACGACCATACCGTTGCGCCGGGAAAGGTTGTGCATTCCGGACCACAGGAAGGCGAGAGCGCGGATCTGCTTGTGATGGAATCGACATATGGCAATCGCGAGCATCCGAAAAACGATCCGCGACCCGAACTCTCGGCGGTGATTCGGCAAACTGTGGAGCGCGGAGGGTCGATCGTTGTGCCGGCATTTGCAGTCGAACGCACGCAGAAGTTTGTCTTCATGCTGAAAGAGCTGATGGAATCAGGTCAGATCCCGCGGATCCCCGTCTTCTGCGACAGTCCGATGGCGATCAGGGCCGTCGAGATTTATCTGAAGTACGAAAGCGAGTATTCCGACGAAGCACGAGCGCTCATCAATAAGTACGGTTCACCGCTCGAATGGCCGGGATTCACGTTTGCCTCGACGGCGGACCAATCCAAGAAGATTAACGAGGTGCGCTATCCGACAGCCATAATCTCTTCGAGCGGGATGGCTACGGGCGGCCGCATCCTGCATCATCTGGCGCAGCGACTGCCGGACCCGAAGAATACAATTCTGTTCATCGGTTTTCAGGCGCCGGGCACGCGCGGAGCGACCATCAAAGGCGGCGCGAAGGAAGTGAAGATCTTCGGCGATTTTGTTTCCATCCGCGCGCAGATTGCGACCTTCGAGCAGTTCAGCGACCATGCCGATCCGTCGGAGTTGCTCACATGGCTGCGAACGTTCCGTGGAAAGCCCGCGCACACGTACCTGGTGCATGGCGAGACAGCGGCGTCATCCCAATTGCGCGAGACGATGTCGAAGGAACTCGGTTGGAACGTGCAGGTGGCCGAGTGGATGGAGAAGGTCGCAGTGAAATAGCGGCGCCCGGATTGATGAGCGATCGTGTGAATCGAACGGCGTTTTGCGAATCATGGATAGCCTGGAATAAACAAGCCACGATCATCAGCGTGCGGAGGCGTTATGACCGAAGCTGAACTCAAGAAGCACATCGAGGCTGCGGAGAAGAGTCCGAAAGAAATCGCCGCTGCAGTTTCTGGATTGCCGCCGGCAACTCTGCGATACAAGCCGGCGCCGGAGAAATGGTCGATCCTCGAAATCCTCGGACACCTTGCTGATATCGAGATCGTTTATGCGTATCGATTGCGGCAGATGTTAGCCGATGAAAAACCTGTGATTGCGCCTGTGGACCAGGATGCCTGGGCCAGGCATCTCGGATACATGGACGCGCCTGCACCGGAATTGGTCGCCGCATATGGGCTGAACCGACATCAGAATGTCCGTTTGCTGAAGAGACTGAAGCTGGCCGATCTGGAGAAATCCGCCTTCCATCCCGAGTATCAAAAAAATCGAACTGTCGGTGAGCTCGTGGAACAGATGTCAGGGCACGGCACGAATCATCTGGGGCAGATTGAGAAGCTGAAGAAAGAGGCGGGGAAGAAGTAAGGGGCGCACGCACGACGATTTACGCTGTAGCAATTGGATGGATTGGCGCCTCTTTGAAATTGTCTCACGCTGGTCATGTTTAGTTATCACATTCCGATCACCTCAGACTTGTCATCCTGAACGGAGAGAAGTATCGAAGGCGGTTCTCGAAGTGAAGGACCTATGCAACCCCGCCGCAAAACTTACTGCGTGTAATCTTGAGTAATCGATCCAAGACGCTATACATCGGAGTTACGAACAATCTTGAGCGTCGGATGTGGGAGCATAAGCACGGAACCGGGTCAATTTTTGCCAGTAAATACAAACTCGATCGTCTCGTCTACCGCGAAAGCTTCGATGACGTTCGAAAAGCGATTGATCGCGAAAAACAACTTAAGGGTCTGCTACGCATAAAGAAGATCGCGCTGATTGTGTCTGTAAACGCCGCGTGGCGCGATCTGAGCGAAGCGTGGTATCGCGATTTGCAGAAACGAAGTCAAACTGCATAGGTCCTTCGCGGCGTTCGGCGTGCGCCTCACTTGCTCAGGATGACAGTATTTTGGGCGAGTACAGGAATCAGGCAAGGGAATTACTGGTTTGGTCCAACATGGCGATGCGTGAAGGACACTAACGCTTCCAGCTTCGCCGCTGCCGATCCTGAATCGATCGACTTTGCTGCCGTTGCAATCGCGTCTCCAAGATGATCGGCGCAGCCAGACGCTACCAGGGCCGCCGCTGCGTTCAGAACCACGACATCGCGTCGCGCAGATTTCTTCCGGTCAAGCACCTCGCGAATGATGCCCGCGTTTCCGGCGGCGTCTCCTCCGGAGATCGCCTCGATTGGCGCACGGTTGAAGCCAAATTCTTCCGGAGTAATTTCGTAAGTCCGGACCCGGCCGTCGCGCACTTCGGCGATGCGTGTTGGTCCCGTTATGGTGATCTCGTCGAGGCCGTCGGATCCATGCACCACCAGTGCCCTCCGCAATCCGAGCATGCTGAGGGCTTCCGCGAGTTTCTCAACGAGGTCATCGGAATACACGCCCACGACCTGAGCTGACGCCTGCGCGGGATTCGTCAACGGACCAAGCAGATTGAAGACGGTTCGTAAGCGCAACTCACGGCGTGCGGGTTGCACGTACTTCATCGCGGAGTGCATCGCGGGAGCAAACAAGAACGCAATGCCGACTTCTTTCAGGCACTCGGCCACTCGCCCTGGCGGCAACGAGATGTTCACTCCCAAAGCTTCCATCACGTCGGCCGAACCGCATTTCGACGTCACGCTGCGATTTCCATGCTTGGCGACGCGAACGCCCGCGCCCGCTGCCACGAGAGCCGTCGCCGTTGAGATGTTGAACGTGCCGCTGGCGTCGCCGCCGGTTCCGCATGTGTCGACAAGCGCATCGCGTTCGGTGCCGCTAACATCGATGGTCGAGTTGCCCGCCACGTTGAGCGGTGCGGCAGCCGCGCGGATGGCTTCGGCGAATCCTACGATCTCTTCTACCGTCTCGCCCTTCATGTGCAAGGCGACCAGCAGGGCGGCGATTTGTGCGTCAGTGCACTGCCCGGTGAGGACTTCCGACATCACGGCCCGGGCCTCGTCGCGCGAGAGCGACTGGCAGTGGTTCGCGATCCGGTGCAGGACGTCGGTGATCATTGGGCTACAGGGTAGCAAAGTTCGCGGAATCACGGTCACGCGCGAATGTGACGACTTACGTTTGCCCAATAGCGAAGGCTTTTATAGAATCGGAGGTTTGCTGCCCTCAGTTGGAAGCCGCAAGCAGGACCCAGCCCGGAATCAAACGGTGTGATCCTTAATTGTCGAGTTATCTCGAGTCATCGATTGGGAATCATTTATGAAAATTCATGAGTACCAGGCAAAAGCAATCCTGAAGAAGTATGGCGTGGCGGTGCCGCGCGGTGAGATGGCAGAGACGCGCGAGCAGGCCGAGGCGGTGGCCAAGAGTCTGTTCGACGCGGGTGCGACCGGCGTGGTTGTAAAGGCGCAGATCCATGCGGGTGGCCGCGGCAAGGGTGGCGGCGTGAAGATCGCGAAGTCCGTGCAAGAAGCAGGCGAACTGGCCGGCAAGATGCTTGGCATGACGCTGATCACGCATCAGACCGGTCCGGAAGGGCGTGTTGTGCGTCGCCTGCTGATCGAAGAAACTCTGCCGATCGAGAAGGAACTCTACATCGGCATCCTTGTGGATCGGGGTGAAGGCAAAGCCGTCTTCATGGCGTCGGCGGCGGGTGGCATGGACATTGAGCAGGTTGCGGCCGAAAATCCGGACGCGATCTTGAAGGAATACATTGCGCCAGGGATGGGGTTGCAGGCGTTTCAGGCGCGCAAGCTTGCGTTTCAGCTTGGAATCAAGCCACAGCTTGTGAATCAGGCAGTGCAGTTCATGACGGGCCTGTACAAGGCGTTTGAGGGCACGGATGGATCGCTGCTGGAGATCAATCCTTTCATCACGACCACAGACGGCCGCCTGTTTGCCCTGGATGCCAAGATCAACTTCGATGACAACGCGCTGTTCCGGCACGCTGATCTGAAAGAGCTGCGTGACATCACGGAAGAAGATCCCCTTGAGGTCGAGGCTTCCAAGTACAGCCTGAATTACATCAAGCTCGACGGCAACGTCGGATGCATGGTGAACGGCGCTGGTCTAGCGATGGCCACCATGGACATCATCAAATACGCGGGCGGAATGCCGGCGAACTTTTTGGATGTGGGCGGCGGCGCGAACGCGGAGCAGGTGACGCATGCCTTCGAGATCCTGCTGAGCGATAAGAATGTGAAGGCGGTGCTGATCAATATCTTCGGCGGCATCCTGCGCGTCGATACGCTTGCGACCGGTGTGGTCGAAGCCGCGAAGAAGACACATATCCAGTTGCCGATCATCTTACGGCTCGAGGGCACGAACGTCGACGTGGGCCGGCAGATTCTTAGGGAGTCGGGGCTGAATTTCATCGTTGCGGAAACGATGAAAGACGCAGCGGAAAAAGTGGTGGCGGCGGCGAAGGGCTAGTAGCCGGCGTCCCGCCGGCAGTTGCGAGGGCATTTTGCCCTCGCGGGAACAAAGATTTTATCGGGACTGCAAGACAGTCCCACAAGAGGCAATCATGGCAATCCTGGTAGACAAAAATACGCGGTTGATCGTGCAAGGACTCACCGGGCGCGAAGGAACGTTCCATGCCAAGGCCAGCGCGGCTTACGGAACGAAGGTTGTCGGCGGCGTGACGCCGGGCAAGGGCGGTGCCACCCACGAAGGCTGGCCGATCTTCAACACGGTGCAGGAAGCGGTCGACAAGACGGGCGCCAACGCGACGGTCATTTTCGTTCCGCCGCCGTCTGCGGCCGACGCGATCATGGAAGCGGCCGACGCTGAAATTGAACTGATCGTCTGCATCACCGAGGGCATCCCAACGCTCGACATGGTCCGCGCGTGGGAGTTCCTGCAGACACGCCGCTCGCGGCTGATCGGGCCGAACTGTCCGGGGATCATCTCGCCGGGTAAGTGCAAGATCGGCATCATGCCCGCGCACATTCATAAGGAAGGCAACATCGGCATCGTCTCGCGCTCGGGCACGCTGACCTACGAAGCCGTTTACCAGCTGACCACGCGCGGCATCGGGCAGTCGACGGCGATCGGCATTGGCGGCGACCCGATCATCGGCACCAACTTCACCGACGCCCTCGAACTCTTCAACAAAGATCCGCAAACCGAAGCGGTCATCATGATTGGCGAGATCGGCGGAAATGCTGAAGAGACCGCTGCTGAGTATGTGAAGAAGCATATGAAGAAGCCCGTGGTCGGCTTCATTGCTGGGCAGACCGCGCCTCCGGGACGGCGCATGGGCCACGCTGGCGCAATCATCTCGGGCGGCAAGGGAACTGCTGCCGAAAAGATGAAGGCGATGGAAGCGGCCGGAATCAGAGTGGCGAAGTCGCCGGCCGCGATTGCCGAGACGCTGCTTTCGGTCATTCCAGCGGTTGCGAAGGCGTAGCCAGTAGCAGGTGGCAAGTTCTGAGTCGCAAGGTCGGGCTCGTCAGTATTTAGAGGGCCACGCAGGCGACCCGAATTACATGGGTCCTTCACTGCGTTCGACTCGGTGTCACTTCGTTCAGGATGACAAATCATAAAGTGAGAATGACCGTAATATTTGAAGTGAAATGCGCCGACGAGCGAAGTCTGACGACCGAAGACTGACAACCGATGGAATCGTCGCCAATAGCTAACGAATTTTCGTCGCCAAGGACCATCGACCAAGGACGTACTTTTTATCCAACACCAAGGACCAACGACTAAATGAAGACGCTGGAACGCACACTGACGATCATCAAACCCGACGCGGTGAAAAAGAACGCGGTCGGCGACATCATCGAGCAATTCGAGAAGAATGGCTTCCGCATTCTTGCCATGAAAATGCTGGAAATCTCCAAGCATCAGGCTGAGCAGTTCTATGCGGTACACGCGCACCGGCCTTTCTACAATTCGCTGACCAATTTCATGTCCAGCGGTCCGATCGTGACGCTGGCGCTGGAGAAAGAAAATGCCATCGCCGATCTGCGCAAGCTGATGGGAGCGACCAACCCGGCGCAAGCGGAAGAGGGCACGATCCGCAAGAAGTGGGCGACCAACATCGAGTACAACGCGATTCACGGCTCCGACGCCGACGAGACGGCTCGCTTCGAGTTGAGCTTCTTCTTCGCCGGATACGAGTTGGCGAAATAGAGCAGTTCTCAGTTCCCAGTTGTCAGTGAAAACCGGTTCCTGAGACCTGGGACCTAACCCCTAAGACCTGGGTTACTTATGCCTCTAGTCCAAATCACGATGCTCCAGGGCCGCACGGTCGAGCAGAAACGCAAACTTGCGCAGCGCATCACCGATGTAATGGTCGAAGAAGCGAAAGCACGCCGCGAAGCGATCGTGGTTACATTCGTGGAAGTATCGAAAGAGAGCTACGCTTCGGGCGGCGAGCTGATGATCGACAAAAACAAGTAATTCGTTCCTAATGCAAGAGCCGAAGCCGCCAAGCATCGAATATGTCCAGCAATTGGTAATGGGTGAACTGTTAGCGTGTGACGAGAAACAACGAGCAGTGTTCGAACAATTCGCCGTTGAGCCCTATCGTGCTCCCATCACGAGATACGGTAATCGCGAAACAGTGGTTGTTGTTGCATGCAACGGCAACGAAGTCGTCTACTGCGAAGAGATCGAAGAAGGCTTCAACGTGTCACCGTTAGGTCCGGATGGGACAGTTCTGGAGCACTGGTGCAATCAGGATGAATTGAAGCTTGCGCTGAATTATTGGATTGCAGGTCGAGTCCATCCAGAAAAATGCGGTCCCGCTAAGCCCATCGATTAGGACGCTGTAGAGGGAGGGACTTCAAGCCCCAATCAGCGTCACATCCATCTGGTAGAACTTGAAGACATTCTCCTCGCCCGGTTTCTCGGCTGCTACGACGCGGTACCGATCCAAAACATCGATCACGAACGCTAGCTTCTGGTTCTCAGGCAGCCGCTTCGTCCATTCCACGAATGTCACCATGCCGAAGGCGATGAAAGCTTCGCGTGACGTGAAGTCCCACGCCTGATCTTCGGTACGTACGTCCTGAACGCGAAAATGATTCCGCTCCGCGGCCGTCGCATATTGCTCTAGCGTCCAGTGCAAATAGGGATCATGAAAATCTTGATAGAAGCTCGCCCATCGCGGGGAGGAGCGCGTCTCTTCGATCACAGTCTCAAGGCTCTTCCGTTTTCCGGCGGGGACCAGTCGGAGTTGAGCCGTGCTGTTGGGCTTCATCGTCCTGTGAATCGAACTCAGAGCTGCGTCCTGGTCGGGAATCCAATGAAGTGCGTTGAATGAAACGACGAGATCGAATTCATCGCGGAAGGGAAGACTGCGAGCGTCGGCGACTTTGAAACTCAAATTGGGATGCGTTGCGGAGGGGAATTGGCTCGAGGCGAACGCGATCATATCCGTGGAAGGATCGATACCCACGATCGAACCTCCAGCGAGGCGAGCAGCAATCTGCGCAGTGACCTTGCCGTTCCCGCAGCCGACGTCGAGTATCCGTTCGGTGCCCTTGAGCTTGAGCAGCCCGAGAGCTTGAGCAGCCATCTTCTCCTGAAGCTGGGCGATCCTGGAGTAGCCGGACGCGTTCCACTCAGTCATCGGGAAAATCCGCACCGGCTGGCGCGGCTAGGCGATCGGTTCGTAAAGATTGCCTTCGACACGATCGGCGATCTTGGGTAATTCCTTGCGGGCGAATTGCAGAAAATGCGGTGCGGAGCGGTGCGCCTCGAGCGCGGCATCGTCTTTGTATTGCTCGTAGATGAAGTAGCGGCGAGCGTCGGTCTTATGACGATGCACCACGTACATGGCGCAGCCCGGCTCTTTGCGTGATTCCTCCGTCAGCTTCGCGAAAAGATCAGAGACTTCCTTTTCGTGTCCTACTTTCGCCATCCACGTTACCGCCAGAACGACCATCGTGCGCTCCGTTCAAAATAGGTATCAGCCTTCAGCGATCAGCCCTTCAAAGATACAGGAACGCCGTGAGCTGACGACTGAAGGCTGACAATTCTACGCCTTCGCTTCCACTTGCTGCCTGCTCGCCGCTTTCATGGCTGCGGCGAACTCATCGACGAGAATGGTGTGATCACGATCGGGCCCAGTCGATATCATGCCGACCCGCGGCCCGCTTTCCTTCTCGAGAAACGCGAGATACTCCCGAGCCTGCTTGGGAAGCTTCTCGATCTCGGTAATCCCTTGCGTCGTCGTCTTCCATCCCGGCCGCTTCTCGTAAATGCACTCGATCTTCTCGTAGCCACTGGCCTGCGCGGGAATCTCGTCAGTAGCTTTGCCGTCGATCTTGTAACCCACGCAAATGGGGATTTCGGCGAACTCGTCGAGCACGTCGAGCTTAGTCACGACCAGCCACGAGATTCCGTTAATCATGCCAGC
>Ga0126371_10001524_pt1 | contig 19670 bp, 16 predicted proteins | sample PanSoiMetaPlot_4_FD_110145 | JGI IMG/M metagenome (GOLD analysis project Ga0126371, IMG submission 110145) | Tropical forest soil microbial communities from Panama - MetaG Plot_4 | ecosystem: Environmental > Terrestrial > Soil > Tropical forest > Bulk soil | place: Panama | collected 2016-02-17 | reverse complement strand
GTTCAAGCAAGGCTATGTCTCGAAGACGGCGCTCGATCAAGCGCAAAGCGCCGCCGCGCAAGCCGACGCGTTATATCGCGCCGCGCAGGTCACGGCGCAGAACGCCAACCTGCAATCCGGAAACAGCTCCGCGCTGGCCGACATCCAAACCGCGCAAGCCGCGCTCGACGCGATCAACGCGCAGATCGCTCAGACGAGCGTCACAGCGCCGTTCGACGGCATCGTAACCGCGCGCAACGTCGACAAGGGCGCGCTCGCGAGTCCAGGAACGGCGCTCGTCACCGTGTCGCAACTCGATCCGGCATGGATCAATGTCGGCATTCCTGATGACGATCTCGCATTTGTCAACAGCGGCACTCCGGTGACCATCACCATCGACACGCTTCCCGGTCGCGCGTGGCATGCGAATGTCGACGTGGTCAACGCGGCTGCGTCCTCCGGAACGCTGAGCTATTTGACGCACGTGGTCGTGCCTAACCGTGACTATGCGTTGCGTGCAGGCATGGTCGCGAATGTGACAGTCCAGCAGGCGGCCCATCGCGACGTGCTGATCGTGCCGCGCAGCGCGATCTTTCAGGCCGAGACCGGCCAAGCCGTCTACGTGGTCGTCGACGGCAAGGCCAAGTCGATGCCGGTCAAGTCTGGATTGCAGACCGCTGATCGTATAGAGGTCAGCGGCATCGAACCCGGCGCCCAGGTCATCGTCCAGCGTCCGGACTCGCTGCAAGACGGCTCGGTGGTCAGCATCGTCAGTCCCGGCTCCCAAAGCGGCCCCGCGCCTTCGGCCTCGCGGACCTCGCAGTAACCCAGACGTACGCTGGCGGTGAGGGCCTTGGGTCAGCATGGGAGCGGGCACATAAGATAAGGTAGAGCTTGTGCAAGGAAAGGGTATGAACCGACTGTTCGCTTCTCTCTGTGGTCTCGTCGTGCTCGCGAGCGCGGGTCCGGCGCTGGCCGCCGCCCATCCAACACCGACGCCCTCGCCGGCGGCGATGCCGACCCCGAGCGCGGCCTCATCGCCGACCCCGGCGCCAGGCGCGAGCGCAACGCCGATGACGCTCGGCATCCCGCAGAATCTGACGACGTATCCGCCCGACACATCGGGCCGTTACGGCATTCCATACACGAGTTCGCCAGTACCGTTGTCGCTGCAAGACGCGAAGATGATCGCGGTCAAACAGTCACCCCAGCTCGCGCTCGCTCGCGCCGCGGCCAATCTCGCGGGCGCACAGCTTGAGACCGCGAACAGCGCGGCATTCCCGCAGATCAACGGCTCCGGCACGTTCCAGCGCAATCGCGGCCAATCGCGCACCGGCGCGACCGTCGGTGCAATCGCGCCGAACATCTTCACCTCGAACTCGGTCCAGGCCGAGGTAACGCAGCTTATTTTCGACGGCGGCGCTACGTATGCGCGCATGAGCCAAGCGCGCTTCAGCCGCGATGCCGCCGAATTGAGCAGTCTTCGTCAGGTCGACGTCGTGCTGTTCAATGTGGCATCGTTGTACTATTCCGCGTTGCAAGCACGCTACGCGTATCAGGTCGCGATCGCGAACACGAAACTGGCGCAGGTGCAAGAGCAGCTCGTTGAGGCGCAGTATCGCGCCGGCGTCGCTTCTCACGCCGACGTCCTGACCGCGCAGCTGCCGGTCGCGCAGGCGCAGCTTGCCGAAGCGCAAGCCGCCAATGGGGAGTCATCGCAGATCGCAGCGTTGCTCAACGCGATGGGTCTGCCGTCGGATACGCCCGTGCAATTGTCTGACACGTTCGCGCAAACGGCGCCGCCGCTGCCTGCATACGCGAGCGTGGAAGCGACGGCGCAGACGCACCGGTACGATCTCGCGTCGGCGCAAGCCGCGCTCACGTCGGCAGAGCGGGGCGTCCGCGCCGCTCGTGCCGGCCGCTATCCGATCATCAGCGGTTTTGGGACCATCGGATCTGCGACCGGCGGGGTCGACTCGGCCGGCAACATCGTCAACAACGGCGGCAACTGGGTGGCCACGTACTCATTTGGCGCCAACGTCTCGATGCCGCTGTACGATTCAGGTCTGATCAACGGCCAGATCGCCGCGGCCGAGGCGAATACTGAGACCGCATCTGCGAACCTCGACTCGACCGCGCTCGGCGTCTCGCTCAACGTGCGTCAAGCCTACCTCTCGGCGCAAACCGCGCTGGCCGCCGTCACCTCGGCGCGCGCAGAGCTCGATCAGGCGCAAACCGTGCTCGACGTCACCAACGCGCAGTATAAGGCGGGCGTCACGACGCTCGTGCTCTTGCTGAACGCACAAACGGGTCTGACCAAGGCGCGCGGCGATTACGTGAATGCGCTTTTCGGACTGTACACCGCCGAACAGAACCTGTTCTTCGCTGAAGGCACCATCGCCGGAAGATAAGAATAGACGTGCATGCAGCCGCCGTTCCGCCGCGCTTGCCTGCTGCTTGCCTGCGTGCTGGTTTCTGTTGGTATTCTGACAGCCTGTCAAGAGCATAGCAACTCGCCGGTCGTCGACATCGCCATCACGGGAGATCACGGCGACAACTCGTTCAAGCCGGGCAACGTCTCGGTCAATCTAGGGACGGTAGTCACATGGACCAACAACGACACGCAGCCGCACTCGGTGACGTCGCCCGGCGCCTTCGACTCGGGGATGATCGCACCCAACGGCGGCAAGTGGCGGTGGGTCGCCGCGATGCAAGGCACGTTCTCGTACTACAGCATGACCGATCCGACGATGAAAGGCACGATCACGGTCAGCGTGCCGCAGCCGTCGCAATAGCCTCACTCCAGCGAATCGCGCTCGTGATCGTGCTCGCCGCGGCGTTGGCCGCGAGCGCGTGCACAAAAGTTTCGCAAAGCACGAACGCGCCGGAGAATAACGGCACGGTTCCGGGCACGCTGCGCTACGCCGACATCTCCGAACCCGTGTCACTGAATCCGCTGCTCCGCCTTGAGGCGATCAGCACGGACATGGACATGTTCGTGTACGGCTTTTTCTTCAACCTCGACGACAAGGAGCGGCTCGTCCCCGAGCTCGCGACCGAGGTGCCGACATACGACAATGGCGGCATCAGCAAAGACGGCTTGACGATCACGTATCACCTGCGCCACGGCGTCAAATGGCAAGACGGCGCGCCCTTCACCGCGCACGACTGCGTGTTCACGTTCCATGCGATCATGAATCCGGCGAACAACGTGCAGGTGCGGACCGGTTGGGATCGCGTGGCGAACGTCGCTGAACCCGATCCGTATACGTTCGTCGTCCACCTCGCCAAGATCTATCCCGCCGCGATCACGACGTTTTTCGTTCCGAGCGGCAACTACCCGGTCATGCCGGCACACCTGCTCGAAAAGTATCCGAACATCAACCAAGTTCCGTTCAACACGCATCCCATCGGCACAGGGCCGTTCAAGTTCGTGAAGTGGGTGCATGGCGATCACATCGAATGGGACGCTAATCCCACGTATTGGCGGGGCACGCCGAAGCTCAAGCGCATCATCTATAAGATCATCGCCGACGACAACACGATCCTCACACAGTTGCAGACGCACGAGATCGACGCATGGTTCCGCGCGCCGTCCAGCTTGTATCCCGAGCTCCAGAAGCTGACCGACTTCCGCATCCAGCTCGAGCCGTCAAACGTGTTCGCGCACGTCGACCTGAACATGAAGAATCCGATCTTCGACGATATCAAAGTACGCCAGGCGATCAATTACGCCATCGATCGCGGCGGCATTCTGCACAACGTGTCGCATGACGTCAATACGGCTGGATGGTCAGATCAACCGAAGTTCTCGTGGGCGTACGATCCGGACGTCATGCACTTCGACTACGATCCGGCCAAGGCGAAACAGCTCCTCGACGACGCCGGCTGGAAGGTCGGGCCGGATGGCGTGCGCGCGAAAGATGGACAGCGCCTTTCGTTCGCCCTTTCAACCGTCGCGGGTGGAACGACCGGTGTGCTTGCCGAGACGTACATGCAGCGCAACTTGAAGGATGTCGGCATCGACGCGACCGTTAAGAACTACCCGACGCAGCTGTTCTTCGGCGGCTATCAACAAGGCGGCATTCTGCAGGCCGGCAAGTACGATGTCGCGCTCTTCTCGTGGAGCGCGGGCGTCGACCCAAGCGATGACGAGCTCGTCTACGCGTGTTATGGCATTCCGCCCAAGGGCCAGAACAATCTGTACTGGTGCGATCCGCGCATGGACGCCGCGCAGCGTGGAGCGCTCTCGACCTACGACCGCGCTACGCGCAAGAAGTACTACTCTGTCATCCAAAAGCTGCTTGCGTCCGAGTCGGTCACGCAATTCATCTGGTTCAACCGCACGATCTTCGTGACGTCGCCCAACTTCAAGAACTTCAAGCCAGCGCCCGCGGTGACCAGCAATTGGAACACGTGGGAATGGGAGATGAAATAGCAAGCGCCGGCCAACGGCGTCGTTCGCGCGGTCGTTTGTACTCGGCCGCGCTGTGCGCATGTGCCGCGCTCGTGCTCGTCGGGTGCAGCAAGATCTCGCAAAGCACCGCGCCCATCAGTCAGGCCGGCACGATTCCGGGCACGCTTCGCTACGCCGACATCGAAGAGCCGATCTCCATGAATCCGCTGCTCCGCCTTACCGCGGTCGGCACCGACATGGACATGTTCATCTTCGGCTTTTTCTTCAACCTCGACGACAAGATGCGCTTAATACCGGAGCTCGCGACCGTCGTGCCCAGCTATCAGAACGGCGGCATCAGTAAGGACGGCCTCACGCTCACCTACCACCTGCGTCATGGAGTGAAGTGGCATGACGGCGCGCCGTTCGACTCGCACGACGTTGTGTTCACCGTCCACGCGATTTTGAACCCCGACAACAATCTCGTATCGCGCAACGGCTGGGACCGCATCGCTTCCGTGGATGCGCCCGACAAGTACACGGTGCGTATCCATCTCAAGAAGATCTACGCGGCGGCCCTCACGACGTATTTCGCCGAGACCGGCCTCTACCCGGTGCTGCCCGCGCACCTACTCGAGAAGTACCCAAACCTCAATCAAGTGCCGTTCAACACGAACCCTGTGGGCACCGGCCCGTTCAAGTTCGTGCGCTGGGTGCATGGAGATCGCGTCGAGCTGGAAGCCAATCCGCTGTATTGGCGCGGGCCGCCTAAACTCAAGCGCATCATCTATAAGATCATCCCATCTGAGACGACGATTATGACCCAGCTGCAGACGCATGAGGTCGACGCGTGGTTCCGTGCGCCTTCGGATCTGTATCCACAGATCCAAAAGTTGTCGGCGATGGGCTTCCGCGTGCAGCTGTCGCCGGCGCTTGTATATGCGCACCTCGATCTCAACCAGAAGGATCCGATCTTCCAGGATGTGCGCGTGCGGCGCGCGCTAGCGATGGCGGTCGACCGGAAGCGGATCGTGCACGACGTCACGCACGATGTGTACGTCGTCGCGTACTCAGATCTTCCGCCGCTATCGTGGGCATACGAACCAGATGTACCTCACTACGACTACGATCCGGCGGCCGCGAGCCGCATGCTTGACGACGCCGGCTGGAAGCTGGGCGACGATGGCATCCGCGTCAAAGATGGACAGCGTCTAGCCTTCAACATCAGCGCTGCGGCGGGCGCGAAAACGCCCGAAGCGGTCGAGCAGATCCTGCAATCCGATTTCCGCAAGATCGGCGTCGACGCGTCGATCAAGAATTATCCGACCGCGCTGTTCTTCGACAGCTACCAGCGCGGCGGCATCATCCAGGCGGGCAAGTACGAGTCGGCCCTGTACTCGTGGGTGACCGGGGCAGATCCGGGTGGAGACGAGTCGTTGTACGCGACCTGGAACATCTCGCCAGCCGGTGAGAACGCGCTCTGGTGGTCCGATCCGAAGCTCGACCGCGCCGAGGTCGGGGCCCTCTCATCATACGATCAGCGCGCCCGCAAACCGTACTATTCGATAATCCAAAAGGAGATCGCATCGCAAGCGGTCACCATCGTGCTGTATTTCCAGCGGCAGATCTTCGTGACGGCCGACGGTTTCAAGAACTTCGTGCCGGCGCCGGCCACGACGAGCAACTGGAACACGTGGGAATGGGAGATGAAATGAAACGAACGACGCCATCGCGTTGGAGCGACCGGATCCGAGTCGCGCTGGCGGTCGCGATCGCTGCAACAACAATCGCCGGCTGCACGAAGGTCTCGCAAAGCACGACGACGCCCCGCGGCGGTGGCGGCGTCCCTGGCGTTCTGCGCTACGCAGACATCTCAGAGCCGGATTCGCTCAACCCACTGCTCAGCACGCAGATCGTGACCGCGGATCTCGAATACCTCGCGTTCACGTTTTTCTTCAACGTCGACGACAAACAGAATTTCGTCCCCGAGGCTGCGCTTGAAGTTCCGACGCTGGCCAATGGCGGTGTCAGCAAAGATGGACTGACGATCACCTATCACATGCGCCACGGCATCAAATGGCAAGATGGCCAGCCGCTCACCGCAAAGGACGTCGTCTTCACGTTCCACGCGATCATGAATCCGGCGAACAACGTGCAGGTGCGCACCGGCTACGATCAGATCGCGTTGGTTGACGCTCCCGACGACTACACGGTGGTCGTCCACATGAAACGCGTCTTCTCGCCCATCATCGCGTACTTCATGGGGCAACAGGGACAGGAACCGATTCTGCCCGCGCACATACTCGCGCAGTATCCGAACATCAATCAAGTCCCGTTCAACTCGCTGCCGGTCGGCTCAGGACCGTTCAAAATCACCGAGTGGCAGCACGGCGATCACATCACGCTGATCGCGAATCCCGGCTACTGGCGCGGACCGCCCAAACTCTCGCAGATCGTCTTCCGCTTCGTCGCCAGCACGACGACGATCAGAGTCTTGCTCCAAACGCACGAGATCGACGCGTGGTTCCGCGCGGACCCGAACGAGTACGAGCAGCTCGTGAAAATACCCGGCTACAAAGCCATCATCTCCGATCAAAACGTCTTCGGGCATATCGATTTCAACTTCAAGGACCCGATCTTAGCGGATCTGCGCGTGCGCAAGGCGATTGAGTATGCGCTCGACCGCAAAGCGATGGCACACGATCTCACTTACGACGTCTATCAAGCCGCGAACAGCGATATAGCGCCGTACAGCTGGGCGTTTCCGCACGATCTCCCAGTGTACGACAACAATCCCGCTGCGGCGCGCGCGCTCCTCGACGAGGCAGGCTGGAAAGTCGGCCCTGATGGCGTGCGCGAGAAGAACGGCGAGAAGCTCGAGTTGCAGTTCTCCTATATCAGCGGCAACGTCTTGGGCTCGAAAATCGGTTCTGTCGCGGCAGCCCGGCTGCGCGATATCGGCATCATCCTCAACCAAAAGGTCTACCCCGCGCCGCTCTACTTCGGATCGCAGCAAGCCGGCGGCATCCTCAACTCCGGCAAGTACCAGTTGGGCTACTTCGGTTGGGTTTCGGGCGTGGACCCAGACAACTCGTCGCTGTACGCCTGCGATCAGTTCCCGCCCGCCGGTCAGAACAACATGTTCTGGTGCGACAAGAAGCTTGACGATGCCGAGAAAGCGGCGCTCGCCACGTTCGACCAAGGACAGCGCACCGCGCAGTATTCCATCATTGAGCATGAGCTCGTCGAGCAGGTGCCGACGATCTTCGCGTTCCACGACCGGCGTCTCGACGTCATCACCGATCGGTTCCACAATTATTTACCGTCGCCGGCGACGTCGTCGTTCTGGAACTCGTGGGAATGGGTGATGGACTAGCCGGCTGGAGCCCTCGGGGGCACCAGCACCCGCGTTCCGCGCTTCACGATTTCGATATGTGCGCGTTGGACTGGCATCAGCTCGCCATCGACGTGCATGGCGACCGGGCGCGAGAACGAGACGTCGATCGACTGCGTGCGCATCTCGATCACGTGTGGTTCACCTGGATGCTCGCCCGCTCGGATGCGGCGCATGAGCGCCAGGCGAGCAGGCAGTCCGGGAACGTCGCGAAACGCGTAGCAATCGAACACGCCGTCGTCGAGCTCCGCACGCGGCGCGCCGCGAAATCCGCCGCCGTACCAACCGCCATTGCCGACGGTGAGCATCACAAGATCGGGAAGTTCGACTTCGTACTCGAGCGTGCGGATGGTCGCAGCCAGCGGTTTGACCATCAGTAGACCGCGCAGCGCGGCGAGGTAATAGGAAAAGCCTTTCGCCCAGCCACGCCGGCGGATGCGCGCGGCGATCGCGGCGACTTCCGCATCGAGCCCCATGCCGACGCAATTGAGGAAGCGCCTGCGCTCGACCAAGCCGTAATCGATCGGACGCTCGACGCCGCCGCGCAACACGCTCAACGCGTCAGAAATATTTTGGATGCCGAGCGTCCACGCAAGATCGTTCGCCGAACCGCAAGGGACGAATGCAAGAATCGCGGCGTCCGGCGTCGCCAATGCGTCGAACGTGAGCGATGCAGTGCCGTCGCCGCCGACGCAGACGATCAGCGGCGAGCCGCCGACCGATCCGATCGCATCGTTGAGGTGCGTCGCGAACGCCGGCGACAGATCCGACTCGATGACTGCGCCAGGCGGACCGCCAAGCGCCGATGCCACTCGACCGAGCAAACCGCGCGCGCGACCACGCCCTGCAAAGCGGTTTGCAACGATGACGTAGGGCCTTGTTCCAGCCGCGCCTCGAACACCAACAGACACAACGTCCGGCTTCATCCAGCCGTCTACGTTGTCCCGCGAAAACAAAATGGAGGAAGCGTGAGCAACTCCCTCCTGTTCAGTCTGACCGGACCACCACGGGTTTCGTTACAGGGCTGCCGAAGCCGGTCGACCGCATATGATGACCTTGGGCCGCCTGGCCGGCATCGAAATCCGCGCCCACTATTCGACCCTGATCGTCTTTGGCGCGCTCACCAGCGTCCTGGCCTACGGGTATCTCCCAGCGGTTACGCCGGCGGCCGGTATCCCAGAGCGGCTGGCGGTCGCCATCATCGTCTCGGGGTTGCTCGTGCTGTCCATTCTTGCCCACGAGATGGGACACGCCTTTGTCGCCCGCAGCCGCGGGCTCATCGTCTCAAGCGTCACCTTATACCTGTTCGGCGGCCTGGCGCACGTGGGCGGCGTGCGCAGCGAGCCCGACGACGATATCGCGATCGGCCTGGCCGGTCCGGCTGCCAGCGCACTGCTCGCGGGGGTGTTCTTCGCGATCGGCGCCGCTATTTGGACGGCGAACTCGCAGGCGGCGCTCTTGCTGCTGAATCTCGCCTCGGCCAACGCCTTGCTGTTCGCGATCAACGCGATTCCCGGCTATCCGATGGACGGCGGCATGGTACTGCGCGGAGTGCTTTGGAAGCTGACCGGCAACGTCGTCTCTGCGACGCGCCGCGCAGCGACGGCGGGCAAAGCGTTCGCATATCTGATTGCCGGCGCCGGCGTGTGGCTGCTCTTGCGCGGTGACGTCAACGTCATCGCCGGCATGTGGGTCGTGCTGATCGGCTGGCTGCTTGCCGGTCTTGCAGAAAGCGCGTATCGAACGATCATCATGCGCACCGCACTCGAGGGACTGACCGTCAAAGATCTCTGTGCCCGTGACGTGCCGGTGTTGCAGACCTCGGATTCAGTCGCGTCGGCGGCTGCGATCTTGCGCGGTGGCGCGTCTTCGCGCGTGATCGCGGTGCTGTTCGGTGAGCGCCTCGCCGGTCTCGTATCTGACGTCGACGTCGCGCGCGTGCCGCAAAACGATGCCGACACCACACCGATCTCGACGATCATGTCGCGCACCGGCGGCCTGCCCACGTTCGACGCGGAATGCGATGCGGTCGTGCTCACCGCAGCCGTGCCTGTCAGTCCGCTGCGCTGCGTCATCGTCGTCGACGAGCTCGGCGAGTACATCGGCCTCGTGCGCCAAGAAGACATGACGCGCTATGTCGAGATGATCGAAACGCTCGGCAACTCACAAGCGATCTCGTTGGCCCAGCTCAAGCGGCTGATGCCGGGCGGGCGCGAGCGCGAGCCGGCCGCGACGCCCGCCGACAAGCCGCTCTAGACCCACTGCCGTGCGCGCCGCTTCAACCCGCAGCGCCGAGCTGTTCGCGCGAGCGCAACGTTTTCTCGCGGGCGGCGTCGATTCGCCGGTCCGCGCGGGCGCGCCGATGGGCGCGCCGCCTCCCGTCATCTCGCGCGCACGCGGCGCACGCGTCACCGACGTCGACGGCGACGAATACATCGACTATGTCTGCGCGTACGGACCCGTGCTGCTCGGCCACGCCGATCAGTCTGTGACGGCCGCGGTAGAGTCGGCCTTGCGCGCCGGCACTGTTTTCGGCGCCACTCATCCCGAAGAAGTTCGGCTTGCGGAGCGCATCTGCGCATTGATGCCGAGCATCGAGCGCCTGCGCTTTGTCAACACGGGCACCGAAGCGTGCATGAGCGCCGTGCGCGTCGCGCGCGCGTTCACCGGCCGAGAGCGGATCGTGCGATTGCGTGGCTGCTATCATGGACACTCCGACGAGATGATCTTCTCGGCGGGCGCATCATCCGCGTCTGTGCCAACGATACAGTGCGGTGTGCCGCACGGTGCTGTCGCCGGTGTCACGATCGTGGAGTACAACGATGCACGTGCGCTTGAACGGGCGCTGAGCGACCGATCCGCAGCCGCAGTGATCATCGAGCCGGTCGCGGCGAATATGGGCCTCGTCCTACCCGAGCCGGGCTATCTGCAGGCGGTGCGCGCTGCATGCGATCGTACCGGCACGCTGCTGATCTTTGATGAAGTGATCACGGGGTTTCGTTTCGGGACCGGAGGTGCTCAAGCTCGGTGTGGCGTGGACGCGGATATCACGTGCGTCGGCAAGACCCTTGGCGGCGGGTTGCCGATCGCAGCATTTGGCGGGCGTGCGGATATCATGGAAGTTCTTGCACCGGCTGGAGGCGTTTTTCAGGGCGGCACGTTCTCGGGCAACCCCGTCTGCGTCGCAGCCGCGCACGCGTTTCTCGACGAACTTCATCGCGATAGTGGATTTTACGACCGGCTCGACTCACTCGGACGCCGATTGGCTGAGGGTGCGCGGAGGGCGATCGAGGCGGCCGGCCTCGACTACCCTGTCGTGCAGCTCGGCTCAATCGTCGATTTCGCCTTCAGATCCGGCGCGCCACCGCGCAATTGCGCCGAAGCCTCCCAGGCGGACGGGGACGCATACGCGCGATATTATTGGAGGATGTTAGAGCGCGGCATCATGCTGCCGCCATCAAACATGGAAGTCATGTTCTTGACCGCGGCGCACACAGAAGAAGATATCGCGCGCACGGTCCTTGCGATAGGTGAAGCGCTCGCGGGATAACGCGAGCTTACGCCTCTACTACCTTACGCCGATTGCGTGTTCTTCTTAGAGAGCTCGCGCAGTTTGAAGCGCTGGATCTTACCCGTGGCGGTCTTCGGCAACTCGTCGAGAAAATGCAGTTCGCGCGGATACTTGAACTGCGCGAGCCGCTCTTTGACAAAGCCTTGCAGCTCGCTGGCCAGTGCATCTGACGAAATTTGCCCGCGTCGCAGCACCACGTACGCGACCGGCTTGATGAGATCGTGCTCGTCGGGTACGCCGACGACGCCCGCCTCGAGCACTGCTGGATGTTCGATTAGCGTACTCTCGACTTCGACCGGCGACACCCACTGCCCACCGACCTTGAGCATGTCGTCGCTGCGGCCTGCGTACCAATAGTAGCCGTCCTCATCGAGGCGGTACGTGTCGCCAGTGTCTAGCCACTCGCCTAGAAACGTCGACTTGGTTTTCTCGTGGCGGTTCCAATATCCGGCCGCAACGCTGTCGCCAGAGATCTGCAGCCGCCCGGTCGCGCCGATTGGTACCGGCGCGCCGTCCGCGTCCACGATTCGCGCATCGTAGCCCTCCACGATCTGGCCGGAAGAGCCCGGCTTGATCGCGCTTGGCCGGTTGGAGATGAACATATGCGCGGCTTCAGTCGATCCGATCCCGTCGATGATGTCAAAACCGAACGCCGCTTTCCAGCGGCGGTAGATATCGGCCGGCAACGCTTCACCCGCGGACACCCCGAAACGGACGGACGACAAGTCGAAGCGAGCGGGACCATCGGCGACGTCGAGCATCGCGGCATACGCGGTCGGAACGGCGTAGAAAATCGTCGGCTTGGATTTTGAGGCGATCTCGAGCACGACATCGGGTAGCGGCCGCCCCGGATACAATATCGTCGTCGCACCAACGCCGAACGGGAAGTAGAGCGCGTTCCCAAGGCCATAGGCGAAAAAGAGTTTGGCCACCGAAAACGTGCGATCGCTCTCACGGATGCCGAGCACGTGCTTGCCGAACGTGTCGCAGCAGAAGACCATGTCGTGGTGGAGGTGGATCGTGCCTTTTGGAAAGCCCGTCGTTCCCGAGCTGTACAACCAAAACGCCGCATCATCTTTGCTGGTGTCAAACGGGCTGAACTCCGGCGAAGCTGCGGCAAGCGCTTGATGGAAATCGACCAATGCGACCGGCGCGTCCTCCGGCATGCCCGTACCTGCGTCGTCCACGACTGCGACGACGCTGAGGTAGCGCAAGTCGCGCACGATCGGCGCGACCGATTGCCACAAAGAGGTCGATACGACGAGCACGCGGGCGCGGCTGTCCTCGAGCATATAGCGGTAATCGTGCGGCTTGAGCAGCGTGTTCGATGGCACGGCGATCGCGCCGGTCTTCATTGCGCCGAAGAAGCAATGGATGAAGTCCGGACAGTCCGGCAGCAGGAGCGTGACGCGCTGCTCAGGCGTGATCCCGAGCGAGACGAGCGCGTTCGCGCAGCGGTTGACGCTGGCAAGGACATCGCCGTACGTCAGCCGCTGGTCGCCGCATTCGACAGCGACCTTGCCGGCGCGCCCTTGCTCGACGTTACGGTCGACGAAATGCTGCGCCGCGTTGAACGCGTCGGGCACCTGAGCGACGGCTGCCATCGGTTGCCTCCCCACCGGCGATTCTGGAGGTCGCCCCATGCGCCGGCGCGTAGCTATCCGCCATTCATTTGGTCCGCAAGAAAGGCGTGAAGCAGATGCACCGCTCTATTCGTGCGTTCTTCCTTATTTCTTCCGCCGCGCTGTTGGTCGGCGGCTCCATTCCGCTGCCCGCACGTGCAGCCGGCGGCGATGCGACCGTTGGAGCGGTGCTTGACACCAGCGGCTCGGCTGGCTTGTACGGCGACGGTCAGAAGAACGGCCTGCAGCTCGGCCAGGATTACGTCAATAAAAATGGGCGCGTGCGCCTGACCTTCGACATCCAAGATGCGGCCTCGCAGAAGGGCCAAGCGGTCAACCTGTTCCAGACCTTCACGACCGGTGGTAAGGTCGTGACGATCGTCGGGCCGACGCTCTCAAGCGAAGCGTTCGCGACAGATCCGATTGCCGTCGCCGCCGGCATGCCGGTGCTCGGCATCTCGAATACCGCAAACGGAGTCACGGCAATGGGCCCGTGCGTCTTCCGCAACTCGCTGACCGAAGCGGCAGTCGTGCCGCACGCGCTCAAGGCCGTGATCGCGCGTGACAAGGTGAAGACGGCCGCGATCATCTACGGCAACGACGACGCGTTCACGAAGACCGACTACGACGTGGCCAAGGCGGCGCTCGATGCGCAGCACATCAAGATCGTGTCGACGCAGACGTTCTCAAAGGGCGACGTCGACTTCCAAGCGCAGTTGACCAACATCAAGGCCGCCAATCCCGATCTGCTGTTCGTCGGGGCGCTCGCGGTCGAAGCCGGCCACATAGTGGCCGACGCGCACACGCTGGGAATCAAAGCGCACATCGTCGGCGGCAACGGCTTGAACTCGCCACAGGTGTACAGCCTGTCGGGCGGCGCGGCCGAAGGCGTTGTCGTCGGCGCCGCGTGGGCGATCGGCGCAGGCACGCCGGGGAACATCGACTTCGTTCAGGCGTATCGCGTGCGCTTCCTCAAAGATCCCGATCAATTCGCAGCGCAAGCGTTCGCCGCGGCGCAGATCATGGAGAACGCGCTGTCCGCGGCCAAGTCGTTCTCGCCGAGCGACGTCTGCACGGCGTTGAAGACGATGAAGCCGGTGAACACCGTGCTCGGCGCCTTCTCGTTCACGTCGGATCGCGACGCGGCCGGTGATGGCGTCGTGCTGACGGTTCATAACGGCAAGTTCGTGACGTTCTAGACCAACGCGTGCTGATACAACAACTCGTCAACGGGTTGTTCATCGGCAGCGTCTACGCGCTGTTCGCGCTCGGCTACACCCTGATATTCGGCGTGCTCGACATCCTCAATCTCGCGCACGCCTCGATCTTCATGCTGGGCGCGTTCACCGCGCTGGTGCTCGTGCTCAAGGGCGCACCGCTGCTCGTGGCGATCGCGGGCGGCGCGATCGCCGGCGGACTGCTCGGCGTCCTGTTGGATCGCGTCGCATTTTGGCCGCTGCGCCGGCGCCAGGCCGGTCCGCTCGCGCCGCTCATCTCGAGCATCGCCGTCGGCATGATCTACGTCGGCGCGGCCAACGGCATCTTCGGCCCCGACGTGCGCCATTTTCCGTTCGACGTCGTGCGCACGCCGGCGATCACGATCGGCCCGGCGACGTTCACGCTCATGCAGCTCGCGATCTTCGTCGGCAGCTTAGCGCTTATGGTGGCGCTGCAAGCACTGCTGCGCTATACGCGCTTCGGCGCCGCCGTTCGCGCGGTCGCAGAAAACCCGCGCGCCGCGCAACTGGCCGGCATCAATCTCGAAGCGGTGTACGCGCAAACGTTTTTCATCGCGTCAGCGCTAGGTGCGGTCGCCGGGATTTTGTTCGCGCTCAACTTCAACGCCGTCAGCTCGATCATGGGCTCGACGGTTGAGCTCAAGGGGCTTGCGGTCATCATCCTCGGCGGCATGGGTTCGATACCCGGCTCGCTGTTAGGGGGTTTGCTCATCGGGCTCTCCGAGGATCTGTCGGTTGGCTACTTGAGCTCGAACTTCCGTGACGCGATCGTGTTCGCGATCTTATTCGGCGTGCTGATCGTGCGTCCGACCGGGCTGCTCGGCAAACGCGGCTTGCGCGCGGCGTAGCGCATGACGGAGCTCGTCGCCGCGTATCACGCGCACTCGGCGCTCATCAATCAGATCGGCATCAACGCGCTGCTCGCATTATCGGTGTGGGTGACGCTCGCGTGTGGGCAGCTCTCGCTCGGCAACATGGGGTTCATGGCGATCGCCGCATACGCATCGGTGTTGCTGGTCACCCGCGGTCACTGGCCTTTTTTTGGCGCAGCACTGATTGGATCGGCGCTGGCGGCCATCGCCGGCCTGCTGCTCGGCTGGCCGGTGCTGCGCTTGCGCGGCGTGTTCTTAGCGATCGCGACGATCGGCTTCGGCGAGATCGTTCGCGTCTTCGCGATCAACCTGCCGTTCACGGGCGGCGCGGAAGGCATCGCCGGCATTCCGCCGCTTGCGACGACGCCGATCATCTACAGCTCGCTCGCACTCGTGACGTTCTTGCTATGGCGGCTTACGCGATCGCGCGCCGGTCGCGCGTTCGCGGCGATCGCACAGGACGAAGTCGCGGCAGCCGGCGTGGGCGTCAACCCGTCGGCGTACAAACTTGCTGCGTTCGCTATCGGGGCGCTCGTCGCCGGATATGCCGGCGCGCTGGCCGCGTTCTCTTCCTTTTTTATCAGTCCGAGCGACTACGGGTTCGGCCGGGCGGTCGATATGCTCGCGTACGCCGTGGTCGGCGGCATCGGCTCGGTCGCGGGCCCGATCGTGGGCGCGGCGCTGCTCACGCTGCTGCCAGAGTGGCTGCGCGTGCTGCAGAACTTCCGTGACGTCGTCAACGGACTGATCCTATTGCTCGTGATCATCTTCTTGCCGCAGGGCGTTTGGTCGATCGTGAAACGTGGGCGCACACGATGATCTTGCTAGAGCGAGTCAGCAAAGAGTACGGCGGCGTCCACGCTGTCAAAGAGCTCACATTGCAGATTCCCGAGCGCACATTGTTCGGACTGATCGGTCCCAACGGTGCAGGCAAGACGACCGTTCTTAACCTCATGACCGGGCTCGCGGCCCCGACGCGCGGCACGATCACGTTCGACGGCCGACGGCTCGACCGGAGCAAGCCGTATCAGATCGCGGCGACGGGCATCGCGCGCACGTACCAGACGTCACGTCTGTTCCCCAACATGAGCGCGCTCGAAAACGTCGTCGCTGGGATGCACGTGCGCGCGCGCGATTCGCTGCTCGGCCACTTGACGGGTTGGCCGCCCACGTTGGCAAGCGCGCGCGCGTTGCGCTCGCAGGCGCGCGAACTGCTTGGCGACCTAGGCCTTTCGGAACGCGCAGACGCGCTCGCACGCAGCTTGCCTGCCGGTGAACAACGTCGCGTCGAACTCGCACGCGCGATCGCGGCGCAGCCGAGCGTGCTGCTGCTCGACGAGCCCGCCGCCGGCCTCAATCCGGTCGAGACGGATCGACTGCGTGCCGAGATCGTGCGCCTCGTGCGCGAGCGCGGCATGAGCGTGCTGCTGGTCGAGCACGATATGGCGTTGGTGATGTCGGCGTGCGAGCGCATCGCCGTGCTCGATTTCGGCGAGAAGATCGCCGAAGGCACGCCCGCGCAGATCCGCAACGATCCCAAAGTGATCGAAGCTTATCTTGGCGTCGAGAACAGCGCATGAGCGGCAACGGCTCGCCCGCTCCAGTTCTGTCCGTGCACGGCTTGCGAGCCGGCTACGGCCGCGTCGAGGCGGTTCATGGGATCGATCTGCAACTAAGCGATGGACGCGTCGCTACGATCATCGGCGCGAACGGCGCGGGCAAGACGACGACGCTGCTCGCACTCTCCGGCGTCATCACGCGCTCTGCCGGCACGGTTGAATTCCTCGGCGAGCGTATCGACGGCCGTCCGCCGCACGCGATCGTCGCTGCGGGTTTGATCCAAGTTCCCGAAGGACGTCTGATCATCGCACACATGACGGTGCGCGAGAATCTCGAAATCGGCGCGTGGAGCCAGCCCGATCGCGGCGGTGTGCGCGACGATCTCGAGTCGATGTTCTCGCGCTTTCCGATTCTGCGCGAACGCGCGAACGTGCTCGCCGGTTCGCTTTCGGGAGGCGAGCAGCAGATGCTCGCGATCGCGCGCGGGTTGATGGCGCGTCCGAGGCTTTTGCTGCTCGACGAACCGTCGATGGGCTTAGCGCCTGTGCTCGTGGCGCAGGTCTATACGATCGTCAAACAACTGCGCGACGAAGGCCTCGCGATATTGCTCGTCGAGCAGAACGCCCGGCAAGCGTTGGCGATCAGCGACCATGCCTATGTGATGGAACGCGGCACGATCGTGAAGGAAGGAGCGGCGCGCGATCTCGCAACGGATCCTACGATCGTCGCAGCGTACCTCGGCGACAGCGTTTGACGTTTGAGCGCCCGCCGCCATGGGCACAGAGCATTCTCAGAGAAACCCGATAGGCTAGAGAGCGCGATGAAAACCTCACCAAAAGTCGCCGTCGTAGACGATGAACGCCACGTGCGCGAAATGCTCGAGCTCGGGCTCACGCGCGAGGGCTACGCTGTTCGTTCGGCGGCGGACGGCGCACAAGCGCTTGACCTCATCGGGCAATGGGATCCTGACATCATCATCTTGGACGTCATGCTCCCAAAGATCGACGGCTTTACGCTCTTGCCGATGCTGCGGCGCAAGACCGAAGCTCCGATCATCATGCTCACAGCCAAAGGCGATGTGCCCGACCGTGTGATCGCGCTCGACCGCGGCGCCGACGATTACCTTGCCAAACCGTTCGCGTTCGAAGAATTGCTCGCGCGCCTCGGCGCCGCTCTGCGGCGCCCCAAGCTCGCCGCCGGCGCGGAGCTTCATTATGATGATCTCACCGTCAACGTCGAGACGCACGAGGTGACGCGCGCCGGAAGGCGTATCGGATTGACACCGCGCGAGTTCGACCTATTGGTCGCGCTCATCCGCGTGCCGCGCCGCGTGCTCACCAAAGAGCAATTGCTCGAGCAAGTGTGGGGACATGACTTCGAAGGTGAGGTCGGCATCGTCGAAACGTACATCTCGTATCTGCGCGCCAAGATCGACGGCAACGCGCAGAAACGTTTGATCCACACCGTTCGGGGCGTCGGGTACGCATTGCGCGAAGACGACCTGCCGTGATGAAGACGCTGGCCTCGCGCTTAGCCGCGTGGTACGCCGGTGTTTTCGTCGGTCTGCTCGCACTCGTCATCGTCATCTCATCGGTCGCGCTGCTCTTGATCCTCGAGCAGGACACGCACGCGATGCTCGTCGCGCCGGCGGCCGACGTGCGCGTGCTCGGTACTGCTCTTGGCTCGAACGAGCAGGCGCTGCGGCTGCTGGCACCGGCGATCGTGACGCATATGCAACGCCTGGGTCTGCACGGCGCCGTCTTCGATAATGAAGGGCAATTCTTAGCGGGCGACGCCGACCAGGCGGTTCCCGGCGCGCAGTACGTGGCCGCCAAACGCGGGCAGATGATCCCCGAAAGCGGACCTCTGCGCTATCAGCCGTTTCCCGGCGGCTATCTGACCTACCGGCCCGAGCTGGGTTTTTTGCTGTTCAACCTTGGTCCATATTGGATCACCGTCGCCGTCGTGCTGATCATCGCGCTGATCATCGGTTGGCTCGCGGGCCGCGTGCTTGCAGGTCAGGCGCTTGCGCCCATCGTCGATGTCACGAACGCGCTTGACGCCCTTGGGCGTGGCGACTTTTCACGGCGCACCACCGTGCGCGGCGAGCCGGGCGAGATCACCGCTCTGGCGATCGCTTTCAACTCCGCCGCCGAAAAGGTCGGTGCGGCATTCGAAGAGCGTCGCAAGATCGAGGACAGCATGAGGCAGTTCTCTGCCGACGCCGGTCACGAGTTGCGCACGCCTCTGACGGTGATCTCAGGCTACATCTCGGTGTTGCGCCGCGGCGCGATCACCGAGCCGCGCGTCGCGAACGACATCCTGAGCACGATCTCCGACGAATGCGAGCGCATGCGCAGGCTCATCGACAAACTGCTCGCGCTGGCGCGACTCGACAATCCGACACCGACCGAGCTCGAACTGGTCGATGCCGCGCGCGTTGCCCGCGATGCCGCCGAAGGCTCGCGTCCGTTGCTCGTGACCGGCACGCTGACGCTCGACGCGCCGGCTCCGTTGCAGGTTCGCGCCCATCCGGCCGAGCTGAGCGACGCGGTGCGCAATCTCATCGAGAACGCCGCCAAGCACGCGCCCGGATCCGATGTTGAAGTGTCGGCGCACAGGGAGGACGGGCGCGCGCTGATCGTCGTGAGCGACAACGGGCCAGGCATGCCCGCGGACGAGCGCGCGCACGCATTCGAACGCTTCTATCGCGGCGAGCTACGCGGCGGCGTTTCGGGTTCGGGTTTGGGCTTAGCGATCGTGAAGACGTCGATGGAGCGGATGGGCGGTCATGCAGAATTGTGGAGCGAGCCAGGTAAAGGCACGAAAGTCACGTTGAGCCTTCCGCTCGCTGAGTGATTTAACCGCGACGGATCAGCGGTAATACTTCGGCGGTCGTCGGCGCGACGGCCGCCTCTAACGCTTGGACGACAGCGATGTCGTATTTGAGCGGCGCAAGCGCGCGGATCTCAGACAGCGCTTCGTCGTGCGTCATGCCGGCGCCCTGAGGACGGTCAGCGGTAAGATCGACATACTTG
>Ga0126371_10001522_pt1 | contig 19673 bp, 7 predicted proteins | sample PanSoiMetaPlot_4_FD_110145 | JGI IMG/M metagenome (GOLD analysis project Ga0126371, IMG submission 110145) | Tropical forest soil microbial communities from Panama - MetaG Plot_4 | ecosystem: Environmental > Terrestrial > Soil > Tropical forest > Bulk soil | place: Panama | collected 2016-02-17 | reverse complement strand
TTGTTTTCACGTGGCCGCGGTGGGTTCGGGGGTGGAATGCGCATCGCACAAATTGCGCCGCTCGCCGAAAGCGTGCAGCTAAGCCACTATGGCGGAACCGAACGCGTCGTTTCCTGGCTCAGCGACGAGCTGATCGGTTTGGGCGATATGTCACGCTGTTTGCAAGCGGCGGCTCGAAAACCAAGGCCGAGTTGTTGCGGTTTCGCCCAAACCGTTGCGGCTGAGCCGTCCGCCGACAGAGTGAGCGTACCCGCCCCGGTCCCGGCATTATCGAACCTTGTTTGCCGTCACCAGGGCCCGCGAGTTCTACGGACAGCGAACGCAATGTCGAAAGGCCTGACGGCGTCCGCGTCAGCGCTTACGGTTGGCGTGTAAGGCTTACAGGCTCCGCGTCAGCGCTTACAAGCTCGGGCCCGGTCCAAACGGGTTTTAGCGCGAGTCTATCAATGGACTACACGGGGTGAAGCGCCCTAAATCGGGAAGCTGCTGACGGCCTTATGTGGATGGCATCGCCGGCGGAGACTTCGATTGGGGCAACTACCACGCCCATGACCTCGCCCCGCACAAACCTGCGAGCCTCGCGCTGTGCGGTGACAGCTTTCTGTAATCCTTTTTGAAAACGCGCGATTTTGCCGGCAAGGTTCGCGTAGCCCGGTGACAAAAGGCGTTGCGCGCTGCTACAAGCAATAGCGTTGAACCACCCGACTGGTCATCTTCGCACATCAAAAATTGGTGGCTTTCGGTGGGCCCGGCAACAAATTTGTGATCGCTCAAGCGGTGAATGCCGGGACCGTTCTGCAGGTGGGGACAAGACCCCTCGCATCACGACGCCCATCGGGAGAAAGATCAACGTAGCGGAATTTGAGCTGCTCTGGAGAATACTGTGCCCCAACCGAGCTATGAGCAACGTTACTGCGCTTTTATCGATATTCTAGGATTTCCTGAACTAATCGACAAACTCACGCACGGCCTAATTTCCTTTCAGTCGTTGCAGGAGCTTTTGACAAGGGTTCTTAATCCGCCACCCGCTACGGCTGGGACGGATGAAAGCGCCGATTTTCGTGCGCAGAGTATCTCGAACGCGGTCGCCATATCTGCTGCCGTCAACGTAAAGGGCATCGCTTCGATCATTCATTCGATCAGTCGTTTGGCGGTGGAACTTTTGGCGGAGGGTTTTTTCATTCGTGGAGCGATTGTCAAGGACGACTTACACCACGATGACAAAATGGTGTTTGGCAATGCACTAATCCAAGCTTACCGCATTGAAACGTCCCTGGTGCGCTTTCCGCGGGTAATGATAACGCGAAGCGTTGTAGAAGATATTGATCATAAAACTGCTTCTGTATTGCTCAGGCGCTCAGATGATGGGCCCATGTTTGTGCATGTGCTGCGAGCGATAGAGATGGAGATGCTGGCAGTCGATTACGGCAAGGGAAAGCCCCGACTTCGCTTTGATGACCAAAAATTTGCGGGAAAATTGAATCGCTACGTCATTATAGCCGAACAGATTCAGCGACGTTTTGACGAGGCAGCCGATAATCCCAATCATTTCGAAAAAATCAAATGGTTTGCCAGTTATTGGAATGATACGATTCAGGAGTGGAACATCGAAGGTTTCAAGCGCATAACGGGAACAGGTCTTGATTTAAGACCCCCGCCTTGGGTCGACTGATTTTCTTCCGCCGCGATAACCTTACTGTATCTGCGGCGAGACTTGGATTGGCCATTCGGTTCGGATTATGACGATTATGTTGAAGCGGGTGATCTCATGTCCTATGACGGAACTACGCTGATCTGTTCCGGCAGGCTGCGACACAGTCGATAAAATTCCGCATGGGACCAAATCCAGCGATGTCCCAGTTGGGCAGTCGACAGATTTTGCCATTAAGCACGGCGATCGTGGTCGGCCTGGTTATGTTGCCTAAATTGCTCGCTACCGCCGATGAAATAATTAAATGGGATTGCCAGGCTCGGACCGAGCGCCTCCTTTAACCCGTTCGTTGATGAAGTGATCAGGAGTCCGTGGAAGCGCTCGTCCGAAGGAACGCTCTTTTGGCTTTGATTAAATCAGCAGTGGCAAAACCCTCGCTAAAAGATCCGTATATCTCGTTCAGTTCTGAGCGATGCTCGTCGGCGTTTTCTGTCAGCGCATATAAGTCACAGACACTCAGGAGAAGTCTGAGTTCGAGAGATTTAGCTTTTTGCTCACGCGCAACCGTGAGACCTTTAGAGAAGTAGTGCTTCGCTTGATCCAAGTTTTGGTTCGATCGCATGTGTGTTTCGCCGAGCAAGCGATATATCTCGGCTGCATAAAAGTGTTGGGAGTTTTCTTCGTCGAGCCTCAATCGCGCCTGGTCCAAAAAGTGGAACGCTTGGCCGTAACGCTCATTTTTTATATATGCGTCTGCAAGTAACCCGAGAATGTATGGTTCATACAGTAACGCGCCGGTGGCTCTTTCTTTTTCTAAACCATCTTGGATCTCGGCAGTCCCTTTCTCAAACTCGCCTTGCTGGGCAGTTGCCCATCCCCGCAATATCAGGGCCATCGCCACATAGTGTACAAACTCATGCTCTTCGCAAAATGCCATGGTCGCGTTGGCCTGATCCAAAACAATGGCGGCCTCACCGCGAAACTGATGCACGCGAAGGGCTATCGTTCGTGCAAATGCCTCGCTGAACGGGTGTTGCGATGCCGCTGCGAAATCGCGAGCCTCCGCGCAAATTCGCGTCGCCCGATCAGGATAACCAAGTAACCAAAGTACCATGCCATCGTATGACCTTACGTGTACTCGAGGATCTTGCGCTGACAGATCAAGATATGCTCCGGCCTTGCTGTCCTCACAGAGGCTGATACTGCGTTCTAACTGTGCGTGGGCGGAAACAAGGTTTCCTCGTGCGAATAAAGTGAACCCTAGAGCTTGGTGGGCAAGAACTTTGTAAACCGCGTTATTTCCATTCTCGGCGTCATTTAACAAACGTTCAGCGAGCGCTTGAGCTTCGTGAAGTGATGCACGAACGAAATTCCAGGTCCACAAACCAAAAATCGCTGGCACGGCATGTTCATCAAGCCCGCCCTCTTTACACAACTGAAGTGCTCGCGTATAGGCATCTTTGACGCTCTCAGTGCTCCAGCCCTTGGTCGCCCGCACCGAATTGCCTAGCGCCGTCTGAAGCAGCAACTCCGACTTGCTGCGCACCATTGGGGTGTCGATATTGGGAATGAGTTTCAACCCTTCTATTAGATGACTAACCGCTTCATTGTGCGCCGAACGAGCCGCTGATTGTTTACCTGCTTCGTACCAATAGTGTAACGCCTTTTCGTATCTGCTCGCCTGAGTGTAGTGGTACGCAACAATCTCGGGTTGGGTTTGTGCCACTTCCGGAAATTCTCGTGCGAGCGCGTCCGCGATAGCGGCGTGCAGATGCACGCGACGACTTTTCAAGAGTCCCGCATACGCGGCGTCCCGCACCAGTGCGTGCTTGAAGCTAAACATCGCCTGTGGAATTTCACCTCGGCGGAAGATCAATTCAGAGCGTACCAACTGGTCAAGCGCCTCGTCCAATTTCACTTTGGGTAACCCCGCAACGGTGCTCAGAAGTTCATAATGAAACTCGCGACCCGCCACAGCACCGATTTGGGCCACTTCCCGCACCGGTGACAGCCGTTCGAGGCGCGCCGTCAGCGATGCCTGTAACGTGGTCGGGATCGCCAACGGCGGTAGAGGTTCCTCGAGAACATATCCCCCGTCTCGCTCCCGCAACAAGCCGCCTTCCAGCACCATCTTCGTCAGTTCCTCGATGAACAACGGCACTCCGTCGGTGTGAACGAGAATCTGATGCATCACCTCTTTAGGAAGTGTTTTGCCCCCCGTTATCTGCATAACCAATGCTGCGCCCTCGCGTTGACCCAGCCGCGTGAGCGCGATTGTTGTGAGGTGCGGATAGCTCGGCCAAGGTGGCGTAAATTGCGGTCTTGTGGTAACGAGTAGCAACGTCCGAAGCCGGGGGACGCGCTCCACAACTGCTGCGAGGAACTCGAGCGACGTTGGGTCGATCCAGTGCGCATCTTCAAAAACAATTAAAACAGGCCGCCGCGCTGCCAAGCGGTCCAGTTGGGTCAATAACGCCTCGAAGATTTTCTCCTTGCGTCTTTGCGGCGTGAGGTCCAGTTGGTTGTACCGATGATCCGGCGGCAGCCCAAACAAGGTGGCGAGTACGGCCACGTGTTCGCGATTGGCTGTAGATTGTGCGATAAGCGCGTCGAGCTTGGCGAGCTTCTCCGCAGGCGAGTCGTCGTGCCTGAATCCGGCAGCGCGTTCGATCTGATTAATGAACGGGGACAAGGCGCTGTGGGTATGATGCGCAGAACAGAAATATTGCAACGTGATGTGTGGTTCACTCTGCAGTCGTTGATCAAGCGCTAGCGCAATGTGTGATTTGCCGATACCCGCCTCGCCCGTAAGGACCACCACGCGGCCTTCTTCCTGCGTGGCATGCCGCCATCTGCGCATCAGCAGATCGATCTCTTCCTCACGCCCGAACAGCGACGGTAGTTTGCTAGTGTGCATTGCCTCGAACCGGCTCTGTACCCCACTTTTTCCCAGCACCTGCGAGGCGGATATAGGAAGGTGCCAGCCTTTCAACGAAACCGGACCGAGGTCGCGATAATTGAAATACCCTCCGGTGAGTTGGCGCGTGGTCGGGCAAATCATTACCGCTCCTGGCTCCGCCAGAGTTTGCAAACGCGCCGCGAGGTTCGGCGTTTCACCGACTATGGCCTGTTCCGCCGAGATCTCATTGATCAACAGCTCGGTCACAACAACGGTGCCCGTCGCAATGCCAATTCGTACTCGCAGGGCAGCTCCGACATCAGTTCGGATCTTGGCCACTGCATCGACCATTTCGAGGGCAGCGTGGACCGCTTGTACAGCACTATCCTCTTGCGCGACTGGATAGCCGAAATAGGCGACCACACCATCGCCCATGTATTGCGCAATCGTGCCTTGATAGCGGCCGATGACTACGCCAATAGCGGCCTGATACGACGCCACCAGACGCCACATGTCTTCTGGATCCAAATAGGTCGACAGTGCAGTTGAGCCAACGAGGTCGCAGAAAACAACTGTCAAGTAGTGCCGTTCAGCTTCATCGGTTGGCTGCGGTTTTGGCTCTGGGGGCGGCAGCGTGGATACAGTAGGACTGGCCTCACCAAGTTGCGCGATGGCACGCAGTATCTTGCGACGATGGCCCAGCAGTACACCAAGTTCTTTTAGATCCTGGTCCGTCAGATCGCGGAGAGTCGAGACATCGATCGCGTTCTCCTCGAACCGTTGGACGTACTCTCCAAGTCCGATCGATTCGAGCCACTCGGCAGTGCCCATCATGGCACTCCTATATCACCACTGCATCGGTGCTGTTCCTGAGTAGCGACCTCGGCAATCGAATACTCAGGCAGGCAAGGTAGTTTCGATGCGTTGTCTTAATTAAGCAGGTTCAACCTTGCCTTGGCTTTGACGAGATCGGCGGTGTCGAAACCTTCGGTAAAAGATCGGTAGAGCTCGCCGAGTTGCGAGCGATACCGCTCGCCGATTTGCCTCAGCTCGTACAGATCATACATGCTCACGCAAAGTCTAAGTTCGAGAGATTTGGCTTTCTGCTCGCGCGCGACCTTGAGACCTTTACCAAAATAGTGCTCCGCCTGATCGAGATCTTGTGATCGCATATGAGTTTCCCCAAGTAGTCGATAGATCTCAGCTTCGTAAAAGCGTTCTGAGTTTTCATCTTGGAGCCTCAATCGCGCCTGGTCCAAAAAGTGGAACGCTTGGCCGTAACGCTCATTCTTTATGTATGCCTCCGCCAGTAAGCCCAGAATATACGGCTCATACAATAAGGCGCCGGTGGCGCGTTCTTTTTCGAAACCCTCTTGGATCTCGGCAACTCCCTTCTCAAACTCGCCTTGCTCAACAGTTGCCCATCCGCGCAAGATCAAGGCCATTGCTAGATAGTGCACAAACTCATTCTCTTCGCAGAGTGCGATGGTCGCGTCAGCTTGACGGGCGACGGCGGCAGCCTCACCGCGCAATTGATGCACCCGGAGGCTTATTGATCGTGCCATTGCTTCGCTGAACGGATATTGAGATGCATCTGCATAAACCCGGGCCTTGGCGCAAATCCGCAAGGCCTGATCCGGATGGCCGAGGAACCATAGTACAATGCCGTCGTATAACCTCGCGTGAACTCGCGGATCTTGCGCCGACAGATCAAGATATACCGCGGTCTCGCTGTCCGCATGACGGTTAATGCTATGTTCTAGCTCCTCATGGGCAGCGGCAAATCTCCCTTGTGCAAATGAGGTAAAACCGAGAGCTTCGTGGGCAAGTACCTTGTAAGCGGAGTTCTCCACATTTTCGGCGGTATGTATCAACTGTTCGGCAAGCGCTTGAGCTTCACCGAGTGACGCACGAACGAAATTCCAAAACCACAAACCAAACACCGCAGGAAAGGTATGTTCGTCAAACCCGCTCTCCTTGGACAGTTGAAGTGCTCGCATATACGCCTGTTTCACACTGTCAGTGCTCCAGCCCTGAATAGTCCGGAGGGAGTTGCCGAGCGACGTTTGAAGCAGCAATTCCATCTTGTTGCGCTGCATCGGGTCAATGATATTGGGAATTTGTGTCAAGCCGTGTTTCAGATGACCGACTGCTTCTTTGTGCGCCGAACGAGCTGACGCTCTCTTAGCTGCTTCGTACCAATAGTGTAAGGCCTTTTCGTAGCTGTTCGCCTGAGTGTAGTGGTACGCAACAATCTCAGGCTGAGTTTGCAAAACGTCAGGGGATCCTTGCTCGAGCGCGTTCGCAGTGGCGGCGTGCAGATTTACGCGGCGGCTCTGCAGAAGACTCGCGTAAGCGGCGTCCCGCACCAGTGCATGCTTGAAGGTATAGATCGCGTGTGGAATTTCGCCCCGGCAGAATATCAATTCCGAGCGCACCAATTGGTCAAGCGCTTCGTCCAATCTCTGACTAGGCAGCCTAGCGACGGCCCTCAGAAGTTCGTAGTGAAACTCACGACCGACAACGGCACCAATTTGGGCCACCTCCCGCACCGGCGACAATCGATCGAGGCGCGCGGACAGCGATGCATGCAACGTGGTCGGGATCGCTAATGGCGGCAGTGGACGCGCGAGCACAAATGCGCCGTCCTCCTCGCGCAACAGTCCCCCTTCCAATACCATCTTCGTCAGTTCCTCGATGAACAGTGGCACGCCATCGGTGTGAGCTAGAATGTGGTCCATTACCTCCTTGGGGAGTGTTTTGCCCCTGGTCAACCGCAGGATGATCGCTGCACCGTCGGGTCGACCAAGGCGCGTGAGCGCGATTGTCGTAATGTGCGGGTAACTCGGCCAAGGTTGCGTAAACTCGGGTCTAGCGGTCGCGAGTAGCAAGGCCCGAAGCCGCGGGACGCGCTCCAGAGCGGCTGTAAGGAGCTCGAGCGATGTTGGGTCGATCCATTGTACATCCTCGAAAATGATTAAAACCGGCTGCCGCGCCGCTGACCCATCGAGCTGGGCCAATAATGCCGCAAAGGTCTTTTCTTTGCGCTTTTGTGGTGTGAGGTCCTGCAGTCGGTAGCTATCCTTGGCCGGCAATGACAACAGGTTGGCCAGAACTGCCACGTGTTCGGGATCGTGTGTGGATTGCGACAGTAGAGCGTCGAGTTTGCGCAGCTTTTCCTCAGGAGAGTCCGTGTGTCTGAATCCGGCAGCACGTTGGAGTTGGTTGATGAATGGAGACAATGCGCTGTGGGTGTGATGCGCCGAGCAGAAATAATGCAACGTGATGTGTGATTCACTTTTGAGCCGTTCATCAAGCGCCACCGCGATGCGCGACTTACCGATACCCGGCTCACCCGTAAGGACCACCACCCGGCCTTGTTCCTGTGCGGCTTGCCGCCACCGGCGAAATAGGAGATCTATCTCCTCCTCACGGCCGAACAACGGCAGCAGCTTGTAAGTGTGCATTGCCTCGAAGCGGCTCTCTACTCCACTTATTCCCAAAACCTGAGATGCAAATATCGGCTGCGTAAATCCTTTCAAGGAAAGCGGACCAAGATCGCGATAATTGAAATACCCTCCGGTGAGCTGACGCGTGCTGGGGCAAATCAATACCATCCCTGGTTCTGCCAGTGTTTGCAGACGTGCCGCGAGGTTCGGCGTTTCACCTATGATGGCCTTTTCCGCTGGGATCTCATTGACCAGCAGCTCGTTCATAACAACGGTGCCCGTCGCAATGCCAATTCGAACCTGCAGCGCAGGGCCGACATCAGTCTGGAGACTCGTCACATTATCGACGATTTCGAGTCCTGCGCGCACCGCTAGCACGGCACTATCCTCATGCGCGACCGGATAGCCAAAATAGGCGAGCACATCATCGCTCATGTACTGCGCAATCATGCCCTGGTAGCGCCCTATGACTGCACCAATAGCCGCCCGATAACACGCGACCGCCCGCAACATGTCTTCCGCGTCCAAACGCGTCCCCAGTGCATTCGAGCCGACAAGATTGCAAAACATAACGGTCAGGTGACGCCGTTCAGCGTCATTCGAAGCCTCTCGTTCTGGTTTACTTGCCGGAGGTGCGGACGCAATAGTAGTGTCCACGTCAAGTTCTGCGATGGCGCGCAATATCTTGCGACGATGCCCCAGCAGGACGCCAAGTTCCTTCAGATCCTGGTCAGTTAGATCGCGAATAGTCGAAAGGTCGATGGCGTTTTCGGCGAAGCGTCGGGTGTACTTCGCAAGACCAATCGACTCGAGCCATTCGGCAATAGCTTTCATGACTGTCCGATGCCTTTGATATCGCCGAGGCCGCTAAAGGCTTTTTGCAAGACACTCAGAAAAATGTCTCCGTGCGCGCTTGCGGTATCAATAATGGGGTCGCCGTATGCGAACTTGTCCGCGCCAATAACGGAACACCTGGGCCAGTATGCATTCTAATTCTTTAAATCTTGAAATGGCACATAAAATGTGCTGCGTCGCTGCCATCGGTAAATCATGACGAGCGTAGAGAAGCGCAACAGCGCTTATATCATTCATTCGCTAATTTAACAAATTCATCATTGATTGTCGCTAAAATGTACTCGCGATCCTCCGCCATCAAAAAATGTGAGCCCTTGCGCACATGGTTCGTGAACCGGGCGCAGGTGAGTTCTCTCCAGCCGGCGGAGTGTTCTTCCGACACCCATGGGTCCAAAACGCCGACGAAGCTGCTGATCGGGAAGGAAAACGGCTGCACCGGCCGATACTCATAATTGTAGGCCATACCAAACTCGGCGCGGACGGTAGGAAGCAGCACCTCTCTCAACTTCGGTAGCGCCAACATTTTGTCGGCATCCGGAGTATCGAAGTGACGTATGATATCCGCGAAGACTTCGTCGGTTTGGGCATAAGGCGGAATTCTAATATCAAACTCCTTGTGCAGCATCATGTCATAGACGAGGTTATCCTCGAACTCACCTCTGCGCTTTAACAGGTGCGGTGGTCGTACTCCGCAGGCAAACGCGTGTTTCACGAAGCGTGTATAGTCTTTGGGTAGCGCGCAAAGCGTCGCGAACATCGTGAGTCCGCCCAGGCAGTGGCCAAAAAAAGCAGACGGCCTGTCCAGCCACTCGACCAACTCCAATAACAGACGTTCGACAAAGGTATGCAAGTCATCGACGGGCGCTTCATTGATGCGGGTCCCGCGTCCTGGTGGCTCAACCGCCACCACCTCTACAGAGTGGTCGAGAAGTTGGGGCCAAGCCCGGAACGATGCAAGGCCACCGCCCGCATAGGGAAAGCAAAACAGGCGGGCTTTCGCGCCCGGGTTGGGCCGAGGCGCGATCAACCATTTTCCAGATGTAGCCAATACACTCTCGCCTCTGTGGCAAATAATGGAATCGAAATTTTCCCCACCAAATCCGTTTCCCTTGCCGGCAGGTGATGCTTCCTCGTCCATTCTTGTATGTGACGAAACTGGCGAGCCGTTTTCGTTTCCGGCAGTCTCTGTCGGCTCCTCCTCGAACGGACGGGTTATAATTTGTTGCGATCCCGCCTGTCGGTTTCCAGCACTTGGCGCTGCGATTGGCGTAAATTCATCAACGAGATGATCGACCAACTGATTGATTGTCGGTCCGCTAATGAGCTCAGCGACCGGAACCGGGAAACCGAATTCGCCTTCGAGGCTATTCGACAGGCTGACCGACATTAACGAATCCAATCCGATTTCGTTTAACGCTTGGTCCGGGTCGATCGCTTCGGTGAAACCAAGTTTCGCCGTGATGTGCTGTTGCAACCTGCTCAGCAGCTGTTGGCGAGGCTGGTCGTTGCGTGACTCACGGGATGCTCCCACGGTGATCCTTGCTTGAGCAACTCTCGACGGTGTGACATGCCCTTTGTCATCGAGAAGCTCCGACAAGAACGGAGGGTTGCCCACTTTGCCGCTATAGGTCGACCAGTCCACGACTGCGACCGCGATTTCATCAACCTTGCGCCGCATCAACTTGTCGAACGCCTGCACTGCAGAATTCGGAGAGACAAATTTCATGCCTAACGAAGACAACATTGCCTCGCCGCGGCTGCCCGAAACGGTAGCCAAGCCGCCTCCCGACCAGGCACACCAATTGATCGCGGTGGCCGGCAGGCCCGTGGCACAACGGTGAGCTGCCAAAGAATCGATGAAAGCGCTACTTGCGGTGTAATTGCCTTGGCCTGCAGAGCCTAACAGGCTCCACAAAGACGAATTCAAAATGAAAAAATCGAGCGGCAGCGATTTAGTGTACTCATGCAGAAGCCAGCTTCCGTAGACCCTTGGCTCGAATAACGGCGCGAATCTGTCCCAATTAAGCTGGGCCAATATTCCATCATCCAAGACGCCAGCCGATTGCACCACGCCTCTCAACGGCGGCAGTTCCTTACTGATCGTCTGGATGACTCGGCTTACATCCTCATTGCGGCTCATATCGGCTGCAATCACACGGATCGCTGCGCCGTTAATTCCCGCGGCGCTGAATATTTCTTGCGCCGCATTGGAGCTCGCATTTCGACCTGTCAGGACGAGGTGTTGCGCACCTTTATCTACTAGCCATTTGGCCACACTGCGTCCCAACATCCCCAACCCGCCGGCGACAAGATAGGTAGCGTCGCCGCGCACCGGCGGCAGCTTGGCGGGCAGTTCTGTAAGCGGTTGCTTCACCAGCCTTAAGACATGCCGGTGGCCGTCAGCCGAGATAGCGATTTGGGTTTCACGGGTCGGATGGAGCAACTCGGCGGCCAACAAATCTATGTCCGGTGTCGCGCCATCGTGGAATTGCAGATCGATCAATCCTCCCCAAATGCTCGGGTATTCGATTGCAACGGTGCGTCCCAAACCCCATAGCGGCGCCTGGACCGGATCAACGTAGCGGTGCTGGTCTTCTGTGCTTTGAGTGTTTGCGGTGACAAACCAAAGACGCCTGCCGGTCGGGTGCGTCGATCGCGTTGCGTCAAGGGCCAGCAAGATCGCCAATGCCCCACGACAGATCATCTCGCTGCCGCTCTTCAATCGTGCGAGGGTTAGGTCTTCTGCGGAAGGTGCGTCAAGTCCCCACAGATAAACCACGCTATCGCACGCAAGCGTCTCACTTGCAGCGAATTGCTCCAGCAGTCGGAGAAATTCGCGAGGCTGCCGTTCGCTCACAGCCCACTTTCGAGCGCCTTGTTGAGCGAATTGATCATCCCTGTAGACGAGGTGAGCATGATGGCCGGCAGCCTCCAGTCTACGAGCCACAGCTGTGCCGACACCTTTTGCGTCCGCGAAGATCAGCCAGCTGGCGGGCGGACGAGTCTCTCGAGATTTGGCTGTTTGCCTGACAGCCTCGCGCCAGACTGCGCGATAAAACACGTCGTCCGAACCGGCTTGTCTCGCCAGCACCTTATCAAGCGGCAACAGGCGAACGGCCAATCCTTCCAGTTCCGCTACCGGACGCTCCGCCATGTCGTAAACCCGAATGTCGACGACCTGCGTGTCCTCTTTCTCGATACTCCGCAACTTGGTGTGTACCCATGCTTCGTCGATGCCGTCCTGGTAGCAGCGAAATCCTGTAAGCGCGATTGGTAGGTACGACTTACGACGATCGCGTCCGGCTTTCTCCACGCCGTCAAGTACAAAAGGATAGGCGTGCAGACAGGCATCCAGAAACGCGGGATGAGTCGCGTACTGCGGATGTGCCAAACCATCTGGTAGTCGCACTTTGGTAAGTGCTTCGTGCTGACCGAGATGCAGTTCCCGGATGCCTCGAAAATTAGGTCCATACTCAAGTCCGAACCTGTCTAGCGAGTCGTATAAATCGCCAACCGACATCGTTTGCTGGCAACGAGCCCGGACTTGTTTGGCCGAAAAAGCTGATGCAGGCGGCATGCCTGATTTGCGAAGGATGCCCGTCAGGTGGGTGTGCCACACCTCGGAGTCCGCCGTCGCCGCACTGACCAGTGTGAAACTTGCTCTGTCGGACTTCAGCGGCGTTACCAACAGCCGCACAATCCGATCTTCTCCATCACTGAACGCCATCGCTTCGTGATGCATCGCGTCATCGAAACTCACGCTTGCCGTATCAAAATGCATTCGCCCAATGATCGTGGCCGCTTCTAGTTCAGCGGTCGTTGGCAGGACGATGCTACCCGCGACTCTATGGTCCGCAAAGTAGCCGGTGTGCTGCACACCGTAACGCGCTTCATAACGCACATCTTTGCCGTTTGAATTTACCCGCCTGCCCACTAGGGGATGGAGCCGTTCGACGGCAATCGGGATTTGTTCAGTACGGACCTTGTCATCCTCTATCCAGAAGCGTTTGCGTTGGAACGGGTAAGTCGGCAATGGGATTCGTCGCCACGATGCGTCGGCATGCACTGCAGTCCAATTCATGTTGTGGCCGGCGAGATACAACGCGGCCAGCATTTCGGCGATCGCCTCGGCATCTGATTTTTGACGATTGAGGGTAGCAGCCCAGGTTGCCGATTTGCTTTTTGCCCCAAGACAGACTTGCGCCAGCGGCAGCAGCACCGGGTGTGGTCCGATTTCAAGAAAGGTGCGGCAGTCGAGCTTGGCGATCGCCAGCATGCCATCGCCAAACCGCACCACTTCCCGCAGATGTCGGCGCCAATAGGTTTTATCGGGGGCGACGGACATCAAATCGCCGGTGAGGTTGGAAATCAGGGGCAGTTTAGGCGCTTGATGCTTGATCTGAGCGGCAACATTTTCGAAATCATCGAGAATTGGCTCGGTTCGTGGCGAGTGGAAGCCGTTGGAAATTCGCAATAAGCGATAGCTGATGTTTTGCCGCTCTAGCTCTGCTCCAAGTCTTGTCAATGCGTCGCGCTCACCGGATACGACCGTGTTCAGCGGTCCATTCATTGCGGCAACAGTAATCTCGGGATCGATCTTATCGATGAACGCACGCACGACGGCTTGTTCGGCAAATATCGCCGCCATGGCGCCGCCGCTTGGGACCTGATGCATTAGCGTGCCGCGCGCCGTGACCAGTCGCATGGCGTCTTCAAGCGTCATTACATCCGCTATGCAGGCAGCGGCGATTTCTCCTAAACTGTGGCCAATCACTGCGCGGGGCACGATACCCCAAGATTTCATAAGCTCGGCCAAAGCAAACTCGACCGCAAAGAGCGCGGGTTGAGTATAGTCAGTGCGATTGACCGTATCGTCGCCGTCTGCAGCAAAAATCACCTCGAGCAAATCTCGCTCAAGATACGGCTTCGCCAAAGCACAACAGCGATCCATAGCATTCCGAAAAGCGGATTGGGTGCGATATAGTCCGGCAGCCATGCCGACGCTCTGCGGACCCTGACCCGAAAACATGAATGCGATTGACGAATCGCTGGTGCGTTGTACCGGCGACTGATCTTCGGCCGCCGTTCGCAGCCATGCTGCGAGGTGCCCTTTTAGCTCCGCTGTCGATCGGGCCGCCGCGGCAAAACGAAATGTAAACTGGCTTCTGCTAACGTTAGTGGTGTAGCAAAGATCGCCAATCGATGCATCGGGATTCTTGTTCAGCCAATTAAGAAGTTGCTCGACACGCGCCACCAACGCACTCGGAGTTTTGGCTGAAAGGGTTGCCAGGCACGGAAAAGCGCCCGGTGATTGATTTATCGCCGCCGCGATCGGCGGCGCCTCTTCGAGGACGGCGAAAGCGTTTGTGCCGCCGATTCCGAGACTATTTAGCCCGGCGCGCCGTGGCGTGTCTGTAGCGAGAAAATCCTGCAGCTGTGTGTTTACGTAAAAGGGTGACGAAGCGAAATCTATCCGAGCGTTCGGCGTTTCATAATTGATGCTCGGCGGGATTCGTTTGTTATGCAGCACGAGCGCGGTCTTAATCAGCCCAGCAATTCCCGCCGCTTGTTCCGGATGGCCGATATTGGCTTTAACTGAGCCGACAGCACAGTACTGCTTACGCTTGGTCTCGCTTCGAAAAGCAGTAGTCAGCGCTTCGATTTCCATTGGATCGCCGACAATTGTGCCGGTTGAGTGGCATTCGATATAGCCGAGGCTGTCTGCGCTTACCCCAGCCGATTTCAGCGCAGCGATTACTGCCTGGGATTGCTGGCCTAGACTCGGCGCGGTGTAGCTGATTTTGGCTGAACCATCGTTATTGGCTGCAGTCCCTTTGATAACTGCAAAGATATGGTCGCGGTCAGCGATCGCTGTTTGTAAGGGTTTGAGCAACATGACGCCGACCCCACTGCCGAAAATCGTTCCCTGGCCAGCTGAGTCGAACGGGCGGCAATGCCCGTCTGGTGAATAAATGCTCCGCTTTTCCGCTAAGTAGCCTTGGACTTGCGGTACGCGGACCACCGAACCACCGGCCAGCATCATATCGCACTCATTGAACCTCAGGTTCTGGCACGCCTGATGGACCGCCACCAAGGACGAGGAGCAGGCCGACTGAATTGTAAAGCTGGGACCCCTCAGATTGAGCTTGAATGCAACGCGGGTGCTTAGGAAATCTTTGTCGTTGTTGATGTGCGATGTGCTTGCTGTCTGGCCCGGAAGATCGGCGTGGTGCAGTTTTGCCATCAGATAACTTGAAACGACGCCACCGCTGGTCGAAAGAACACCGACCTTCCCAGGATAAGCGGTGGGATCGTAACCTGCGTTTTCGAATGCTTCCCAGCACACCTCCAGGAATAGGCGTTGCTGTGGATCCATCAGTGCGGCGTCTTTGGGCGAGTAACCGAAGAACGATGCGTCGAAGGTCTCGACGTCCTGCAAAAGCGGCGCTGCCTTCACGTAACTGGGATTGGCAACCAGGGACGGATCGACACCGGCCGCCACAAGCTCTTGATCGGAAAAGAATGTGATCGACTCGGCGCCGTCGCACAAATTTTTCCAAAATTGTTCAGCGGTGGCCGCTCCAGGGAATCGACAGGACAGGCCGATGATCGCAATGTCGACATTCTGCCGTGGATTATTCATCGATTCTCGGTCCCGCTTTGAAGCTAATGCTGGCTCTTTGAACGATCGCTCGCTTTGTCGCCCTGCTTTAGTTTTTGCAGTGCTTCAGTTATGCCCTTCACAATCGTTTCTTGAGTCTCAATAAGTTCAATCGAGGCGGACGCCAATTTTGGAAAGATTTCTTTGCACGCCTTTTCCAGCCTCTTCTCGAAATCCCGGTCAATAAGATTTCTAAGCGTGTGCGATCGATCCAGGATCATCATCAGAGCTTGTAGCTCAAGCAGCGCCAAATTCTCAGCGGGCTTTACTCGGCTGGCGTCTTTAATGCTCGCTTTCACAATTTCGAGGACCTGGGATTGAAAAGAGAGCACGGGTAGTGTCAGCAAAATGACACCGCGCAACAGGCTTTCAGAAATTCGGGGCTGGTCTGGCTTGCTATCGTGAGGCATCGGAACACCCTCTGTTTTGCGGCAATTATCCGCTTTGTCTCATCGCGAGCGATGGCGAGAGGCTCAATCGGTTGTTCTTATTTCGCGATAGGCTGCGTCTTTCGGATAGCAGCCGACCCTGTCCGGCCAGTCGCTGAGCCAATGACGAGCAACCTCGCGGCCTTCCTCGCGCAGTTGTTTCATAAAGCCGGCACTGCGGTTAAACTTTGAGGAATATCGCAGCTCGTCGACTGTCTCTTGTTTGATCTTGATCGAGCGCACGATCACTCGCTTGTGATCTTTGGCGAAGTCCTTGTAACGTTCGACCCAATCGTTGACCATCACAATGAAATCGAGCTCTTTGTGCAGCGACAGGTTGCCCATCAGTTCGTTCTGACGGTCCTTGATCTCCGCATTGGTCTTTGGCTCCTCCGGCCAGTGCTCCGGCCACTGCTGTGGATTGATGCGCAGCACCCACAGCTCGTCGGGGACCTCGTCAGCCGCGCACCGCGAAAGAAACTCGCGGACCGGTGGATTTTGTGAGTAAAGGCCGTCCCAATAATAGCGGTCGCCGATTAACTCGGCCTGACGGAAAGTCGGCAGCGTCCCTGCGCCGGCGACCCCCTTAAGGCTGAGCGGCAATCGCTGGCGCCAGTAATAAATCTCCGGATCTTTGTTTTTCTTTTGGATGTCGGAATCGAACACCGTCTCCAGACCGTTAACGACCTCCGAGGCGCCGATCAGCAGGCGCGTTTTAAGGTTTTTCCAGTCGATACCGCCAAATTCTGGACAGGCCTTCTCAAGCAGGTAGTCCAAATCAAAATATCGCTGGCGAACGCCAAGGCTTGGTAGCCAGGCAGCGATGGTCTTGTAGATTGCGCCGCGGGGATCGAGGCCGCCGCTGAAGATCGGCGCGTTTATTCCAAGGAGCGGTATTTCAGCTTCCTCCGCCTGGAACGCAGCGTAGGTAAGGCAGTTTAACACCGACTCGATGCCTGGACAGGCGACGAACTTATCCCAGAAATCATTAAGCAACACACTCGCCTGATGCTCTGAGCCGGGCCTGTTGTTCTTTGGCGCAAGACCGTACCAAGCCATCAGCGCGCACAGGGCGCCCGCCGACGTCCCGCTTAAGCCCACCAGTTCGAACCGTTTTTTTTCCTCGATGTCCTGCCGCTTTCTTTGGTCATCGAGGGTGTTGAGGATTTCAGTGAGGACACCGACCTCGAATGCAGCATGCATCCCACCACCCTGGCAGGCGATGGCCACTTTCTTAGTCATGTCCCGCTCCCAAGCTCATGTTGGTATCCTAATTGTACTAGCGGAAACACGTACTGTGGAGAGGGGCGTCATGCTCTGGGCGCTGAAAGGTGGCCCTTTTCTTTCTGGAGATTGCGCGGGCCATTCGAGGACTTCGTCGGACATCGAGGCGGCGTTGACTGATGTCCGCTTTACATGTCCGCTATGTGTCGAAAGCGGACCTCGCGTGCGGGGCCTCGATGCCCGAAGTGCCAAGAGCGGACTCATGCACTGTTCAGAATACGCCGCCTGTTTCGTCGTGCACTCACAACGAACGGCGCAGGCTATGTCTGTCATAAGAACGGTCTCGGCTCGAATTGCGCCGAACATCACTAAGATGCTTCGGAATAAGGTACATAATCAGTTCGCCAACTCCCGCGCGAACAAAAATAGACCGTATGTTCAGACTGATATCCGCAGCTTTCGCAGGACCACACGTTTCGAGCAGAATGATCGGAACGATGTTTAGACCAGATCATGCCCGCGAAAGCGGGAATGAGCTCTCTACGGCAGTGCGAACATTTACTGACCAATAAACTGTTCATACGTATTCCCTCTACGCCGCCACACCTTTCTAAAGATTTGGATAGCTACGACTGTGACGCGCGTCACACCAAAACTAGAGTCATGGCGGAGATGAAACTTCAGCAAGCGGCAGCAAAGTCGCTCAGCAAAAATGAGGCGCGGTGGACGCGGTCAATACCCTGAAGTCGCCGGAGCTGTCGCGTAATTCGTTTAGCTACTTCGTGGCAATCATCCATGTGAATTTGAACACTTGCAGATCTAAGCTGACTGTTCGATTGCCGCCGCTGCTTCCAGCATTGCTGTTCCTTCTGCGCTACTCGGTGTATTCTCCCGGCTTACCAGCACTCCGATTATGGGTTCATTGGCGACATTCCCGCTATGCGGTGTCCACGGTGCCAGGCTGCGAATCCTAAGTGGGCGAGGTTCTGTGGGGAGTGCGGCACACGGCTCGCGCTGACCTGCCCGCACTGCGGAGCTGAGGTCTCCAGCGAGAAGCGTTTCTGCTGGTCGTGCGGCGGGCAGCTCGCCCAACCTGCCGCGGACCAAATTCCGCCCCCGGTTGCCTACACCCCCGAGCATCTGGCGGAACGCATCCTGACGTCGAAGGCCGCGCTTGAGGGCGAACGAAAGAAGATCACGGTCTTGTTCGCCGACACGAAGTCGTCGATGGAGCTGTTGGCGGATCGCGACCCCGAGGAGGCCCGGAAGCTCTTGGATCCGATCCTGGAGCACATGATGGAAGGTGTTCATCGCTACGAGGGAACGGTCAATCAGCTGGCGGGGGACGGGATCATGGCGCTCTTCGGAGCTCCACTGGCCCACGAGGACCATGCGGTGCGGGCTTGCTACGCTGCCCTCGACATGCAAGCCGCGATACGGCGCTACGCCGAGAAAGTGCGACGTACGCACGGCGTCGAATTGCAGATCCGCGTCGGGCTAAATTCGGGTGAGGTCGTGGTCCGCACCATCCGCAGCGACCTCCGCATGGACTACACTGCGGTGGGCCAGACCGCGCACTTGGCCGCACGGATGGAACAACTCGCCACGCCTGGCACTGTCCGACTTACCGCGGACACACTGCGTCTTGCGCAGGAATACTTCGAGGTGAGGTCCCTTGGCCTGGTGCCGGTGAAGGGCCTGGAGCAGCCTATCAATATCTACGAGTTGATCGGCGCGCGGCCCCGCAGGGCTCGGTTCCACGCCGCGGCCGCGCGAGGGCTCACCCAATTCGTCGGGCGGGAGAATGAGCTTGAAGTCCTCAACCAAGCACTCGCGCGTGCCGCAGCTGGCCGCGGGCAAGTAATCGCCGTTGTGGGAGAGGCCGGTGTAGGCAAGTCTCGCCTAGTCTGGGAATTGACTCATTCACATCGCGTGCAAGGCTGGCTCGTTCTCCAGGCCGGCTCGGTCTCCTATGGCAAGGCGACGAGCTACTTGCCGGTGGTCGATCTCCTCAAGGGGTACTTCTGCATCGAAGACCGTGACGAGCCGCAGACAGCGCGCGAGAAGGTGATGAGAAAACTTTTGACACTGGATCGCACGCTAGAAAGCGATTTACCTGCACTCCTTTCGCTCCTCGACGTACCAACTGATGACCTGCAGTGGTCGACACTAGATCCACCCCGGCGGCGGCGGCGGACATTAGTCTCGGTCAAACGGCTCCTGCTCCGCGAAAGTGAAGTCGAGCCGCTGCTAGTTGTCTTCGAGGACCTCCACTGGATCGACTCCGAGACCCAATCCGTCCTCGATGAACTGGTTGAGAGCCTTTCGGCCGCGCGAGTCCTGCTACTTGTTAACTACCGGCCGGAGTATCAGCATGCTTGGGCGACCCGTACGAACTACGGGCAGGCTTTGCTAAAACCTCTGCCAGCCGAAGGCGCCGAACAGTTGCTCACCGCGTTGCTGGGATCCAACGCGGCCCTCGAGCCGCTCACGCACATGCTCATCG
>Ga0126371_10001521_pt1 | contig 19690 bp, 12 predicted proteins | sample PanSoiMetaPlot_4_FD_110145 | JGI IMG/M metagenome (GOLD analysis project Ga0126371, IMG submission 110145) | Tropical forest soil microbial communities from Panama - MetaG Plot_4 | ecosystem: Environmental > Terrestrial > Soil > Tropical forest > Bulk soil | place: Panama | collected 2016-02-17 | reverse complement strand
CAATTCTGTGCGCCCGCGAGGCCGTCCGCCGCATGTCGACGCGCCGTGGCGGCTCGGGTGGCGCCATCGTGAACATCTCATCGCGCGCCGCCCGCACTGGAGGTTCGGGCGAGTGGGTGCATTACGCCGCGTCGAAGGGCGCAATCGATAGCTTCACCATTGGATTAGCTCGTGAAGTCGCCGTCGAAGGCATCCGAGTTAACGCCGTCTCGCCTGGATTAACCGATACCGACATCCACTCCGCCAACGGCGAACCCGGCCGTCTCCAACGCCTGCTTCCCACCATCCCTATGCAGCGCGCGGGCCAACCCGAAGAAATCGCGGAAGCGGTTATGTGGATGCTCTCTCCGGAAGCTTCTTATGTAACCGGCGCAATTCTGGCAGTGGGTGGCGGAAGGTAGTTCAAGCACTAGCGGGCGCTATAGCGATTTAGAAACTTGACCACTTTAGTTTTTGATGTAATCCACGGAGGTGTCATCCTGATGGCCTGCGCTTTTTGCAGGCCGGAGGACATATGCAATCCCCGGCCGCACGAGCACTGCAGGCAGAGTTGCGTAGGTCCTCCGGCGCCAAGAAACGCGCCATCAGGATGACCAAGCGGAATGGTATACAGCAATTCCTAAATCGATCTACTAGCCCCGAGGCCAATCGCTTGCAACTGTCGTTCAAATGAGGCTACTCGCAGCAGTGGCTCCAAGGGTAGGGATGCTTCGACTCCGCTCTGGATGACAATTGTTCTCGGTTCACAAAATAAGATCACAGTCTCTTTGCAGCGCTTTCTTCGCGAACTCTGCGGCCTCTCTCGGCGAACTCGGCGGTAAGAGCTTTTTACCGTCACCAGAAGGAATATGGATCATGCCTCTCGAACTGCCTTCCGCACCTCTCTCTTCACACTCTCAGGCAACTTCGAAGCATGCAGAATATCCTGCAACTGCCGTGGAGGAATTCGCCTAGCAAGCTCGATCGCTTTAGCCAATGGGGTATATGAACTCCGTAACAGAGCAAATCGCACCTCAATCCGTGCCGACCACTTCGCATGATGACAGACCGCTTCCACCAGAGCCCGAGATGCTGCAGCCTTCGTCAAAGCGTGAACCACGCCCGCTTCGGTGAGCCGCGGATTCGCCAGCGCCGTCTGCCAAACACGCGGCTCTTTGTCGAGCAACAACCCGCCAGCCACAGCCGCCGAGGAGCGCCGAGCCAGTGAGATCCGTTCCCCCAAGGTGATCGAAGCCAGCCGCCCCAGCAGCGACTCGTCTGCCACACGCTTCAGATCCGCTGGCGCCACCGGCGTCAACGCGAATTGCATCAACTCAAAAGTAAAAAACTCCCGGATCACCCGCAGCGCAATCCGCCGCGGCGTCCGATGATGCGCCGCCACTGCCAACCGCACCTTGCGCGATTTCATCGCCGCCGCATTCCGGTTGATCTGCTCGACGGCCTCCGAACTCAGATCAGGATCTTTAAGCTGAGCAAGTGCGAGATCTTCGCTAAGAGCCACAACACCCGAAGGCTCTTCTGCTGAGGCCTCCGGCGCGGGCGGCACTGATCCGACTATTGGGTCCCGAGAGGTGTTTTCCATCATGATGCCGTGAGACTCTGTGCCCCCTCTGGTCAGGGCTCTTAAACAATGCCATGAACCTACGAAGCCCCACCTCGACGAGCGATGCGCAGCGCACCCTCCACAGGATCCACCACCGCGGGATTCACTTGCACCCGAGGGTCGGCCTTCCGCAGTTCATTGTAGAAAATCTGCCGCACGATCTCCGCGTAACGAAAGACACCTCCGGTCGTGGCCACCGGGACAACAGTCTCCTCTTTCGCGAACAATCGCTGAATCACTACGGCAGCGACTTGCGCTAGTTCCCGTCCTGCTTCCCGCAAAACCTCACGGCCGATTTCATCCTGACTTCCAGTTACAGCCGGGAACAACGCCGCAAAATCCGGCGGCGGAACCGAGTTCGCCGCCCGCGCCAGATCCAGAATTGAGCGCACGCCCCACTCCTTGTACAGCCCCTGCACCAGAGCTGTCTCAGCGAATTGGGACGCATCCTCTCGTCGATCGCTTTCCCGCAAAACCGCGTTCACCGCCTGCCGTCCGATCCAATGTGCCGACCCTTCATCCCCGATCGCGAATCCCCAGCCGCCGGCGCGTCGCGTTTGCCCGTGTTGGTTGCGTCCGTACGCAAACGACCCAGTCCCCGCATTCACTACTACGCCAGGCCCCGTATCGAAGGCCGCCTCCAGTGCGATGTGCATGTCTCCAAACACATCGACGGGCGTCGGAAGGATTTCAGCAAGAATGCTTCGCGCCACTTCCGCCAGCTCCGGACGCGCCGCCCCCGCCCCACCCACACACGTCCGCTTCACTTGCTCCGGCGAAATACCTGCCGCGGCGCATGCCTGCAACACCGCCCTCCGCAACGACTCCCGCGTCTGCGTCTCTCCCACCCGGACAATGTTGCTGGGCCCGGCCGTCGCCCTCGCCAGCACGCGCGTGTCATCGCCCACCGCGCAGATTGTCTTCGTCCCGCCGCCGTCAATGCCTAGAAAGTAGGACACCGCATAGTTCTAACACAGCAAATTCGCATTCCCCTCGCCACGAATCGCACTTGTCATCAACGCCCGCACGGACTAAAGACTCTCACTCCCACAAATTCGCGATCTTCACGGATAATGAATCATCCTGCGCACCCATTTCAACCACCGCACGCTGTCTCTGCTGGCATCGATCATCCTTTCATGGGACTAAACCGACTCGACTTCGCCATCATCGGGCTCTACCTCGCGGGAATTACCCTGTTTGGCCTGCGCTTCCGCAAGAAACAGCGCACACTGCGCGACTACTTCCTCGCTGGACGCGACATCCCCTGGTGGGCCATCGCACTCTCGATCGTCGCGGCCGAAACCAGCACGCTGACCATCATCAGCATCCCCGGCCTCGCCTACGATACGAACCTGACCTTCCTGCAAGTCATCCTCGGATACATCGTCGGCCGCATTATCATCAGCTTTCTATTCCTGCCCCACTATTTCCGCGGAGATCTCTACACCGCCTATCAACTCATCGAACGCCGCTTTGGACGCACCCTCCGCTCGGTCACCGCCGGATTGTTCTTGCTCACGCGTGCCGCCGCCGAAGGCGTGCGTGTCTACGCGGTCTCGATCGTCGTCTCCATTGCATTGGGCACCGGTGAGGTCGCCTCGATCGCTATCATCACCGCATTGACCCTCATCTATACGCTTGAAGGAGGCCTCGCCGCCGTCATCTGGACCGACGTCGTCCAAACCGCGATTTATGTCGGCGGTACGCTCGTAGGGCTCGTGACCATCACCCATCTCGTCCCCGGCGGATGGAGCGCCATCTCCACTGCCGCCACCGCAGCCAACAAGTTCCAGATCTTTAATTTCTCAACCAGTCCGTGGATTCCCTACACGTTCTGGGCCGGAGTCATCGGCGGCGCATTCTTCACTACGGCCAGCCACGGCACCGACCAGCTCATTGTCCAGCGCCTCCTCGCGGCTCGGAGCGAAAAGCAGTCGGTGACAGCACTGATTTCTAGCGGCATCGCAATCTTCTTTCAGTTTGCGCTCTTCCTCATCGTTGGAGTCATGCTGTGGGCCTACTACCGCGTGCCTTCAGGGGCTTTCGGCACGCCGGACCATATCTACCCGACATTCATCGTCAACCGAATGCCACACGGCATCTCGGGCCTGCTGGTAGCTGCTATCCTCGCCGCAGCAATGTCGAACCTGAGCGCTGCGCTGAATTCCCTTTCCTCCAGTTCGATCATGGATTTCTACGCCCGCCTTCGCCCGCACTCCGACGAACAACGCAACATGCGCCTGTCGCGGCTGGCCACGCTCTTCTGGGCCCTAGTTCTTTTCGCTCTGGCGATCATCGCGGTGCATGAAGCAGGACGCGTCGTCGAAGTGGGCCTTCAGATCGCGTCAGTCGCGTACGGCGCGTTATTAGGGGTATTCCTTCTAGGTGTTCTGACGAAGCGAGCAAACCAACCGGGCGCAATCATCGGGATGCTATGCGGCTTCTCGGTCGACCTCTATCTCTGGCTCGGCACCCACGTCCCGTGGACATGGTGGGTCCTGATCGGCAGCACGGTCACCTTCTCCATTGGATGGACCGCGAGCGTACTCTCCTCGCAGCAGCAAACACAAACCTTGAACCGCTGAGGTCGCGAAGAACAGCCGCAGAGATCGCGGAGTTCTTTCTCTGCGCCCTCTGCGGATTTTCTCCGTGGCCTCAGCGGTAATGGCTTTTTGCTTGGAGCTTACCTGAGTTTCACCGGCACTCTTTCCTCTATTCCCGGTTCTCATCCCCGTTTTGTCTGCTCGCTCCGGCTCTTCCCCAAAAAACGCCCATCCAAGCCCGTTTTGGGCCTTTTTCTCAAACGGAAACCCTTCCGGTTACTGAAGGTCAAGAGCCGTGGACACGTTTACCCCCTGTCCTATTTCCCCTATTTTTAAGTCTCCAAGCTCCTGGTAACTCCCCGACTGGGTCCCAATGGAAGGAACTTGAATGGCAACAGCTTACGGCGGTTTTCAGCTCGGACTTCTGCCCGAACGAAAGCTCAATAAGAAAGCGATCGCGACCGCCTACGGCATTGTTGCGCTCGTATTGCTCATCGTTATTAATGTCTCGGTCTTCATGCCTGAGAAACTGACATTGGCCCAGTATCACGTAACCGAAATCATTCCCATGCCGTCCCTCCGCCCTGAGCCCGAGCCCATCAAGATCAAGCCGGAAGTTCACGCCAAGCTGCTCCCCGCTGTAAAAATGCCAGTCTTTGAGCAGCCGAAACTGATCGTTCCGCACGAGATTCGCCGCGAAGCTCCGCAGCCCGTTGAAGCGCCAAAGGTCGTCGTCAATCAATTCGCTCCTCCGGAGATCAAAGCGGCCGGCGGTGCTCGACCGCAGTTGGTCCACACTGGAGACTTCGGACAAGGAAGCTCGCAGACACCAACCGTCAACGCCCCCATACAGAAAGTTCAGACCGGAGGCTTCGGCGATCCCAACGGATTGCCCGGCACCGGCAAGCAGGGCGCAAAACTTTATGCTGCCTCGATGGGCTCGTTTGACATGCCCGCGGGGCCCGGACAAGGCAACGGCTCCGGCGGCGCCAAGGGAATTAAAGGAACGGTCGCCAGCGCCGATTTCGGTAATGGTGTCGCAACCCCCGGCAAGGGCGATGGCCGCAGCAACGGCCAGGGTGTTTCCACCGGAGGCTTCGGGGCCCAGCAGGTTGCCCAAGGCGGCGGACCCAAGGTCATTCAGGATGCCGGCCCGGCGACGACTCCCGTTGAGATCACCTTCAAGCCCAATCCGATCTACACGCAGGAAGCGCGCGATATGAAGCTTGAGGGCGAGGTCCTGCTCGAAGTGAGTTTCTCGGCCAACGGCACTCTGCGCGTGAATCGTGTGGTACGCGGCCTCGGCCATGGCCTTGATGAAGCCGCCATAGCAGCGGCCAACAAGATTCGCTTTAAACCGGCATTACGCTACGGCCAGCCGGTGGACTCGACCGCGGTCGTTCACGTGTCGTTCCAGTTGGCGTATTAAAAGCAGTGGCCAGTTGTCAGTGGACAGTGGCTGGTAAATGCACTCGAACTCGGACGCTTGGGACCAAGAGATGTTTGAGGAAATAGTTACCTGCTTGCGGCCAGTGAGCCTTCTGACGACTGGCCACTGAGCACTAACCACTGGTTTTGGAGAAGATAGTCATGCGCACTTCGAACTTTGTTTTCGCCGCGGCCCTGGTGCTCTCGATCAGCTCTGCCGCTCAGCAGGCGACGGACACAAAACCGTCCGCGCAGCCGCCCGCGCCTCAGGCGACGCAGACGGCACAACCGCCGCAGCAAGCTGCTCCGGCGCAGACTGATCCGGCGCAGGCTCCTGCCGCCGCGCCCAGCAACACCATAGCGCCTCCGCCGCCGGCACCTGCTCCGACCACAATGGATCAGGTGGTGAACCTCTTCATCGAGCGCGAACACGGCCTCATCAAAATTCTGTCGAGCCGCACGCCCGTTGTTGAGACTTACCTGCAAAACTTGGCTGCCGATCCTCAGCTTGGGCCGATCCCCAGCGAGGACCACTACTTCCTTGGCCGGCTCGACATGGGTGAAAGCGTTGACCGCAAGGACTATCTCAAGGAAGAAGAAAAGAGCATGCAGACCCGCCTGCTCGGCGGCTTCCAAAAGCTCTACAAGGTCCAATACCAGCCCATGGGATTCTCGTGGATGGTCTACGCGGACCGCACAGACTTCGATCGTGAGCACTACGACTTCCGTTACGCACGACGCGAGTTTCTCGGCGAAGTACGCTGCCTTGTCTTTGACGTCACGCCCAAACCGAAATCCGGCCACGGACGCTTCCTCGGCCGCATCTGGGTAGAAGATCAGGGATTCAACATCGTCCGTCTGAACGGCACGTACTATCCCGCACCGCGCAACAGCTTCTTCTTCCACATGGATAGCTGGCGTCTGAACCTGATTCCCGGATACTGGGTCCCGGCGTTCATCTACAGCGAAGAAGGCGACTTCAGCGCAGGCGCAAAGAACAAAATGGCCTTCAAGGCGCAGACCCGCATCTGGGGATATGACTTGAAGCGTGGCGGCAAGGATGATGAACTGACGAACATCCGTGTCGACAGCGTCACTGACGAAAGCGCCTCACAGCAGGACGCTTCTCCGCTGCAGGCTGAGCGCGTATGGCAGCAGCAGGCGGAAGACAACGTCGTCGCGCGCCTCACCGAGGCGGGCTTGCTCGCCCCGGAAGGCGACGTCGATCGAATTCTTCAGACTGTCGTCAACAACCTTGAAGTCACCAACAACATTGATCTGCCCCGTCCGGTCCGTACACGCGTGCTGCTGACCTCGCCGCTGGAAACGTTCAGCGTTGGCAACACCATCGTGATCAGCCGCGGATTGGTCGACGTGCTTCCCGACGAGGCCAGCCTCGCCGCCGTCCTGTCGCATGAACTCGCGCACATCGTCCTCGGCCACAACCTGGGCTCGAAGTACGCCTTCAACGACCGCATGCTGTTCTCTGACGACGCAACCTATCAGAACCTCGGATTCAAGCACATTCCAGAAGAAGAAACGGCGGCCGACAAGAAGGCTGTCGATCTTCTCAAGAATTCGCCGTACGCCCAGAAACTCGACAACGTCGGCCTCTTCTTGAAGGCATTGCAGCAACGTGCTGGCGCGCTGAACGCACTGCTCACCACGCACCTGGGTAATCCATTGGCCCAGGCCGGACAGGTCAGCCGCCTCTCTGCTCTCTCGACGATCGGTCCAGCGCTCGACAACAACAAGCTCGATCAGATCGCCGCCCTGCCACTCGGCGGACGCGTGAAGATCAACCCGTGGGACGACAAAGCAGAAATGGTGAAGACGGCTCCGGTCAACATCACGTCAGCCCGTGACAAGATGCCGTTCGAAGTTACGCCGTTCTTCCCGCGCTTGTCCCGCATCGGTGCCGGTGCAGCCCAACCCGCTGCGCCGACGACCGCCGCTAGCAACAACGGCACAGGCAACTAGAGAAACTGTTTCAGCTACCGTGGAAGAGCGGCGCTTTCAGCGCCGCGTTCCGCGGTAAAAAGAGATGTCGGGGCTTTAGCCCCACCTGATTTCTCCACCAAGGTGCACTAAGACGAGGCCGGGAATCCGGAACACCCTTCCGGGATGACCGGCCTTCGCTCTCTCTAGACGCACACCGTTCCGAAACCGAAATTAATGTGGAAGAGCGACGCTTCAGCGCCGCGTACAGGCCCTTTGGGTCCGAGGGCTTTAGTCCGTCATCTCAACGAGATACGTCACACCGCGGTTGCCCTCACCCCGAGCCCGGGCCCCTCGGGAAGAACCAATTTGCCCCGCTCTGCCCGCACACCTTCATACGGATCATTCGCGATCAGCAGATTCCCGTCCAGATCGGCATAATCGACCAGCGGCGAAAGATGGGCCGCTGCCGTCACGCTCACCGAACTCGACACCATGCAACCGAGCATCGTTTTCATGCCGAGCGACTTGGCCACATAGATCATCCGCAGCGCCTGCTGGATGCCGCCGCACTTGTCGAGCTTCACGTTCACGCCGTCATAGGCGTCCACCAACCCCGGAATCGCTCGCGCATTCACTGCTGCCTCATCCGCGATCAGCGGCAGATGCACTCGCTTTCGGACCCACCGAGTCTCTTCCATCATCTCGGCTGGCATCGGCTGCTCAACGAACTCGACTCCCTGCGTCTCGAGCCAGTTAATCTTCCGGACTGCCTCTTCTTTATCCTTCCAGCCCTCGTTTGCATCGACGCGCAGCGGCTTATCCGTCACACTACGCACTGCTGCGATTGTCGCCTCATCGGTGTCCAGACCGACCTTGATCTTCAGCACGGGAAATGCTTCCGCTTCCTTCACCTTCAGCCGCGTGATCTCCGGAGTGTCAATCCCGATGGAGAAAGTCGTCAACGGCGTATCCGCGGGATCGAGCCCAAACAGCCGATAAAGTGGCACGTTCATCTTCTTTCCAATCCAGTCCATCACAGCCACGTCCAGTGCTGCTTTCGCTGCGAATTGTCCGGGCATCGCTTTCGAAAGTTGGTCCATCAACTTCTCGGAGTGCCACAGGTTCGCCGTTTGTAGAGTCGGCGTAATCGCGGCGATTGCCTTGGCTCCATCCTCTGCATTTTCGTGATACCGAACGATCGGCGCTCCTTCGCCTACTCCGGGTACACCATCGCTCGTGAGACGGACGTGAATCGTGTCGCGAAACTGGCTCGACGACATAGTCGTCGTCCACGTGTGCCGAAGCTGTAACTTCTTTACGCTGACTTCCCAACTGCAAGCCTGCAAAGCCGCGGCACACGCGGAAATATGGCCAAAACGGGCGAATGCCAGTCCTGCTCCGATCTCTCCACTCGCCTGGAACCATTCACGACGATTCATCTTCCCTCCAGACTTTACGTCGGCAACTGGCAGTCTGGTCTTTCGACGGATCGCGTGTCAGTGATAAACATCACAGACTGGTAATCTCATCACGAATCGACGAGCCAACCCTTTCGCAGTTTCGAGGGTCGAGAAATTTCGACCTCAAAATTTTTGGGTGCTGATGGTAAACGAAACGGGTTTTTCCCGTTTTGGGTCGGAGTTTACTAGTTAGTACCGGGTACCCCCCTCCCCCTCGGTCTCGTGGGATCAGAGAGTTAGCGGGAAATCCAGGAATAATCTATGTGCTGCAATCACTTGCGGGCAAAATCTTGAGCCACAAGGAGTTGCATCCTGCGGCCTAAATCACTTCACACCGCGCGCGGTTGGATCATGCTCCATTTCGACTTAAGAGACAAGGTCAGATGTCACATGCGGCTGTGGAAATTTATCGTGGCCTTCTCTCGCTCCTGCGGAAATAGTTTGGTTGGAATGCGTTCCCACAGGTTGCGCTGTGGGCTGCGATCTTTCGCCGCTGCGAGGTTTCTCTGCCGCAGAAGACACTAAAGCCTGGACCGCTGAGGTCGCGAAGAAAGGCCGCAGAGTTCGCTGAGAAAAACCGGTAGGAACCTCGCGTCGGTACGTTCTTCGGCGTCTCTACTTTTGCGCGGCCCACGCCAGGCCGTCTGCGCCTGGCCCGGCATCGATCAGGCGTGATACAGCCCAATTCGACGTTTGGATTTCTGCAACTTTGTGGCTGGCATCGCAGGAAACGTACGCCACTGCGCCATCGGGACGAATCAACACCTCCTGCGGCGCCGCGGGAACATCAATTGTGTACTCGACCTTCAGTGTCTTCAAATTCAGCACGCCTACCTGTTTCACAGTCGGCATCGCGATCACCAGCCACTTCCCGTCCGGCGTTGGTGCGGTACCGTAGCCCGTTCCAGGCAGTTGCACCCACGATGCCACCTTGCGCGACTGTGTGTCGATCACGGCGAGTTGTGGCTTGGATTGATCCGAAGTAAATGCCAGGCGATCATCGACGGAGAGCGATATCCGCTGCACCATTGGCGAGACGGAGATCACATCCAGCGTCTTATGTCCCTGCATGTCGAGCACGGACACTGTGCCCGAGCCCACGTTGGTCGTAAATCCGTAGCGCCCGTCACGCGTGATGGCAAACATGTGCGACTCTGGCTTGCCGGTCGGAATCGACGCCACAATCTTCATGTTATGTGGATCGACCACGGTGATGGCATTGTCGATTTCGGTGGAAACATACAACAACCCATCCTTCGGTCCAAACTGCGGACAGTGCGGACGAACGCCGTGACCGAAATCCAGATTGCCCACAACTTTGCGCGCAGCGATATCGATCGCGATCATATTGCTGCCATCAGTACCCGGTTTGCCGACACCGGAATTGCCGTAAATCGGAACATAGGCAAACCGGCCGTTCGGTGAAGCGATCACCTCGTGCCCCGTCACTCCACCTTCGGCAACCGTGGCGACTTGCTTGCCTGACTCAGGATCGATAATGCCGAGCGTCTGATCGCCCTTGTTGGCTACGAGAAGAACTCCACGCGAAGCTGCGTTCGCCGAAAACTCGGATACCAGCGCAATTCCGCCGACCAGGACTAATGGCAACAGCACTAACAGTCGTGTCATGTCACTTCGCTCCCAAATCATCATGCTCGTGATAGTTCGGATAAGGTGGAGTCTTGATCTCTGGCAGTGGATGCTCCTTTAACTGCTGCATGACGACCTCGATGGCCTTCTCCAGTTGCGAGTCGCGTCCTTGACGCCATGCTGCCGGTTCGAGATCGACCTCAACATCCGGCGCAACGCCGTGGTTCTCCACTTCCCAATCGCCGTTGAGTCCGTAGATCGCCGCGCGCGGCGCGGTAACGCGTCCGCCGTCAAGCAACTCAGGATAGCCTCCGATCCCGACGAGACCACCCCAGGTTTTCTTACCAATTAGCGGGCCGATGCCCGCTTTGCGGAAGTACCAGGGCAACGCGTCTCCGCCCGAGCCCGACATTTCGTTAATGATCATCACCTTCGGCCCGTAGATTGCCTCCGCTGGGCTCGACCAGTCATGGCCGTCGCGTGTCGTGACCTTGCTCATCAAAGGACGGCGCAGGTACTCAATGATGTAGTCGGCAAGTTGACCACCTTCATTGAAGCGTTCGTCAATAATCGCTCCTTCTTTGCCAACTTGTGAAAAGTAGTAGCGGTTGAAGCTTGTAAATCCGGCACCGGCAGTATTGGGCACGTGCACATACGCGACGCGTCCGCCCGTCGCTTCGTCCACACGGCGACGATTGTTCTCGATCCACGCGAGATGACGAAGGTTTTCTTCGCTCTCCACCGGAACAACGGTAACGTCGCGTGAATCTTTGCCATCGGGATTGGCGCCGACTTTGAGCACAACCTGCTTTCCTGCTGTCTCTTCGAAGAAACTGTAGATGTTGTCGGATGCGTGCAGTTCGCGCCCATTAACCGCAAGAATGTAGTCCCCAGACTTCACGTTCACGCCCGGCTGCGTGAGCGGAGCTTCATTGCCGGGATTCCAGTTCTCTCCGTTATACACCTTCGCAACCCGATAGCGGTTGTTCTCTAAGCTGTAGTCGGCCCCCAGCAGGCCAACCTTGAACTTCTTAGGTTCGGGATTTATCTCTCCGCCACCAACGAACATGTGGCCGACAGTCAACTCCCCGAGGCACTCTTGAAACAAGTACGTGAGTTCACCTCGCGAAGCGATGCCGTCGAGATAGGGAGCGTACTTCTTTTTGGCCTTCTCGAGATCGAGGCCGTGATAGTGCGGATCGTAGAAGAAGTCGCGCTCAATGCGCCATGTCTCGTTATAGATCTGCTTCCATACGGCTCGTGGCTCAACGTAGACCTGCCAGTTGTCGAGTTTGAGGGGACCGAATCCAGGCTTCGGCGAGCCTCCGCTTGGCCCGTCGTCAGGCGATGCCGTCGACCATGAGTCGTCCTTGCGATAAAGAATCTTCTCGCCATCGAAAGAGACAGCGAAATCGTTAACGTCTTCCAGCACCTTATCAACCTTGCGCTTACTCAGATCGAACTTCTGAATGGTCTGGCTCACGTTCGGCTGATCATCTTCTGTAACCACCAAGGGTCCCTCAGAGAGAAACAAGATGCCCGTCTTGCCTCCCAGCATATTCAGGTAGTTTTTGGGAGGAATCGGCAGCGACAAGATACGCTGGCCGATGCCGTCGATGTCGATCTTCACGACGACAGGCTCTTCTTTTTTCTTATCTTTGTCATCCTTGTCTTTTTCGGCAGTTTTGTCTTTGTCCGCGTCCCGAGCGGACTTCTTCTTGTCCTTCTCCGTATCTTTCAACTGCTCTTTGGTCTTGTCTTTTTCCTGATCAGCCTTGGCTTCTTCCTTCGGCTTCTCTTCGTCGCTTTCGGGCGCCAGCGGAGACTTCTCGTCTTTGCTCAGTACAGCAACGTAAACGTTCCGCGTGACACGGTGCTCATCAGCTGTCATATCGAGCGCGACCGTGGCGAGGCCAACGTTGGTGGAAGCTGTGAAGTAGAGGTACTTGCCATTCTTGTCCCACACGGGATAAAGCGCGTCACTCATCCCATCGGTGACCTGGAACGCTTTCGACTGATCGATCGAGTACACGAAAACTGCGTGCTGGCCATTCACCAATTGCTTGGTATAAGCAATCCACTTGCTATCCGGAGACCAGGTCTGGCTGAGCGGATTGTTCGCGAATGTCCAGTAATAATCGGTGTCGACCATTTTCGGCGTGGGCTTGTCGAGTTCGAGATACCACAGGTGGAGACGCTTATCGAAGTAGGCAATCTTCTTGCTGTCTGGCGACCACGTCGGTGAGTAGTAAAACGTCGGAGAATTTCCAAGATTGATGTGCCGCACCGTCCCGAGACCGTTCTGCTCGCGGACGCAGAGTTCGTATTCGCCCGACTCGTCGGAGAAATAGGCGATCGATTTGCCATCTGGAGACCAGGCGGGATCGCGGTCGGCCACAGCTGGACTCCTCGTGAGATTGCGGATGTCCCCCTTGTCGGTAGGAACCGTGAAGATTTCTCCCCACGCCTCGAAGATGGCGCGCGCGCCGGTCGGGGAGATCCCAAAATTCTGGATGCGCTTGGGTTCCACTTTCGCGAAGTGCGGACGGACGGAAGCCAGATCCCCCTCGATGCGGATGTTGACGTTGTGGGCGTGGTGCGTCTTCAGGTCGTAGAGCTTGATGGCGCCGAACTGCTCGATCACGATCGCGTCCGGCCCCGCCGTCGCAGCTTTGAAATCGAATCCATCGCTGTGAAGAGCCTCCGATACCTGCTTCGTCTTGGTGTCGTAGGCAAAGAGACTGACTGGACCGTTGCGATCCGAGAGAAAGTAGATGGTATCGCCAACCCACATCGGATGATGATCGTTGGAATTGTCGCGCGGAACCTTGGCGAGGCTCAGGTCTTTGAGATCAACGATCCAGATGGGAGTCGTTTGGCCGCCGTGGTAGCGTTTCCAGGCATCTTGCCATTTCGGATGCGGAACGTACGCGATATGAGATCCATCAGGAGAGAACGACGCGTCCTCGGCGATCGGAAGCGGCAACGCAGTCGGTAAACCACCTTCGACCGGAACCGTGAAAATCTGATCCTCGAAATGGATGAAGTTGCTGCCCCACGACGTGAAGAATATCTTTTTCCCGTCAGGTGTCCATCCACCAACGAACTCATCGGAGGGATGATATGTCAGTCGCCGCGGTACGCCTCCCGCCGCCGGAACGGCATAGACGTCGCGATTGCCGTCGTATTCGCCAGTAAACGCGACTGTGGAGCCGTCAGGTGAAAAGAACGGAAGAGTCTCGGTTCCTACGCCTGTCGTGAGCCGATGGGCCTCTCCGCCTTCGCGGGAAACGATCCACAGGTCTCCGGCATAGTTGAACACGATGTGCGTCTTGTTCACTGTTGGAAAGCGAAGAAGAAGAGGCGGATCGGACTGCGTGGCGTGGAGAAATGCAACTGCGAAGAAAAACAGTACGGCAACAAACGTCAAACGGCGCATGTTGGCGCTCCTCGGAAAGTGTCGGGGAAGGAAATGGGAATCTTAAGTGCGTCGAACGTAAAGCGTCAAGATTTTGCTACAACTCCAGGCATCTGCGGACGATCGGCGGCTGCATTCACAATTGGGTAACCTGCTCGAAGTGTCACGCATCAAAAGCCGTATATGTCGTCCGTGAAGCCTGGAAGTATTATCCCAAGCTATATTGCACGAGCGGGTTGGCGTGTGCTCAACGGCTATATTCCGATGATGTCGATTGAGATTACGCGCGAGTGTCCGTTGAGTTGTCCGGGATGTTATGCGTATGGCGATAGCCACCTTGGAGGCGAAACGACCCTGCGCGAGTTGAGCGACTTTCGTGGTGATGCACTGGTCCACGGAGTGGTGGATTTGGTTCAGAAGCATAAGCCAATGCATGTGTCGCTCGTCGGCGGCGAACCGATGGTGCGCCATCGCGAGCTGTCGAGGATCCTTCCCATCCTCAGCGAGATGGGCGTGTTCACCATGGTGGTGACGAGCGGAGTCGTCGCCATTCCCGACGAGTGGATGCAGATTCCACGGCTGCGCGTCGCCGTTTCAGTCGATGGCCTGCCGGAACACCACGATGAGCGGCGAAAACCGGCTACGTATGAAAGGATTCTGAAAAATATCGCGGGCCGCTCGATCAATGTGCACTGGGTAATCACGAGGCCGATGCTGACCCGTCCCTCCTATCTCGAGGAATACCTCGCATTCTGGAATGCGCGTGACGAAGTGGATCACATCTGGGTCAGCCTTTACAGCCCTCAAATGGGTGAAGAAAGCCCGGAAAAACTCTCGGCGGAGGACCGTGAGCGAATCGCGCTCGAATTGCCCAGGCTTCGAAAGTCATATCCAAAGTTGCTGCTGCCGGAAGGTGTGGCGCGGGCATTTGTGAAACCACCAAAGAATCCTGATGACTGCCTGTTTTCGAGGATGTCGCTGAATATTTCTGCAGATCTGCGAACTAATGTCGAGCCCTGTGTGTTCGGAGGTACTCCCGATTGCAGCCAGTGTGGATGCAGCATTAGCAGCGCTCTGCACTGGATTCGCGATTTAAGGATCGCAGGACCGCTTCGAGTGGGTCATATGGTGCGGAGTTCGCTGGCCGTGGGATCTGCGGTAAGAAAGTTCCGTGGAGAGCGGGATTCCATGAATCGATGGAACCATGTTCGGTACGTCGGCCACACATCGGATCTCGTCCAGATTCAGACCCAAGAAGAAGGCGAATCTTAGAGGATCATTCTTGGTGATTGGGGCTTTCCGTTCAGAATTCCGAACCAGATGGCTGAGTTTTGAACCGCGCCCTACGCGTTGTTCTCGGCGGACTCTGCGGCCGTTCTCCGCGACCTCAGCGTAAAGGGTTCTCTTTGCAGCCGCTAGAAAGCACACCGATCCTCGGTATGACTCCAGACATGCAGCGCATTCTGGCAGCGCAACCTAAGACCGCCGGGAGCGCCAAGAAAAGCTGCAGAGATCGCTGAGGCTCCGCTCTGCGTCCTATTCTTTTGGCCTCGTCTTTCCCGGAAGGCCAGCGGGATTTTCGTGAGTTCGCTCGCGGAAACTCCCGCGTAGTCCGGAAGCGAGGCCAACGCTCGACTCGCCAAACTTGTCGCGCAGTTTGTCCGCAGCCTTTAATGCATCCTGCCAGCGCTGCTGGCGATTTCCTTCCAGCAGATCGATCTGAGCGGCCTGCGTTGTGAACTGCGACGCATGCACTCCGAGCAGGCGGATCTCTCTTCCCTTCTGCCAATTCTTGCGGAACAACGTTCGGATCTGCTCGAAGATTTCGGTGTCGAGTTGCGTCGGGTTCGGAAGCGTATGTGCGCGGGTGATCGTGGTGAAATCTTTGTAGCGAAGCTTGAGTTGAACGGTACGGGCGTGAAAGTTGGATTCGCGAAGGCGGCGTCCGACCATCTCAGACAAGCGCATCAGCGTAGACTCCAGCCGTGCCGGATCGGCAGTGTCTTCGTTATAGGTGTGCTCGTGGCTGATGGACTTCGCGTCGCGATCCTCAGCAACCTCTGAGTCGAACCAGCCTCCGGCATCTTCGCCCCGCGCTTTGCCGGCAAGAGCGAGGCCCCACTTGCCGAAGCGATCCTCGAGTTCGCCCTCTTCGAGCTTTGCGAGATCACTGACTTTCTTGATGCCGAGAGCGTGAAGATGGGTCTCCATGACCTTGCCCACGCCGGGGATCTCACGGACGTCGAGCGGCGCAAGGAACTTTGCCTCTTCGCCAGGAATGATCCAGAGGACGCCATTGGGCTTGGCCTGTCCGGAGGAAACTTTCGCAATCAGCCGCGAACTGCCAATGCCCACCGAGCAGTTCAATCCGGTTTCGGCTTTCATCCGTTGGTGCAGACTGTGAGCTGCTTTGAGCGGTGGCCCGTGCAGTCGTTCGGTGCCGGTCATATCGAGGTACGCCTCGTCGATGGATGCCATCTCGACTTGCGGCGTGAATGTACCGAGTATCTTGTAGACCTTTTCGGAACACTCGCGATAACGGTCGGGATGTCCGTTGACGAAGATCGCGTGCGGGCAGTGCTTGGCCGCGGTACGGAGCGGCATGGCCGAATGGACTCCAAACTTGCGGGCTTCGTAGGAGGCAGCGGAAACGACGCCGCGCTCATGGCGCTGCCCGCCGACAACAACCGCCTTGCCTTTCAACGATGGATCGTACAGTTCTTCCACGGAGACGAAGAATGCGTCCATGTCGACATGGAAGATGGTCCGGGTGAAGCGGGGCTGGTTGGCGGCAGCCATGCAGGAAGAATTTTAGCAGTGTCAGTTTCGGAGAAACTGCTGATTCGGCAGGTAGAAACAGAGTCACACGAGGAGCAATCGGGCATTTTTGTCGCTGCCATAGAAAACTCTTACCGCTGAGGCGCGGAGAACGGCCGTAGGGTCCGCCGAGACGAACTCAGCGATCTCCGCGACTTTTCCTGGCGCTCTCGGCGGTTCTTGGTTCCGCTGTTAGAATGCCCCGCATGTCTGCACGCGCAATCAGGATCCCCGCTCGTATCGTTTTCTTCGTCTGCGGAGTCGTATCGCTTTTGAATGCGGTTCCTTATGCGTTGCTGCGGGGTGTAGACCTCCCCGTACAGAGCGAATGGGTCATATTCGTCGTTGCCTTGGGGGTAGTCGGAATTCTCGCCATTGCCGCAGCAGTGGTGCCCTGTTCCAAAATTGCGAAATGGTGCAACACGGATCGAGATAATCCGCGGTTGTTTTCGACACCGCTCAAGATACTCGGCGTCTTTGCGGCGATTTCATATGGAGTTGCGCTGCTCGCCTATTTCGCTCCACACACATGGAATCTCAATCCGCAGCTGATGCTCGCGCTGTGCCCGCTTTACTTTGTGAGAATGACGATCGATCCGTCACCGGTCCAGATCTTCTTCCTGCTCGCTCCCATCAACGCTGCCGTGTACGGCGCACTCGGCGTAGTCGTAGCGTACGCATGTTTCGCCATTCGGAGAAAAGCATCGAATCCAAACTCGTTACATCACGTGGCGTGATCGCCGTCACACAAGTTGGTGATTTCGTTGAATTCCCTTGCGCCGCTCGTTTTGAGGGAACATAAGCCCTCGATTTGTCGACAAGTACAGATGCGGCGACTGTTGCGCTACATCCCCGTAAAAGCAAGCCCCCGCTTCAGGATGACACGCTAGCCAACGACTTCTCTGCCGGACCACCAGAGGCGCGCATCTGTCTGACTCGTTCGTAAACCTTGCCATACTCGCGTGCCGAAGCGTTCCAGGAAAAATCTTTTGACATGCCGTTGCGCATCAGGACTTGCCACGAGGTCTGGTCGCGGAAAGCTTGCAGGGCTTGCTTGATCGTCAGGAGTAACGACTCGCCGTTGTATTCGGTGAACTTGAAGCCGGTGCCTTTGCCGGTGCGGGCATCCCAGGGCTCGATAGTGTCATCAAGGCCGCCAGTGGCACGAACGATCGGAACGGTGCCGTACTTCAGGCTGTAGATCTGATTGAGTCCGCAGGGTTCATAGCGCGAGGGCATTAGGAACATGTCGGCGCCTGCTTCGATCTTGTGGGCGATGGCATTGTCATAGGCAACTTTGACCGCGATCTTGTTGGGGAATTGCTTGTTCAGGCGTTGGAACATCTCTTCGTAGGCTTTGTCTCCCGCGCCAAGCGCCACAATGATCATTTCTTCGCGGGCGAGGCGGTCGGCGACTTGCGCGATCAGGTCAAATCCCTTCTGCGCGGCGAAACGCGACACGATCCCAATCACCGGAAGTTTCGGATCGGCATTCACAACGCCAAAAGCAGCGAGCAGGTCCTGCTTGGCTTTGGCCTTGCCAGAGAGATCCTGAGGCGAGTACTTCGCGGCAGTGAACTTATCTGTCTGCGGACTCCATTCTTCGTAATCGACGCCATTCAAAATTCCGGTGACCGTTGCGGCACGATCACGAAGCACACCTTCAAGCCCGAATCCGTATTCTGTCGTCTGAATCTCCTGGCTATATTTCTTGCTGACCGTCGTTATGTAGTCGGAGTAGGTCAACGCGCCTTTCAGGAAGTTCACCTGCCCAAAGAATTCCATCTTTGACATGGTGAAAAGATCCCAGGGCAACATGAGCAACGGCAGAGTCTCGGGTGGGAACAGACCCTGGTAGCCCATATTGTGGATAGTGAAGACCGTGCCTGTGTCCTTAAAGGCCGGATCATCCGCGTAAGTGGTGCGCAGCAGCACCGCGATCAGCGCCGATTGCCAATCGTGGCAATGAAAGATCTGCGGCGCTCCGAGGATCTTTGAAGCTTCCAAAACCGCACGGGAGAAGAGGGCGAATCGCTCCGCGTTGTCGGGATAATCTCCTGCGGGCGTTCCATACAGAGCGTCACGATCGAAGTAAGGCGGATATTCCACAAAGTAGAAGCGGACTCCGCCCTGCGCTCCTCCGAACACAACGGATGGGAACCGGTATTCGTCATCAAAAGGAACCGTCACGCTGCGAACGGCGGTTGCTGCATCTGTTAGCTTTGTCTGGCGATAGCGGGGCAAATAAACGCTGACTTGATGTCCGAGGGCGGCCAATGCGCGTGGCAAGGCGCCTACAACGTCGGCCAGCCCTCCGGTCTTGGAAAACGGGACGCCCTCGGAAGCAGCGAATGCGATATTCATAAGCGCAGAACCTCCTTACGCCCGCAGGTACGCGGCGCACGATATGATGAGAGTAAAGGTCGGGCCGAGGTCCGAACAGCTTATGATGCGGTTACCGACTTGCAAGTCTACTTCCCGAAGGATTGAGGGTCAACGTGCCAAAGGTAGCTTCCGCGCGCCGTCCGCAAATCAAGCCTAAATTGGGACAACATTTTCTGGCCAGCGACGAGATGGCCCGCAAGATCGTCGATGCTCTTGGCGATGTGTCGGAAACCACCGTGCTCGAGATCGGGCCGGGCAAAGGCATTTTGACAACTATGCTGGCCAAGCGGACAAACCGACTCATCGCAGTCGAACTGGACCGGGTCCTGGCAGCTCAGCTGCGCCTCAAGTTCGGGATGTCAAGGAATGTCGAGATCATCGAAGCCGACATACTGGCGGTCGATATCCATTCCCTTTTCGGACCGAAACCCGGGTTGGGACGGCCCGGCATTGAGATCAAGCCTCAACCCGTGCGAGTTGTCGGCAATCTTCCCTACTACAT